>ERZ772977.97-NODE-97-length-70959-cov-4.951822_pt1 | contig 70959 bp, 65 predicted proteins | sample MGYA00511131_ERZ772977 | MGnify/ENA primary metagenome ERZ772977 (study PRJEB29015, sample SAMEA2737935) | human oral metagenome | biome: human oral; feature: human-associated habitat; material: dental | place: China | collected 2151 ...
GACACCCTCCACCCCGACCGCATCGTCTATGGCCTGCCCGCCGATCCCGTACGCGCGGAGCTGGGACGTGCCCGGCTCGACGAGGTCTACGCCCGGCTGCTGGCCGACGGCATCCCGCAGATCGTCACCGACTACGCGACGGCGGAGCTGGTGAAGGTGGCCGCCAACTCGTTCCTGGCCACCAAGATCAGCTTCATCAACGCGATGGCGGAGCTGTGTGAGGCCACCGGCGGCGACGTCACCGCACTGGCGGACGCCCTCGGGCACGACGACCGCATCGGCCGGCGGTTCCTGGGGGCCGGGGTCGGGTTCGGCGGCGGCTGCCTGCCCAAGGACATCCGCGCCTTCGTCGCCCGCGCCAAGGAACTCGGTGTCCACGACGCCGTCTCCTTCCTGCGGGAGGTCGACGCCATCAACCAGCGCCGCCGCGACCGGGTGGTCGACCTGGCCCTGCGCAGCCTCGGCGACCAGCTTCCCGGATCGAGGATCACCGTGCTCGGTGCGGCGTTCAAACCCAACAGCGACGACATCCGCGACTCGCCCGCCCTCGACATCGCCCACCGCCTGCACATGCTCGGCGCGCATGTGAGCATCACCGACCCCAAGGCCCTCGACGCCGCGGCGCGGCGGCACCCGGACCTCGTCGCGGAACCCGACACGCAACGGGCGTTGCGGGACGCCGACCTGGTGCTGCTGCTCACCGAATGGAAGGAGTACGTCCAGCTGGATCCCGCGAAGGTGGCGAACCTGGTGCGGCGCCCCGCCATCATCGACGGCCGCAACGCCCTCGATCCGGCCCGCTGGCGCGCGTCAGGCTGGACCTACCACGGCCTGGGAAGGTGAATCGGTGTCGAAACCGTAATTCCTCCCTCCCCCGCGAAACGTGCACGGGAAAGGAGGCGGCGTCACGGTCCGGGTCAACCGACATCGAGAGGACGTGAGCGTGGAAGAGGGTGGGCATGGGAAAGAATGAGGCAATGAGGAGGTTTCTGCGACGCGGCGGGTTCACGATTCGCGTCAGGTTCATGTTCGCACTCGTGCTGGTGGCCGGGATCGCGCTGACCATCTCCGGGGTGATCGTCGGAATCCTCCAGAACCGGCACCTCAAGGACACCACCGAGAACCAGCTGCGGCGGGTGGAGGGGGAGCTGAGAGCCTTGGCCACCGACGGGGTGGACCCGAGAACCAAGGAGCCGTTCAGCTCCGCCCCCAACGTGCTGGAAACCTTCATGAAACGCAGCGTCATCAGCCCCGACTCGGGGGAGGCGGGCTTCATCGACGGCGAGCTCCGGTGGGTCGCCAGCCAGGACGTGAAACTCAGGCCCGAGGACGACCCCGAACTCCTGGAGGCCGTCCGGGACAACCTCACGGGAACCGACAACGCCATCAAACCCGTCCGGACGTCCAAGGGAAACTACAGGGTGCTGGTGGCCGTCGTCAGCATCGGCGACCACAGGGCCACCCTGCTGCGCGTCATCGACCTGGACCGGGCGGGGGCCCAGCTGCGGCAGTCCATGGCGTTCTACGCGGTGGCGGCGGCGCTGACGGTGGCGCTGCTGATCGCCCCGACCTGGCTGATCGTCGGCAGACTGCTGCGGCCGATCGGGGAGCTTCGGACCGCCACCGACCAGATCGACGAACACGACCTCACCACTCGCGTGCCGGTGCGGGGCCACGACGACCTGACCGCTCTGGCGAAGGCCGTCAACCGGATGCTGGACCGGGTGCAGGGCGCGGTCGAGGGGCAGCGCCGGCTCCTCGACGACGTCGGCCACGAGCTGCGCACCCCCATCACGGTGGTTCGCGGGCACCTGGAGCTGATCGACCACGACGACCCCGCCGACGTCCTCCAGACCCGGGAACTCGCCATCGACGAACTCGACCGCATGGGAGTGCTCGTCAACGACCTCCTCACGCTCGCGAAGGCCTCCCAGAGCGACTTCGTGACCCCCGTCACCTACGATGTCGCCGAGCTGACCGACCAGGTGCTGATGAAAGCGAAGGCGTTGGGGAACCGTGACTGGCAGCTGGAGCACGTGGCGATGGTGCGGGCGGTGCTGGACCCGGTGCGGATCACCCAGGCGTGGCTCCAGCTCGCGGCCAATGCCGTCAAGTATTCCGACGAGGGAACCCGGATCGGTATCGGATCGCGGGTGGAGGACGCGTCGGTGCTGCTGTGGGTGCGCGACCAGGGCATCGGCATGACACCGGAGGAAACCGAGGCGGTGCGGCAGCGGTTCGTCCGGACGGCGGCCGCGGTGCAGCGGGCATCGGGGTCGGGGCTGGGACTCAACATCGTCGACAGTATCGTGGAAGCCCACGGCGGGCACCTGGACATCGAATCCGTGACGAAGAGCGGGTCGGTGTTCACCCTGCGGATTCCGGTGAATCCGGCTAGCCCCCACGCATTGCCCATCGGGCCGCTCCCGGAGGGCGCATCCGAACCGAGGGAACCACAGCAGTGAGCAGCATATTGATCATCGAGGACGAACCCAGGATCGCAGGGTTCATAGCCAAGGGACTGAAGTCGGCGGGATTCACCTCCGAGACCACGCCCTCCGGTGAGACGGGGGCCACGCTGGCGGTGCACGGCGACTTCGCGCTGATCATCCTGGACGTCGGATTGCCGGACATCGACGGATTCGAGGTGCTGGAACGCATCCGCGGGCAGGGTGTGGCGACGCCGGTGATCATGCTCACGGCCCGCTCGTCGGTGGCCGACCGGGTGGCGGGGCTGGAGGGCGGCGCCGACGACTACATGCCGAAACCGTTCTCCTTCGAGGAGTTGCTGGCCCGGATCCGGCTGCGGCTCAGGGCCGAACCCGAACCCGCGAGGACATCCGTGAACTACCTGGAACATCGCGGTTTGGTGCTGGACTACCGCACCCGTCGCGCCCAGGTCGACGGCCAGTGGGTGGATCTGTCGGCCCGCGAATTCACCCTCGCGGAGGTGTTCCTGCGCAACCCGGGCCAGGTGCTCAGCCGCGAACAACTCCTCAGCAACGTCTGGGGTTTCGACTTCGACCCCGGCTCGAATGTCGTCGACGTCTACGTCTCCTACCTGCGCAACAAACTGGGCAAACAACGCTTCGAAACAGTCCGGGGAATGGGCTACCGCCTGGTGTGAGGGGGTCGTCCCCAAAGCCGACCGGCTTTGTCCTCCCTGATGTTGGTTGAGCCGATCTGCGAGCGTCAGCGAGCGGGTCGTGTCGAAACCACGGCGACCGCAGTCCAACCCTGCGAAGAAGTTATCGAACTGTTATCGAAAACGTCTTCTATTTGTGGGCGGGGTTGGATAGAATCGTATGTATGTTCGAGATGGTTCCCGGGTGTGTGGCAGAGGCTTTTGCCGCGCTTGATGAGGCGAATCGCCATGCCCGGGCTGCCGAGGTCGCCGCGGTGGTGGCCGTGGCGAAGGCCGCCGAACTCTACGAGGTTGATCAGGAAGCGGTGTTCGAGGGCATGGAGCGCGTGATCTTTCCCGGTCACGCGGGCACCCCCGGGGTGGGGGAGTTCCTCGCCGCCGAGATTGCCGGGATCCTCGGGATCTCCACCGGTTCGGCGCTGCAGAGGATCGCCGACGTGCTGGATGTGCGCTTCAGGTTCCCGCGGCTGTGGGAGGCCTTCCTGGGCGGGGAGCTGCGGTGGTGGCAGGTGGTTGACGTCACCAACCGGGCTGCCGTGCTAGGCGTGAAGGCGGTGGAGTGGCTGGATCGGCAGCTCGCCTGGGCGATGAAGGTCTGGTCGTGGCAGCGGATCCTCAAGCACATTGACCGGTGGATCGTGGAGGCTGATCCCGCGGTCGCCGCGGAGCGGGCCGAGGCGGAACGCCGCCGCCGGGACGTGGAGGTCTCCGGGATCACCGACGGGCACTGCACGATCTGGGGGATCGTGGACGCCGCCGACGGTGTTGCGTTCGATCACGCCCTCACCGCCGTCGCCCGGACCCTGCCCGCCGAGGAGGGCGACCTGAGGCAGCGGCGCGCCGCCGCGGTCGGTGTTCTGGCCCGGCGGGTGAGCGGTCAGGACGCGCTGCCCGCGGCCACCGTGGTGGTGCACGTGAACGCCACCGACCCCGCCCTCGGGCTCGTGGAGCCGAAGGATGGGACCGGCGGGATCGCGGGTTCGAGTCCCGTCGCATCGGGTGCCGCCGTGGTGGAGCGCTGGGGAGTGCTCCTGACCGCTCGGATCCCCGAGTTCCTGGCCGGTTCGCGGGTGACGGTCCGTCCCGTCGTTGATCCCTGGGCCATCAGCCCCGAGACCCCACATCACCCCTCCGTTTCGCTGCGCACGGCGGTCGAAACCCTCATGCCGCACGACGTGTTCCCCTACGGGGCGACGCCGTCACGGAGCTGCGACCTGGACCACACCGTCCCCTACGCCGACGACGGCGGTCCGGGTCAGACCAGGTGGGGAAACCTCGGCCCGTTGTCGAGATTCACGCACCGGGTGAAAACTCACGGCGGCTGGCACCTGACCCAACCCGAACCGGGCATCTTCCACTGGAGCTCCCCGGCCGGATACCAGTACCTGGTCACCGCGCAGGGAACCATCCGCATCGCATCCCCGCCGCCCCGGCCCCGGGAACCCGAACCCCCGCCCGGCTGGGAGGAACCACCCCCACCCGAGGCGGAGCGGTCGCTGGAAACCGAGGCCTGGGCCACCGCGGCATGGGTCCTCGCCACCTGACCGGCGTCCCGAGCTGCCCATGTGAAGCCGGTTGAGTCGGGCCGTGAGCCCCTGGGCGAACAGCCCGTGCCGAAACCAAAACCGTCCGAGCTATTCTTCCCGGTCCGGGAGATCGAGGTCGCGCCATTCCTCGAAGTCATCCAGCGCGCTCGCATCGCCGGTCCGCAGCGCCTCGGCGACCGCCCGGGCGAGCTCGTACCGGGGGTTTTCCTCCTGTGTGAGGCGTTCCAGGCTCCCCTCAAGCGACCAGCCGCCGGTCGTGACCCCGTCGGCCAGCAGGGCCTTGAGTGCCCGCCCCGACGCGGTCCGGTGCCGCGGGGAGTGCATGAACAAGTAGAAGTGACACTCCGCACACAGCGCTTCCTGTCCCCGCTCGGCAAGCCCCAATGCGCGCTCGGCAAACTTCGCCCCCTTCTCATCCCGACCCGTCACGAACAGAAGCTGAGAATAATTCCCGAGGGTGATTGCGTTGTTGGGATCGATGGTGAGGGCTTGTGTGTAGAGTTTTTCTGCTTGGTTGTGGTCGTGGCGAATAATGGTTAGAAAAATAGCGTAGGTGTAGAGGATGCTGGCCTTGTTTGGGCTGATGGTGATGGCTTGTTCGTAGAGTTTTTCTGCTTGGTCGTGGTCGTGGCGAATGTATGTGAGGAAGTTAGCGTAGTAGCAGAGGCTGTAGCCGTTGTTAAGGTCGACTTTGATGGCTTGTTTATAAAGTTTTTCTGCTTGGTTATAGTTGTGGCGAATAGTGGTGAGGAAGACAGCGTAGGTGTCGAGGGTGCTGGCGTTGTTGGGGTCGATAGCGAGGGCTTGTGCGTAGAGCTCTTCGGCGTGGTCGTGGTTGTGGCGAATGTTTTTGAGGAAGTTGGCGTAGCTGCCGAGGATGGTGGTGTTGTTGGGGTCGATGGCGAGGGCTTGTTCGTAGAGTTCCTCGGCGTGGTCGTGGTTGTGGCGAATGTTTTTGAGGAAGTTGGCGTAGGTGCCGAGGTTGAAGGCGTCTTTGGGGTTGATGGTGATGGCTTGGTTGTAGAGTCTCTCGGCTTGGTCATGGTCTTGGCGAATCGTGGTGAGGAAGTAGGCATAGATGCCGAGGAGGTTGGAATTTGAAGGGTCTGTGGAAGAATTTTCTTGTAGTAGGTCTGCTGCTTCCTGCACGAGGTTCTCCGTCGCCGTGTCCCCTGTCGGCAGGTTCTTGGAATGCATCTCGAACACCAGCGTCACGGCTTGGCGTGCTGTGTGTGGGCAGGTGGCCATGGTCGTCAGCGCGGTTTTGGTCAGGGGCCAGTCCGCCTCCTCCGCTATGAGGTCCAGGGCTTCCCAGGAGTCCTTGCCGGTGCGCAGCACGAGTGGCGCATCGGTGGTTTCGCCGATCGCCCAGGACCACTCTGCCTCCCAGTCGGGCTCCTCCCAGAGATCCTCGTCGTAGGCTTTCGCCAGCCTGAGGAGGGCCTCTTTGCTTGCGGCCCCCAAGCCTACGCGGTTCCAGTCCACCGCGGCCTTCACCAGGCCGGCCCGGCCCTGGTGGCTGTCGAGTGCCGACGTGAACCGTCGGCGTATGTCCTCGACCCTGCCGAGCACGCGACCGAGCCCGAGCTGCTCAATGGATGCCAGATCCCCGGCGTAGCTCGTGCTTCCCACCGCATCCAGTTCGTCGTCGGACAGCTTGGCTTCGAGGGGGAGCGGGTGGAATCTGTTGACGATCTCCCAGCCGGGGAACTTGCTGTCCAGCTCTGCGCGCCATCTTGTGTAGTTCATGCGGGTCGTGGTGGCCACCACGGTGCAGGAATCATCGATCCACGTGTTCAGGACCCCGAGCGTGAACTCCTCTTTACCCAGGAAGCGTTCCAGTTCGTCGAGGAAAATGATGGCGCCGCGAACGGGTCTTCGCCAATTTTTCAGCAGCTTCTCCACGTCGTCCTCGCTCTTGGGAAACAGGACGCGGGCGTCGGGCCATTCCTCGCGGAGCACCTGGACCACGAGGCGGGTTTTGCCCGCCATGGACGGGCCCTCCACCAGGACGGGGGTGCGGTCTTTCAGAAAATCGTGAAGCTTTTCGTGCGCATCGCGGCGAACGTATTCATCGACATTCCTGTCGGACCTGTGAATGCGCAGCGATTTCAGGTCTGCCCTGCCTATCGGGCCGGAATCCCCGGACACCTCGGCGATCCATTTATTGAGCGCCCGCGCCGAGATCCAGTTCCTGACCGGCGGTGTGAAATCCGCGACAACGCCTGCGGCGGCTCCCAGAAGTGGACCGAGCACATTCCACACCCCGCCGAGGGCGCTGAGGTAGGGGATTGCGGCGCCCACGATGGCTCCGATAACTGGTAGGAGCAGCCACCACACCGACGTGCCGGGGTCGAATGATCGCGTGGACCGTTTCGACATCCTTGGTTCCCTCCGGCGCTGTCCCGGAAACAGGATAGTGGAACGGAGGGCGGCGAACCGGGCTCAGTGGTCAGTCGTTGTCGCGGTCGTCGCCGTCGTCGTCGCTGTCCTTCTTGGTCGGTTTGGCTGTCGCGGCTTTCGTGCTTTGCGTGCTCTTCCTGTCGTCGTCATCATCGTCGTCGTCCCGGTCGATCTTCTTCGAGGCCGTGGGGGTGACGGTGGTCTTCGTGCGACTTGTGGAGGTTGGTTTGCTGGTGCCGGTGCCGGTGGCTTGGGGTGTGGGACTGTTTGGGTCCGCGGGGCCCGCCGGGTCGACCTGGGTGACCTCCGTGGGGATCGGGGTCTCGGTGGGAGAAGGACTTCCCGACGGTGTGGGCGGGGTGACGGCGATCGCTGGCGAGGTCAGTTCGGGTTCCGCTGGGTGCGCGAGGTGGAACAGCAGCCCCGCCGTCAGCAGCCCCGCGGCGCCTATGCCCACCAGGGTGAGGGTGAGGCGGTCTCGTTCCGACTTCATCATGCTTCTCCTTCCACGTGTTTCAAGTGAACCCCGTGCGGATGAGGAATGGCGCAGACCTTCATGAGGAAGTTCTCATGAAACGCCCTGCCGGTTGTCAGCACAAATTTCTACACCCCGCGGCGGTGACCCGTCCGGACCCGACCCGCCCGGGCTGCCCCGATTGCGGCAGGCTGGCGCATCCCGCGCGGGAGGGTTATTGTATGTACAAAGCTCCCGGCGGTTCCGGCCGTCGGGCCAGCGGACTGGACGGACCCGAACGCGGTGCAGTCGGCACTGCTGCCGGTGGGGGACGAAGCAATCCGCCGGACCAGCCTGAACGTCCCAGAAACCAGGGAGAGGTACATGACCACAATCACCCACTGGATCGACGGCGCCCCCTACGAGGGTCAGCCTTCCCACACGATCCCCGTCGAGAACCCCGCCACCGGCAAGGTCGTCGGTGAGCTGATCTCCGCCAGCCCGGCCGACCTCGACCACGCCGTCGCCAGCGCCAGGGCGGCCCAGAAGAAGTGGGCCAAGGTTTCCCTCGCCAAGCGCACCGCCATCATGTTCAAGATGCGCGAGCTGGTGCTCGCCCACCAGGACGAACTGGCCAAGGCGATCGTCGAGGAACACGGCAAGGACTACTCCGATGCCATCGGCGAGATCCAGCGCGGCCGCGAAACCCTCGACTTCGCCTGCGGCATCAACGTCGCGTTGAAGGGCGAGTACTCCTTCGACATCTCCACCGGCGTCGACATCCACACCATCCGCCAGCCCGTCGGCGTGGTCGCGGGCATCTGCCCCTTCAACTTCCCCGTCATGGTGCCGATGTGGATGCACCCCATCGCCGTGGCCACCGGCAACGCCTTCATCCTGAAGCCCGCCTCCCCGACGCCCACCGCGTCGCTGATCATCGCCCGCCTCTACAAGGAGGCCGGACTGCCCGACGGCGTGTTCAACGTTCTCGCCGGTGATCGCAACCTGGTCTCCAACATCCTCACCCATCCCGGTATCGACGCCATCTCCTTCGTCGGCTCCACCCCGGTGGCGCACGTCATCCAGGACACCGGTGTCGCCCATGGCAAGCGTGTTCACGCTCTCGGTGGTGCGAACAACCACGCCATCGTCCTGCCCGACGCGGACCTCGAATTCGCCGCCCAGCACATCTCCGCCGCCGCCTTCGGTGCGGCCGGTGAACGCTGCATGGCGCTGCCCGTCGTGGTGGCCGTCGGCGGCATCGCCGACAAGCTCGCCGAGCTGGTCGCCGCCAACGGCGCGAAGATCAAGGTCGGTTTCGGCCTCGACGAGGGCGTCCAGATGGGTCCGGTCATCACCGCCAAGGCCCGCGACCGCATCGTCGGTCTCATCGACGACGCCGAGAAGCGCGGCGCGAAGGTGGCGCTCGACGGCCGCGGCCTGAAGGTTGAGGGCTACGAGGGCGGCTTCTGGCTCGGCCCCACCGTCCTCACCCACGTCCCGCTCGACGCCCCCGCCTACAAGGAGGAGATCTTCGGCCCGGTGCTGTGCATCGTCGATGCCGAGAACTACGCGGAGGCCATCGAGATCGTCAACGCCAGTGAATTTGGCAACGGCGCGGCGATCTTCACCAACGACGGCGGCTACGCCCGGCGCTTCCAGCTGGACGTCGAGGCCGGCATGGTGGGCGTCAACGTGCCCATCCCCACCCCGGTGGCCTACTACTCGTTCGGCGGATGGAAGGAGTCGCTGCTGGGCGACACCCACATCCACGGCCCCGAGGGTGTGCACTTCTACACCCGCGCCAAGGCCATCACCACCCGGTGGCCCTCGGAGTCCGGTGCGTACGCCGCGACGATGAGCTTCCAGCGCGAGGAGTGAACGCCCCGTCCTGAGCGGAATTGAGCGTCCCGGCGATCCATGCGGCCGCCGGGACGCTCAGCGCGTTGTGTAGCTTGGAAAGTTTCTTGCAAGGTCATGAAAGATTGTGTGGTGTGTACGCTACAAAGCCTTTCAAAATGACATAACGACAGGGCGGAGGTGGGGAAGGGCGATCACTCCCGCGGCTTCTTGGGCGACGGACCCCGCAACCGGGAGGCGGTCAAGATCGCCAATGCCGCCAGGCAACTGATCCCCGCCGTGATCCCCAGGGTCGCAGTGCGCGCCGGGCGCGGATCCGGTTCCGGCTCCGGGGGGCTCAAGGAGGGGGTTTCCTGCTTCGTCGGGGCCGGGAAGCGGGGATTCTCCGGACCCTCCAGGGAGCCGTCGTTGACGAAACCCAGGGCGTCGTAGGGGGCGATGATCCCCCAACCGATCAGCTTGTCACGATGAGAACGCGACGGACGCAGAGCCGTTGCCAGGATCCGGTGTTTCCAGTCGGCCGGGGTTTCCTCCGGATATTTGGCCACCACCAACGCCGCGACCCCCGCCACGTATCCGGTGGCGTAGGAGGTCGTCGGTTTTTCCCCGGCGAACATGCAGTCGCCGTCGCCGAAGAAGGTGCTGAGCACCCGCGACCCGGGGGCCGCCACCTCGACGTGTTCGCCGTGGAGCACGGAATCCGATGGGGCTCCGTTGGCGTCCACGGCCGTGACGGACAACGCCTGGGAGTAGGCAGCCGGGTAACGCGGCGCCTGGGGATCCTCGGTCTTGTTCTGCTGATCCTGCGGAACATCGCCCGCTGAGGCCACCACCAGTGCCCCCGAGGAGGTGGCATGCTCCACCGCGGCCTTCAGCTCGGGCAGATCCGTGGGGGAGGGCTGGGCCACGACGATCACCTTCGCCCCTTGATCGGCGGCCCAGACGATGCCCTTGGCGGTGCGGGCCCCGTCAGGTCCCTTTCCGGCCGAGATGGCGTCGTGCTGGTCGCTGGTGTATACCCGGACCGGCAGGATTGCGGCCTCCGGTGCAAGGCCCACCAGTCCGGAACCCTCCACCTCGTGGGCCGCTATCTGTCCGGCGATGGCGGTTCCGTGTCCCGCAAGGTCCGTACGTCCGTCGCCTCTGTCCACCAAGTCGGTGCCCGGCAGCACATTCTCCGTGAGATGGACGTTCGATGCGATCACCCCGGAATCGACGATGGCCACCTTCACCTTGCCGCCTCTGGAGAGCTGCCACGCCTTCTTCACTCCGAGGAGGGAAATTGCGGTCGGGGCCTGCTCGACCTTGGCGGTTGTCCCGATCTGGCAGGAGGTGTTCCTGTCCTCGGTCACTGTTGTCATTCTTTTCTGTCCGTCACCACCGATCAGGGCCTGTGCGGGCAGCGACGGGGTCAGGAGGGACGCTGCTACGCAGACGGCGGCGAGTCTCCCACCCAGGGTTTGCAGCTGGATCATTGCTGACCCACCGTGGCCCATGTGCTTTCGGGATCGAGCACGGTTCCCGTCGGTATCAGTGCCGTCCACTCCGCCGGGATCACGTGGATGTCGTCGTCCTTGTATCCCAGGCGCGCCAGGGATTCGGCGGGCTGGGCTCCCAAACCGTGCAGGGCGCCGAGGTCGGAGACTAGCATGACCATGCCGAGGGTGCCTCCTGAAGTGGCCCGGACCAGGGCTCCCGATCCTCCCAGGACGGTGGTGGAGGCCGGGACGGAACGCAGTTTCTCCTCCACGGTCACCTCGGTTCCCGACGGTGTCGGAAGTACGTCGACGAGGGCTTCTTGGGTCATCGAATACAGCGCCGCCATCGACGATCCGTCCGTGGACTGCGACAGCTGGGCGCAGGGCAGAGAACCGTCCGGAACGGTGTCCTCGATGCGGCGTGGCCAGTCGGCCGGGGCGATGCCCGCCGGATCCACCTCGACCGAGGACATTTCGGAGAACGAGACGTTCAGGGGGGCTTCGGCTTGGCGGAGTCTGTCCGCGGTCTCGGACAACGCCGCGACCTTACCGGAACCGGTGACGACGTAACGACGCTGTGAACCGTGGTCGTCGACCTGGATGACGGTCCCGATGGTGACCGTTCCCAGGCGCTCCGGCATGCCGTCCACGGGCTGGCCCGCGTTCGGGACCTCCACAGGTTGCAGATCCGAGCCCAGTTTGAACAGGGACAGCCATGCGGCATCGACCTCGACCGGTGTTGTTGATTCCATTCCCAGCGCCAGGAGCACCTTTTTCCTCTGTTCTTTCGGGATCTTGTGTCGCAGGCCGTCGGCGATCAGGAAGAGATCGTCCTGGTTCTTGACCAGGGCATTTCCGTGCCGGGTTCGGGGTTCGGGCAGGCTCGCCACCCAGGTGTGGGCCCTTCCGGGAGTCGCGCAGGAGAACCAGAGATTCGAGTGGAGCTGACCGGCGGGGGGAACATCGTCGGGAACACCAGTGATGCCGATCTGGGTGCCGCGACTGATCCCGTCGATGGTCGAGGAGGACACCTCGCTGACCTGATATTTGCCCGACTCCGACAGGAGGCGCGCCGAGGTGACGTTGGTGACCGGGCGCAGGGTGCCCTTGATCGTGTAGTAGCGGGATCCGGTTCCCTTCACCACGATCAGGGTCGAGTCCTGCCAGCCGTTCGGCAGGGTTGGGGAGAACTGACTGATGATGGCCCCAACCCCCAGCATGATCGCGACGACGACCACACCCACGATCAGGGGAATGAATGGCGACTTGTACTCCAGCTCGCGGCCGCCGGGTATCCCGGATGAGAACGCCGTGATCAGGCGGTGGCGGTTGTAGCGCTGGGCCTCGAGGATCTCTTTGTTCGACGGCATCAGATGATTCCCCAGACCAGTGCCGCCAGCGGCAGGATCCCCAGCAGCACGAGGATCCCGGCAACATCCGCCAACCGGGTCAACCAGGGACGCAGTTTCTGCGAGACCACGTTGGCGGCCAGGAGCAGTACCGCGGCCAGGATGATCGCACCGAGAATCCAGGGCAGGGCGTCGGGAATGACCGTCGTGGTGGCCACCGCGGCGACGATGGTCAGGAACATGCCGGTGAGCACGCCGATGATGACCTCGACCAAGGAACGCAGTGACCGGGTGGCCAGCATCAGGGCCAGCCCGATGCAGGCCAGCATCGCTATCGCTGTGGGGGAGGACGTCATCAGCGGGGCCAGAACCATCATGGCCGCCGAACACCCCGCTTTCAGCGATATCACCAGCACGCGGGCGTTCTTGACCCGGGAGTGAACCCGTGTGGGGTCGATTCTCTCGTTCTCCCTGCTGGTGCCGATGGTCGCCGGCAGCTGCGCCATGGCCACCCAGGGCGCACTGAGTGTGATCACCACCAACAGGGTGAGGGCAGTGGCAGCTGCCCTGTCGGGAGGGACGCCCAGCATCCCGATCAGCCCACCGACGAGGCTGCACGACACACCCGCGGTCATGGGGGCGGCCATCGAGGCCCGCAGGTCGGAGGGGAGCACCAGGAGCGTTGTCGAACCGGCGAACAGGCCGACACCGGCTGCCGCCAACGGCAGCGAGAACCAGTTCCCCGGGGTGACCACGAAAACGGCGCAGGTGATCAGGATCGGGGTGGTGTGTCCCAGGGACAGCGCACCGGGGCGGTTGGGCATGCGCGCCACGACGGCGGCGGCCAAGGTGGTGAGGATCGCTCCGCAGGCACCCACCGTCGCGGTCAGGACGGGGTCCCGCGAGCCCGTCACCAGGAGCAGGGCTGCCAGAAGCACCAACGCCGCCGAGGCGTGGGCCGAGAGCTGGACGGAGCTGGTCTTCTCCCAGGGAGCGGAGTGCTCGGCCACCGCGGTCCCCACGGCCTCGACCATGTCGTCGTAGCGCTGGTCCTTGACGTTGGTGCCGCTCGGTTCCACGGTGAGAACCGCGCCAGGACGTATTTTCTGGTCGGGAAGGGACTTCGACTGGTTCAGGGCGCGGCCGTCCGAGGCCCGAACGGTGAAACCCCGGGTAGCGGTCCCCGGATCCAAGGGACGCAGGGCCTTGATCATCACCGGCATCAGCTCTGCCAGCGCGATGTTGGGTGGAACCGATATGTCAGTCGTGTCCCCCGCCATGCTCAGTGAGATCGGCAGGAGGGCACCGGCGGGGGAGGTTTCAGAGGGCGGCATCGGGTTCCTTGGTCGTGCTGGCGCTGGAACGTGTTCCAGCGGCAAGGGTACTTCCTCCGGGGATCCTCACCACCCGGAGGTCGTTCAAAAATTGATGAGTGCTGCTCCATGCTATCTTTTAGACCCCCTCGTTCTCCCGGGTCCCCCCGTTCGTGAACTAGACCTACGTTAGGGTTGGGGGCAGTTACCAAGCGGTGCAGCAGGTTTGCGCGCATCGCACACAACCACCACTACCGGAGGAAAACCATGGCAGGTATCATGCGCGCCAATCAAGGCGACCTCAAAGCTGGCGCCGACGCCACGGATGCGGCTCACAACGAGATTGCGGGACACATCGAAGGTGTCCGCCAGAGCAAGGAAGAGGCCCGGACCCGCTGGCAGGGCCAGGGGTCGGACGCCATGTATGCGGCCGCCACGCTCTGGATCCAGAAGGCGAAGGCGCTCAACCATTCGCTGCTGGAGTTCAGCAGCGCCCTCAAGAGGTCTGACGCCAACTCGGGAGACGCTGAGTCGGTTCTTGCCGCGGCCTTCGGGAACTTCGAGAGTCGAATGACCGGCGGCGCCGCCCGCTGAGTCGCGGACGTTTTCTTCGACAGAGAAAGGATTGATGCAAAGTGAGTCTTGAAAAGGACATGCTGGTCGACTTCGCCGCTGTAAGGCAGCTCCATGCGGCGATCAACAAATACAACGGAAACATTGAGGCGAGCATCGGTGATCTGACCCGAAATCTCAACACCTTGGAGAGCAACTGGGAAGGCGAGGACAGGGAAACCTACGCCATGCGCAGAAGGGAATGGGAGCAGAAAGAGGCGGAGATGCGGGCGATCCTTCAGCGGTTCAACGTCGAGGTGCTCAACGCGGAAGCCACTTACCAAAGGGCTGAGCGTCAGAACGTGAGGCTCCTGGAGGGTGTGGCAATCCCCAGAGTCTGAGGCCAGTTCGGGCACGTTGCCAAGCGCGAAAGCGGGGCGGGAATCCTTGGATTCCCGCCCCGTTCCCTGTCCCCGAAAACGTTTTCTCATTGCGGCGAATCGCCCACGATCATCATGGTGCGTCCCCCCATGATGATCGTCGTCCCGAGAGGGAGCAGGGTGCGTCTGCCGCGCGCCAGATGGGCGATGGCGCCGGCGGCGTTGCGGACAACGGTTCCGTTCGTGGACGCGGCATCCTCCACCCACACCCCGCTGCTGGCCGGGCCGAGTCGCAGATGGGTCCGCGAGATCGAGTGGGTGGGGTCCGGGATGACCACGTGGCGTTCCCCGTCGGCGCCGGTGGGTTCCCGTCCCACGACCAGGACGGAATCCACCCTCTCACGCTGGCCGGAATCCACGACCAGCCATACCTGCACCGCACCCGGGAGCCCGCTCGGGCCGGCGGAGGGAGGGGAGGGTTTCGGCGGCGTGGGAGGCAGCGGCGCGGCCCTGCGTGGCGTCAGGGAGTTGGACTCTGTGTTCCCGGAAGGTGCCGCCAAGGCCGGTTCCCGGGAAGCGGCCCTGCGTGGCGTCAGGGGGCTGGCCGCGGGGGCGAGAGACTTCTCCGGGCGCTGCGGGGTCTCCAATTTTTCCCGATTCACGATGGGCGGAGGTGGCACGGGGGCGAGCGGAGGGGGCGATGCCGGGGCAAGCGGAGGAGGCGATGCCGGGGCAAGCGGAGGTGCCACGGGGGCGAGCGGAGGGGGTGATGCCGGGGCGCCGGGCACCGGGAAACCCGGGTTCTCCTGTTTCCGGGGAAACGGCTCCTCCGCTTTCTCATCCCCGTTCCCGGAATCGGGTTGGGATTGCTCGGCCCGCAGGTCGAGCACCGCGGTTCCGGCAACCCGGTCCACCAGATCTCTGCCATCACGGCTGAAAAAGCTGACGACCAGTGGACCCACCACTGTCACGTGCAACAGGACCATCAGCGTGGTGCGCACCAGCTGCCGTTTCAGGCCGGGTGCGTGATCGCTGCCGTTGGCGACAGCAACCGTACCGGAGATCAACCCTCCCGGGGTGCGTCCGGTGCGGGCGCGCAGCAGGGTGAGGACGGCGACCACCTCTGCTATTGCGATGCCCGTCAGCACCGGGGAGTACAGGAGTCGCCAGAGCGGGCCGGCCACCGCCACGACACAGGCCAGATCCGTCAGGTAGGACAACGTACGGATCAACCCACCGGCAGGCACCGGGAGGCTCTCGCGCTGTTCATCCGCCACGGGGTCGGGGCCCGCATCAGGGAACATGGTTTCGGCGCGGGGCGGGGGAAGGCTGGTCAGGTCGAGCTGGGTCATGATGCGATCTGTCGTATCAGGTCGAACAAGCCTGCAGCGTAGGTGGCGGCAGGGAGGACAAGGATCAGGGAGAGTTTCTGCGTGATGTCCCCGATGCGCCCGAGCAGCGCCGACTCGGTGCCCTTGGCGAGAGACGTGGCGATGATGCTGAGCAGAGCGGCCGCGACGATCACCAGCAGCGCCGTCACCTGCGATCCCAGCGGCTGGGAGACGCCGAAGGTGGAAAGTGTCGCGGCGACGATCACCAAGGCTGCGACGCGCGGCAGGATGCGCCCCGGGCGATCACGACGAGTGCGGGGCGCCAGCACCAGGGACAGGAAGGCGCTGAGCATCATGACCCAGCCCGCTATTCCGGTTGTTGGTTGAGTGGACCTCACGAGCTCTGCAGCGGGGAAGGCGCAGATCCCGATTGCCCCACAACACGCGGTGAGCAGCAGCTGCCCCCGGGCGTTGCCCTCACGGATCGAGCGGAGAACCCGGTTCGCGGTGATGGGGGAAGGGGATGCGACCTCCAGGGTGCGGACCGTCGGCGCGGAGGTGGTGACGGTGGGAAGATCCAGCAACTGGGTCTGGGGGATGCGGAATGCGACGGCGGGAATGACGGTCACCACCATGGTCGCGGCCGCCAGCACCAGGGCCGCAATCGTGGTGGCCGGGGTGTCGGTCATGACGAACAGACACGTCAGAACACCGGCCAACCCCCACAGCGCGGCCATGGTGGCGTTGAGGGCGGACCTGTCGATCAACCACACGACCAATGTTGTGACCAGTGCGGTCCAGGTGGTGGTCGCCAGGGCCAGCCGGGGCAGGAATCCGGCATCGACGGGGAGCAGAGCGGTCCCGCAGACCCCGATCAGGGTGGTGGCGACCAGAAGACCAGGGGACGTACAACGCATCCGCCGCCACCTGAGCGACCAGCCGAGTGCGGCGGTGCAGGCGACGGCGGCCGATCCCCTCAGCACGTCGGGGATGGGCCACCAACCGAGGACCGGCCCCGCCAGGCATGCCGCCTCAATGCCCGTCACCAGGGTCAGGAACAAGGACAGCACAAGTGTGGGACGAAACCAGGGGGAGGAGGCCCGGACCGCCACCTGCTGCGCCACCCGTTCGCTCTCGGCGGGGCCGGTGAGCGTCAGGACGGTTCCGGACGTCAGGTCGCTGCCGAGGATCGACTCCGGGTCGACGGGGGTGCCGTCGGGGTGGGTCAGGCGCAGCGTCTCGGGGTCGGCGTCGATCCGCAGCATCGACATGACCCGTGCCACCGTCGTCCCGGCCGGTACCGCGATGTCCCGTTTCGAGGTGCCGTGAAGGATCGTGGTCGACGCCAGCTGCGTGGCCATGGAATCCTCCATTTCCCAAGAGAGAACGAACGGGGGGCGCGGTTCACCCTCCTGACGATAGTATGAAACGGGCTTGGGTGGCATCCAGACCATGAGAATGCGACCAGATCCATAACGTTGCGACAACTCGAGACGGGGAATACCAAGGCATGGTTCAACCCATACAGGACGAGGGGGCCACGGCTCCCGAGCTTCCCTCCGGGCAGATCGAGGTCCAGGCTCCTCCCAACAAACCCGAGGCCGCCAGCATGGGTACCGCCTTGATGACCGTCGTCCCGATGATGGGTTCGGTGGGCGTCATGGTGTTCATGGCGTTCTCGCAGGGGCAGAACACCCGGATGCTGCTCATGGCCGGCGCCATGGTGTTCGCGATGCTCGTGATGGTGGGGTTCAACATCTACCGGCAAGTGGTGGGGCACAGCCAGAAACTCGACACCCTGCGCCGGGAATACCTGGCCTACGTGGGGGAAACCCGCAAGACGGTTCGTACCGTGACCCGCAAGCAGCGCGACCACGTCGGTTGGCAGCTGCCCTCCCCGGATTCCCTGGTGCTGATCGCCCACGAGGGGACACGCCTGTGGGAACGCAACACCGACAACGAGATGGTCACGCGCGTGCGGTTGGGCTCCTCATCGCAGGAGCTGGCGATGCAGCTGGTGGAACCTGAGCTGCCGCCACTGGCCAAACCCGACGTGGTCTGCCTCTCCGCCATGCGGCGTTTCATAGATGCCCACTCGATGGTCGAGGAACTACCGCTGGGGGTCATGCTGGGCGACTTCAGCCACATCGACGTGGCTGGGCCCGCGGAGGCGACGCGAGCCCAGGTGCGCGCCATGATGATGCACGTCACCACCCTGAGTTCGCCGCAGGCGATGCGCGTCGCGATTTTCTGTTCCGAGGAGAACCGCGACGAGTGGGAATGGGCGAAATGGCTTCCCCACGCCCGTTCCACGGAGATCAGCGACGCCCTGGGGCCGGCCCGCATGGTGACAACGGATCCCGAGGAGCTGATGCGGCTGCTCGGGGAGGAGATCATCGGACGTGGCGTGTTCCGGACCCGTTCGGAAACCACCGAATGGCCGCACCTGTTCCTGATCCTGGACGGGGTGACACTACCGGCGAACACCTCCCTGGGAGGGATCGGCGGGCTGGAGGGGGTCACCGTGGTGCGGACCATGACATCGTGGGGGCCGATGACCTCGCGTGCGACCCTGCGCATGATCCTGCATCCCGGGGAGCAGCCGGGCGACCGCGAGCGCATGGAAGTGCTGCTGCTGGACCAGGAACCGATCCTGGCCACCCCGGACGCGATGGGCATCCCCCAGGCCGAGGCCATCGCGCGACGCATGGCCCCCTGGATGGTGGAAGGACGTCCCGAAACCGAGGCGCCGATGGGGAAACCGGACCCGAAACGCTCCCAGAACCTGATGGAACTACTGGGGACCGGCGACGTACGCGATTTCGACCCGGACCGGCAGTGGAGGCGACGGGAGGGGCGCGACCGGCTTCGGGTGCCGTTCGCCGTCACCCCCGAGGGGGCTCCGGTTGTCCTGGACATCAAGGAATCCGCCCAGCAGGGGATGGGGCCGCACGGCCTGCTGATCGGCGCCACCGGTTCGGGCAAGTCGGAGGTGCTGCGCACCCTGGTACTGGCGATGGCGATGACGCACCCGCCGGAGCAGCTGAACTTCGTCCTGGTCGACTTCAAGGGTGGCGCCACCTTCGCGGGCATGGCGGATCTTCCCCACGTCTCGGCCATGATCTCGAACCTGGAATCGGAACTGTCCCTGGTGGACCGCATGCAGGAGGCGCTGCGCGGCGAGATGGTGCGGCGTCAGGAGATCCTGCGGCAGGCCGGCAACTACGCCAACGTCACCGACTACGAGGCGGACCGGCTGGCGGGCAAACACGACCATCCACCCATGCCGGCGCTTTTCATCATCCTCGACGAGTTCTCGGAACTGCTGAGCGCCAAGCCGGAGTTCGCCGACCTGTTCGTCGCCATCGGCCGGCTGGGACGTTCGATGTCGATCCATCTGCTGTTGTCCTCGCAGCGCCTGGAGTCCGGGCGCATGAAGGGCCTCGACTCGCATCTGTCCTACCGGATCGGGTTGCGCACCTTCTCCGCGAGTGAGTCCCGTGACGTGCTGGGCGTGCCGGACGCCTACGAACTCCCGGGCTACCCGGGGGTTGGGTACCTGAAGCCGGGAACGGACGAGATGATCCGTTTCCGGTCGTCCTACGTGGCCGTCCCTCCGCCCCCGCGCCCGGACGACCGGGAACTCCGGGACAGGATGCGTCATGCACCCGTCAGGATCCTGCCCTTCACCGCGGGGCCCGTGGTCCTGGAGAAAACCGAGGCGGAGCAGGAACCAGACGTCATCGGCGTCAGGCCCGAGGACGCGAAGTGGGATGACATGACCCAGATGGACATCGCCGTCGCCCGGATGCGGGGCAGGGGAGTCCCGGCCCACCAGGTGTGGTTGCCGCCACTGGACGTGCCGGACACGCTGGACCAGCTTTTCGGGGACCTGGTGGCCGATCCGGTGCTGGGGCTGATCTCGCCCTCGTGGCGTGCCCGCGGCCCGTTGCGCATCCCGCTGGGCATCGTCGACCTTCCCTTGGAGCAGCGCCGCGACGTGCTGGAGTTCGACTTCTCGGGAGCCAACGGGCATTTCGCCGTCGTCGGCGGTCCCCTGACGGGAAAGTCGACGACCCTCCGGTCGGTGGTGATGGCGTTGAGCCTGGTGCACACCCCCCAGGAGGTGCAGTTCTACGTCATCGACCTGGGCGGCGGTGGCTTCACCGTCTTCAACGGGGCGGCTCACGTCGCGGGTGTGGCGACCCGGGACCGGCCGGACGTGGTGAACCGCATGCTCGCGGAGATCGAGGGCATCATCGACGACCGCGAGAAGTACTTCCGCGAAAAGCGGATCGACTCCATGGACACCTACCGGCAGGGGCGGGCCGAAGGGCGTTTCGATGACGGCTACGGCGACGTTTTCCTGGTGGTCGACGGCTGGGCCGTGATGAAGACGGACCTCAACGAGGTGGACATGAGGATCATGGCGATCATGACCCGGGCCCTGTCGTTCGGTGTCCACGTGGTGTTGAGCACCAACCGCTGGGCGGACATCCGCCAGCAGGTGGCGGACGCGATCGGGTCACGTCTGGAGCTGAAACTGGGTGACGTGATGGACACCAGGCTTGATCGCAAGGTGGCGAAGGCCGTGCCCTCGGAACGGCCGGGGCGCGGACAGGAGGTCGGACATCACCACGTTCTCGTGTGCCTACCGCGCATTGACGGTGAACAGGACCCGTCGTCCCTGGGCGCGGGCGTGAGGACGTCCCTTGAGCGCATCGCCCAGGCGGCACCGGAGCCGGGGCCGAAGCTGCGCCTGCTGCCCATCCACGTCACGGTGGAGAAGGTCCTGCAGCACCCCGGTGCGGCCGAGGGCCTGGTGCTGGGGGTGGAGGAATCCCGGCTCGGTCCCTTCATGTTCCACCCCCGCCAGGACAGCCACTTGTTCCTGCTCGGCGACGCCAAGTCGGGCAAGACCACGTTCCTGCGGTCATTCGTCCGGGAGATCGTGCGCAACTTCTCCCCGCAGCAGGCGCAGATCTTCGTCGTGGACTACCGGCGATCGCTGCTGGACCAGGTGCCGGCGGAATACCTGGCGGCCTACATGACGAACCCGGAGGAAGCCGAGGGAAACCTGAGCCACCTCGCCGATTTCCTGAGGACGCGCATGCCCGGCGATTCGGTGACCTCGGATCAGCTGCGCAACCGGTCCTGGTGGACGGGCGCGGAGGCGTGGATCCTGGTGGACGACTACGACCTGGTGTCGGTCCAGGGAAACAATCCACTCGCGGTGCTGCAACCGTTGATGGCCCAGGCCCAGGATCTCGGTTTGCACATCGTGGTGACGCGCCGGATGGGTGGTGCGTCCCGGGCTCTGTACGAGCCGGTGCTGCAGTCCATACGGGACCTGGGTTCCACGGGCATCCTGCTGTCCGGCAGCCCTGAGGAGGGCAGCATCATCGGTCGTGTGAAACCGGTGAAGTCGATGCCGGGCCGCGCCCAGGTGATCTCACGCGACGACGGCTACTTCCTGGCGCAGCTGGTGTGGACCGACCAGCACTGAGCGGTCGGCTGCGCCACCCCGCGGGTGTGGAGAGTTTTCCCGGTTCCCCAACCGGAGGGGGTCGGGTTGGATAGAGTTGCGGGATGAACCGATGGTGGTGGATTGGACCCAATTTATGGGCAGGTTCCCATCACGATGGATGCCGCCATGAACAATGCTGAGATCAATCGCGAGAACTTCATGAAGAAGAAGTAATGAGTGATCAGACGTGAGGATGGATATTGTGGTTGATGTCAGGCGGTGTGCGGCGTCCGCTCTTGCTGTGGTTCTTGGTTTGTCGGGGTGCGGTGTTCCCTCGGACGATGTGTCTCCGAGTCCTTCTGTGTCGTGGGAGGAGCGCAATACTCCGGATATTGTGACCATTGCGGTGCCTGACGGGTGGGAAGTTCTTACGCCCAGTGAGATTCCCGGGATTTCGCGTTTGGTGCTTGTCAGTGATCGTGAGTCACGTGGTAAGGAAGGGATCAGCGTCGGTAATTTTTCTCCCAAGATTGTTGGTGTGCATGGCCCTGACGTTGATGTGAAGCGTGAGCGGGATTACGGGGTGGAGCATGGTACTGCTCAGGAGAATCTGGTGGGGCGAGGGACTCCTCTGGAGCCGAGATTGATTGCTGGTGTCAAGGCGTGGGGGTATGCCGCGACGGCGACTTTTGGCGAGGATAACACCTATCCCATCCAGCGGTGGTTTCTGTGGCGTGAGGACGGTGAATGGCTGATTTCGGTTGCTGGTTTCGCGAACACCGATACCATTCCCGCTGAGTTGATTGGGGTGCTGGACACGATTTCGTTTGTTCGTCCTGCTGCCACTCCTGCGGCTCCGTACACGGTGAACGCCCCGTCGCCGTCCCCCAGCGCGACGGAATCATGAGGATGGGTCATCGGTAGACCGGGTGTGTCTCGTTATGGCGCGTGGAAAGATTCCGTCGAGGTTGTGGAAGATTTCGTGGCGTATACAGTGCAAAACCTTTCGGATCGGCCCCGGGCGATGTTCGCCGTTCCCCGTCAGGCTGTGCTCTGCCGGTGCAGCCCTGCGCGGACCCCGGCTCCACGAAGCGGTCGGCGTGAGCCTGCGTCGCGGGCTCCCGGGAACCTGATTCGTTAGCCCGGGCGTATCGCCTTGTCAAGGCATGATTCACCGAGGCCTACGGCGACACGCATGATGGTTGGGAATGACCCCGTGCAAGGCTAACGTTGGCCGGGTGAACAACCAGGCATCAGAGCGGGAGGTCAACAGTTGAGCGACCTGAACATCGTGACAGGGGACCTGGAGGCCCTGTCGACGGATGCGGGCAACGTGGCATCGAACATCGGCGGAGTGGACCTGAGGGCCAACGTGGCGCAAGCGCCCGCGGCGATGCCCGGGTCCTCATCCGCCACCTTGATCTCGTCAACACTCGACACCATCCAGGAACGGTGTAGCTCTGCCCAGAGAGGCTACGAGGACTTCAGCGCGGATGTGCGGACCGCGGCGAACAACTACGGAGTGTCCGAGGCGAACGTCGAGGCAGCCATGCGTTCCGCAGGGAGCTTCGCCCCTGTCACAAACCCGGCGGGAAAGGTGGGCAAGCATGGCTATCACATGGAGTGAGATCCGGCGATGGGATCCGGCAAACCTGAACACCGCTGTTGAGGATCTGACCAATTCCCGCAAGAAGTTGATGGAGGAGGCCGATGAAGCGGCTTCCGCGAAGGGGAGAGTGCAGTCCTCGGGTGCCGCGGTGACCGCCATGCTCACCTCGCTGGGTTCACTCAATGAACTCCTTGACGCCATCGTGAATGAAGTGTCCGAACTCATAATGGCAACGGCCGAAGCCGCCACCGGGGTGTGGGACGTCAAGACCAAGGTGTTCAAGTGTACGTCCTTCCTGGAACAGTGCCCTGACCTCAGCATAGGGGAGGACGGACAGGTCACGGGCCCTTTCTCTGATGCCATGGATAAGGACCATCTGGAGAAGTTGATCAAGAAAGCCATTGAGCGTGCCGTCGAGGTCGACAATGACTATGCCAAGAGGCTGAGGGCCGTGGCGAACGGCAGATACGTGTGCAAGGAGACGGCCGCCAGTGACTCCCAGGGATTGCCGGATCTTCCGCAGAAGGGCTGGTCGCCCACCGAGGCGGCTGCCTGGTGGGGTGCTCTGACCGGAGCGGAACGCCGAAAACTGATCAAGAACCACCCGGAGGCGATCGGGAATCTGGACGGCCTTCCCGGAAGCGTTCGCGACGAGGCGAACCGGATTATCCTCCGGACTATCCTACCGAAGAAACTTGAGGCCGCCAAGAAACATCTGAAAGAGGTTCAGAAGGAATTTGATGCCGAGCAGAAGATAATCGACGGAATAAACTCGGGTCCTAAAGGGAAAAACAGCCATACAGATGCTGTTCTAGAGGCCCGTCGACGGGTTGAGGATCTGACCAAGCTGAATGAACTGGTAAGCGCGGGCGGAAAATCCCGTCATCACTACCAGTTGCTCACCTTGGAGGTGCCCGAGAGGTACGACAAGGACGTGAAGGCAGTTGTTGCCGTTGGCGACATCGACAAGGCCACGAACGTCGGGACCATGGTTCCCGGTATCGGCAACACGGTCAGGAAAGGCATGGATGGGATGCTGGACACCGCCGAGAAGCTGCGCGCCAAAGCTGGTGCCCCCGACAAGACTGCTGTCGTCGCGTGGCTCGGCTACGACACCCCACCCGGCCCCTTGGTGTGGGATTACGACGCCAATGGGAGCGATACGGACTACATGACGACCGAAGTGGCGGACAAGGCGGCTCCGGCCCTCAACAGATTCCAGGAGGGCATCCACGTGTCGCACCAGAAACAAGGCGTGGATCCCTACCTGTCCCTTCACGGTCATTCCTATGGTTCCACCCTCTCCGGCACCGCCCTGCTGAACACGAAGGTCGGTGTCGTGGACGCCGCCCAGCTGCATGGATCCCCCGGGGGGCGTGCCACCAACGCGCACCAGTGGAATGTTCCCTACGGTCACATGTATGCAGCTGCCAACGGGGATGATGATATCCTGGGCAAAGGGCAGCTTAATGGTTTCGGGCCAGAGCCCTCGAAGGTTCCCGGAGTGCAAAAAATCTCGTCGGACCCCGATGGCGGGCATTCCGACTACTGGAGCAATCCTGAATTCATGGAGGACGCCGCCCAGATAATGGCCGGTGAGGATCCGTCTGTCGATCGCAGCGACAATGCGGCGGAAGCATCCGCACAGTGTGCTGCCAAGGATCCGAACGGCGCGCAAGGAGCCTCCGGGCCCCGGCTGCGCCCGGCGGGGACCGGTTGGGGTTCGTGAAACGTTCGTGAAACCGGGGCTCATGGCTCAAGTGTCGTGAGCCCCGCCCGCAGTACGGCCACATCGACACCGTGAAAAGTTGCTCACCAGGTGTCCCCGTCATCCGTCTCCCTGACTCGGGCCACGACTCCCTTGGCCATCTCGATGTGTGAACGGAAATCGTCATGCCGGGCGGTGAGGTTCTTTTCGTAGTGAGCCTTGTAGGCCAGCGCGCCCGATGGGTGTGGGCCGTGACCCATCGAACCCCATGCCGTTCGCGCAGATGCGTGTTCCCGAGGCCGTGACTGCTTTTGGTTCCCCTGGAATTGGTGGAACTTCTAGAGCTCTAGGAAAACGCGACTGAGGGCTCCCCGGACCGGGGAGCCCTCAATCGTTTCTCGTACGCTACCTGTTCTTGCGCTCGTCGATGATGATGGCGATGACGATGATCCCGCCCTTGACCACCATCTGCCAGTACGGGGAGACGTTCAGCAGGCTGAGGCCGTTGTTGATGACGCCGATGATGAGGGTACCGACCATGACACCCCAGACGGTTCCGATGCCGCCGTTGAAGGAGGTGCCACCGATGACGGTGGCGGTGATGACGTCGAGTTCCATCATGTTGCCGTAAGCCGGGGCGCCGGAACCGTTACGGGCGGTCAGGATCACGCCCGCCAGGCCGGCCAGCAGACCGATCAGGGCATAGATCTTGAGGTGGGTCTTCGGCACCGAGATCCCGGAAACCTTCGCGGCCATTTCGTTGCCACCGATGGCGTAGACGTGACGTCCGAAACGGGTCCGGTTCAACACGAACCACATCACGACGGCGGCGAGCGCCAGGATGATGATGGGGGTGGCTTCCTGCCCGATGAGGTTGAAGTTCCACGCGGTCCCGGAGATCGGGCGGCCGTCGGTGTACAGGTTCGCGGCGCCGCGGGCGGCGGTCATCATGCCGAGGGTGGCGACGAACGGGGGGATCCGGAAGACCGCCACCAGGCTGCCGACGATACCGCCGACCAGCGTGCCCACCGCCAGCGCCGCCAGCACGGACACGAAGACCGGCAGGGCGGGCAGGCCGGGGATGAAGGTGTTGGGGCCCGGGGGCTGGGCCAGGGAGGCGGCGACGACGGCGGCGAGGGCGGCGGTGGCGCCGACCGACAGATCGATGCCCTTGGTGATGATCGCCGCCATCATGCCGAGGCCGATGATGCCGATGGGAGCCACCTGCACGACGACGTTGAGGAGGTTCTGCAGCTGCAGGAACCGGCCCCCCGTGATGATGCCGAGCAGGACAATGAAGCCGAGCAGGATGAAGACGATCGAGTACTTCTTCAGGAACTCCCCGAAATCAAAGCTCGAACGAGTGGTGGTTGCGGTTTCAGACATTGGGGTTTCCTTCGCTCGCGGCGACCTCGTCGCCGCCGGTTGCCAGGTGCATGACGGATTCCTGGTTGGCCTCCTCGCGGGAGAGCTCACCGGAGATGCGTCCCTCGTGCATCACGAGGATGCGGTCACTCATGCCGAGCACCTCTGGCAGCTCGGAGGAGACCATGATGATTGCCTTGCCCTCCTGGGCCAGCATGGACATGAGACGGTGGATCTCGGACTTCGCGCCGACGTCGATGCCGCGGGTGGGTTCGTCGATCATCAACACGTCCGGGACGGTCAGCAACCAGCGGGAGATCAGCGCCTTCTGCTGGTTGCCGCCCGAGAGGTTCTTGATCAGCTGACCCAGCGACGGGGTCTTGATGCGCAGCTTCTCGCGCTGGTCCTCGGAGTCCTTCCGCATCTCGCCGACGCGGAGGAAACCGTGAGGGCTGTAGCGGGGCAGGGCCGCGGCCGTGATGTTGTCGCGCACCGACAGCACCCCCATGATGCCGTTCAGCTTGCGATCCTCCGTGAGCAGCGCCATGCCTGCCCGGATGGCGTCCGAAGGCTGCTTGATCCGCAGCGTTTTGCCGTTGAGGACGACCTCTCCGGAGTCGGCCTTCTCGATGCCGAAGATGGTCTCCAGCACCTCGGTGCGTCCCGCGCCCATCAGTCCCGCGAGCCCGAGGATCTCGCCCCGGCGCAGCTCGAAACTGACGTCCTTGACCACGGCGCCCCGGTTGAGGCCCTTCACCGAGAGCACCACCTCACCGATCTCGGCCTCCTCCTTCGGGAACAGGTCCGTCAGCTCGCGGCCCACCATCAGTTTGATGAGCTTGTCGCGGTCGAGTTCCTTCGCCGGGTAGGAGCCGACGTGCTTGCCGTCGCGGAAGACGGTGATGTCGTCGGAGATCCTGAAGACCTCGTCCATCTTGTGGGTGATGTAGATGATGGCGACGCCGAAGTCGGTCAGGCGCTTGATCATCCCGTGCAGGTGCGCCACCTCGCGTTCCGGAATGGCCGAGGTGGGTTCGTCCATGATGATGATCTTCGCGTCGTAGCTGATGGCCTTGGCGATCTCGACCATCTGCTGTTTCGACACCGTCAGGTCCTTCATCCGGGCCCTCGGGTCGATGTCGATCTTCCACTCGTCGAAGAGCTCGCGGGTCTTGCGGAACATGGATGCGGGGCTGAGCAGCCCCAGCGGGCCGCGCGGCTCGCGACCCAGCCAGATGTTCTCCGCCACCATCATCTCGGGAACGGGGGACAGCTCCTGGTGGATCATCGAGATGCCGTGTTCCAGGCCGTCCTTGGTGTCCTTGAACCTCACGATGTCGCCCGCCAGCTCGACGGTTCCCTCATCGGGGGTGTACATGCCGATGAGACATTTCATCAGAGTGGATTTACCGGCCCCGTTCTCACCCATCAGCGAGTGCACGGTGCCGCTGCGGACATCGAGATTGACGTTGTCCAACGCCACGACGCCCGGGAAGGTCTTGCGGATGTTCTGCATCCGCAGAATTACCTCTTGCATTGGTTCTCCCTGCTAGAGGGGACGGGAGCGGCTCCCGGCCCCTGCGTCGTCACTGCTGGAACTGGCTCATGTTCTCGGGCGTGACCAGCTGGTAGGGGACATTGATGACGTCCGGTACCTCGTCGCCGTTGATCATCTTGATCGCGGTGTCGACACCTGCCTGCCCCTGGCCCTTGGCGTCCTGGAAGACGGTGACCTCCAGCTTGCCCGCGGTCATGGCTGCCAGCGCATCGCCGGTGGCGTCCACGCCCCCCACGACCACCTTGTCGAGCATGCCGGCGCTCTCGAGGGCGTTGATGGCGCCGAGGGCCATCTCGTCGTTGTTGGCGCAGATGACGTCGACCTGCTGCCCGGACTGGATCAGGTTCTCGGTCAGCGCGAGCCCCTTGTCGCGCGCCCAGAGGCCGGTCTGGTTGAACACGATCTTCATGTCGTACTTCGCGGCGATCTCCTCGCAGCCCTTGGTGCGCTGCTGGGCGGCCTCCTGGGTGGGGTCGCCCTGCAGGATCGCGACATTGCCCTGATGGTTCGACAGCTTGGCCAGCTGTTCCATCTCGAGCTGGCCCGCCACCAGGGAGTCGGAACCGACGTAGGGCACACCCTTGGGCAGGTCGGCGGGGCGGCGGTTCACGTAGACCAGCGGGATGTTCGCCGCCTTCGCCTTCTGGGTGATCTGGGCGGTGGTGGCGGTGTCCTGGGGCAGGACAATGAGGGCATCGACACCGGAAGCGATGAAATTCTCGATCTGGTTGAGCTGAACCTCGATCTTCTCCTCGGCGGATGTGACGCTCACCTCGGCGCCGGCGGCCTCGGCCCGCGCCTTGATGGAGTTGGACACGTTCTGGAGGAACTGGTCCAGCAGCGGGAAGGAGGCGCCGATCTTCACCTTCTTGCCGTCCTTCGGTTTGATGACCTCGGCAGGGGCGTAGTCCTGCGTGGTGACGGCCACGGGCTGGCCGTCCTCACCGGCGGTGCCCGGCAACGGATCGCTGGTCATGCCGCACCCGCTCAGCGCAAGCATTGCGCTGAGCGTGAGTACGGCCAACTTCGGTACTCGCTTCATCACTTCTCACTTCCTCGTGTCGGCGTCCCGAACAGGACTTGGAAGTCGCCTCCCTGCGACGAGTTGATCCTGTCGTAAAAAGGCGTGGAATGTCAATACAAATGACTGGATGCCGGAGTGTGAGACGACTCAACCGGTTCAGAACCGGTCCAGAGGGTCATTCGTAGGGGAGGTAGCCGTTGCGGTGGATCTCCTCCAGGTCCATGCGGGCCCGCAGGATCCGGGCGGTCCCGTCGCCGATCCGCCCCTCCCGTACGAACTGGCCCAGCAGTTCCCGTTTCCGTCTGAGCACCGCCCCGTGGAGGCGTTCGAGGGCGACGATCTCCGCCACGTCCTCCTCCTCGTCGTCGGCCCCGATGTGGGCCGCGATGTCGTCGAGGCGCTCCTCCATGGCCTCGGCGATCCGCGGCGAGACCCCCGCCTGCTCGGCGAGGGCGGGAAGTTCGGGGCGGACGGCCTCCAGGATCGCGAGGCGTCCCTCGGTGGCGAGCTGTTCCTCGGTCAGCTCGGCCTCCTCGTCGTCGCCGGTGTGACCGCCCTTCGCGGCCCATGCGATCACCTTGGGCAGCAGCGGACCCTGCACCGCCATCCCGATCACGATCGCCAGGGCGGCGACGAGAACCACGTCGTCGCGGTAGGGGAACGGCGAACCGTCGTTCATGGCCAGGGGGATCGACAGCGCGATCGCCAGGGAAACCCCGCCGCGGAAGGCCGAGACCGCGCTGACGACCCGGGCCCGGTAGCTCAGGCGCCGCTGCCGCTGCTCGGGCCGGCGGTCGAGGGCGCGGATGATCATGACCGTGATCTGCAGGAACACGAAACGGGAGACCACCAGGGTCACGGCCACACCGATCGCGATGCCCGCCAGCGTCAGGAGCTCGGAGAAGCTGAAGTTGACGATCAACAGGCGCGTCTCGATGCCGATCAGCAGGAACAGGGCGCCGTTGAGCAGGCTGGTGGCCAGCGGCCAGAAGTGTTCCGCCTGGGTGCGCGACTCGGGGGTGCTGAGCCGGTTCGACAGCGTCGAGATGATCAGGCCCGCCACCACCGCCGCCAGCACACCGGAGGCGTGCACCAGCTCCGCGGCCAAGTAGGCGGCGTACGGGGTGACCAGGAGGGCCATGTTGATGGTGATGGGTTCGTGGAGGCGGCGAAAAGTCGGGTAGGCGACCGCGGCGACGGCGATCCCGATGAGGATCCCACCGAAGAACGAGACCACGGCCATGCGCGTGATGTCCCAGGGGGTGTACTGCCCGCCGAGTGCCAGGCCGACGGCGATGGTGTAGACCACCAGGGCGGTGCCGTCGTTGGTGAGGCTCTCGGCCTTCAACAGCATGAACTGGCGGCGGGGCAGGCCCTTGGCCAAGGCGGCCGCGGCGGTGGCGTCGGGCGGGGCGACGGCGGCACCCAGGATCAGGGCCGCCTCCCACGGGATTCCCAGCGACGACGCGATCCACGCCACAGCGAAGGCGGTGGCCACCACGAACACCGTCGACGTGATCAGGATGCCGCGCAGGTCGCGTCGGATGGCGTTCTTCGACGTGGTGAGGCTCTCCCAGAACAACAGGCCCGGGAGGAACAGCAGCAGCACCACCTCGGGGGGCATGTGAAGACTCTCCAAGCTGGGCACGAAGGCCAGCGCGAACCCGAGGAGGACCTGCGTCAACGGCACCGGAAGACGCAACTTGGGGGCCAGGGCATTGCCCGCCACCACCGCAATCCCGACCCCGACCGCGATGATGAGACCCTCCATACGCCACCCTTCCCTGATGTCCCTCGACGAGTCACCCGGCGGTTGGGACCGGGTCGGTTGAATTATCCCCTATGCCCCCAAACCGGAAAACCGGTTGAGCCGGACCGCTCGCTCGGGGCTCGCGGTCCGGCTCAACCAGCTTCGGGAAGAGAGATCGGGCGACTACTTCGCGAACTCCTTCTCCAGGCGTTCACGCATCCGCACGTGGATGGCGTCGGCGTCCTCCTCCCAGCCGAAGACGCACACCGACAGCGGGCCGTCGTAGTCGATCTCCCGGAGGTACCCGAAGACCTCGTCCCACGGCACCTCGCCGTTGCCGATCTCGTTGTGCTGGTGGATGCGGGCATCCACCCCGGGCGGGTTGATGATGTAGCGGTTCCCGACGTTCGCGAGATGGTTCCACACGTCCGCGACGTGCACGTGTCGCAGCCTCGGGCCGGCGTACTCCATCATCGCCCGCGGATCCCCCCGGCCCTCGGACAGGTGGAACATGTGCGGCAGGCAGAACTCGTAGTTCAGCCACGGCTTGTTCACCCCGCGCACGATCTGCACGGCACGTTCGTTGGTCTCGACGAAATCGTAGGGGTGGGCCTCGATGGTGCACTCGATGCCGCGTTTCTCGAAGTCCGGGATCAGCTCCTCAATGGACTTGTAGAACTGGTGCTCCGACTTCAGGGGCTCGTTCGGGTCGCCCGAGAACTCGGTGGCGATCAGCGGCACCTCCAGCTCCTCCGCGATCTCCAGGAGACGACGGAAGTTGCGCACCTGTGCCTGGCGTTCCTGTTCGTCGGGCGAGGACCAGTTGAACACCGGGTTGAAGGTCCAGATCTTCACGCCGGAGGCGGCCATGGCCTTCCTGACCTTCGCGACCTCCGCGTCGTCGACCTTGGGGTAGTGGTGCCACTCGTGGAAGTCGGCGCGCGGCGACAGCTCGATGTACTCGTAGCCGAGATCGGCGGCCTTGAAGCACTCCTCGGCGACGCTGAGGTGGGGGTGGTACATCGACGGGTCCAGCAGGATTTTCACCATGGGGGTCCTCCTCAGGCGTAGAACGCGGGCTTGGGCATCATCTCGACCGCCACCTCGCCGTCGGCCTCGAGGGCCTTGACGCCGGCGTCGCAGACACAGGCGGCCGCGTAGCCGTCCCACGCGGTGGAGCCGGTGTGACGGTCCTCGGCGACGGCGGTGATCCACTCCTGCACCTCACGCACGAAGGCCTGGCCGAAGCGCTGGTTGTGGTCCATGGTCAGCCGGTTGCGGCGACCCTGCAGGTCGGCGCGCTGCACCAGCTCCTGGTCGCTGAGCCGCACCGCACCGTTCTCGCCGACCAGTTCGCACTGGATGTCGTAGCCGTACTGGCAGTTGACGAAGATCTCGTCGTCGACGCGCACCCCGGAGGTGGTGGTGAGGATCAGCACCAGCGGATCCTGCAGGTGCGGGAAACGGTTCCTGGTCTTCTTCGGCTTGTCGACGCGGACCGAGACGAACTCCTCGCCGAGCAGCCAGCGCATGGTGTCGATCTCGTGGATGGCGGTGTCGTTGATCGCCATGTCCCAGGTGTAGCCCTTGGGCACCGTCGGGTTGCGGTGCGCGTTGTGGACCATGAGGGCCTCGCCGATCTCGCCGGCGTCGAGGATGGCCTTCATCTCCCGGTAGGAAGCATCGAAGCGACGCATGAAACCGACGGTGACGAGCTTCTTGCCCGCCTTCTGCTCGGCCTCCATGATGCGCGCACAGGCCTCGGCGGTGGGAGCGAGGGGTTTCTCGCAGAAGACGTACGTGCCGGCCTCGACGGCCGCGATCACGTCGGGCTCGTGGGCGGGCCCGAAGCTGCAGATCATGACGGCGTCGACGTCGTTCGAGGCGATGAGTTCCGCGGAGCTCGGGAAGGTCGTCGCGCCGATCCGGTCGGCGACCTCCCGGGCGTTCTCGGCGTTGAGGTCGGTGACGGCCACCACCCGACCGCCCGCGACGACGCTGTGGATGCGTTCGATGTGCGCCTGCCCCATGCCGCCGGGGCCGATCATTCCGATTCGCAGGGTCATGATGTCGCTCACTTCACCCCGAGGCCGATGGAGGCCAGGTATTCGCGGACCTCGATGGCGTTGGGCAGCGGGTAGGACGGGTCGCAGCCGTACATGTCCTGCTCGCAGATGACGTAGAGCTCCTTGTCGAGATCGGCGAGGGCCTCGACGAGGCTCGGCATGTCGGGTTCGCCCTCCGGCGGCGGCACGGAGCAGCCCGCCTTGACGGCCTTCACGAACGGCCAGTCCTCGTCGTGGGCGTGCTTGACGAGCTTCGGGTCCATGGCCTTGATGTGGACATAGGAGATGCGCTCCGGGTAGTCGCGGATCAAGGCGGTGTTGTCGGCCATGCCGTAGACGATGTGGCCGGTGTCCAGGCAGAAACCGACGTACTCGGGGTCGGTGGCCTGGAAGATGCGGTCGATATCCTCGCGGGTCTCGATGTGGGAGTCGCCGTGCGGGTGGAGGACCATCGTGAGGCCGTAGTCCTCCTTCATCATGCGACCGAGCCGGTTGGCGTTGCTGATGTACAGCTCCCAGGCCTCGCCGTCGAGATGACGGACATCGGTGAACTCGCCGGTGTGCTCGTCGCGGAACATCGGTGGCAGATGCACTACATACTCGGCGCCGACGGCGGCGTGGGTCTCACCGATGGCGCGGAAGGTGCGCTCCGTGTCGGCCCAGGCCTCGGCCTTGTGAAGGACGCCCCAACCGGTGCCGGCGACGACGCGGAAGCCTCGCTTGCCCATTTCCTCGGCCAGGCGCGTGGGGTCGGTGGGGAAGTAACCGAAGGGACCGGTCTCCATCACGGAGAAACCGGCCTCGGCCATCTCGTCGAGAGCTTTCTCCCACGGAATCTGCGCCGGATCCTCGGGGAACCAGACACCCCACTGGTCAGGACAGACGCCGATGGTCAGCTTGTTGTATCGAGGCTCGGGGTTGCAGGACTTGTCGGCCATGAAGGTCCTTTCTGGCGCGTCGTTGGGCACGATCCAGCCTAGGTTCGGTCAAATGTCCTGTCAATTGTTTCCAAGGTGCAAATTTTCGTGATGGAAGTGACTCTCGACGCGGTGTGGCGGGGTCGCGGGTGCGGTGGCTCGAGCCCCATGGGTGGGGACCGCACATCCGGTCTGCCCGGAGGTCACGCCAGCTAGGATGCGGTCCATGGACACTGCCTTGTTCGAGGCGCGAGTCAAGGAGATCCCGAGACTGAGAAGCTGTCTCTGCGGCGGTCGGGTCGAGCGCTGGCCACGAAAACAGGCGCTGCGTGACATGCTCTTCGACATCGTCGTCGGCTGCATGCAAGAAGGGTCTACGTGGACGGAGCGTGAGATCACCCAAGAGCTGGCCGCGATCACGGCGGACCCCGTGACTTTGCGGCGCGCCCTCATCGACGAGGAACGGCTGATGCGCTCACCTGACGGAAGCCAGTACCGGCTGGCATCGAAGGTTGCGTCCGGGTAGTCGCTCCCGGAAGGGACCCGCTTCAACTAGGGAATTCGCGCTCGGCCTGCTGGTTGTGAACAAGCTCGTGGGTTCGCCCCAATCCGGGATCACTTCTCCATCTCAGGATCCGCGTCGCTTCTGTCCTCGAACCGGTGGTCGTGACGTCCAGTCAGGGGTGTTTCGGGCCGGACCGTGTCAAGGCACGCCTGGTCGGTGTTCCTCACCATGTAGCGCTGCATCTGTCTCACGGTCCTGCCTAGGTTCGAGTACCGGGCGGCAAACTCTCCGAAGGTCGGTTCGAGCTGGGAGGACAGGCGTTGGTTGACATCGCTGACGATGCTCACCACGTGGTCAGGCTCCAGGTCGCAGTCGACGGCCAGAGCGTTCCAATCCTTCAAGGTGATGTTGCCGGTGTGTCGCCGCGACCCGATCGGCATGGTGAGCCGTTGGCTGTACTGGTGGTAGGCCCCCAGGGGAACCAGGTCGTACAAAGGCGACAAGCGGGGTTCGTTTTCAAGCATGATGCTGTAGTTCTTGGCGTGGGCATCATCGTTTTCCCGGTGCCAGCTGGTATTCGGCGTCGGGATAGAAGTCCTGCGGATGCTCGTGGGTGGCCACGATGACGAGGCGGTCCTTTGCGCGCCACCTGTCCATCTCGCTCCACAGGACTCCCCGGGCATGATCGTCCAGACCGAGGAACGGCTCATCCAGAACGACCGCCTCGAACCGGCCGAGCGTGCGGATGATGAGCCACAGTTTGCGTTCGGTTCCGGAGGACAGCTCGTAGGCCCGGACGTCCAGCCACTCATCCAACCGGTAGGTACGCACGCGCGCCAGGACATCATCGATGGGGACGTCGGCCAGTTTCGCGGTGAAGGCGAGGTGGTCGAAGACACTCATCGTGGGGTAGAGAGCGGGTTTGGTGCGCACCACCCGCCTGAACCCGCGGGCGGCCGGGCTGTCGGCGGGGTGGCCACAGATCTCCACGCGGCCCTTCTGGGGCGTCAGATGGCCGCTGACAAGCTCGACCAACGTTGATTTTCCGGCCCCGTTGGCGGCACGCAGCGCGACGACACCCGACCTAGGGAAGGTCATGGTGACATCGTCGAGAACGGTCACCTCCGGGGTGTACCCGAACGTCACATGATCGAGAAGGATGCGTTGTCGATGACCTTCCCAGATGGGCCACGTACCCGCCCAGGAGCATCGCGAACGCGGCCGTCAGTTGATGCCGAATCTGGAACCGATGTCATAGGCCCACAACAGGGCCGCCGCTCTCTTCTGATGCACGGGGTCTCTCCATCAGAAATTCCGGCTCGGCCGATTCGTCTCACTACGTGACGCCCATGTCATGACACAGATGACGCCCAGAAGACCCGCGGAGACGATGCCGATCCATCCCGCGACGTTCTGGGGGATGAACGAGACCGAAGCGGCGTGAAAATTGCCTCCTGCGGCGAGCATGACGGCCCCTAAGAAGACCAGGGATGCTCCCACCGCGCGTTCCTGGAGGCCCAGAAGCAGAACCGGCAGGATGACGATGCCGCCGATTGTGATGAAGATGTAGGCGGCGGGACCCTCGACGGTGCTCATCAGCGCGGACAAGACATTGCTCACGATGGCGAACACCGCCAGGGCCAGAAGCCAGGGTTTCGTGTTCCGAACCGGCATTGCGCTCTCTTCCTGGGATCACGTGTGAAATAACTGGTTTCCTGCACGTCGATGTGCACGATCCACCCCTGCGGTTTCTCTGCTTGTGAATCCGGTTGGCTCAGCGGGTGGGATTGTTGTCGTGAGCATGGCTGGCCAGGCGCTTCAGCGTGACTGCGGCCGCCATTTGGAGCGCCAGGGGAATCAGAAGGATCGCAGGGATCCACAGTCCGGTGAGGCCGTGTTGTCCGATGGCGTAGGGCACGGACAACACAGTGATGGTCCCGGTGAGGGCGATACCGAATATCAACCAGGCGAACGAGCGTTGGGCGTTTTCTTCGGGTTTCATAACCGGCTCTCGTCAGAATTGCAGGAAACCTTGGCTCTTGAACAGCGGTCGGGACTGGTTCGAATTTGCTGTCCTGCTCGCGAGTGCATGCTCCAGTACTGTGGTGTCACCATGCCATGAAATCGTATCGCCACTGACGCCGTCGCAATCCGGCTCTGCTGCTCCCGAGTAGGGGCGCAGCCCCTTGGCGAGGCAGCCCCCTTGATATGTTCGGACATGTGGGTCGCCGTAGGGGCCGGCCCCCGGATGTCGGGAGAACAACATGAGCAAGCGGATCGGTGTGGGGGTCATCAGCCTCGGGTGGATGGGCAGGCTGCACGCGCGCAGCTACCGCGCCCTGGCGGAGCGCTATCAGGGGCTGGGGGTCGAGGTGCGTCTCGTCGCCGCCTGCGATCCCGTGGAGGCGGCCCGCGACGAGGCCGTCACGGCCCTCGGATTCGAGCGGGCCCACGCCGACTACCACGAGTTGCTGGCCGATCCCGAGGTCGACGTGGTGAGCATCTGCTCCCCGAACTTCCTCCACCACGAGATCGCCCTGGCCGCCGTCGCCGCCGGGAAACCGTTCTGGATCGAGAAACCCATGGGGGTCTCGGCGGCGCAGTCGCGCCAGATCGCCGAGGCCGCCGAGGCGGCCGGGCTGATCACCGCCGTCGGTTTCAACTACCGCCACACGCCCGCCATCGAACGCGCCCGGCAGCTCATCCGCGACGGCCGGATCGGGCGCGTCACCAACGTGCGCTGCTGGCTGATCGCCGACTACGGCAGCTCGCCCGAGGGGCCGCTGACCTGGCGTCACAGCCGCGACAAGGGCGGCTCCGGGGTCATCGGCGACCTCCTCAGCCACGGCGCAGACCTGGTGCAGTACCTCGCCGGGCGCATCGAGTCCGTGACCGCGACGTCGGCGCAGTTCATTCCCGAGCGTCCCATCCCCACCAAAGTCGGTATCGGACACTCCGGCTGGGAGGTCTCCGACGAACTCGGTCCCGTCGAGAACGAGGACTGGGTGGCGGTGCTGGCGCGCCTCGAGGGCGGGGCCGTCGCGACCATGGAGGCCAGCCGGGTGGCGGTGGGGCCGCGCGCCGAGTACGTCGTCGAGGTCTACGGGACCAACGGGTCGCTTCGGTGGAACTTCGAGCACCTCAACGACCTGTTCGTCTGCGCGGGCCGCGACCAGGAGTTCCAGGGCTACACGCGCGTGATGGCCGGCCCCGACTTCCCGTCGTTCAGCATCTTCCAGCCCGGGGCGGGCACCTCCATGGGTTTCGACGACATGAAAACTGTCGAGGCGGCGCAGTTCATCGAGTCGGTGCTGACCGGCGAGCAGCTCGCCCCATCCGTGGCCGACGGCTGGGCGGCCGCCGAGATCGACGAGGCCGCCGTCGCATCGGCCGCCGACGGCCGCTGGCACGACGTCCCGGAGGTGACGGGCCGCACCACCTGGGGGTCGTGAGGGCTGGCTCGTCCGCGTGGCGACACGGTGCCGCGGGTCAGTGCAGCAGGTACAGCGACGAGACGATGGTCAGCGCGATGATGACGCGCGTGAACCACGTCTCGTCGATGTGGCGGATCACCACGCGACCCAGCCAGGTGCCCAGCAGCACGACGGGCGCCAGGACCAGCAGCGGCACCAGCATCTCGCCGCCCAGCAGCCCGAGACCGAGCGAGAACGGCAGCTTCGCCACGTTAATGAGGAAGAAGAACCACGCCTGGGTGCCGAGGAAACGGATCATGTCGAACCGGGCCGCCAGGAAGTACAGCGTCATGACGGGGCCGCCGGCGTTCGCGGCCATCGTCGTGAAACCTCCGAGGGTGCCGTAGCCGATCCGCGCCGGCGCCCCCTTTGCGGCGTCGTCGAGGCCGCGCCGCATGTTCCACAGGGTCAGGGCCGTCAACGCCAGCAGGATGACGCCGATGGTGCGTCGCATGGTGGTGTTGTCGGCCCAGGCCAGAAAAGCCGCCCCCAACGCCAGGCCGGCGATCACGGGGGGTGCCAGGCGCAGCAGAGCCCTGAAATCGGCGTCGCGGCGGTAGACCCAGATCGCGACGAGGTCGCCGACCATCAACAGCACCAGCAGCACCGCCGTCGACTCGCGGGCGGGAAGCACGGCGGCGAACATCGCGGCGACGAAGGTCGCGAGCCCGGGAAGTGCGGTTTTCGCAACCCCGACGAGCAACGCCCCGGTGACCACCACACCCCAGGTCAGCGCCGTCAACTTGATCACCGGGCCAGCCTAGACACCTTCGTGCGGTGACGGGGCGGCGGGATGAGCTCGCCGCTGGTCACCCAGATCCTTATTGCCGCCCGGTCGCTCTCTGAGCACGATCACGAGTTCCAACACAGAACGCAGCCGACATCCTGATGTTGTCCGTTGTGGCGAGAATTCTCTTGAAGGTCTCCGCCTCGGGCTCCTCGTTGAGGATTGCGACACCTACAGATGTGTCGACTATCACTTCGGTAGTCCATTCTCGTCGTACATGTCCTCGTTGGTGAGCCAGAGATGCTTGGTTTTCGCGGCCCGGGCCTGGAGTTCCTCGATGGCGGCCATTCGGTCGAGTCGTCGTTGTTCGTCCTTGGTGAGCTGCTGCTCGACCGCGTCTCGGACCGCCTCCGTGGCCGTGACGCCGCGTTGTTTCGCGAGGTGGTCGACCATGACCCGCACGCGGAGATCGTCGATGATGAGTGGCGTCATGAGGCAAGTTTAAAAGGTTGCCAACGTGTGGGGGTTGGCGAACAGCTGGTGGGTCAGGTCGGGTTGAAGGTGGCGACCGGCTGGTTCGTGAAGCGGGAGTAGTGGCCCTGGAAGAGGGCGTCGATCTTGTCGAGCTGGCCGTTGCGGTGCTTGAGGATGTGGAAGGCCGCCTGGTCGCGTTCCTCATCGGTGGGGTGCTGAGTCTCGTCGCGAACCAGCGCGTGCGAAAACAAAGGGCATGCTTGACCCCGATCTCCTTGTCAACCGCACCGACGCTGTCGCGTCCGCTCTCGAAACGAAGGGCACCGCGCGCGAGTCCGTGATCGCAGCTCGTGATGCGCTCCTCGAACGGCGATTGGTCCGGCAGAAGCTCGACGAATTGCGTACGGAATTGAATCGGCACAGCAAAGTGGTGGGCGAAGCCATGAAGGCTCACGATTCGAAGGCGGAGACGCTTCGGGGACAGTTGGCAGAACTGAAATCCTCGATCCGCGACGCCGAACAGCGTGCGCGAGACGCGGATGACACCTACACCCGGCTCGCGCTCGTGCTGCCGAACCTGCCCGATCCTGCAGCACCGGTGGGGCTCGATGAGAGCGACAACGTCATCCTGCGGCACGAGGGAACCCCGCGTGCGGATGAGGTTCCGCCGCACTGGGAGATCGCGGAGGCCCAGGGATGGTGGGAGCCCGAGAAGGCCGCACGGATGAGCGGGTCCGGGTTCGCCATCCTCCGCGGTGACGGTGCGCGCCTGCTGCGGGCTCTTCCGCAGTACGCGCTCAACCTCCACCGCGACAAGTACACCGAGTTCGTCGTGCCGCACATGATGCTTCGCGACACGATGGTGGGCACCGGACACCTTCCCAAGTTCGCGGACGACGCCTACGCCACGACAGACGACCGTTGGCTGATCCCCACGGGCGAGGTGCCGCTGACGGCGATGCACCGCGGTGAGATCCTCGACGCCGACTCCTTGCCGTTCCACTACACGACCTACACGGTCTGTTTCCGCCGGGAGGCCGGTGCGGCCGGGAAAGACACCCGGGGGATGCAACGGTTGCACGAGTTCCACAAGGTCGAATTCATGATCTACTGCCGGGCCGATCAGGTGGCGGCTGAGTTCGCGGGCTTGTTGCACGATGCAGAAACGAGCCTGCGAGGCCTCGGGCTGCCCTATCGCGTCGTCGACCTCGCCACGGGCGACCTGACCTTCTCCTCGGCGCGCATTCACGACCTCGAGGTTCACAGCCCCGGGGTCGGGCGGTGGCTCGAGGCTTCCTCGGTCGGCAATTTCTCCGATTTCCAGGCACGGCGCAGCAATATCCGGATGAGGGATACGACCAGGAAGACGGTGCCGGTGCACACGCTCAACGGGTCCGCGTTGGCGACGCCGCGGGTGTGGGCCGCACTTCTCGAGAATGGTTACCAGCCGGACGGTACCGTCCGGGTGCCCGAGGCGCTGGTCCAGTACCTCGGAACTGACACGCTGGGTGTGCCGCGTGCGCACTGACGGGTGAGCCCAGCGGCCGTCGGCATTGTGGGGTAGCGCTGATGTTGACTGGCTCACTCCGCGCGATGAAGAGAAGCGGATCTCATGTCCCCTTCGCACTCCCGGTCATCGAACTCACATCCGCCGAGACCCGCGACGCTGTCCGGAGTGCTCCGCGACGCGCAGCACTTCAGGGTCAGGTCGGGTTGAAGGTGGCGACCGGCTGGTTCGTGAAGCGGGAGTAGTGGCCCTGGAAGAGGGCGTCGATCTTGTCGAGCTGGCCGTTGCGGTGTTTGAGGATGTGGAAGGCCGCCTGGCCGCGTTCCTCATCGGTGGGGTTCTGGGTGTAGAGCTCGGGGCGGTGCAGCATGATCACGATGTCGGCGTCCTGTTCGAGCGACCCGGATTCACGCAGGTCGGCGAGCTGCGGCACCCCGTCCTTGCGCTGCTCGGCGTTGCGGCTGAGCTGCGACAGCGCGATCACCGGCACCTCCAGCTCCTTGGCGAGGAGCTTGATCTGGCGCGAGAACTCCGAGACCTCCAGCTGCCGTGACTCCACCTTCTTGCCCGAGGTCATCAGCTGGATGTAGTCGATGCAGATCAACTGGAGGTTGTTGCGCTGCTTGAGGCGACGGGCCTTGGCGCGGATCTCCATCATCGTCAGGTTGGGGGAGTCGTCGATGAACAGCGGTTTCCCGGAGAGGGTGACGGAGCGGTCGGTGATGCGCTGCCAGTCGTTCTCGTCCATGCGTCCGCCGCGGATCTTCTGCAGCGGCACCGACGACTCCGCACTCAGGATCTTCATCACGATCTCGGTGCGGCTCATCTCCAGGGAGAAGAACACCGTGGCCAGGTCGTTGTGGATGGCGGCCGTGCGGCAGACGTCGAGGGCGAAGGTGGACTTTCCCACGCCGGGGCGGGCGGCGACGATGACCATCTGACCGGGGTGGAGGCCGTTGGTGAGTGTATCGAGCTCGGTGAAGCCGGTGGGTACCCCGGACAGGGCGTCGCCGGAGTTCGCGATGGCCTCCATCTCGTCGAAGGTGGGTTCCATCAGGTCGTTGAGCGACTGGTAGTCCTCGCTGGCCCTGGAACCCGTCACCTCGAACAGCGTCTGCTGGGCCTCGTCGACGATCTTGTCCACCTCGCCCTGCCCCTGGTAGCCGAGCTGCGCGATCCGGATCGAGGCGTTGACGAGGCGTCGCAGGATGGCCTTCTCGCGCACGATCTCCGCGTAGTAGGAGGCGTTGGCGGCGATGGAGATGGTGGCGAGGAGGTCGTGGAGGTAGACGGCCCCGCCGACGCGTTGGAGGTCGCCGCTGCGGCCCAGTTCGGCGGCGACGGTGATGGGGTCGGCGGGCTCGCCGCGGCCGTAGAGGCTGATGATCGACTCGAAGATGGTCTCGTGTTTCGGCTGGTAGAAGTCGCTGCCGCGCAGCACCTCGACCACGTCGGAGATGGCGTCCTTGCTCATCAGCATGGCCCCGAGGACGCTCTGCTCGGCCTGGAGGTCCTGCGGGGGGGTGCGTCCCACCGACTCCTCGGCGTATTCCTCCGACAATGCATCCCCTTCCTGGCCCCCGCCGACGCATCCCGGTCGGGCTCATCAATGTAGCCCCGCCCCGCGACGACCGCCGCCCGAGCTGTGGAAAACTCTGTGGACAGCTGTGGAAGACCGGTGGGGAAGCGACGGCAACGCTGGCCGGGACCGGGGGAAAACCGCCCGGAATCGTTATGAAACCGTTATTATTGGAGGTGGGGTCGCGCCCTGGGCGGGGCCTCCGCGCGTTTCGCTTGCCCTGCCGTCGTGTGCTTGCGCTGTAGCGCTGGCGTTTGTTCACAAGGCTGGCGTTCCCGTCGGGAAGGCCAGCGGACGACGGGTGGGCTGGCGAGTCGGGGCTGGTGCCGTGGGCGTGGTGTCTTTCTCCTGGTTCGCTTGCCTTGTGGTCGTGTGCTTGCGCTGTAGCGCTGGCGTTTGTTCACAAGGCAGGCGTTCCCGTCGGGAAGGCAGGCGGACGACGGGAAGGCCAGCGGACCGGAGGCGGGAACGCTTGAAGCGGTTACCCCTGGGGGGTATGGTTGGCGGAGTGGAAAACGAACACGAGGACTGCCATGTGCAGCACGGTTACACCGCCGACAAACAGGCCTATCTGCGGCGGCTCCGGCTGATCGAGGGGCAGGCGCGTGGGATCGCCCGCATGGTGGAGCAGGACGAGTACTGCATCGACATCATGACCCAGATCTCCGCCGTCACCAGCGCCCTCAAGGCGGTGTCCATGGCCCTGTTGAAGGACCATCTCGAACACTGCGTGGCAGCCGCCGTGCGTGAGGGCGGGGACGTCGCCCAGGAGAAGTTCGACGAGGCCATGACCGCCATCTCCAGGCTGGCCCGCTGAACGCGGAAACCCCTCCGACAAGGGTCGGGGAAAATGTCAGGTCCCCGGATCGCACCAGGGATCGGAAAGGAAACAACCATGAAGACCGACTACGCCGTTGCCGGGATGACCTGCGGACACTGCGCATCCCACGTCACCGAGGAGATCCAGGCGGTCGCAGGCGTCACGAGCGTCGACGTCGACTGGGAATCGGGCCGGATGGTCATCGAGTCCGACGAGAAGATCCCGTTCGACGTGGTCGTCGAGGCCGTGGCCGAGGCCGGCGACTACACCGTCACGGAGGCCTGAGACGCGGCAACGAACCACACAGGACACGCAGGAGGTGAGCAATAGATGACCAACACCAGTGTGGTGGAGCGGGGCTCCACCGGGGGCGCGAAGAACTCGGTGGCGATCTCCCTCGACCTGACGGGCATGACCTGCGCCTCCTGCGCCAACCGCATAGAGAAGAAACTCAACAAGGTCGACGGGGTGCAGGCCACCGTCAACTACGCCACCGAGAAGGCCAGGGTGCAGGCCCCGAAGGGCACCACCGTCCAGGACCTGATCGCCGTGGTGGAGGCCGCGGGCTACGGGGCCCGCGAGACCACCGTCGAACCCCGGGAGGAACGCGCCGACGTGCTCCTGCCGCGGGTGCAGCTGGCATTCACGCTGGCGGCCCCCGTGATCGCGGTCTCGATGGTGCCTGCCCTGCAGTTCCCCGGCTGGCAGTGGCTGGCGTTGCTGCTGACCACCATCGTCGTGTTCTGGTGCGGGCGCAGCTTCCACAGGGCCGCGCTCGCCAACGTCCGGCACGGCGCCACCACCATGGACACCCTCGTCAGCCTCGGCACCTCGGTGGCGTGGCTGTGGTCGGTGGTGGCCATGTTCTTCGGTCACGCCGGAGCCATCGGCATGACCCACGAGTTCACGCTGACCCTCGGGCACGCCGACCCGATGGGCAGCGTCTATTTCGAGGCCGCCGCGGGCGTGGTCGCCTTCCTGCTACTGGGCCGCTGGATCGAGGCCCGCTCCAAACGCGAGGCCGGATCGGCGGTGCGGGCGCTGCTGGAGGTCGGCGCGAAGGAGGCGACGATCCTGCGCGACGGCGCGGAGGTCGCGATCCCCGCGGGTGAGCTGTCGCTCAACGACCTCATCGTGGTGCGTCCTGGTGAGAAGGTGGCAGCCGACGGGGTGGTGGTCGAGGGCAGTTCCGCCGTCGACGCCGCCGTCATCACGGGCGAGTCGCTGCCGGTGGAGGTCGGCCCGGGCGCGGCGGTGGTGGGCGGGTCGGTCAACACCACGGGACGCCTGGTGGTCAAGGCGACGGCGGTCGGGTCGGCCACCCAGGTGGCGCAGATCGCGCGGCTCGTCGAGGAGGCCCAGACCGGCAAGGCCAGGGCCCAGCGCCTGGCGGACCGGATCACGGAGTTCTTCGTGCCCGCCGTGCTGGTGCTGTCGATGCTCACCTTCATGGTGCAGCTGCTCGTCGGCGCAGGCCCCACCTTCGCGCTCACCGCGGGCATGGCGGTGCTCATCATCGCCTGCCCGTGCGCGCTCGGGCTCGCCACCCCGTCGGCGCTGCTGGTGGGCACCGGTCGCGGCGCCGAGCTGGGCGTGATCATCCGAGGCGCCCAGGCCCTGGAAAAGGCCCGTTCCGTGCAGGCGGTGGTGCTGGACAAGACCGGCACCCTCACCACGGGGAGGATGTCGGTGCTGGAGGTCGTGCCCGCCGAGGGCGTGGCCGAGGCCGAACTGCTGGCCGTCGCCGCGGCCGTGGAGGCCGGTTCCGAGCATCCCATCGCCCGCGCTGTCGTGGAGCGCGCCGGGGACACGTCCGCGGCGGAGCGGTTCGAAGCCCTGCCCGGCATCGGAGCGCGAGCCCTGGTGGACGGGGATCCGGTGGCGGTGGGTTCCCGGCGCCTGCTGGCCGAGCAGGGCATCGAGGTCCCGGGCGAGGCCAGCCGGGAGGGCAGCGAGGTGTTCGTCGTCCGCGACGGCGCGTTGCTGGGGCGGGTCGTGGTCGGCGACCAGCTCAAACCCGGGGCCGCGGAGGCCGTGGCCGGGTTGAGGGATCTGGGATTGCGACCGGTGCTGCTGACCGGCGACTCGTGGGCCGTGGCCCGGGAGGTGGCCTCGCAGGTGGGCATCGAGGACGTGCACGCCGAGGTCCTGCCGCAGGGCAAGGCCGAGGTGATCTCCGGGTTGCAGGCCGACGGGATGCGGGTGGCGATGGTCGGCGACGGGGTGAACGACGCCGCGGCGCTGGCCACCTCCGACCTCGGTATCGCGATGGGCGCGGGCACCGACGCGGCCATGGCCGCCAGCGACCTCACCCTGATGCGCGACGACCTGATGGGCGTGGTGGACGCCATCCGGCTCTCCCGCGCCACGGAACGCACCATCCGGGGTAACCTGCTGTGGGCCTTCTTCTACAACGTGGCGGCCATCCCGGTGGCGGCCCTCGGGCTGCTGACCCCGATGATCGCGGGCGCGGCCATGGCCTGCTCCAGCGTGTTCGTGGTGCTGAACTCTCTCAGGTTGCGTAACTTCCGTTAAGGTCGTCCGTCGCGGCTCTCCCGGCTTCCGGCCTTCCTCTCCGGAAGCCGAGGATTGCTGTGAAACTCGTGGTCACATGAGGTTTCAGATTCCGGATGGCGGAAGCTGGCGAGGATTCGTTCCCGATGGAGAGGAACAGGGGTTACAATCGAAGTGCGTGGCCCTGAGAGATTCTCAGGATTCGTTTGGAATTAAATCGGTGCTCGGCTAGGCTGGCCCCGCCGGTAAGGTCCGGGAAGTCTTAGACCAGGAAGAGATCTATGGCCAAAAAACACGTGGTTATTGCCGCAGTGGCAGGCGGTGTGGCGCTGACGATCGCCGGTGGCGTCGCCGTCGCTATGGCGCTGCACAAGAACGATGTGGTCCTTTCCGTGGACGGAGAAACCCACAGTGTCTCGGTTCGCGAGGACACGGTGAAGCAGGTGCTCGAGAGCGACGGGATCACCGTCGGCGAGCACGACGTGGTCGCCCCGTCGCTGGACACCAAGGTCACCAACGGCATGGAGATCAGCGTCCTCTACGGCCGCCAGCTCCAGCTGACCGTCGACGGCGAGACCCGCGCCGTGTGGACCACTTCCCGCACCGTCGAGGACGCGCTGACACAGCTCAACCTCAACGACCCCGACTCCAAGCTGTCCACCTCCCGGTCGACTGCCATCGGCCGCGAGGGGCTCTCCTTCAACATCAGCACCCCCAAGAACGTGACCATCGACGCCGCGGGCACCCCGGTCGAACTGCGGGTCGCCGGGACCGTCGGCGACGCCCTGACCACCGCCAAGGTGACCCCCGACGAGGATGACGTCGTCACCCCTGCCGCGGACACCTCCCTCACCGATGGCCTGGCCATCGCCTACACCAACGTCGAGAAGCGCACCACCACCAAGGAGGAAGCGGTCCCCTTCGAGAAGAAGGAGGAGAAGTCCAGCGATCTGGAGGAGGGCAAGACCAAGGTCGCCACCGAGGGTGTCGACGGTGTCAAGACCCAGAACTTTGTTGAGGTCTATCACAACGGCACGCTGGTCTCCTCCGAGCTCCAGGACGAGCAGGTCACCAAGGAGCCCGTCGCCCAGGTGACCAAGGTGGGCACCAAGAAGGCCGAAAAGTCCTCCGACTCCGGCGGGTCGGACTCCGGTGGATCCGGCTCCGGCGGGTCTGGCTCCGGTGGCGGCGACCTCAGCCCCGCAGAAGGCAACTCATGTCAGGCCTCCTACTACTGGCAGGGTCAGACGACGGCCTCCGGTGAACGGTTCAATCCCAACGACCTCACCGCGGCCCACAAGACCCTTCCCCTCGGAAGCAAGGTCAAGGTGACCAACCCGAGCAGTGGCAAGACCGTTGTGGTCCGCATCAACGATCGCGGCCCTTACGTCGGCGGGCGCTGCCTGGACCTCTCCAAGGCCGCCATGGAAACCATCGGCGGCACTTCCTCTGGCGTCATCACCGTCAACTACGAGGTCCTCTGACAACTAAAACGTGGCTTTCAAGCCCTTCCTCAATTCCCGCTGAACCCCTGCACACACCTCCGTGCAGGGGTTTGGTGGGTGCTGAGGGTCTTGCTCCCCAAGGTGGCTGAGCTGGCCTGCGAGCGGCCAGCAAGTGGATCGTGTCGAAACCATCCCGCGGGTGAATGGCGGTCGGGTTCCACCTGCTGGGCGCCCAGTGATGGTTTTCGACTCAGCCGTTTGCTGACGCTCACGTGCTGACTCAACCAGGTTCATTGTGGTCAGAGAGCTGCTCCTGGCTGCTGCGTGTGGGCATCGTGAGTGCGGCCAAACCGGAGACGGTGTAGGCGATGATGATGACCCACAGGCCTGCGGTCACGTTCTGGCTGCTGTCACCGGTTGCTCCGAAGTATGCGGTGCCGGACAGTGCGATGCCGAACACCATGCCGACTTGGGCGAAGGTCGTGAGGGTGCCGGAGGCTGCTCCGGCTTCGGTCGTGGGGATCTCCGCCAGGGTGATTGAGGTCTGCGGCATGATCAGCACCATCATCCCCACGCCGGCGAGAGCGAAAGGTGGCAGGAGGTTCCAGCCGTTGAGGGTTGTTCCGGTGTGTTCGAGGGTGATCATGACCCAGACGAAGGCCGCGGCCTGCATGATCCCGCCGAGACACACCGACCACTTGCCCAGTTTCTTCATCAGGAGCATGGCCACCGGGGTGCCGAGTATCGACCCGATGGCGATCGGCAGCAGGGTGAGTCCCGCTGCGAAGGATGTGAAGTGAAAAGCGGCCTGCATGTGGAACAGGAGGATGAGTGCGAAGCCGCCGTGGCCAATCGAGGAGAGTATCTGTACGAGCAACCCGCTGGAGAAGGAACGGATCCTGAAGAGCGGGAGCGGCAGGAGTTGTGCTCCGGCCCCGGTCGCCCTGCGATGTTGTTGCCAGATGAAGGCGATGATCGCGAAGGGTGCGGCGATCAGCAGGGCCCATATCCACCACGCCCACCCGGCTGCGCGGCCCTCAGTCAGAGGAAGAACGAGGAGGATGACGGCCGTGGCGCCAAGGGCCGAACCAGTGAGGTCCAGTCGTAGGGGGTGTTCGGAGCGGCTTTCCGGGATGCACAGGAACGCCATCACCGTCAGGACAATGCCCACCGGGACATTGATGAGGAAGATACTGCGCCATCCTGTGCCGAACAGGTTTGCCGTGACGAGCCAACCGCCCAGGAGAAGTCCGGTGATTACACCCAAGGCGTTCAGGGAGCCGATGACGCCGAATACCGGCCCCCGCTCTTCTGGCGTGTACATGACCTGAACGCTGGACAACACCTGCGGCACCATGACGCCGGCGAAGGCGCCTTGAATGATCCGGGCCGTTATGAGGGCGTTCCCATTCCAGGCCAGGGAAGCGAGCATCGAGGCACACGTGAAGCCGATGACGCCGACGAGGAAGATGCGTTTCCGTCCGTAGATGTCTCCCAGGCGGCCTCCCGTGATGAGAAGCGTCGCGAAGGCGACCACGTAACCGACGAGTGTCCACTCCAGTTGAGTGGGTGTCGCACCCAGGTCGGTACTGATCGCGGGGAGCGCGACATTCGTGATGGTGGAGTCCATCAAGTCCATGAGCATTGCCGTCATCAAGATGATGGTGGCCGTGACCCGGTGTGTCACTTCTACTCCTTCCGGGGTCGAACGAATGCTGCGTACGGTGTACGCATACGTTGGTGGATACACTGTACGCATATGGACTTGTGTCGTCAACCAGGAGGTCGCATGCCCGATACGACACCACCGCGCTGGATTGCCCTGTCCTGGCAGCTTCGCGAGTCATCCCCCGTCACGGATGGACTCAGCATCAGTCGCATCGTCCGGGCGGGAATCGAGATCGCGGATGAGCACGGATTGGGGGGGCTTTCCCTGCGCAAACTCGGTGAACACCTCGGGGCGGGCACGATGGCTGCCTACCGGCACATGCGCTCCAAGGAGGAACTGATTCACCTCATGGTCGATGTGGCATTCGGCCAGCCACCCGAGGGGATCATCGAGGCGACGGATTGGCGCACCGGTGTCAGGCTGTGGGCTGGTGGGATGGCGGAGCGCTATCGCCAGCACTCATGGCTTCTCGACGCCCCCCTGGTGGCGATGTCGATGACCCCGAATCGACTGCTCTGGCTCGATCACATCCTGCGACCGCTCAGTGAGACCGGATTGGACATCCAGCATCTGCTCGACGCGGCATTGTTCGTCGATGGCCATGTTCGTCACGTCGCCTACCTACGGCGAGAACTTAGCGCACGGACATCGCCGCCCCTGCAGGCGATGCCCCCCTGGCTTTCCGCGCTGCTGGATGACGACTCTTTCCCGATGGCGCGTCGTGTTCTCGCGGCTGGTCTTCTGGAGGATGGTGATGAGCAGGACATGGAGTTTGGTCTCGACTGGATCATCGCGGGAATCGAAGCAAACAGCCCCGGGCCCGGCGACGGTGGCGGCAACAGGAAAGGTCGCAGCCACGGGGCAGACGAGGCGCGTTCTGACATCGTGTGAGCAGGTGTCTCTTGTGAAGCTGGTTGGCTCGGGTCGTGACGGAGCAATGCCGTGTCGATAGTGGCTGAGCCGGGCTGCGACGGAGAAGTTGCCCGTGCCGAACCACGGCGACTGTCTCCAGACGCTGTGGCGGGGTTTGTTTCCCGGCTGTCGGGGTGGTGTGACTCAGCCATTCGCTGATGCTCACGTGCTGGCTCAACCGGCGTCCGGGAATTCGTCGCGGTCCGGCTGAACCGGTTTCGGAGGGTGGGTCTCGCTAGAGTGACGCCATGGCACGCCCCCTGAAAGAACTCATCGCCCCCGACTGGGCCGAGGCCCTGGCCGACGTCGAGGACCAGATTCACGCCATGGGAGATTTCCTCCGCCAGGAGCTCGCGGAGGGACGCAGCTACCTTCCCGCCGGCGACAACGTGTTGCGCGCCTTCAGCCGGCCGCTGGCCGATGTGCGGGTACTGATCGTCGGACAGGACCCGTACCCGACCCCGGGACACGCGGTCGGTTTGTCGTTCTCCGTCGCCCCCGATGTGCGCCCCATCCCCCGCAGTCTGCAGAACATCTACCAGGAGCTCAACGACGACCTCGGCATCCCACCCGCCCCGCACGGCGACCTGAGCGCCTGGTTCAAGCAGGGCGTCCTGCTGCTGAACCGGGTGCTGACCGTCTCCCCCGGCAAGGCCGGATCGCACCGCGGCAAGGGCTGGGAGGCCGTCACCACCGCCGCCATCACCGCCCTCGCGGAGCGCGGCGGCCCGCTGGTGGCGATCCTGTGGGGCCGCGACGCGCAGTCCACCCGTTCCCTGCTGGGCCAGACCCCCGTGATCGCCAGCGCCCATCCGTCGCCGCTGTCGGCGCACAACGGATTCTTCGGCTCGAAACCGTTCAGCCGCGCGAACGAGGCCCTCGTTGCGCAGGGCGCCGACCCCATCGACTGGGACCTCAACGCCTGAGAGTCGGTTTCGACGCATCTCAACCACCTTCATCAGGCCTCGGCACAGCCACACCTCAGAGGCCCACGGGTCATCCGGCGAGACCGTTGCGGTGGGCCCACACCACCGCCTGCACCCGGTCCCTGGCATCGATCTTGGGCAGGATTCGGGTCAGGTGGGACTTCACGGTGCTGATCTCGACCACGAGTTCGGCCGCGATCTCCGCGTTCGACATGCCCGTGGCGAGGAGTTTCACGATCTCGAGTTCCCGCGCGGTCAGCTGCTGAAGCTCGGCCGGGTTCGCCGCAGGTGCGTGACGGCGGGCGAACTCCGCGATCACCCGGCGGGTGACGCTGCGGTCCACCAGCCCGTACCCGGCGGCGAGACGACGGACGGCATCGACCAGTTCCTCCGGTTCGCAGTCCTTGAGGATGAAGCCGTCGGCCCCGGCCTCCAGCGCCCCGAAGACGTCGGCGTCGAGGTCGAAGGTGGTGACCACGAGCACCGCGGGCACCCCGTCCGTTCGGGACGCGACGATCCGGCGGGTGGCCGTCAGGCCGTCCCCCGCGGGCATCCGCAGGTCCATGCACACCACGTCGGGGCGGGTCCGGGCCACCAGGTCGACGGCCCGACGGCCGTCCGATGCCTCCCCCACGACGGTGATGTCGCCGTGTTCCTCCAGCAGGAAACGGAATCCCGCCCGCACCACCGACTGGTCGTCCACCAGCACGACTCGAATCATCTCTCCTCCTCGGCAACCACGGGAACGGCGAGCCGGACCCGCCAGCCACCCTCCGGGGTGAGGCCGGCGTCGAGGGTTCCCCCGGCCGTCGCCGCCCGTTCCCGCATCACGTTCAAACCGTTGCCTCCTGAACCGGACTCGCCCGGCCTCTCGGATGGCCCGTTGACGATGGTCATTTCCAGCTGGCCGGCAACCTGCCCGACGTCCACCCGCAGCCACGCCCCGGGGGCGTGCTGCAGGGCGTTGCTGATGGCCTGCTGCGCCACCCGGTAGACCGCCATGTCGGCCACCGGGGGCAGCGCGATGCGCGCGGCCGAGAGGGTGAGTGTCGCGTCGACGCCGAGGTCGCGGGTGGTGGAGACCAGCTCCGGGAGGTCTCGCAGCCCCGCCACGGGTGCGGTGTTCCGGCGCAGCAGCCCCACCACCGACCGCAGCCCGTTGAGGGTTTCCCGGCTCTGCGACTTCAGCTGCGCGGCGGCCTGTTTGGCGGCTGCGGGGTCGCGGTCGATCAGCCGCCCGACGACCTGGGACTGCACGACGATGCCGGCCAGGTGGTGGGCGGCGACGTCGTGCAGTTCACCCGCGATCCTGCGGCGCTCGTCGATCAGGACCAGGTCGAGCTGGTGCTGGTGCTCGCGGGCCTCCCAGTCGCGTTGCTGCTGCACGCGCTGGGTCCGGGCGGCCGACATCGCCCCGCCGAACACCGGCCCCAGGTAGAGGGACAATTTGCTCAGCATGACGGTGATGAGCATGATTCCTCCCGTTGGTCCCAGAATCGCCTCCGTCCATCCCAGGTGCAACACATCCCGCACCACGTGGGCCAGCATCTCGCCCAGCGCCAGGAGGCCCATCAACACGACCCCCCGCGGGAGCGGCAGCCGGAGCCCGATGCCGAACCCGGCGACCGCCTGCGCCAGCATCATGAAGTGAGATGTTTCGGGCAACAGCGCCATTATGACCAGCTGCAACCCCCAGACCAGGAGCTGGCACACCACGGGATGGCGCCTCCACCACACCACGACGATCCCTTGCACCCCTCCCACAGCCACCAGAGCTGCGTGGCGCTCCCAGGGAAGGTCGCTGATAGAAATCAGCAGGACGATTGCAACCACCCCGCATACGATGGCCAGGATCACGTCATTGCGACGGATCGGGGGCGGGGAGGACATCATGGCGTCATTCTTCCGCACTCGCTCAGACGCTGATGTCCCAGGACAGGGCGTTGCTCGTCCAGGACCACCGGGCCATGCCGAGCAGACCGGCCAGCAGCAGCGACGCCATGACGATCCGAGGCCACCCGGTACGGCGTTTCACGTCGCTCACCAGGTCCATCCCGGCGGGGATGATCGCCGTCACACCGAGCCATTGGACCGCCTGGACGGGTCGCACGCCCCCGGGTCGGCAGCCTCATTTTCACTCCTTTTCAATCACGTCTCCATGCTTGCGGTGCTGACATGAAAACCGCTACGCGCCCGGGAAGGAACCCCATCTGCGACCTGCGATGCAAGCAGCTCCTCCCCGACGGACACCACCGGGGGATCCGGATCAACTCCTCCATCAGGGGCCGTCCCTGACCGCTACCACTCGCCATCGCTGCCGCTCGCGGCGACCAGGCCATCCCGCGCTCCTCACCTTGGCCTTCCACGGTCCTGGCACATTGGCGAAAGCAGCGACCACATCCCCACCCGACCGTGACGGTTTACCCTCTCGGAGTGGCCCGCATCCACGGATGCTTTGTACACTTTCCCGTACAGGAGGTGGCCGTGAAGACCATGTCGTACACCGAGTCCCGGGCCAACTACGCGGCGGTCCTCGACGAGGTCGTGAACAATCGCGAGGAGATCGTCATCACCCGGGCGGGACACGAACCCGTCGTGATCGTTTCGCTGGAGGAGTACCAGTCCCTTCGCGAGACCGCCTACCTGCTGCGTTCGCCCGTCAACGCCCAGCGGCTGGCCAGCGCCATGGAACAGCTCGACAGGAACGACGGCACCCTGCACGACCTTCTCGACGACCGCTGAGATGCGGATCTGCTGGGCCGATGAGGCGTGGGAGGACCACCTTTGGTGGCAGGTCCAGGACCGCCGGACCCTCAAGAGGATCAACTCCCTGATCCGGGACATCGCCCGCAACGGGAACGAGGGGCTGGGCAAACCGGAGGCACTGCGACACCAGCTCTCCGGCTACTGGTCCCGGCGCATCACCGAGGAACATCGGCTGGTGTACCGGATCACCGACACCGAGATCCAGATTGCCGCCTGCCGGTACCACTACGGCCGCTGAGGATCCCTGTTCAGAATTCAACTCACCCGGCTGCGCAGCGCTCAACCCCGATTTGGCCGCCGAATAGCGGTTTGAGCGCGTTGAGTGTTGCAGAACCGGGGAACATCCTGAAGGCCGGGTCTGTTTCCTGGACGTCAGCGTTGGTTTCGACTCGGGCCGCTCGTTCCTCGCGACCCGGCTCAACCAGCTCCGCAGCGGGGGCACTCACGTGCTGGCTCAACCGGCTTCACTGGAATGGTTCCGGCTCCATTCAGTCTCGAGGCAGGCGTGCCTCGTACACTGAATTTCATGGAGATCGATGTCCTCGGGTGGCTGAGCGGCCGCCGGAATCCCCAGCTCGTGACCGCCGACGACGCCCTGCCCGGGCGCGAGGTCCCGATCCTGGATCCCGTTCCCCGGCACGCGGTTCTCGGGCTGCGACTGGACGAGGTCCCCGAGGGTTGTGAGGTCGCCTATTTCGCGATGGGATGTTACTGGGGCGAGGAAAGGCTGTTCTGGACCACCGACGGGGTGGTCAACACCGCCGTCGGGTTCATGGGAGGCATCACCCCGAACCCCACCTACCGCGAAACCTGCACCGGCCGAACCGGGCACACGGAAACGGTTCGAGTGGTCTTCGACCCGTCGCGCATCGACTACGAGGACTTGTTGAGGATCTTCTGGGAGAATCACGACCCGACCCAGGGTTTCCGGCAGGGAAACGACATCGGCACCCAGTACCGGTCCGCGATCTTCCCGGCAGACGCCACCCAGCACGCCGCCGCCGTCGCATCCCGTGACGTCTTCCAGAACCGCATGACCGAGGCCGGGTTCGGTGAGATCACCACTGAGATCACCAACGACGCCACTTTCTACTACGCGGAGAAGGAGCACCAGCAGTACCTCCACAAGAACCCGGGAGGCTACTGCCCTAACCACGCCACCGGAGTCAGGTGTGAATGAATGCCGGCCCCGACTTTATCTTCGTCCAAAAGGATGACGCGGTTCGGGATCTGGGCACTACGATCCGCGCCGCCACCCAAAGTAAACTGACTCGGTGAGTCTGCGCCGAGCCATTGTCATCGCGATGGTTGTGCTGCTCGCAGGATGCTCCTCCACATCGGATCCCGAACCCACCCACACCCCCTCCGTCGCCGCCTCCGAAAGCGCCACCCCGGAACCCAGCCCCGCCCCGTCGCCGACCGTTGTTTTCCCGGTTCCCATGAACGTCACCCAAGACCTCATCAGGGGCGGTGCCAAACAGATCGTGCGACGCATGATGGAGATCACGAACAACCGTCCCGCGCTGAAACTCGACGTCTCCACATCCGAGGTGATCCTCACCGTACTGGACACCGACCAGAAACCTTTCACCCTGCTCTGGCGCTCCAACCAGATAGCCCCCACGGACTCCGACATCCAATACCTCGGGCAGACCACCTTCCGCCCAACCGACTACCCGCTCGGCAACATCAGTGAATTGTTCGACACCGCAACCCGGATGGGCGCCACCGGCGCGGACAAGATCCTGCAGATCGTCGAGCAGCGTCCCGGCGAGGTCTACCTCACCGTCACCACCACCCCCGAGACGAAAACCGTGTTCTTCGAGAAGGACGGCACAGCGGTACGCAACCTCGGCTACACCTCCGTTGCGGACCTGACCGACGGCCTCGCCGCCGTCATCTCGGGCAGCCGCGCCGCGACGCAGATCGGATTCGGACCCAACACCGGATACTGGATCGACCTTCCGGCGAGCAATGGCATAACCGAACGACGCATCCGCTCCGCCGCCCTGCCCGTGTACACGACCAGACTCAAGGAGACGTCCTCCCTCACACCCTTCGACCCGACCCAGCTCAACGCCCTGGTGCTGGCGCGTTCCATCCAGAAGTTCAACCTCAACTCCAGGACGGAATGCAGGATCGAGGTGGACAACCGCTACAGGCGAACAACCCCGATCATCCGCTACGACTGCGGCGGCAAGGTACATTTCACGGCCCCCGACGGCACCGAGTACACCGAGGAACAGCTGAAACAGTGAGGGGGCACACAAACTGGGATGACACGAGCGCCGCCCCGAAACCGGTTCAGGATGGATTCCCTCAGCCGAGCAGCCCCATGCGTTCGGCCTCGGTGCGAAGCGACTCGCGGGCCTCCGGTCTGGCCGCCTCGATCAGACCCATCGCCTGGTCGCGCTGGGAGGCCCCGAAGACGCGGGCGGTGTTGTGTTCCGTGACCACCCAGGACGGTTGCAGCGACGTCGTGGGTTCCGTGAGTTTCGGCACGATGGTGGAACGGTTCGCCTTCGGGTGCCACGACTTCAACGCGATGATCGCCTGCCCACCCGGGGAGTGCAGCGCCCCGACGATGAAATCGGCCTGCCCGCCGGTTCCGGAGATGATGCGGTCGTTGACGCGGGTGGCGTTGACGGCCCCGAACAGGTCAACCTGCAGCGCGGTGTTGATGCTGGTCACCGCCGGTTGCCGGGCGATGTTCCCGGGGCTGTTCGTGGTTTCGCAACGCAGTAGCCGCAGCTGCGGGTTGTCGTCGGCCCAGGCGTAGAGCTCCTCGGAGCCGTAGGCGAAGGTCGCGGTGATGGGGTGGGTCTCGTCGAGGGCACCGGAACGCAGCAGCCCGAAGAAACCATCGGCCATCAGTTCGGTCCACACCCTGAGGCCACGGCTGTTCCGCAACGCCTGCATCACCGCCTCCGGCAGCGCACCGATTCCGAGTTGGAGTGTGGCGCCGTCGGGCACCATCGCCGCGAGCCTCTCCCCGACCGCCGCGGATTCGTCGTCGATCCTGGCCTCGGGCGCCACCGGCACCGGTTCGGCGATCTCGACGGCCAGGTCGATGTCGTCGACCGACAACACCCCGTCGCCGTGGATGAACGGGAGGTTCTCGTTGATCTGCGCCACCAGGACCGCGCCGCGCTGTTTCGCGGCGTCGATGGCGCCGGGCAGCACCTGCACCTCGATGCCGAGGCTGACCCTCCCGTCGACGACCCGCGAGGTCTGCACCGCGACGACGTCCGGGGGCAGCGAGACACGAAACAGCTGGGGGGTGGTGGACAGCCGCGCCGGGTAGTAGTCGACGCGGGGATTGCCGCGCAAACCGGACCCGACGAAGGTGGTTTCGATCCGCACCCCCTCGCGTTCCGGCAGCCTGCCGAGCCCGTTGACGATGAACAACCGGTACTCGGGGATGGCCTCGTCCAGCAGCCCGAGCAGGGCACGTGGAGTACCAAAGCTGCCCTGGGTGACGATGCGGGGATTTCCGGGCAGCCCGGGCAGAGCAGCGGCCAGCTGCTCGGGGGCGACGATTCTCACTTCAGCCTCACAGGTCCTGGGTGTCGAAGGTGTTGCAGGAGGAAGGATTACCGGAGTCGAACCCGATGCTCAACCAGCGCTGCCGCTGCTCGGAGCTGCCGTGGGTCCACGACTCGGGGTTGACGAATCCACCCTGCTGTTTCTGGATGTGGTCGTCACCGACGGAACGGGCTGCGTCCGCTATGCGCAGCAGGTCATCCTTGCTGACCGCCTTGATCGGCGAGTTCGAGTCCTTCATGACCTGGTTGAACACCACCCCGGCGTAGCAGTCGGCCTGGAGTTCGAGCCGCACCTGTGCGGAATCGGCTCCGGTACCGCGCGTGACCTTGCGCATGGTTCCGTCGAGGTTCTGGACGTGGTGCCCGAACTCGTGGGCGACGATATAGAGCTCAGCCGCATCCCCGCCGGAGGCACCGAGCTGTTTGAGGAGCTGACCGACGTAGGAGTCGTCGATGTAGACGGTGGAGTCACCGGAGCAGTAGAACGGCCCCATCTCGGTCTGCCCCACCCCGCAGGCGGTGTTGATGGTGCCAAAGAACAGTTTCACCGTGGCGTACTTGTAGTTCGTTGCCGTTTTCGACCAGTAGCTCTGCAGGACCTTCTCGTAGAGCAGCCAGCGGCATTCGCGGTTGGCGTTGACGTTGACGTCCTTCTGTTTGCAGTGGTCGAGATCGCTGCCCTGCACCACCGGTTGGGTGTCCTGACCCGACCCGGACCCGAGCAGGTCGGAGACGTTGATGCCGAGCCGTGGGCCGACGAACACGACCAGCAGCATCAGCACCAACCCGCCGACGCCACCGCCCAAGGCCATCCGGCCACCACCCCCACCACCCGAGGCGCGTTGAGTGTGCGAATCGGACAGGTCCACGCTATCGCGATAGTCCATGTGCCACCTCCTCTGACCGGTTCAGCCTAGTGGGATCCGGACGATCAACGCCTCAGGACGCCAAGACCCCGCGCAAGCTCTCGGCGAAATTCCGGGCCTGCACCGGTGCCAGGTCCCCGTACTGCAACAGCAACGCTGGGGGATGGTCACGCATCGCGAAATCCCCCAGCGTCGAGACCTGGTATCCGGCATCCTCCAGCCGCATCTGCACCACCAGCTCGTCGGCCCTCTCGGGCAGGTGCAACACCAGTTCCGTGCCACTCGGATCGCCGAAGATCCGCACATCGGGCACCAGTGTGCCGAGCGCCGTGAGCAACGCCGCCCGACGTTCCCCGAACAACGCGAGTGCCCTGTTGCGGTGCCGATACATGGCTCCGGAGGACATGTAATGGGCCAGCGCCCGCGCCGAGAAGTCCGAGACCATCGCGACATCCGCGGCGCGCCTGCGGAACTCGTCATCAACCACCAGCCACACCAGCCCCAGCTCTGGGGTGATGAGCTTCGAGGAGGAACCGATGTAGATCACCCTCACGCCCTCCCCCGCCATGGAGAACAGCGTCGGCTGGGGAGCATGTCCGTAGGTGAACTCGGCGTCAAGATCGTTCTCGATGATGACCCCGCCAGTGTGAGCCGACCACTCCAGCAGTTCCCGGCGACGCCCGGCGCTCATCGCGACCCCGGTGGGCCACTGCCGTGCCGGGGTGACGTGAACCACCTTGTCGGCACCGGTCAGCATGTCAATCCTGAGGCCTTCCTCGTCCACGGGCACGCAGTGCACCCGGCAACCCTCGTTGATGAGATGCCGCTGCACCCTCGGATACCCGGGATCCTCGATGGCGACCCCGCGGCCTCGCAGCTCCAGCCCGTGGACGATGTCCCCGAGCACACTTCCAATGCACGGTCGCAACACGATCCGATCGGATTCCAGCACCATGCCGCGGAAAGAACGCAAGTGATCGCTGAGCGCCTTCCGCAGGGCCGCGATGCCGTTCGTCATCTCGAATGGATCAATGGCCTCCCGCCAGGCCCGGTTCCAGTCCCGCAGATTGATCACGGAGTTGTCCGCACCCCCGGGAACGGTCAGGTTCACCGATGGGGCGGACCCGGCCTGGTTCCTGGCCGACGTCTCCCCAACCTCAGGCGGGCAACCCCGCAAAAGGTCCCGCGCGCCCTGACTGATGCGGGTGCCGCTGCCCTGCGAGGACGTGACCAGACCCAATCCGCCGAGGGTCTCGTAGGCCTCGACGACGCAGGAACGTGAGACGTCGTACTCCTCGGCGAATCTTCTGGACGAGGGCAAGGGGTCGCCGTCGGCGAGACTGCCGTCCTCGATCCCGCGTCTGATCGCCGCGACGATGCGATGGGGAATCGGCGTGATCCCGGGTTCGAGGACCAGGCGCTGCTGAATTGGTAGTGCGGTCCTTGCCATGCCAGACAGGCTACCCAGCGGCCGAGTCCCTCGGACCGATTCAACCCAGACCCACGGGAAACTGGCTCAACGGGGAACATCCGAACCGCCCCACAGGTAACGCGCCATCGCTCAAAGTGGTCTGCCGTTTTCGTGCTAAGTGGTCTGGGAAACTTCCTGCAGGATCGGCACCATGTTCCTGTCCGTGGGTGCGCGGGTGACTGTGGGTGGCCTCGTGATACGCGGATGCGAGTGGGATCCCAACGAGGGATCTGGACAAGGTACGGGACAGACACAGGAGTCGCAGTGGGCATCAACGAGATCATCCTCTGGATATTGATGATGTGCATGGTCCTCGGCGGCATAGACCGGGCCATCGGGAACAAGTTCGGCCTGGGGGAACAGTTCGAGGAGGGCTTCAACGCCCTCGGTCCCCTGGCACTCGCCATGGTCGGCATCATCTCGCTCTCACCGGTGCTCGCGACGCTGCTGGGGCCGATCATCAACCCGGTCTATGCGCTCGTCGGCGCTGATCCCGCAATGTTCGCGGGCACCCTGCTGGCCTGTGACATGGGAGGCTGGCCCTTGGCCCAGCAGATGACTGAGAACCCGCAGGCGGCTCAGCTGTCGGGTCTGGTGCTCGGATCCATGATGGGCGCGACGATCGTGTTCACGATCCCCGTCTCCCTCGGGATCATCGAGAAGGACGACCGTGGCTTCCTGGCCAAGGGAATCCTGGCGGGCATCTGCACCATTCCCGTCGGTGTATTGGTCTCCGGCCTGATCGCAGGCTTCCCGATCGGCATGGTGCTGATCAACCTCATCCCCATCGTCACTGCCGCCCTGCTCATCGCTTTCGGCCTGTGGCGCTTCCCCAACGCCATGACCACCGGCTTCGAGTGGTTCGGCAAGATCCTGCTCGCCATCATCACCGTCGGTCTCATGATCGCCGTTCTCGAACAGGTGCTGAGCATCAAGATCATGCCCGAGGGCTGGGAGCTCAAGCCCGTCACCGAGGGCCTCGAAACGGTTGGACTCATCGCCATCGTGCTGCTGGGCGCCTTCCCCGCGGTCTTCCTCATCATCAAACTCGCAGGCAAACCCCTCGGCAAGGTGGGCAAGCTCATCGGAATCAACGACACCGCGGCCGGCGGCATGATCGCCACCCTGGCCAACAACATCCCGATGTTCCAGGTCATGAAGGACATGGACAACCGCGGCAAGGTGGTCAACTCCGCCTTCGCCGTGAGCGCCGCCTTCGCCTTCGGCGACCACCTCGGTTTCGTGGCCGGGGCAGAGTCCAGCATGATCGCCGCAGTGATCGCCGGCAAACTCGTGGCGGGTATCGCCGCCGTCGCCCTGGCGTTGCTGTTGTTCGGCAGGTCCCTGCCCAAGACAGAGAATGCCCCGGCACCGGAGGCACCCGAAACAGCCGCCGAGGGGGCCTGAGACGATGCGGATCGCTCGCGTGATCGGCTCTGCGGTCTCAACCATGAAGCCGGACAACATCCGGGGCTCGAAGCTCCTGATCCTGAGAGCCGCCACCCCCGACAACAAACTCTACGGTGATCCCTTCGTGGCGGTGGACGTGGTCAGCGCGGGCACGGGGGAACTCGTCCTGGTGGCCGACGGAAGCGCCGGCCGTCGCGGCCTGGAGAACGACGCCGCCCCCGTCGACTCGGTGATCATGGCAATCCTCGACTCCTTGGAGGTCGAGGGTGCCGTGACCTTCAGAAAGCACTGATTCCATGGCAACGAAATCCAGGGAGATGCTCAGCGTCGGGATTGACATCGGAACGACGACGAGCCAGCTCGTCCTCTCGCGCCTGTCGGTCAGCAACCACGCGCGCGTCGGCCTGGTGCCGCGCCTCGACGTCGACGAACGCATGGTCCTCTACCAGAGCGACCCCCATCTGACACCGCTGTCGGCCCCTGATGAGATCAACGTCGGGGCACTGGTGGGAATGATCCACCGCGAGTACGAGCGCGCGAACATCGACGCATCGCAGGTAGAGACCGGGGCTGTCATCATCACCGGCGAAACCGCCCGCACCCGCAACGCGGAAGCAATCCTCCAGGGCCTGTCCGATCTGGCGGGCGAATTCGTGGTCACCGTCGCGGGGCCGAGCCTGGAATCCCAGATCGCCGGGCGCGGCTCCGGCGCCAGCGACTGGGCCGCCGAGCATTACGCCACCATCGTGAACGTCGACATCGGGGGCGGCTCCGCGAACGCGGCGCTCTTCCGGGCCGGCAAACACGTCTCCTCCGCCGCGATCATGGTCGGCGGCAGGCAGGCCATGGTCAATCCCGACACCGGAGTGCTGGAGCATCTCAAACCCGGCGGCCAGGTGGTCGTGGAGACCCTCGGCCTGACCGACCTCGTGGTCGGCCAACCAGCTCCTGTGCCCGCGCTGCGACGCTTCACCGACGCGATGGCCGACGTCGTCATCGACCTGGTACTCGGCACGACCTCACCGCTGGCCGAGAAACTGGCCCTCACCACTCCCCTCGACATCGACGGCCCGGTCGCTGCCTATTTCGTTTCTGGAGGGGTCGGTGCCGCCTATTACGCGAACCTGCCCTGCTCCACCATCCAGGAGATCGCCCGTTTCGGTGATGTCGGCCCTCTGTTCGCGCAGTCGCTGCGGGAAACCCGCGCTGGCAGCAGCTTCACGTCGAGGAACCCGGACAGACCCTGCGCGCGACCGTGCTCGGGGCCGCGAGCCAACAGGTGACGCTCTCCGGTTCCACGATCTGGGCCGAACGCGAGCATCTGCCGTTGAAGAACCTCCCGGTGATCGAACCGAGGCTGCTCGACGCCGTACCCGAGTATCGCGACCCGGAAGGTGTCAGGCGTGCCGTCACCCGGGCCGTGAGGCGCTGGGACCGCGGAGAGGCGGACCAGGGGAACTTCGTGATCACTCTCGACCTGCCCCGGCGGATGGACTATCCCCAGGTGATAGCCATCGCCACGGGCCTGGCGCTGTTCGCCGAGGACTACCTGCCGCGGGGCAAGCCACTGATCCTGGTCACGGAGGAGGACTACGGGCAGGTGCTCGGCCAGACGATCAAGTCCCGCAGCCCCGACCTGCCGGTCATCGTCGTCGACCAGATCGGTCTCGGGGAGGGCGATTTCATCGACATCGGGGAGCCGCTGTTCGAGGGCCGGGTCGTCCCGGTCTCAGTGAAGACCCTCGTTTTCTACCAGTAGGACCTGAAAGGTGAAGGAAACAACCATGCGAAACGGTGTGAAGGAGGTGGCCTGATGCTGCTGCGCACGAAACTTTTCGGTGAAACCTACGAGTTTCGCGACCTGAAGGATCTGCTCGCCAAGGCCAACGAGGAGAAATCGGGTGATCAGCAGGCCGGTATCGCGGCCAGGACCGCGGCTGAGCGGGTGGCGGCTCGGCTGATCCTGGCGGAGGTGCCGTTGAGTGCCCTGCGCGAGAACCCGGTCGTACCCTACGACGAGGACGAGGTGACGAGGGTCATCGACGACGCGGTCAACGAGACCATCTACTCGGAGATCAAGAACTGGACCGTCGGTGAGTTCCGCGAGTGGATCCTCAACAACAACACCACCAGCGAGATGATCCACCGCATCAGCAACGCCCTGACCGGCGAGATGGTCGCCGCGGTCACGAAACTGATGAGCAACCTGGACCTGGTGCTCGGCGGCAAGAAGATCCACGTGGTCAAGCACTGCAACAACACCATGGGCCTGCCGGGTACGCTCGCCTCCCGCAACCAACCGAACCACCCCACCGATTCCGTCGACGGCATCCGCGCCGCCGCCTACGAGGGCCTGTCCTACGGGTCGGGTGACTCGGTGATCGGCATCAACCCCTCCGACGACTCGGTCAGCAGCGTCAGTCGCCTGCTGGAGATGACCAAGGAGATCATCGACCGCTGGGAGATCCCCACCCAGAACTGTGTGCTGGCGCACGTCACCACTCAGATGGAGTGCCTCAAGCGTGGTGTACCCGTCGGCCTGGTGTTCCAGTCGCTCGCGGGCTCACAGAAGGCCATGGAGAGCTTCGGGGTCAGCATCGACATGATCGACGAGGCCTACGCACTGGCGAAGAAGTACTGCTGGACCCCCGGACCCAACTACATGTACTTCGAGACCGGTCAGGGATCCGCGCTGTCAGCGGACGCGCACAACGACGCCGACCAGCTGTGCCTGGAGGCCCGCATCTACTCGATGGCCAAACGGTGGGACCCCTACCAGGTCAACACGGTCGTCGGGTTCATCGGACCCGAATATCTCTACGACGCCACCCAGATCACCCGGGCGGGCCTGGAGGACCACTTCATGGGCAAGCTCACCGGGATCTCCATGGGATGTGACGTCTGCTACACCAACCATGCCAAGGCGACGCAGAACGACCTAGAGAACCTTGCAGTGCTGTTCGCCGCTGCCGGTGGCAGCTTCATCATGGGTGTACCGCAGGGCGACGACTCCATGCTGTCCTACCAGTCCACCAGCTACCACGACGCCCCGGCGCTGCGACAGGCCCTCGGCCTGAGCCCGCTGCCCGAATTCACGGCATGGCTGGAGGACATCGGCCTGTGGAAGGACGGACACCTGACCGACCTGGCCGGCGACCCCTCGTTCTTCCTGAAGAGGTGACCTCACGATGAATGAAAAACTCGAAGAGATCGTCGCCCGCGTCATCGCGGAGTTGAAGCGCGACGGCATCACTCCCCCTGACGAGGCCACTCTCGTCCCCGCGGCCACGGGCAACGGCGTTGCCGCGTCCGGAGACCTGGTGATCGACCTGCCGGATCCCACCGTGGAATCCGAACGACGCAGGCTGCGGGTGGACAACCCCTACGACGCGGACGGGCTGCGCAACCTGTGCGCGACCACCACCGCCCGGATCGGGATCGGTCGCGCGGGTGCCCGGCCCAGGACCGCGTCGCTGCTGCTGTTCCAGGCCGACCACGCCGTCACCCAGGACGCCATCTACGGCGTCATCAACGAGGACACCAAGGAGAAGCAGAAACTGTTCACGGTGCACAGCCGGGCCGCGGACCGCTCCGAGTACCTGCTGCGCCCCGACCTGGGACGCCGCCTGACCGACGAGGCCAAGGCCACCATCCAGGAACGCTGCACGAAACAACCCGATGTGCAGATCTGCATCGGCGACGGCCTGTCCGCGGCGGCCATCTCGAACAATCTGGGCGACATCTACCCGGTGATCGAGCAGGGGCTCAGCTCTGCGGGACTCACCCTCGGCACGCCTTTCCTGATCGAGAACTGCCGCGTCGGGATCATGAACGACGTGAACACGATCGTGCAGGCGAAGGTCGTGCTGCTGCTCATCGGTGAACGCCCCGGACTGGGTATCGCGGACGCCATGAGCGTCTACATGGGATTCGACCCGCAGCCCGGCAAGAGCGACGCCGACCGCGACCTGATCTGCATGATCACCACCCACGGCGGCACCAACCCCCTCGAGGCCGGCGCCTACGTCGTCGAGGTGGTCAAACGAATGATCCAGCACAGCGCATCCGGCGTGAAGCTGCGTGCGCTGTCCGGTGGCGAGGACTGAGGAGACGACCATGGCCATTCTCGATCCCGTCAGGCCCACCATCCTGGCGGCACGCATCATCTCCAACGTGGACCGGGGCTTCGCGGAGCACCTGAACCTCAAGGACCACCAGCGCTCCCTGGCGCTGGTCACCTGTGACATCGACGACGCGTTGTACGTCTCCCTCGACGAGGCGACCAAGTTCGCCGAGGTCGACGTGGTCTACGCGAAGAGTTTCTACGCCGGTTCCGGTTACCCGTCGGGTCCCCTCTCCGGTGAGATCATCGGCATCCTGGCCGGGCCAACCCCCGCGGAGGCCCGCTCCGGCCTGGACGCCTGCATCGCCTACGCGGAGGAGGAAGCCTGCTTCTACACGGCCAACGAGGCCGGGGACCTGACCTTCTTCCCGCACCTGATCAGCAGCACGGGCAGCTACCTCAGCGAGGCAGCGGGCATCAACCGCGGCGAGCCGCTGGCCTATCTCATCGCTCCCCCGCTGGAGGCCACCCTCGGTCTTGACGCAGCCATGAAAGCGGCCGGGGTGGAGATGAAGGTGTTCTACGAGCCACCCTCGGAGACCAACTTCGCCGGTGGCCTGCTCACCGGCACCCAGAGTGCCTGCCGCGCGGCCTGCACCGCCTTCCAGGAGACCGTTCTCGACGTGGCGGTCTCGCCTCGAAAGTACTGAAGGAGAATTCAGTGACGCACATCGACAAGGATCTGGCATCCATCCAGCAGGCCCGCGACCTGTGCAACCAGGCCCGCGAGGCGATGCGCAGCTTCCAGTTCGCCTCCCAGGAGGAGGTCGACCGGATCTGTGAGGCGATGGTCGAGGCCGCGGTCACCGAGGCCGCCCGGCTCGGGCAGCTCGCCCACGAGGAAACCGGTTTCGGTTTCCCCCTGCACAAGAAACTGAAGAACGAGTTCGCGTCCCGCAACGTGTGGGAGTACATCAAGGACACCCCCACCTGCGGGGTGTTGCACCACGACAAGGAACGCAAGATCGTCGAAATCGGCGCTCCCGTGGGTGTGATCGTCGCGCTGACGCCGTCCACGAACCCGACCTCGACGGCGATCTTCAAGTCGCTGATCTCGGTCAAGGCCCGCAACGCGGTCATCGTCGCCCCCCACCCGTCGGCGTCGAGAAGCACCGCCGAGGCGATCCGGGTGATCGCAGAGGCCGGGGAGAGGGCCGGCATGCCTGCGGGGCTGATCTCCTGCCTGGAGAACCCGACGATCCAGGGCACCACCGAGCTGATGAGCCACCACGCCACCTCGATGATCCTGGCCACCGGTGGTCCCGGCATGGTCAAGGCCGCTCACAGCCAGGGCAAACCGGCCCTCGGCGTCGGCCCGGGCAACGTGCCCGCCTACGTGGACCGCAGCGCCCACGTCGTCAAGGCCGCCAGAATGATCGTCGAGTCGAAGTCGTTCGACTGCTCCACGATCTGCGCCACCGAGCAGGCGGTGATCGCCGACAGGCCCATCGCGGAGCGCCTGAAGGCCGAGATGCAGGCCCACGGTGCGCACTGGCTCACCAAGGAGGAGGCCGACACGCTGGCCGCGGTGATGTTCCGCCCGAACGGAATGATGGTCGCCGGTCTCGTCGGTCGTACCCCGCAGTACATCGCGAAGAAGGCCGGCATCCAGGTGCCCGAGACGGCTCGCATCCTCGTGACCGACCTCGAGGGCATCGGTCCCGACCACCCGCTGTCGCGTGAGAAACTCACCACCGTGCTCGGCTTCATGGTCGTGGACGGCTGGCGTGAAGGCTGCGACCGCGCCATCGAGATGCTCACCTTCGGTGGCGACGGCCACAGCATCGTCGTCCACTCACGCGACGAAGAAGCGGTCCTGACCTTCGGCATCGAGAAACCGGCTTTCCGGATTCTCGTCAACACCTGGGGTTGCCTGGGTGGGGTCGGATACACCACCGGGCTGGCACCGTCACTGACGCTGGCACCCGGAGGTGTCGGCGGCGCTGCCGTCAGCGACAACATCACCCTCACCCACGTCCTCAACGTCAAGCGTCTCGCCTACCATCTGCGCGATGCCCCCGAGGTCGCCAAGCTGTGGGGTGGCCGTGGTTCGGCCCCCGCCTCGGCCCAGGCCACCTCGAACGATCCGGGACAGGACGCGATTGACCGGATCGTCGCCCAGGTGCTCGCCGAGATGCGCGGCACCAGCTGAGCGTGGAAGGAGCTGAGACGTGACCGCGACCAACCAGGCCTCAACGGCATCGACCAAGGAGGAAAAAGCTCGAAACACCAGCAAGACACCGGAGCAGAAAACACCGGCATCCACGTCCGGGTCCGCCACAGTGGCGAAGCCCCGGGAAGAAACCGACCAACAGCCACAGACCACCAACAGAAGGAGCACTTCCATGGCTGATGTAACTATGACCGCTCTCGGCATGGTCGAGACCAAGGGCCTCGTGGGCTCCATCGAAGCGGCCGACGCGATGGTCAAAGCCGCCAACGTGACCCTGATCGGCAAGGAGCAGATCGGTGCCGGACTCGTCACCGTGATGGTCCGCGGCGACGTCGGCGCCGTGAAGGCCGCCACCGACGCCGGGGCCTCCGCGGCGTCGCGCGTGGGCGAGCTGGTGAGCGTCCACGTGATTCCCCGTCCTCACAGCGAGGTCGAGCTCATCCTGCCCAAGACCAAGGGTTGATCCTGTATCCACCGGGCCTGTGTGCTGGCCGGGAGATCTCCGGCCAGCACACGGGGGCGGTTCTCCGCCCTCGTTCACTGAAGGAGCATCATGTCCACACGCACCGTCATCTCCGCGGATCAGGTCGCCCAGGCCGCAGCCAACGGACGACTCACCGTCCCCGAAGCAGCGATCGTCACCCCACTGGCCCGGGACCGTGCCGCCGAGCTGGGCGTCAAGCTCGAATCCGAGGGTTCCGCCCCCACGCCCATCCCCCCTGCCACCTCTGCACCGACCACGTCATCGGACGACGACCTCACCCAGCACATCCGGACCCTTGTCACCTCGATGCTCGCCAACGACGTCACCGCGACGGCAGCGAGTCGTACACGTCCCGTCAAGCTCTGCCGCGCCGCCGATGCGGTCACTGAGCCGTTCCCCCATCCCGGGCCGAAGCCCGGCCAGCAGGTGCGCACCGGGGATGTCGTCACCTCCGACGACGGTTCTCCGATGGCCGCCGGCTACATGACCTTGACCGAGGGCAGTTTCCCCTGGGAGTTCAGCTACGACGAGATACAGATCGTGCTCGAGGGTGAACTTCACATCGGAACCCCCGAGGGCACGAGGATCGCCACACCCGGCGACATCATGTACGTGCCCAAGGGCTCCAGGATCACCTTCGGCACACCGAGCTGGACCAGGTTCGTCTACGTCACCTTCCCCGCCGACTGGGAGTCGGGACTGTGACCGTCGTCACCGAGGCGGAACTCCGCGACCAGCTGCGTCGCCCCACCCTCGGGGCCACCGTCGCGGTGCCCGCGGAGGCCCGGCTGACGCCCTCCGCCCAGGACTTCATCAAGCAATGGCAGCTCAAACGGGTCGATCCCTCACAGCCAACACCGGGAACCGCACCCGCGGCGGCGTCGCCGAGCACTCCTCCCGGGAGCGGGGAAACCGCCGACACCTCGTGGCAGCAGGAGTCGGTGTTCCCGATCAACCGTCCGCAGCATCCGCGTTGCGACTGCTGCGGCGGCGAGCTCACCTGCAAGGGCGACAACATGACCCAGCTCAACGACGAGGTCTTCGTGGTCAAGACACATCCCCGGATCCGGCTTCGCGGAAAGTTCGACAGCCTGCACGCCCTGGTGCTCATGGCCGAATGTCAGGCACGCAGCACCGGTCCGGACTGGCTGGCGGAGTCGCTGGCCGTCCTGGCCGCGTACTGCCGGGAACTCACCAGCGCCGAATACCATCAGCGGGTCGTGGCACCGTTGTCCCTGCCCGGGTGGGACGAGAAGTCCATCCACCAGGCCACCCACGACCCGGATTCCGTTCTGGGCGTGCCCCATGAAACCCTCGACGGTTCATCGCCGGTGTTGTCGCACTGGCTGAACCTGTGCCGCACCGGCTCCCGCGAACTGGAGATCGAGGCGCTGACGGCACTGCCATCCCAGGACGATCCGTTCGCGGTCTCCCTGAACCACGCGCTCAACAGGCTCTCCAGCGCGTTCTACTTCCTGCAGCTGCGCCTGTCGCAGACCAGCCACACATCCAGGTGAACACTTCAGAAGGACAGGCCCATGCCCAGACATGTGATAACCCAACAGGACATCAGCCAAGCCCTCGCCGATGGCAGGACCGAACTGACGCTGCGTCCGGACAGCATCGTCACCGCGTTGGCGGCCGAGGTGGCCCAGCAGAAAGGCATCCGCCTGGTGCGGGCCTGTGAGGAAACCCACGGGGCGGCTCCCACGGAGGCAGCGGGGCAACCTGGGTTCGGGCGTACCGACGTCCGCAACGCCGTGATCGCACGCTACGGCGGCGAACCTGATGGTCTCGACCATGTCCTGGACCGGGTGCTGGGGTGCTGACATGACCCGAGCCGTTCTTCACATCGCACCCGTCCGGCCCGACATCAGCGTCGAGGAAACAGCTCGTCGTCTCCTCACGGACCTGGAGAACCGGGCCGTCCACGTGAACCTTGGCCCGCTCTTCGCCGCCGACCCCGTCACCGTGGCCACGGATCCCGACCGTGTCCTGGCGGCTGCTGTGGAGGCGGTGGAGAAGGTCAGCGGGGATGTTGTGGTGACCTCCGCGCAGCTGCCGGAGGCACTTCACCCGGTGGCGTTCACGCTTCAGGCCCGGTTGGCCACGGAGCTGGGAGCCGGCCTGGTCCTGGTGAGCGACGGCAATGACGGTTCCCTGGAGCAGGTCGCCACGGCAGCGGCCACCGACCTCCACGCCACGGTGGTCGGCGTGCGGCTCGTCGATGGCAGCTGGGCCGGAGACTCCGGCGGGGCATCGTCCTACCGTTTGCTCAGCGGGTCGTTCAGCAACCACGTCACCGATCCGACGCACATCACCATTTCCCCCGGGGAAAGCGCAGGCGACGTGCTGAAACGCCTGACCGGGGACACCTGCCCGGTGGTGCCCGTCGGGCGCATCGACATCCTGATCGGACTGATCGTCGGCCTGGCCTCCGGACGGTTCCCGCTCCCTGCGGCAGTCCTGGTCTCCGGCGAGGTGATTCCGGAGTCCGTCACGCGCACCTGGAGTCGTTTCGTACCCACCGTTCCCCTGGTGCAGCTCGGCGCTTCCCCGAACGGGGGTGCCGTGCTGGCGCATGCGCGACAGGTCCGGGAAGCCCGTCCCGTCACCCCGCTACTGTTTCAGCGCAGGCTGCTGGACGAGGCCCGTGCCGTGAACCAGCGCATCGTGCTGCCGGAAGGCACCGAGCCGCGCATCGTGCGAGCCGCCGCGGATGTACTGCGCACAGGAGGCGCCCGGTTGATCCTGCTGGGCGATCCCGGGGCCGTGCGACGGGTGGCCGCATCGGAGGGCGTCGACATCTCCGGCGCGGACATCGTCGACCCCACGAACGATCCCCTGCGGGAACGGTTCGCCGACGAGTACGCCGAGCTGCGCGCGACGAAGGGAATCACCCGGGAGCAGGCCCACGACCGGGTCGCGGACGTCTCGTACTTCGGGACGATGATGGTGCGCGACGGCCTGGCCGACGGCATGGTCTCGGGCGCGGTCAACACCACCGCCCACACGATCCGCCCCGCCTTCGAGGTCATCAGGACCAACCCCGGGGTGTCACTGGTCTCGTCGGTGTTCTTCATGTGCCTGCCCGACCGGGTGCTGGCCTTCGGCGACTGCGCGGTGAACCCGAACCCGACGGCCCCACAGCTCGCGGACATCGCCATCGCTTCGGCAGTGACGGCCGAGCAGTTCGGTCTCGATCCCAGGGTCGCGCTGCTGTCCTACTCCACGGGCACTTCGGGCACGGGTCCGGACGTGGACCTGGTCACGGAGGCCACCACCATCCTCCACGAGAAGGCGCCGGGGCTGTGCGCGGACGGTCCATTGCAGTTCGACGCGGCCGTGGCCGAGACGGTCGCCCGTTCCAAGGCACCGGGATCCGCCGTCGCGGGACGCGCGAACGTGCTGATCTTTCCCGACCTGTCGGCCGGCAATACCGGGTACAAAGCCGTGCAGCGCACCGCGGGTGCCCTCGCAATCGGCCCGGTGCTGCAGGGCCTCAACCGGCCCGTCAATGATCTCTCGCGCGGCGCCCTAGTTGAGGACATCGTCAACACCGTCCTGATCACCGCCATCCAGGCGAGTAGGGAAACCCGATAAGTCATGTCCCCGCTGCTGAAGGAATACTCCTCGAAGACCACGGTCTCCCTGCAGCTGCTTCGTGACCCGGCCTGAGAAGACGACCGGCGAGTCGTGTCGATGGTGACTGAAACACCCCGCGAACGCCAACGAACAAGTCGGGTCGAAACAGTGCCGCGGGTTCCCGGGAGGGAGTCGTGGTCAGGTCTGCTTCTCGACCATCAGGAGTGGTTTCGCGCCGGACCGCTCCTTCAGCACGATCCAGCTCGATCGGCTTGCGAAAGCCATGAAACCCTTAGGATGCCAAGGTGCGTTTGATTGGTCTGTTCACCGACGACCCCGTGATCGAGCTACCGCTCGGCCACGGGGAACACCCAGACGCCGCTCTGCACCGCGCCGGCTGGGTGGCGGGCCGGCCGTTGAAGGCAGAATACCGCGACGGCGACGTCATGGTGACCCTGGAGGTTCACCCCGCATCCCCCACCGACGTCCCGCCCGCCGAAAGACTGGTGGTGCACGAGGAGCCGGGGGCCGGGGAGGTGCCGCTGATTCACCAAAGGATCGGGACCTACGGGGTCGTGTTGTCCGATCGGGGCCTGTTGGGCACTGTTCTGTCCCGGATCACCGGGGCCCCGGGAGTCTGGGCCCTACCGGGAGGTGGTCTCGAGGCGGGTGAGGAACCCACCGCGGGGCTGCTGCGCGAGGGACACGA
>ERZ772977.99-NODE-99-length-70289-cov-4.617180_pt1 | contig 70289 bp, 67 predicted proteins | sample MGYA00511131_ERZ772977 | MGnify/ENA primary metagenome ERZ772977 (study PRJEB29015, sample SAMEA2737935) | human oral metagenome | biome: human oral; feature: human-associated habitat; material: dental | place: China | collected 2151 ...
CAGGTAGGATGGCCCGCCGTGACCAAACTTCGTGACCTGCTGAACTCCCGTGTCCTCGTGGCCGACGGGGCCATGGGCACCATGCTGCAGGCCCAGGGCGATCTCGACCTCGAACGCGACTTCCAGGGCCTCGAGGGATGCAACGAGGTCCTGAACCTCACCCGGCCCGATGTGGTCTCGGCAGTGCACCGCGCCTACCTGGAGGCGGGTTCCGACTGCGTGGAGACCAACACTTTCGGCACCAACCTGGCCGCGCTCGCCGAGTACGGCATCGTGGATCGCCTGGCGGAACTGGCCGGGGCCGGGGCGCGTATTGCCCGGGCGACGGCCGATGAGTTCACCGATAAACCGCGTTTCGTCCTCGGCTCGGTGGGTCCCGGGACGAAACTTCCCAGCCTGGGGCACATCGCCTTCGCCGACATCCGTGACGCCTACCAGGCCCAGGTGGAGGCCATGATCGCGGGCGGTGTCGACGCCGTGCAGATCGAGACCTGCCAGGACCTCCTGCAGGCCAAGGCCGCGGTGATCGCCACGAAACGCGCCCGGTCCAGGCTCGGGGTGGACCTACCGATCCTGGTCAACGTCACCGTCGAGACCACCGGCACCATGCTGCTCGGCTCCGAGATCGGGGCGGCCCGCTCCACCCTGGAGGCCCTCGGCGTCGACGTGATCGGTCTGAACTGCGCCACCGGGCCGGCCGAGATGAGCGAACACCTCAGGTACCTGTCGCGCAACGTGTCCTGTGGCATCGGCGCCATGCCCAACGCGGGCCTGCCCGAACTGACCCCGGAAGGCGCGGTCTACCCGCTCGGTCCCGAGGCGCTGGTGGACGCCTTGGCGACCTTCCTAGACGACTACGGGTTGTGCGTGATCGGCGGGTGCTGCGGAACCACCCCGGCCCACATCCGGCTGCTCGCGGAACGCTTCGGGGGTCGTGAGGTGTGTCCCCGCGAGGTCACGACGGAGCGAACCTGCTCGTCGCTGTACGTGGAGGTGCCGTTCCACCAGGATCTCAGCTACCTCAACATCGGGGAACGCACCAACGCGAACGGCTCCAAGGCGTTCCGGGAGGCGATGCTGGCCGGGAACACCGACGACTGCGTGGAGATCGCCAAGGGGCAGGCGCGCGACGGCGCACACGTGCTGGACCTGTGCGTCGACTACGTCGGCCGCGACGGCATCAGCGACATGGAGGAGCTGGCCGGGAGGCTGTCCACGGCCGTGACCCTGCCGATCGTGCTGGATTCCACCGAACCGCAGGTCCTTCAGGCGGGTCTGGAGAAGCTCGCCGGGCGCTGCGTGATCAACTCCGTCAACTACGAGGACGGCGACGGCCCCACATCCCGTTTCGCCCGCGTCATGCCGCTGGTGGCGGAACACGGCGCTGCCGTGGTCGCCCTGACCATCGACGAGGAGGGACAGGCCCGCACCGCCGACTGGAAGCTGCGGGTCGCCTCGCGCCTGATCGACGAGCTGACCGGAACCTGGGGCATGGACATCGGTGACATCCTCGTCGACTGCCTGACCTTCCCGATCGCCACTGGGCAGGAGGAAACCCGCCGTGACGGCATCGAGACCATCGAGGCGATCCGCGAGTTGAAGCGCCGCTACCCGGGGGTGCGGACCACGCTCGGGGTCTCGAACGTGTCCTTCGGGCTCAACCCCGCGGCCCGGATGGTGCTGAACTCGGTGTTCCTGCACGAATGCGTAGCCGCCGGACTGGACTCGGCCATCGTGCACTCGGCGAAGATCGTCCCGATGGAACGCATCCCCGAGGAGCAGCGGGAAGTGGCCCTCGACCTGGTCTGGGACCGCCGCCGCGACGGCTACGACCCGCTGACCCGTTTCCTGGAACTGTTCGAGGGGGTCACCGCCGCCTCCGTGCGGGCATCCCGGGCCGCCGAACTGGCGGCCCTGCCCCTGGCGGAGCGGCTGAAGCGCCGCATCATCGACGGGGAGGCCAAGGGTCTCGAGGCCGACCTGGACGAGGCCCTGACCGGGAAGGCGGCCCTCGACATCATCAACGAGGACCTGCTGGCCGGCATGAAGGTGGTCGGTGAACTCTTCGGCTCCGGGCAGATGCAGCTTCCGTTCGTGCTTCAGTCCGCCGAGGTCATGAAAACTGCCGTCTCCCACCTCGAACCACACATCGACAAAGTCGAGGGCAGCAGCGGGAAGGGCACCTTGGTGCTCGCCACGGTGCGGGGGGACGTCCACGACATCGGCAAGAATCTCGTCGACATCATCGTCAGCAACAACGGTTACACCGTCATCAACATCGGTATCAAACAACCGATCCAGGCCATCATCGACGCCGCCGAGACCAACGGGGCCGATGCCATCGGCATGTCGGGCCTGCTGGTGAAGTCCACGCTCGTGATGAAGGACAACCTCGCCGAACTGAACCGCCTCGGCCTGGCGGAGAAGTACCCGGTGCTGCTGGGCGGGGCCGCGCTGACCCGAGCCTTCGTGGAACACGACCTCAACGACATGTTCGACGGGGAGGTTCGCTACGCGAAGGACGCCTTCGAGGGGCTCGCCCTGATGGACGCCGTGATGGCGGTGAAACAGGGAGTGCCGGGCGCGAAACTCCCGGAACCCAAGAAACGCCGCTACAAGAAGGCCGAAGTGGTGGCGCAGCGGGAGATCGACACCCGCCGCTCCGACGACGTGGAGCGCCGCATCGACGTACCGACGCCGCCGTTCTGGGGCACCCGGGTGGTCAGGGGACTGCCCATCGCGGACGTGGCCCAGTGGCTCGATCACCGTGCCACCTTCCTGGGCAGGTGGGGGCTCAAACCCGTCAAGAATGGCCCGGGCTACGAGGAACTCGTCGCGACGGAGGGCCTGCCACGCCTGCGGATGTGGCTGGACCGTATCACCACTGAACAGCTGGCGAACTTCTCCGTGGTCTACGGCTATTTCCCCGTCCACAGCGAGGCAAACACCCTCGTCGTCGGTGACCCCGACGATCCGTCCCGGGAACTGACGCGCCTCGACTTTCCCAGGCAGCGCCGCGATTCCCGGCTCTGCCTGGCAGATTTCTTCCGAGACGCGGACGAGACCCGGGAACTCGGTCCCGACGTGCTGGAGATGCAGCTCGTGACCATGGGCGCCGAGGTCGCCAGGGGCACCCAGCGCCTGTTCGAGTCCAACCGCTACCGCGAATACCTGGAGCTGCACGGCCTCTCCGTGCAGCTGACCGAGGCCCTGGCCGAGTTCTGGCACCACCGAGTGCGCATGGAACTGGGTTTCATCTCGGAGGAATCCACGGTGGACGCGGCCATTCACGACCAAGCCTACCGCGGGTCGCGGTACTCGTTCGGCTATCCGGCGTGCCCGAACATGGAGGACCGGAGGAAGCTCGTGACCCTGCTGAAACCCGAACGCATCGGGGTGGAGCTCTCCGAGGAGCTACAGCTGCACCCCGAACAGTCCACCGACGCGATGGTGGTGCACCATCCGCAGGCCAAGTACTTCAACGCCAACTGAGGAATCATGGAACAGCGACGACTGCGGGCGGTGCTGTGGGATTTCGACGGCACCCTGGTCGATTCGGAACCGATGTGGATCGAACACGAGAAGGACATGCTCGCCCGGCACGGCGCATCGTGGCCCGAGGAGCAGTTCAAGACCCAGATCGGGGAGCCCGCGGCCGTCACAGCGCAGCGGATCTCCGAGTCCTGCTCGGGCGCAATCACCGTCGCCCAGGCCTACGAGGAACTGCACGCACGGATCTGCGCCCGCTTCGAGGCGGGTGAGATCCCGTTCCTGTCCGGCGCCCGCGAGCTGCTGACCGACATCTGCGCCCACGGGGTGCCGTGTGCCATGTACACCTCCAGCAACAAACGGATCATGTCGGTGATCGCGAGGGTGGTGCCCGAGTTCGAGTTCATCGTCGACGGGGATGACGTGAAAAATCCCAAACCGGATCCGGAGTGGTACCTCCAGGCCATGCGGCGTCTGGGTGTGGGACCGGAGGAGGTCATCATCATCGAGGACTCGGTGCCGGGAACCGACGCGGCATCCGCCACGGGAGCAGTGGTCCTGGCCGTGCCGTTGCTGGGTCGTCCCGGGGCGGCACCACGAAGAGTGCTGCGCGAAGGCGGCCTGACGGGCCTGGATTTCGCAGGCCTGGAGAAGATCTGGAGGGATCAGTGGTGAATCTGTCGGGGGTCCGGACCGGGCCGCTCGTGGTGGGGGAGCGGGTGACGCTGACCGATCCCAAGGGACGCAGGAAATCGGTGGTTCTGAAGGAGGGAGCCGTCTGGCACACCACCAAGGGGGCGGTCAGGCACGACGACCTGATCGGCGGTCCCGAGGGCGTGACGGTGCGCTCCGCGGGCGGCACCGAATACCTGGTGCTGCGGCCCCTGCTGAACGAATACATGGTGGCGATGCCCCGGGAGGCGGCGGTTATCTACCCAAAGGACGCCGCCCAGATCGTGATGTGGGCAGACATCTTTCCCGGGGCCAGGGTCCTGGAGGCGGGGGTCGGTTCGGGAGCCCTGTCGCTGGCGTTGCTGCGGGCCATCGGTCCCGGCGGGAAACTGCATTCCTACGAACGCAGGCGGCAGTTCGCCGACGTCGCCCACAGGAACGTCGGGAACTTCATCGGCGGGGAACACCCCGCGTGGGAACTGACCGTGGGCGACCTGGTGGAGGTGATAGCGGACGAGCCCGTCGATCGCGCCATCCTAGACATGCTGGCCCCCTGGGAGTGCGTGGCTGCGGTGGGGGAGCGGCTCATCCCGGGTGGGGTGATCTGCTGCTATGTCGCGACGACCACGCAGCTCGGCCGGGTGATGGACACCTTCCGTGCCCACGGTGGTTTCACCGAACCGACCGCGACCGAGACGACGGTCCGCGACTGGCACGCCGAGGGCCTGGCGATCCGCCCCGGACACGGCACCTCCGCCCACACCGGTTTCCTGGTGCTCTCCCGCCGCCTCGCTCCCGGGGTCAGCGCACCAATCCGCAAACGACGCCCCGCCCCGGGGGCTTACGGACCCGACTACCAAGGGCCGCGTCCACTGAACATGCCGGAGTCGGACCGATGAGGGTGAGGATCGTCGGGACCGGGCTGGTCGGTTCCTCACTCGGGATGGCCCTGACGAGAGCCGGGGCCGATGTCCTGCTGGAGGATCTGAACTCCTCGCACGCCAGGGTCGCCGCCGGTCTGGGGGCGGGACGGGTGGCCACGGACGACGAACCGGTCGACACTGTCGTGGTGGCCGCACCCCCGGCGGCGATCGCAGGGGTTGTGACGCGGATGCTGGAACGCCACCCAGAGGCCGTGATCACCGATGTCGGATCGGTGAAATCCTCCATTATCCGGGCGGTGACCGCCGCCAGCGACCACCCCGAGCGGTACGTGCCCGGCCATCCGATGGCTGGTTCCCAGCTCACCGGGCCCCTGACCGCCTCCGCCGACCTGTTCACGGATCGCACCTGGGTGATCACCCCGCAGGCCTGCAACAGCCCCGAGGATGTTGATGTGGTCCACCGGCTGGCCCGTCTCTGCGGGGCGCGCGTGGTGGAACTTGACGCGGATCTCCACGACGAGGCCGTCGCCCAGGTCAGTCACGTGCCGCACCTGATGAGCATCCTCACCGCATCACACCTGCGCGGGGTGCCGGGGGAGAACCTGATTCTGGCGGGGCAGGGCATCCGGGACGTGACGCGCATCGCCGGTTCCGATCCGGGACTGTGGCGGCAGATCATCACGACCAATTCCACGGCCATCCGGAGGGAACTGAACGAGGTGGCTGCGGACCTCGAGTACCTGATCGGGGTGCTCGACCAGGCCGAACCCCTCGAGGCCTTCCTGGCCCTCGGGCAGCACGGCGCCATGGCGTTGCGCGGCAAACACGGGCAGGCGCCGAAGGAACTCGCGGCGGTCACCGTCGAGATCCCCGACGAGCCACGCGCACTGACCAGTTTGTTCGGCGACGTCGGCGACTTCGGGTTCAACGTGGAGGATTTCGAACTGACCCACGACGCAGTCCGAGAGGTGGGCTACCTGTCCATCTCCGTGGAACGCCCCCAGGCGGAACGGTTCCGGGAAGACCTGGAATCGCGCGGCTGGCGGGCCTGGCTGGACCGGGAGGGAATCTGATGGATGAACTGGTGATCGCTTTGGACGGGCCGAGCGGGGTCGGGAAATCCTCGACTGCGAAACTGGTGGCGCAAAAGCTCCGGCTCGCCTACCTCGACACGGGAGCCATGTACCGGGCCGTGGCCTGTGAGTTCGCCCGGCAGGGTTTGGATCACACCGACGAAACCGGGATCGGGGAACTGGCGAGAACAGCAGACCTGCGGATGATCACGAACCCGGATGCGCCCCGCGTGTGCATCAATGGCCGCGATGTCACGGAGGAGATCAGGAAACCGGAGATCTCCGCGATCGTCTCGGCGGTGGCCGTCGTCCCGGAGGTGCGCCGGGTGTTGACCGAGCACATGCGCCGGATCATCGCGGAACACGACCGCCGCATGGTCGTGGAGGGACGCGACATCACCACGGTGGTGGCCCCCGACGCCGAGGTGCGGGTGCTGCTCACCGCCGACGCGGCGGCACGCATCGGGAGGCGGGCCGCGGAATTGGGGGAACGGGCCGATCAGGTCACGGTGACGGATTCGATTCTCAGACGGGACCGCGACGACTCCACGGTCTCCAATTTCACCGAGGCGGCCTGCGGGGTGAGCGTCATCGACTCCACGCACCTGGGTCTCGACGAGGTCGTGGCGGAGATCCTGAAGTTGGTGCCTGATGCGTGAGCCCCTTGACGTTCTCGTGTTCTACGTGCCCGTCCCGGACACCGATCACGTGCTGGACGCCCTTTTCACGGTCGGGGCCGGGCACATCGGAAACTACGACTCATGCGCCTTCGTGGCCTCAGGGATGGGCCGGTTCCGGCCCCTGGAGGGGGCCGATCCCGCCATCGGGAAGGTGGGTGACCTGGAGATGGTGGCGGAGAACCGGGTGGAGGTCACCTTCCCGAGAAGCCTGCGCGCCACCGTCGTCACCGCCCTGCGGCGGGCGCACCCCTACGAGGAACCGGCGTTTCACGTCGTGGAGAACGCGGCTCAGGACTGTTGAGTCCGGGTCAACACCAGTTCCGCCGCGTACAGCACCTCCACTGACCCATCAGGGTTGGAGTTCGGGTGCGGTCGCGGTCATGGGACCACACCATCCCGGTCGTGCAGTTCGCCGTCCCGCGACAACTCCACCACCCGGTCCAGGTGGAGGCGCCCCAGCAGATCGGTGTCGTGACTCACGACCACCAGAGCTCCCGCATAGGTGGTGAGGCCATCCACCAGGGCATCGACGCTCTCGAGGTCCAGGTTGTTGGTGGGTTCGTCCAGCACCAGCAACTCCACCGGGGGATCGGCGAGCAGCACCCGGGCCAGCGCCACCCGGAACCGTTCGCCCCCGGACAGGGCGCCGACGAGACGTTCCGTCACATCTCCGCGCAGCAGGAACCGGGCCAGCCGGGCGCGGATCTCGTGGGGTGGAGCCGACGGGCAGCCCCGTTTGATGCATTCGATCACCGGGAGGTCAGCGTCCAGCTCGAGGCGTTGGTCCAGAAAACCGATCCGGCCGGAGGTCGCGTCCCGCACCATTCGGCCGAGCAGGGTTGATTTTCCCACGCCGTTGTCACCGACCAGCCCCAGGCGCATCCCACCGGTGACGTGGATGCTCTGGTTGGAGCCGATGAGTTCCGCTAGCCCCCTGCCCCGTGTCGATCTCAGCTCTGGGAGATCGACGCTGATCCGTTGCTCGCGGCGAACGGATTTCTCCGCGGTTCGAAGCGCGTCCCGGGCCTCGTCGACCTTCCGGGCCGCCAGCTTGTTCGCCCGGCTCCGGCGCCCCTCAGCACTCGACTTGGACTCGGGATCGGACAGCCGCGGACCCTGCCGGATGGTGGTGAACCGTTGCCGGTCCTTGCGGTCCTGGCGGGAGGTGGCCACCTGCACCCGCATCCGCTCCCGCTGCTCGGCCCGCAGCTTCTGCTCGGCGGTTCTGACGGCCCGCTCGGTGGCCTCCTGCTGGGTTCGCAGCTGCTCCCGGTAGGCATCGAAATTGCCGCCGTGAACGGTGGCGGTGCCGTCGTGGATCTCCACGATCATCTCCATCAGGCGGAGCAGGGAGACGTCGTGGCTGACCACCACCAGCCCGCCGTGCCAATCACGGACCCAGTCGTACAGCCTTGCCCGGGCGGTGGCGTCGAGGTTGTTGGTCGGCTCGTCGAGAAGCAGGGTGCGTGCCCCGTCCAGTTCCAGCCCGGCCAGGGCTACCAGCACCAGTTCTCCTCCCGAGAGGGTTTCGGCCCTGCGGGAGAGCAGGTTCTCGCAGCACAGGCCGGGAACCCTAGCGGCGAGCAGGGCCAGCGAACGGGCCTCGACGTCCCAGTCGTTCCCCACGATCTCGAAGTCGGATTCTGCGATGCTCCCGGCCTCGATGGCGCGCAGGGCGCGGAGCCTGGCGTCGACCCCGAGGAGCTGGGCGACGGTGTGTTCGCCGCGTTGCAGGAGGTCCTGCGGCAGCCGAGCGGTCCTGCCGGGAACCGTGATGGTGCCAGCGGTCGGTTGCAGATCCCCCGCGATCAACCGCAGCAGGGTCGATTTGCCGGAGCCGTTGCGTCCGACGACACCGACCCTGGTCACCGGAATGGTCAGGTCGAGGTCGCGCAGCAGGGGCGCGGGGGAGTGGTCGAAGGCGTAGGAAACGCCGGAGAAAACGATGGACGAAGGCATGGAGGCTCCCGGGAACGGCTGGATGCGCCGGACCGGAGCGCGGAACTGGCTCTACGGTGCAGCGCGGGGTCAGCGGTGCTGCGAGCCTGTCATTTCCGGGCCTTTCGTCGGGAACGGGACGCCGCCAGTGTAGCGGAACACCAGAAGTTTGGGGGTGGGCGGCTACGATGATGCGTCGGTCCGCGATAGGAGGCGAAGCATGAGCGAGGAATCCACGATCAAGCCCGTGGTGGCGGTGGTGGGTCGTCCGAACGTCGGCAAGTCCACGCTGGTGAACCGCATCCTGGGCCGCAGGGAGGCCGTGGTGCAGGATGTTCCGGGCGTCACCCGTGACCGTGTCTCGTACGACGCGAACTGGAATGGTCGTGAGTTCGTACTGGTGGACACCGGCGGCTGGGTCTCGGACGCCAAGGGCATGACACAACAGATAGCGGAGCAGGCGGAACTCGCGATCTCGATGGCCGATGCGGTGCTGTTCGTCGTTGACGCCACCGTGGGCACCCTCGACGAGGACGAGGCCGTGGTCAAGGTGCTCAGGCGTTCCAGGAAACCCGTGATCCTGGCCGCGAACAAGGTGGATGACCAGCGCCACGAGGCCATGGCCGCCACCATGTGGAACCTGGGGCTGGGGGAGCCGTACCCCGTCTCCGCCATGCACGGCCGGGGCTCCGGTGATCTCCTGGACGCGGTGCTCGCGGTCCTGCCGGAGGCTCCCCGGGAGAGTTTCGAGAAGATCGGCGGGCCGCGCCGGGTCGCGATCGTCGGGAAACCGAACGTGGGCAAGTCCTCGCTGCTGAACAAGCTGGCCCAGCAGCAGCGGGCGGTGGTCTCCGATGTTTCCGGAACCACCGTCGATCCCGTCGACGAGATCGTCGAGGTCGGAGGAAGGGCGTACCGGCTCATTGACACCGCAGGCATCCGTAAGCGTGTCAGGGAGGCCTCGGGACATGAGTTCTACGCCAGCCTGCGCACCCAGACCGCAATCGAACGCGCTGAGGTCTGCGTGGTGGTGATCGACGCCTCGACCCCGGTCACCGACCAGGACCTGAGGATCCTCACGAACGTCGAGGAAACGGGCCGGGCCCTGGTGATCGCTTTCAACAAGTGGGATCTCACCGACGAGGAACGCCGCCGCTACCTGGAGCGCGAGATGGAACGCGATCTGGTGGCTTTCCGATGGGCGCCCACGGTCAACATCTCGGCGCTGACCGGGCGCAACGTCGACAAACTGAGCAGGGCCATCGAGGCTGCGGCAGAGGGCTGGGAAACGCGTGTTTCCACCGGCAGGTTGAACTCCTTCCTGGGGCGCCTGGCCGCCTCTCACCCGCACCCGGTGCGCGGCGGCAAACAGCCGCGCATCCTTTTCGGCACGCAGGCACGCAACTGCCCGCCCACCTTCGCGTTGTTCACCAGCGGCCAGTTCGACGCCACCTATGTGCGTTTCATCGAGCGCCGGCTCCGCGAGGAATTCGGTTTCATCGGTTCACCCATCCACATGGAGATCCGGGCCAGGGAAAAACACAGGAATCGGCAGTGACCCGCTCGTTCGGAACCCCGGAGTCGCGCCGATGCGGTCGGACCGGACAGAACCCGGGTCACGCCAGCGCTGTGCGCTGTCATCGCCGGCTGCGATTCTGTCGTCCCAATGCCGCGGGACGCGTTGCGGGGTTCACGGCCCGGTGGCGATGGGGCGTGTCGGATCGGTGATCCAGTCGCTCCACGACCCCGGGTAGAGGGCCGGGAGCGGCAGCCCCGCGACCACCGCCGCCAGGGCGACGTGTGCCGCCTGGATACCGGAGCCGCAGTAGACCCCGACCCTGCCTTCACCGGCACCGACTGCCTCGAACCTCTCCAGCAATTCGTCGGCCGGCAGCAGGAATCCGCACTCGTCGGCAAGTTCGAACGCGGGCAGCGAACGGGCCCCGGGAATGTGCCCCGCCACAGGATCGACGGTTTCACCAACGCCCCGGAAGCGGTCCCCGGGGCGGGCGTCCAGGAGCACCCCGGCCGAGGCCAGCCCAGCCGCCCCATCGGCATCCAGCACCGCGGAGGAAGGATTGTTTCCCAGCCGGAAATCCCCCGATGCCGGAGAAATGTCCCCCTGCTCCACCGGAAGACCGGCGGACAGCCAGGCCCCGAGACCACCGTCGAGGACGAACGCGTCACCGTGCCCGTGGTGCTGCAGAAGCCACCACGCCCGGGCAGCGGCAATGGACCTCCAGTTGTCGTAGACCACGACGGGCTGGTCGTTGCTGACCCCCGCGGCCCGCATCGCCGCCTCGAAGGCCTCGGGGTGGGGGAGCGGATGCCGTCCGCCAGGACCAATGCTCGGGGAAGCCAGCGCCGTGTCCATGTCCACCAGAACCGCCCCGGGGATGTGTCCCTCGAGGTAGTGCTCCCGGCCGCCCGAACTTCCCGGTCCTCCGAACCGCACGTCGAGAAGGGTAATGTCTCGTTGCTGGCGCAGGGCGGCCAGTTGAGAAACAGTGATCAGTGGGTTCTGCATGGCCCCACTGTTTCACAGCCCCCAGTTCCGTCTCACGGGAGCCGGGCCTCATCGGGTCAGCCCTGCCCGAGAAGATCCGCCATGCTCATGGGAGACCGCCCGGTCAGGATCTGGACGCTGTCGGAGACCACGTTCAGCTCCCCGGAGGCGATCGCGGTGTAGGTGGACACCCAGGCGTCGACCTGCCAGGCCGGGGCGCCGTAGTGGGTGCGCGAGGCGTAGGCCTCTTCCACGGTTTCCTCCCGATAGGTGACCTTCCGTCCCTGGGTCTGACCGATGATCCGGGCCATGTCCGTGAGCGAGAGCGTCTCCGGGCCCGTCATGTCGTAGGTGCGCTCCGCGTGGGATGACGGGTCGCGCAGGACCGCCACGGCCGACCGCGCCACGTCCTGCCTGGCGATCGCGCCCACGCGGCCGTTGCCTGCCGGACCGCGCATCACACCATGCTCGTCCACGATCCCGGGGAAGAAATCCAGGTAGAACGAGTCGCGCAGGAAGGTCCACGCCATTCCCGATTCGCGAATGTGCTGCTCGGTGTACCAGTGGTCGCGGGCCAGGGTGAAGGTGGCATCCGGGGCGGCCGCCAGGAAGGACGTGTAGACGATGTGCCCGACCCCCGCGGTGGCTGCGGCTTCCACGAAGATCTGATGTTGATGCACCCGGTCCGGGTTCTCACCCGCGGACACCATGAAGAGCACGTCAACCCCGGTCAGTGCCTTGCGGGAAGCCTCCGCGTCGCCGTATTCCATCACGGCCACGTCCCCCTCGAGCCCGGGCGCCCGGCCGGCGTCACGCACCAGCAGCCTCAGCCACGGAGCCACGTCCTGCAGTCCGCTCGCCACGGCCCCGCCAAGTTTTCCCGTAACCCCCGTGATGGCGATCGTCGATTTCTGATCAGTCATTGTGGTCTCCTCTCCGGCCCCATCATGCCGTGCGGTGTTTCCCACAGAAGGCCACGACACCGTTGCGGAGGGGCAGGGCGGCGACCCAGAGAGGCTACCCTTAATAAATTAAGCTATATTTGATTACCATAAATTCCGGCGGCGATGTCGAGTGGGCGTTGCCGCAAGCGATAGAGCAACCAGCCCCGAGGAAGAGGTCTTCATGGTCAAGCGCCAGTTCCCGAAGCCCAGTGAGATATTCGACCTGCTGCACTTCAAGAAGCCAACCCTGAACGCCAAGAAACGGCGTCTCCAGGACTCCCTGACGATCTGGGACCTGAGGAAGATAGCCAAACGCCGCACCCCGAGGGCTGCCTTCGACTACACCGACGGCGCGGCGGAGGGGGAGATCTCCCTCGCCCGGGCCCGTCACGCCTTCGAGGACATTGAACTGCATCCAGACATCCTCCACCCGGCGGAGGACGTCGACACCTCATGCGAGATTCTCGGCGGACCGTCGTCCATGCCGTTCGGAATCGCACCCACCGGATTCACCCGCCTGATGCAGACCGAAGGCGAGATTGCGGGGGCGGGAGCCGCCGGGGCCGCCGGCATCCCGTTCACGCTGTCCACCCTCGGCACCACCTCCATCGAGGAGGTCAAGGCCACCAACCCACTGGGCCGGAACTGGTTCCAGCTCTACGTGATGCGCAAGCGGGAAATCTCCTACGGCCTGGTGGAACGGGCCAAGCACGCGGGATTCGACACCCTGATGTTCACCGTCGACACCCCTGTCGCGGGCGCCCGCCTCCGCGACAAGCGCAACGGTTTCTCAATCCCGCCGCAGATCTCCCTGGGAACCGTGCTCGACGCCCTGCCGCGTCCATGGTGGTGGTTCGACTTCCTGACCACCCCGAAGCTGGAGTTCGCCTCCCTCAGCTCCACTGGCGGCACGGTGGGGGAGTTGCTCGACTCCGCCATGGATCCCACCATCAGCCACCAGGATCTCGACGTCATCCGTGGCATGTGGGACGGGAAGATCATCATCAAGGGTGTGCAGACTGTCACCGACGCCAAGAAACTTGTCGACGCGGGCGTCGACGGCATCCTGTTGTCCAACCATGGTGGTCGCCAGCTCGACCGGGCCCCGGTGCCCTTCCACCTGCTGCCGCACGTGGTCCAGGAAATCGGCAAGGACGCCGCCGTGATGGTGGATACCGGCATCATGAACGGCGCCGACATCGCGGCCTGCATGGCGCTGGGGGCGGATTTCACGCTCATCGGGCGCGCCTACCTGTACGGTCTCATGGCCGGCGGACGCGCGGGTGTCGACCGCGCCATCGCGATCCTGCACGAGGAACTGGTCCGCACCATGAAACTGCTGGGTGTCTCCAGCATCGCCGAACTCGAACCCCGGCACATCACCCAGCTCACGCGCTACGTGCCGGTTCCCAAACTGGTCCAGCACGTGGCAGAGGCGATCGTCTGATTCTCGCTGCGACGGAAAACCGAACCAATTCGCCCGGCGGGCCGGGACTAGAGTCCCGGCCCGCCGAGTCTTTGAGCGTGGCCAAGGAGCCGGAAACAAGCGGACCCACGCAACGGGTTCACCGTGTCGTGGATTTGAGCGTGAGCTCACCATTGACCCCACCCGCGACTACCAACCCATCAGCCCAAAGAAAAAACCTGAACCTCCAAAACGAAGGTTCAGGCCATACCAATGTCCTGAGACATCACATCGTCGGGCTGACAGGATTTGAACCTGCGACCCCTTGACCCCCAGTCAAGTGCGCTACCAAACTGCGCCACAGCCCGAAACCGCTCAACGCGCGGCTCGGGTAGCTTAGCGGGTGAACGGTCGGGGATGCCAATCGGGTTCGCAGGGAAGGCGCCGAACCCGTCTTGACGGATCGCGGTCGTACTCTTGTCATCATGAACCTGCACCTTCGCTCTCTGTTCGTAGCCCTGGTGGGGTCGACGCTCCTGCTCTCAGCCTGTTCCCCGGGGAACACGACCCTCAACGACACCTCCGAGAAGACCACCCCTGTAGCATCCTCTACCCAAGAGACCTCGTCCACCCCGGTCACACCGGTCGGGGCCCTGACCATCACGTCCTCGACGGACGCTGCCCTGCCCAGTGATCCCGTCACCTTCAGCCTGGAGAACGGAACCATCAGCAACGCCACGGTCACGGGACCGGGAGGAGCGGTGGAGGGCACCTTCGAGAAGGACGCTTGGACTCCCTCGAAGGCCCTCGAACTGAACACGGAGTACAAGCTCACCGCCACCGCCAGCGACGGCACGGCGAAGGAGGCCAGCTTCAAGACGGTCTCACCGGGTTCTGCCGAGACCACTTTCAGCCTGGCCTACCTGGATGACAACATGGGCGTGGGAATGCCTGCGTACGTGAAGTTCAACCGCGCCATTCCGAAGGAGTACCGTGCCTCCATCGAGAAGCACGCCAAGGTCACCGTCACTCCGGAGCAAGAGGGGTCGTGGGGATGGCTCAGCGACACCGAGCTGGCTTACCGACCGAAGGAGTACTGGAAACCGGGAACGAAGGTTTCCCTGGACTTGAAGTGGCTGGGGGTGCAGGCGACCGAGAACACCTGGCTGAAGAAGGACGTCCCCGGTAGTTTCTCCATCAGGAACGTTTCGCGTGTCATCAAGGTGGACATTGCGAACTACACCACCACCGTCGTTGACAACGGGGAAGTGGTCAAGACCCTGCCCTCGACCACGGGGAAGGAAGACTTCGACACCCGCTCCGGAACGAAACTGATCCTGGAGAAATACGACAGCCTGAAGATGGACTCCGAAACCATCTCGATTCCCTCGGGCAGCTCCGAGGCCTACAACCTGAACGTGCGTTACGCCATGCGGGTCACGTGGACGGGTGAGTTCATTCACGCGGCCCCATGGTCGGTCAGCTCCCAGGGGAAGGCGAATGTCAGTCATGGCTGCGTCGGGCTCAGCACCGACAACGCCGGATGGCTCTATGAGGGCACCAGTATCGGTGACGTCGTGGAGTTCACCGGATCTGATAAGAAGAAGATGGAACCCTCCGAGGGAATAGGGGTCTGGCTCCACTCGTGGGACGAGTGGAAAGCGCTCTCGGCATCCGGTTCGTGAGTTGACCAAGAGCGATCCTTGGCCGGATTGCTAGGATGACGACGCCCATGCCTGTAATCATTCCTGTCGCCCTTCTCGCACTGGCCTTCGTCACCACCCCGCTGCTCGTCCGTTTCCTGGGGCGAAACGCAGGGTGGCCCTTGTCGGCGCTCTACGTGGCTGCCGCCGTTTTCGAGGCCCCCGCCGCCAGTGCCGTGGCGGCGGGGGAGCGGCCGGCCTGGGCCGTGGACTGGTTGCCTACTCTCGGCATCCGGCTGGCCTTCGCCGCGGACGGTCTGGGTCTCGTCTTCAGCTTCATTGCGTTGCTGATCGGCGCGGTCGTGTTCCTCTACTCGACGCGCTACCTCTCGGTCGGCAGGAACTACGCCTTTTACCAGGTGATGACGGCCTTCACCCTCTCGATGCAGGTCCTCGTACTCGCCGATGACCTGGTGTTGTTGTTCATCTGCTGGGAGCTGACGTCCTTGGCGTCCTTCCTGTTGATAGCGTCCGCCGGTAACGCGGGTGAAGGCGCCTCGATGCGCACCCTCCTCATCACATTTGTCGGTGGTGTCCTGCTCCTGCTTGCAATCGCCGCAATCTGGTGGCGCACCGGCACTACCTCGCTGTCAGGAGTGTTCGCCCACGAAGTGTGGGCTTCCGATCCTGGCTTCACCACACTGATAGCTGTTCTGGTGGCCCTCGCCGGCTTCACGAAGGCCGCCCAGTTCCCGTTCCACGTGTGGCTTCCTGATGCCATGGCCGCGATCACCCCGGTCAGCGCCTATCTTCACGCCGCGGCGGTCGTCAAGGCCGGCATTTTTCTGCTGCTGCGTTTCAGCCCCGTCGTGCACGCAAACGCGGTCTGGAACGGTCTTCTGGTGACGGTCGGGTTGATCACCACCTGCGTTGGCGGGTACTTCGCCCTGGAACAAACCGACGCCAAGAAGCTGATGGCCTACTCCACTGTCAGCCAGCTGGGTCTGCTCACCGCGAGCATCGGGTTGGGAACCGAGGCCGGTATCGCGGCAGCGGTACTGCACACCATCGCGCACGCCCTGTTCAAGTCCGGGTTGTTCATGATGGTGGGTGTGGTCGATCACGCCACCGACACCCGCGACCTTCGCCGTTTCCCGCCCGGACTGTACAGGCGGATGCCCTTCAGCTTCGCGGTGATGGCGCTGGGATGCGCATCGATGGCCGGCATCCCACCGATGCTGGGTTTCGTCTCGAAGGAGGCGATCCTGGCCTCGCTACTGGGGACCCCTGGGGCGTCGTGGACCGGTTGGGCGGCTTTCATGGTGGCCGTCGCGGGTTCCGTGCTCACTTTCGTCTACTGCTCTCGTGTCCTGCTTGCGATCTTCTTCGACGGTACGGACGAGGACCGTTCAGTACACATGCACGATCCGTTGCTCGCGGGAAGCGCGGCGTTGCCGATCCTGGTTTCCGTGCCTCTGGTCGCATGGCTCGGGGGGCTGTCGGGCCCGGTGAGGTTGGCCGCCGGGGCAGCTCTCGGTGGGGCTGTCCCCGGGACCCATCTGGCCCTGTGGCACGGCCCCGGCCCGGAGCTGTACGCGACGGTAGGCATCCTGCTCCTCGGATCCGTCATCACATGGCGGCGCAGGCCATTGGCCGATTGGATTTTGCAGCATCGATTCCCTCTCAACGGTTCCAAGGCCATGTGGCACATCACAGAGTGGACCCGTCGTTTCGGCGCGTTGCAGGCTCGCGCTGTTGCCTCGGACACCGCCACCCGGCACATCGTCCCGATCCTGGGTTTGCTGGGAGTGGTCGGCCTGGCGGGCAGCTGGGCGGCCCACCTCGCCGGCCTGCGGGATCAACAACCAGGACTGACCAAGTCAATCGATGTCGTCGTGTTCGTCCTGATCACTGCGGCAACCATCGGGGTCTGCATTTCCCGGGTGCGCATCGCAGCGGTGCTGTCGTTGTCGGCGGTGGGGATCCTCGGGACGGTTCAGATCCTGGCCCTGGGGGCCCCTGATGTAGCCCTCACTCAGCTCTTGGTGGAGAGCCTCAACATCATCGTGATCATGCTCGTGCTCCAGCGGCTTCCGGTCCGTTTCCCGGTGCGCCGCCGGGGCCGGAACCTGATTACCCTGGCCGCATCCGCGCTGGTTGGCGGAGGGGTTGCGGCCCTCACCTGGGCCCTGACGGCGCGGCGCGACAAGTCGGATCTGGCGAAGGAGTTCCTTGAACGAACGAAGGAACTTGCCTCGGGCGACAACGTCGTGAACGTGATCCTCGTGGAGTTCCGCGGATTCGACACCCTGGGCGAATTGAGCGTGCTCGCCATGACGGCGGTCGCCATCCTGGCCCTGCTCTCGACCGTGAGGGACCGCTACATCGACCCGCCAGGTGAGGATCCCTACTTGGTTGCGGTGACGGCACTGCAGATAAACCAGGACCCGCGCTCGCGTGCGCACCGCGCGATCATGGATGCATGGCCCAACGCGGTCAGCCTGCAGGTGATGCTTCGCTTCATGACCCCGCTGCTCGTGGTGATCTCCGCCGTCCTGTTCTGGCGTGGACACAACAGCCCGGGCGGAGGATTCAATGCGGCCCTGGTGGCCGCTTCCCTGGTGGGACTGATCTACCTGTCGACCGCCAAGGACCGCTCCGTGGGCCCGCCCCGGCTACCCCTGTTCCTGGTCGGAGGAGGAGTCATGCTGGCGGTCGCCACCGGTCTACTCGACCTGTTCCTGACCGGTTCCTTCCTGCAACCGATCCACGGGGAGATTCTGGGGAACCACCTGACCACGTCGATGATCTTCGACGCCGGCGTGTACCTGGCGGTCGTGGGGCTGATACTCGTTTCCTTCAATGTGCTGGGCGCCACCCGGGGTACCCAGGCCGGAGGGGAGGGGACCCGCGAACGCATCGACGAGTTGCTGGAGGGTGAGCTTCCGGGGCCGCTGGAGACTGTCCGGGGGGAACGTCCCCGGCGTCCCGCGATCCGGACTCGCTTCATCACTGAAGGCACCCGTCCGAAGGAGACCAAGAAATGATCCTGATAGCCACGATCTTCGTCCTGGTCACCGGTGGGGTGTACCTCCTGCTCCAGCGTTCCATGGTTCGCGCAGTGTTCGGGCTCGGGCTCCTGAGCCACGCTGTCAACTTCGTCCTGCTCACCACTGGCGTGCCGGGCTGGCGGACGGAACCCATCACCGATGGCACCAGTACGGGCACGGTGGCGGATCCACTCCCGCAGGCCTTCGTTCTGACCGCGATCGTGATCACCCTGGCCACGAGCATCCTGATGCTCGCCATGGCCGTCATCGGGCGCAACGACAACATGCTGCGCCATCCTGAGACGGGGGAGACCCACCGCGCATGAACTCCGCCATCCTGCCTCTGTTCGTCGCCGTCCCACTCCTGTCGGCGTGGGCCACCGTACTGTTGCGGGGCCCCATTGTGCAGCGCATTGCGCTGTTGCTGGTGTCGTCAGTGACGCTGGCTGGGGGAGTGGCGCTCCTGGTGTTTCACCAAAACACTCCAGCCTTGGCACACTCCATCGGCTCCTACAAGCAGAAGATGGGCATCATCTTCGTCTCCGACACCCTGAGCGCCCTGCTGTTGGTGGTCACAGCCTTCCTGACCATGATCTCCGGCATATTCCTGATGCTCACCAAGGAGGACCGCTACCGTTTCGTGGTCCCCTTGATCCTGCTGCTCAACACGGGTGTCAACGGGGCGCTCCTGACCGGTGACCTGTTCAACCTCTTCGTGTGGGTGGAAGTGATGCTCCTGCCCTCCTACGCGCTGATCGCGGTGACCGGATCCTGGCGGAGGCTCGGCATCGGACGGATGTTCGTGATCGTGAACATAGTCACATCCACCATCCTCGTGATGGGCGTTGGTCTGCTCTACGGTGCCATCGGATCGGTGAACCTGGCGGCTCTGGCAGGCAGGGGTGGAGATCCTCAGGTCTCGCTGGCCACCTCAATCATCCTGTTCGCGCTGCTGGTCAAGGGGGGTGTGGTTCCCGTTCACGGCTGGCTGCCCCGCGCCTACCCCGCGACTTCTGCCGGGATCATGTCCCTGTTCGCAGGGATTCACACGAAGGTCGGTATCTACGCCGCCTACCGGGTCTATGCCACCATCTTCGGTGGGCCGGCTCCCTGGCTTCCGGTGCTGACGGCCGTGGTGGTGGCGACGATCGTCGTCGGCGCTTTCTCGACCTTCGGTGATTCCCGGATCCGCGGATCGCTTGCCTTTCAGATGGTCACGGGGGTCGGGCAGATCCTGATCGGCTTGGTGGTGCTGACTGAATTCTCCGTAGCGGCAGGACTTTTCTACATGGTCCACCACATGATCACCATGGCTGGTCTGGTGCTGGCCTCGGGCGCCATCGAGAACGTCTACGGTTCGGGACGGTTCGACCGGCTCTCCGGGTTGATGCGCCGTGATCCGTGGCTCGCGGCTGTGTTCGCCATCGGACTGGCCTCGCTGGTCGGGTTGCCGCCGACATCAGGGCTGTGGGGAAAGGTCGGATTGCTGGGTGCATCCGCCCAGGCCGACCCGGTCACGGGATGGCTTCTCATGGGTTGCGTAGCCTTGGCCTCCGTCGCATCCCTGATGGCCCTGCAGCGCCTGTGGCGCGAGGCATTCTGGGGAGCGCCCATGAAGAGCTACCTGCCCGACGACCCCACCACCTCACGTGGCGTGCCAACCCCGATCACCGGCGACGCGAAGGTGTCCTGGCGGATGCAGTGGCCATCGACCCTGCTGATCGGAATCTCCGTGCTGTTGTTCTTCGGCGTCGGCTGGGTGTGGCCGCTGTTCGAATCGGCCGCTCACGGTTTGATCGACGTCTCCGCCTACGTGGCCTCTGTGGATGCGGTGAGCGAATGATGCAGGTTCTAAGACTGCTTTCGTGGTGGTGGTACCTGACCACCCAGATCGTCATCGGGTCGTGGAACGTCGCAGTGGCGGCGTGGCGCCCCAGGCCGATGGCCGGCCCCGCCATCGTGGAATACCCCATGCGTGCCACCACTGACTTCGAGATCGCGATGTTCGCATCCGCCATCACGATCACGCCGGGCACCCTGGTGCTCGGCATCTGTCCCGGTGACGAGACCCGGGAGCCCTCGGTCTTCGTTCATTCGCTGTTCGACTCGGAGCGCGCCTCCGTCATCAGTGGCCTGGCAGAGTTGGAATGGCACCTGCTGCATGCGTTGCGACGCCACGGCATGCCGAAGGGGGAGAGATGAGTCTCGCAATCTGGGCCGCGATCGGGCTGCTCGCCGTCTCCGTTCTCCTGGGTCTGGTGCGGGTGATGACCGCTCCCGACTCCGCAACGCGGGCGGTGGTGGGTGACCTGGTCTTCTTCTCCTGCATCGGGATTCTCGCCATGTTCGGGATGCTGCACCGTTCCAGTGTCTCGGTGGATGCCGCTCTGCTGGCCTCGATACTCGGGATCTTGGCCACCATCGCGCTGGCACGGATCATGACCAGAGGGAGGAGATGATGGTGCTCGAAATCCTGGCCGCCGTGTTGGCCGTGTTGGGGGCCGCGCTGGTGCTGTCCGTCGCGGTTGCGCAGTTCAGGGCCAGGGACGCCATCTCACGTATCAACGCGCTCGGGCCGGCGACCGCTCTGGGACTTCCCCTGATCCTGGTCGCGGCCGCCCTGGGTTGGACCGCCAGTGATGGTTTCGACCTGATGCTGTGGGTGAAGACCGCTGTCACCGTCGTAGCCATGTTGATCGTGAGTTCGGTGGCCTCGAACGTGCTCGCCCGCGCGACCGTCCGGACGGATGCCGGAGTTGATCCGAGAACCGAACCCAACGATTTGAGGGGCGAGACATGATACGCACAGGATTCCTCATCACCCGATGCGTCCGGACCCGCCTTTGAACGTGACCGAAAACCTGAACACCGTCTCCGCCACCGCGCGGCTGTTCACTCCCAACGAACCGTTGGTACTCGCCAGCGGCGCCGAGCTGGCGCCCGTCGATGTCGCCTACGAAACCTACGGAAAGCTGAACCCGCAGGGTTCGAACGCAATCTTCGTGTGTCACGCTCTGACTGGTGACGCCCATGCCGCCGGCCTCAGGCCTGGTGACCGGAAACCCGGCTGGTGGGACAATCTCATCGGCCCCGGGAAGGCGGTCGACACGAACCGCTGGTTCGTGGTGTGCGCGAACATCCTCGGTGGATGTCGCGGCACGACGGGGCCATCATCGGTCAACCCCGCAACAGGTGAGCCGTACGGCCTGGACTTCCCGCTGGTGGCGATGTCGGATTTCGTAACGGTGCACCGCCGACTGGGCCAACACCTGGGCGTCGATCACTGGGCTGTCCTGCTCGGGGGCTCGCTGGGCGGCATGCAGGTCCTCCAGTGGACGTTGTCCCACCCGCAGGACTGCGACAACGCGATCATCATCGCTGCGTCGTCACGGCTGACAGCGCAGAACATCGCCTTCTCCGCAGTGGGCCGACAGGCCATCATGCGGGACTCGGCCTTCCGGGGGGGACGTTTCCTCAGCGAGGGAACGATGCCTGCGAAAGGGCTATCGGTGGCCCGGATGCTGGCTCACATCACCTACCTGTCGGAGGAGGCTTTCAGCGCGAAGTTCGGCCGGTCGGCCCAGTCGGGGAAGCTGGATCCCGGTTTCGGGATCGACTTCGCCGTCGAGAGCTACCTGGAACACCAGGGGGAGGCCTTCCTGGAGCGTTTCGATGCGCTCAGCTACCTGTACCTGACCCGGGTCATGGACTACTTCGATCCTTTCGCATCCGATGATGCCGTGGCAAGGCTCGCGGCCGATCCCGTGAAGTTCCTCCTGATGAGTTTCGACAGCGACTGGCGATTCGACACCGGTCATTCCCGAAGGATCGTCCAGCACCTGGAGGGAGCCGGTCTGCCGACGTCGTTCCGAGAGATCCACTCCCAGTGGGGACACGACTCGTTCTTGCTGGACCTGCCGGACTACCACGCCGTCCTGCGGGCCTTCCTGGACCGGGCCTCAGGGGAGGGAAACCGATGACACGCGCCGACCTGCGGCTGATCGCAAGACTCATACCGGAACGTTCCCGGGTGCTCGACCTCGGATGCGGCGACGGGGAACTCCTGCGGCTGCTCGAGCAACGCGGCTGCCACGGAACCGGGGTCGAGATCGAACCGGAGCCCTTCCTCGCCGCCGTGCGGCACGGCGTCAACGTCATCGACCTGGACATCAACAGCCAGCTGGATCAGTTCGGGGATGGCTCCTACGACGTCGTCGTGCTGTCCCGGACTCTTCAGAACCTCCGGCAGCCGGCCGAGGTGCTAAGGGAGATGGCGAGGATCGCAGGGCGTGGCGTGGTTTCGATGCCCAACTTCGTGCACTGGCGCAACCGGCTCCGGTTGCTGACCGGGCACATGCCCGTGACCAAGGACTTGCCCTACAGCTGGTACGACAGTCCTAACCTGCACTTCACATCGTTGAAGGACCTGTCCCCGTTGTTCGCCCGGCTCGGCCTCGAGGTGGAGCGCTGCATCCCCCTCGACGAGAGCGGTCGCCCTCTGAGGACGGGGGAGTGGGGTGCCAACCTGTTGGCGAGTTCCGCGGTCTATCTGCTCCAGGGCATGCGGTGATCCCTGTGCACCCCCTGTCCGGCCCCCGGCTTCCCAGGACGCTGATCGTCCTTCTTTCCCTGCTCGCCGGGCTGGGTCTGGCCATGGGATTCGCCCCTTGGGGACTCTGGCCGTTGACGATCACCGGGACGGGACTCCTGACGTGGCTGGCCGCGGGCAGCACCCCTCGGGCGGGGTTCGCTGTCGGCATGCTGGCGGGCTGCGTTCTGTACGGCACCACCATCTGGTGGGTGGGCGCGCAGGCGGGACCAGTGGTCTGGGCGCTGGTAGTGGTGATGGCCGTCTGGGTCGGGCTTCTCGGGGCCGTCTCCTCCCTCATCACTCGGCTCCCCGGCTGGTGTTTCCTGGTCCCTCTGTCCTGGGAGACCATTGAATACGGTGCCGGGCAGTTCCCGTTCGGAGGATTTCCCTGGCTGCGGCTCGGTCACACGACCATCGACCAGCCCCTGGCAGGCTGGTTGCCGCTGGTGGGAACCCCGGGAGCCACCTGGTTGGTGGCGATGGTGGGATGCTGCTGCCTGGCCGTGATCGTCCAGCAGCGCCGGCTGGTTCCGTTGATCTCCGTCATCGGTGTTTTCGTCATCGGCGGAGGGATATTCCTGTTCCCGGCGGACCGTGGCGGTGAGGATGTCTCGGTGGGCATGGTCCAGGGCAACGCGCAGTTGGGGCTGCACGGCGGCTACATCGCCGCCACCGGGGCGACCCCCCACCACCTCAGTGAAACCGTCTTCCTGCTGGCCGATGCGCGGACCCATGACCGCAACCTGGACATGATCGTCTGGGCTGAGAACTCCACTGACACAGACCCGATGCTCAACCCGACCACGAGAGCACAGGTGAGTGCTGCCGTCGAACTGGCACGGGTTCCCCTGGACTTGGGAGCGATCACAGCGGGCCCCGAACCCCAGACCCGGCGCACCACCACGCTGATCTGGGTCCCTGGGAAAGGGATCGTGGATCACTACCACAAACGCAATCTCGCTCCTTTCGGGGAGTTCGTGCCCTACCGTGACGTTCTGGAGCCCTTGTTCCCGGATGTGAAACGGGCAGGGTACCAGTCGGTACCGGGTGTCGATCCGGGTGTCGTCACGGTGCCGACCTCCACCGATCCGGACCTGAGAGTGGGCACTGTGATCTGTTACGAACTGGCCTACGACCAGACCGTCTACGACACCATAACGAACGGCGCCGAGATCCTGGTGGCGCAGAGCACCACCCACAATTTCTCGGGCACCATCGAGCCCCAGCAGCAGATGAACATGAACCGGGTGCGTTCGGCGGAGCTCAGGAGGGAGTTCATCGCCAGCACCCTCAACGGGTACTCGGGATTTATCGACATCAGGGGCGGGCTGCACGAACCCACTCGTGAGTACACGGCTGCGCACCGCATCTACACCGTCCCCAAGCGGAACAACGTCACCCCTGCGGTGCACCTGGCGCCGATACTGGGTCCGACCCAAGTGCTCGGTTGCCTGCTGGCCACCGGATTCGGGTTCCGTGCGGCCCGCATCGCCCGCCGGGCCGGTAGTCTTGAGCGGACGCCCACAAGGTCGGATGAACAGGAGAAGCAATGACCGAGGCCTCACGCACCGGCGAGGTGCTCGTCATAATCCCAACGTTCAACGAGGCCCAGAACATAGAGAGCATCATCTCCCGGTTGCGGCGCAGCGTCCCTGGGGCGCACGTGCTCGTCGTGGACGACAACTCACCGGACGGCACGGGCAAACTCGTCGATGCGATGGCCGAGCAGGACGATCACGTGCACGTGCTGCACCGCAGGGGCAAGGAGGGTCTGGGGGCGGCCTACCTGGCGGGATTCCACTGGGGTCTCGAACGAGGATATGACGTACTGGTGGAGCATGACGCCGATGGCTCCCACCAGCCGGAGCAGTTACCCAGCCTGCTGGCCGCCCTGGAACACGCCGACATGGTCAAGGGGTCCCGCTGGGTCAGGGGTGGCTCCGTGGTGAACTGGCCCTGGACACGCAAGTTCCTCTCACGCGGCGGTTCCCTGTACATCCGCCTGATGCTGGGGATGCCCTACCGGGACATCACCGGCGGGTTCAACGCCTTCCGCGCCGACGCCCTCGCCGGGATCATCGATCTGCCCATCGATCGCAGGGGCTACGGAATCCAGCGCGACCTGACGTGGCACGCCCACCAAGCCGGGCTGCGCATCATGGAGGTCCCCATCGAGTTCGTGGAGCGCGAGTTCGGTGAATCCAAGATGGGCGGTACCGTGGTCAAGGAAGCCATCATCTCGACCACGAAGATAGGGCTGCGGCATCGTTGGCAACAGCTGAGAAAACTATTCGGGAGGCACCGTGGCTGAACGAGGTATCCGATTCCGGGGCACGATGGGCCTGTTACTGGTTCTCGCACCCCTACTCGTCTGCCTGGCGGCCGAGGTCGTCATCCTGGTCATGGTCACAAACGTTCTCGGCTGGTGGACCGTGGCCCTGCTGATCTTCACCACCCTGCTTGGCTGTTGGTTGCTCCAGCGGGAGGGACGTCGCACCTGGGGGGCGCTGCTCGACTCCTTGGGCAGAGGTTCTCTGCCACCGGGACGAACTGCCGACGCGGTGCTGGTCATGATCGGCGGTCTGCTGCTCATCATGCCGGGATTCATCTCCGACATCATCGGGTTGTTGCTGCTGATCCCGCCAAGCCGACACCTAGTCCGCAGCACCTTGGGAAAACTGTTCGGAAGAGCAATCGGCAGCCCTTCCGAACGGCCTGTCGTGATCGAGGGAGAGGTGATTCAGGAGTCCCCGCCCGCCGACACCATGATTCCGGAGATCAGTCCGCCGAGCCCCTGAGCTTATCAAGCTGCTCCGCCAGGATGTCCTCAAGTTCCGGGATGCTGCGCCTTTCACGCAGCATATCCCAATGAGTCCGGGGAGGTTTCGTCTCTTTCGCTTTACCCGTTGAGCCATCGGAACGTTTCGCCATCTGGCCGCACCACTTGCATTCCCACTCGAAGGGCAGCTCCGCCTCAATGGCGAAGGTGACCTCGAAATGATGGCCCTTGGGACAGTCGAATCCCACTTGGCTGCGTTCAGCGAACTCGATCCCCTGCTCGTCCTCGAAGCTCTTGGCGCCCAACCCGACACCACGAAGTGCTCGATCTGCCATGTCTTTGACCTCCCTACCTGTGGAGTTGAACGTCTCGGATGCCTTTCAGGTTCCAAGACTGCTGGCCCACATCCCTCGGGCCTGAAGTACCTCACGAAGGAGGTCCGGACGGTCCGTGACTATGCCGTCCACCCCCCAGTCGATGAGTGTGTGCATGTCGTCGCGTACATCTATGGTCCAGACGTGCACCCTGTAGCCGGCGCGATGGATCGCGCTGACACGTGTCTTGGTCAACAATTTGATCCTCACCCCGGCCACCTCGTGGGAAACGGGGATCTGGAACACGCCTGGGCCTCCCGGACGGCAGGCGCGGATGTTTCCCATCGCCATGGCCGCCACCCCCACCGGGCCGACGGCAGTTGTGACCCCGGGCATCAGTTTCCGGAACCTGTTGATCCGGCGCTGCGAGAAGGACCCGACGCACACTCGCTGCTCGGCGTGGAAACGGCGGACGGTTCTCGCAAGGGGGCCAACGGCGCCGGGAGCCTTCAGATCGAAGTTGAAACGCGCCTCGGGGAAGGCCTCGAACAGTTCTTCCACAGTTGGGATCGGTTCGCGTTCGCCGACACGAACTTCACGCACAGCGGCGAGAGGAAGTTGCGCGATGTGTCCCTCCACGTCGGTAACCCGAGCGAGGTTCGGGTCGTGGAAGGCCACCAAATGGCCGTCGGCGGTGGCGTGAACATCGGTCTCCAGGTACTCGTATCCCAGCGCGACCGAGTTGGCGAAGGCCGCCAGGGTGTTCTCGATACCAAGGTTGGCAGTGAGCAGGGCACCACCGCGATGTGCCATCGCGATGAACTCCGGTTCTAGAAAACCTGCACACATGGGAACCATTATGCCTAGTATCGCCGCAGTCGTGGCGCGGAAACGTGGGAGACTTGCCCACATGCACAATGTCCTGTCGATTCAATCGGCCGTCGCCTACGGCCACGCTGGGAACTCGTCCGCCACTTTTCCGCTGCAGCGGGCAGGCGTGAACGTATATCCCGTCTACACCGTCACCTTCTCCAACCACACCGGCTACGGAAGTTGGCGTGGTCCCATGATCGCGGCCTCGGACGTCGCCGACGTGGTCACTGGAATAGACGAGCGGGGGGCTCTCGCCGGTGTCAATGCCGTGCTCGCGGGCTACCTTGGCTCGGCCGACGTGGGACAGGTTGTGCTGAACGCCGCGGCCTTGGTTAAATCACGCAACCCAGAGGCGGTTTTCCTCGCAGACCCGGTCATGGGCGATGTTGGGCGGGGTTTCTACGCCAGGCCGGGCATCCCGGAGTTCTTCCGCGATCACGTGGCGTCGGCCGCGGACATCATGACCCCGAATCTCTTCGAGCTGCAATACCTGGTGGGGTATGAAACGGGCACCCTGTCCGAGGTGGTCGAGGCGGCCCATGAGCTCCGGGACCGCGGCCCCGGGATCGTGGTCGTGACCTCGGTCGTGGCCACCGACGCCCCGGACGGTCTGCTGCGGATGCTGGCTGTGGACGCGGATCAGGCCTGGCTGGTGGAAACCCCTATGCTGGACCGCAGCTTCACTGGATCGGGCGACCTCACCGCGGCCATGTTTCTCGCACACTGGCTGCGCACCAAGGATCTCGGTGAAACCCTCGGGGCGACCGCCTCGGTGGTTTACTCGATCTTGGAACAGACCTCGATCAGCGGGGAGGCTGAGCTGCAGCTCGTGGCTGCCCAGGAGCAGGTGGTGAACCCGGTCAACAAGTTCACCGCCCACCGTCTCGACTGAGACCTGTCGGATCAGCTCGGCGCATCACCCCAGAAGGTGTTGATCTGCGCGCCGAGCTGATTGAAGCGCCTCGGAAGGTCCTCGTAGCCCCGGTTGATCACGTAGACATCTCGCAGGATGGTTGTACCGCGGGCCGCGAGGGCCGCCAGGAACAGACACACCGAGGGCCGTAGCGCCGGCGGGCATTCGATGTCACGCCCACGCCACCTCGTCGGGCCGATGACCATCAACTTGTGGGCGTCCATGACGGTCACGTTCGCACCCAGGTCGCAGAGTTTCTTCAGGTGCACCGCACGGTTGTCGTAGACCCAGTCGTAGATGATCGACTGCCCCTCGGCCGTTGCGCAGATCAGGGCAAAGAACGGAAGGTTGTCGATGTTCAGCCCCGGGAACGGCATCGGATGGATCTTGTCCAGAGGGGCAATCAGCTCGGACGGTTTCACGGTGACATCCACAAGCCGGGTGTGGCCGTTGCCCGAGGGGTATTCGCTGCTCAGCACCATTCGCTGTCCCATCTCCTCCAGAACAGCGAACTCCACCTCCAGGAACTCGATGGGGCAACGCTTGACCGTCAGTTCGGACTGGGTGACGATGCCGGCGGTGATGAGGCTCATCGCCTCGATCGGGTCCTCCGAGATGTGGTATTCGACGTCCTTGTTGATCTCCTTCACGCCTTGGATGCGCAGGGTGGTGGTTCCGATGCCCTCCACGCCGACCCCCAGCTCGCGGAGGAAGAAACACAGGTCCTGCACCATGTAGTTGCCGGAGGCGTTACGAATCACGGTCATTCCCGGGGTGCGGGCGGCAGCCATGATCGCGTTCTCGGTGACTGTGTCCCCACGCTCCACCAGGGTGATGTGGTGTTCAGGCGCCCCGTCGCGCTGTACGGTTGCGTGGTACTGGCTATCGTGCGCCTCCACGGACAGGCCGAGGCGTTTCAGCGCTGACATGTGTGGATGAACGGTCCGAGCCCCGAGATCACATCCACCGGCATAGGGAAGCTCGAAGGAATCGAACTCGTGCATCAGGGGCCCGAGAAACATCAGGATGGAGCGCGTGCGGCGGGCAGCGCGCTGGTCGATGGTCTCGGGGGTGAGCTTCTCCGGACGGGTCAGTTCGAGATCCTGGCCCCCGTTGGTCGGGGTGACGGTGACCCCGATGGACTGGAGGACGTCACAGATCCGGTCAACCTCCTCGATGCTGGCTATCCCGCGCAGCACCGTTCGACCGCGGTTCAGCATCGAGGCGCAGAGCAGAGCCACGGCCGCATTCTTGGAGGAACGAACCTCTATCTCGCCCTCGAGTTTCGTCGGCCCGGTGATCTCGAAGTTGACGGTTCCCTCGGTGGCCGCAAGTATCAAGGGCATCTCGAGCGCGGATGCCAGTCTCTCGATCATGTTGAGCGAGACGTTCTGCTGGCCCATCTCTATCCGGTGAACGGCAGACTGTGAGGAGTTGATTTCGTCGGCTAGGCGCTGTTGGGACCATTGGCGGGCCTTGCGCGCCTCTCGGATCATGATTCCCAAAGATTGGCTGGTGGCGGTCATGGCGTCATCCTAACTCATATTTGAGATAAATGCTGTCGCCAAGTGTGAGCTCCACGCGAGGCGGCGGGAGCACTAGAGTGGGCCCCATGACCCACGAATACGACGTCTGCGTGCTCGGCGCCGGTCCCGGTGGCTACGTTGCCGCCATCCGTGCCGCCCAGCTCGGTTTGAAGACCTGCATCATCGAGAAACGTTACTGGGGGGGCGTATGCCTGAACGTCGGCTGCATCCCGACCAAGTCATTGCTGCGCAACGCGGAGCTGGCCCACATCGTCACCCACGAGGCCGCCGCCTTCGGCATCCAGGGTGATATCACCGTCGACTACGGCAAGGCCTTCTCCCGCAGTCGCCAGGTCTCGGAGCGGATGACCAAGGGAATCCACTTCCTGATGAAGAAGAACAAGATCAAAGAGTTCAACGGCTGGGGCACCTTCATCGACGCCCACACCATCGACGTCGCCGATGACAACGGCGCCACCGCCCGAGTGACCTTCAACAACGTCATCATCGCGGCCGGATCGACCACGAAGATGCTTCCCGGAACCAAGCTCTCGGCCAACGTGGTCACCTACGAGGAACAGATCTTGGCCGATAGCCTCCCGAACTCAATCATCATCGGCGGTTCCGGGGCCATCGGAACCGAATTCGCCTACGTCCTGCGCAGCTACGGCGTCGACGTGACCATCGTCGAGTTCTTCGACCGGATGGTTCCCAACGAGGACGCGGAGATCTCCGCCGAAATCACCAAGGCGTACAAGAAACTGGGTATCACGGTGCTGACCGCCACCAAGGTGGAGTCAATCGAGGACACGGGCAGCGGGGTGCGCGTCACCGTCAGTCCCGCCAAGGGAGGCGCCTCCCAGGTCCTGGAGGCGGATCGTTTCCTCTCGGCTGTCGGGTTCGCCCCGCGCACCGAGGGTTACGGTCTGGAGAACACCGGGGTCGCCCTGACCGAACGCGGCGCCATCGCCGTCGACGACCATCTTCGCACCAACGTCCCCGGGGTCTACGCCATCGGCGACTGCACGGCGAAGATGATGCTCGCCCACGTGGCCGAGGCCCAAGGCATGGTGGCCGCCGAGACCATTGCCGGGGTCGAGACCCACCCCGTTGACTACGACATGATCCCGCGGGCAACCTACTGCCAGCCACAGATCGCGTCCTTCGGCTACACCGAGCAGCAGGCCAGGGACAAGGGCCACGAAGTCAAGGTCTCGAAGTTCCCCTTCGCCGCCAACGGCAAGGCCTGGGGCCTGGGGGAGGGGATCGGTTTCGTCAAGCTCGTCGCCGACGCCCGCTACAACGAACTGCTGGGTGCCCACATGATCGGCCCCGACGTCACGGAACTGCTTCCGGAGCTCATCCTGGCCCAGAACTACGAACTGACGGCCGATGAGATCGCGCACGCCGTTCACGCCCACCCGACGCTGTCCGAGGCCATCAAGGAGGCCGCCCACGGCGTCGGCGGGCACATGATCAACCTCTGAGTTCCGCAGCTCGGGGAAAACGGGCGGGACGGTACCCTAGGGGGTACGCAATCGGTTTTGACAACCAGTGATTGGAGCCCCTCATGTGCCGTCCCGTTTCCTGCCCGCGTTGCCACAAGACCACTTGGGCCGGGTGCGGCCAGCACATAGAGGAGGCGCTGCGGGGTGTGCCTCCGGAGAAACGTTGCACCTGCCCCAGGGAAGCGGACCGGTGACGCAGCTGGATCCCGATGCGGTGAGGCCGTCGGTTCTCCGCCTGAAACGCGCCAGCGGACAGCTCAACGCCGTGATTCGCATGCTCGAGGCCGGCCGGGAGTGCGAAGACGTGATAACCCAAATCGCTGCGGTCTCCAAGGCCATCGACCGGGCCGGTTATTCGATCATCGCCCACGGCATGCGCACCTGCCTGTTGGACGACCCGACGGGGGAATCCATCGACACCCAGAAGCTGGAAAAGCTTTTCCTGAGCCTGTCGTGATCAGAAGTCGTTCAGGTTGACGGGACCAAAAGCGGTCGCGAACAGCCGGGAGAGTTCCTGGACAGAACCCGGGGAGCCGTGGATGATGCCGGAACGGGCCAGTTGTGCGGCCGTCACGTCGCCGAACCAGAGCCGGGCCAGGCTGTCTACACCGAGCTCAATGGCGGGGGAGAGGGAGGTTCTCGCAGCCTCCCCCCGGCCTTCTCGCACAGTGATGCACCAGGTTCCCTCGCAGAACCCCATCGGATCCGCGACCTTGATGACCACTTGGCCGTCCGAGTCGAAACCGCGATCCGCAACTGCCTTCTCCAGATCCAGGATCCGTAACCAGATGCCGTCGCGGATGACGTTCTGCTTGATGGCCCAGGGGTCGACGAGTGAGCCGGGCAGGGGATCGTCCGGGACGGCTGATTCGTAGGTGAGTTTCTCGACCAAGTCGAAACTGGCCAGGCCCTGCCATAGCGCACGGTCGATCTCGGGGCTGGGGGAGCACACCGACAGGATCGCGGTGGGTGCGGGGGATTCGCTTTGCTTGCTCTCGAAACCACCGTGCTTGAACTCCGCGAAGCCGTCCGGAGAGCCGGAGGCGTCGAAGTGGAGCAGGTACCGCAATTTCCTGGACGGCCCCTGCTCGTCGAAGTCCCAGGTGCCGTCCGCCTTGGCGAGATGCATGCCCAGGGGACTGAACGCACCGCGATGGGCCAGCTGATGGGCAGCGGACAGGTGTTCGAATATATTCTCGTCGAGTGGGGGATTGACGAGCTCCAGTGAGCCCGGGGCAATCGCCACGTCCGGGCGGATGGCGAAACGCCTGGTGTCGATCTCCCAGTCGACGTGCCGAGTGGCGACCCCGAAGCCGAAGCGGCCGTAGATCGTGGCTTCGCTGGCACTCAACGCGGCCAACGCGAATCCCTCGGCCCTGGCACGCCGGAGGTGGTGGTCCATCATCAGCCGCATCAGGCCACGGCGGCGGTGGGTGGGACGGACCGCGACGGTGTTGATGGCCATGACCGGGACGACGTTTCCGCCGGTATTCACCCGGATAGGCGCCCAGGCCAGCCCGGCGACCACCTGACGCCCCTCGAGCCCGGGCCCTTCCGTGGTGACCATGCCGAGGGTCGCGCCATCGGCGCGCCGGTGCCTGCGGAAAGCGGCCAGACCGTCATCGGAGGCGTGGCCCTCGAGGAAGACAATCGCGAACAGATCCAGGTAGGCGGCCCAGCGAGGATCATCATCCGGGGTGTCGAGCGGCAGGAGCTCGAGTTCGTAGGGTTCCATCACCACGACAGTCTATGAGGCCCGGTCATCGGGGACTGGGGCGCACCGCGGGAAGACCGGTTGGTGTGCACCCGGTTCACTGTTTCTCTGTCCGATAAGGAACATTATGTAATTATAAGAACCATTCAGGGGCCTCTGAGCTGAACACCGCGAGGCCTCATCCCTTCTCTGCTCGTTCACCTGCATCATCCCATAGTCTGGGGTGTATCAATCGGGATTGGAGTTGCAATGTTCACCGAAGAGCAGATCCCCGAGCTTCTCGAGCAGCTCACCCTCGAGGAAAAATGTTCACTTTCTGGCACACCCAGCCAATCGAGCGACTCGGGATTCCCGCCCTGATGGTCGCCGACGGTCCTCACGGGCTGCGCAAGCAGGCCGAGAACGCCGACGCGATGGGCCTGGAGGAATCGGTGCCGGCCACGTGTTTCCCCACGGCCGCGGCACTCGCGTCCACCTGGGACACGGCGCTGCTCACCGAGATCGGGCAGACGTTGGCCGAGGAGGCGAAGGCGCAGGGCGTCGGCGTGATCCTAGGTCCGGGCGTGAACCTGAAGCGCTCCCCGCTGTGCGGACGGAACTTCGAGTACTTCTCGGAAGACCCCTTGCTGGCGGGAGAACTGGCCGCCGCCTTGGTCGCGGGCATCCAGTCCGGAGAGGTCGGGACCTCCGTGAAGCATTTCGCCGCCAACAACCAGGAAACCGATCGGATGCGCATAAACGCGCGGATCGACGAGCGCACCCTGAGGGAAATGTACCTCAGTACATTCGAACGTATAATCGAACGAGCGCGTCCGGCGACGTTGATGTGCTCGTACAACCGGGTCAACGACGTCTACTCGTCCGAGAACCACTGGCTTCTGACCGAGGTGCCGCGTGAGGAATGGGGTTTCGACGGGTTGGTGATGACCGACTGGGGAGCGGTTCACGACCGTGTCGCCGGGGTCGCCGCCGGGCTGGACCTGGAAATGCCGTCCTCGCGCGGCTGGAACGACCGGCTCGTCGCCGAGGCCGTCCGGACAGGCGTCCTGGACGAATCCGACCTGGACCGGGCCGTCGCGCGCGTGCTGCGGCTGGTCTCCCGGCACCACCGGGAGACACCCGAGGAACACCTCGATACCGGGGCCCACCACGAACTGGCCCGTGAGGCCGCATCGCGAAGCGCCGTGCTGCTGAAGAACGAGGGTGCGGCGCTCCCCCTGCCCGGGCTCGGTGACGTCGTGGTCATCGGGGAGATGGCCCGCACCCCCAGATATCAGGGGGCCGGATCGTCACAGGTGAACCCGACCCGCCTGGACAATGCCCTCGACGCCCTGCGGCACAGGCACCCCGGTTTGCCGTTCGAGCCCGGGTATCCGCTACCCGACTCCCCTGCGGCAGCCTTCCCCGCCAGGGAACTGCTCAGGCGAGCGCAGGAGGCCGCCGCGGGCCGCACGGTCCTGCTGTTCCTCGGCCTGCCCGCCGCGGACGAGTCGGAGGGATACGACCGGCCACACATCTCGCTGCCCGCCGAACACGTGGACCTGCTGCGCGCAGTGCGCCGGGTGGCCGACGGGGTGATCGTCCTGCTCTCGAACGGCGCGGCCGTCGAGACCGCCTCCTGGCAGGACGACGCGGACGCGATCATGGAGCTGTGGCTGCCAGGCCAGGGCGGGGGTGAGGCCGTGGCGCGGCTGGTCACCGGCGAGGACTCCCCCAGCGGCAGACTGGCGGAAACCATCCCCGAGAGGCTGGAGCAGCACCCCGCACAACTCAATTTCCCGGGTGAAGCAGGTGAGGTGCGCTATGGAGAGGGGATTTTCGTCGGATACCGCGGGCTCCAGAAACTCGGGAACCGACCGAGTTACCCCTTCGGACACGGTCTGACCTACACCACCTTCGAGTTCAGCGATCTACGGGCGGAGGTGGCCGAGGTCACCCCCGAAACGGCGTTGGGCGAGGTGGTCCTCACCGCTTCGTTCACCGTCACCAACACCGGCGGCCGAAGCGGTGTCGCAGTCCCCCAGCTCTATGTCGGGTATCCGGCCTCCTCGGTGGACCGCCCTCCCCGGGAACTACGAGGTTTCCGGCACCTGAAACTGGGGCCGGGGGAAAGCACCCGCATCGAGATCCGGGTGACTCGCCGCGACCTGTCCTTCTGGGACGTGAAAACCCACTCCTGGAGCGTGGAACCGGGAAGAATCCGCGTTGAGATCGGGGCATCTGCGGAGGACATCAAACTGAGCCTTGAGGCGGACCTGCCCGCTCCCCCACAGCTCCTGCCGCTGACGGAATGGTCCACCGTCACCGAGTGGAGACGGCATCCCGAAGCGTGGGAGAAGCTGGAACCCTTCCTGGCCTCCTTCGGGAAGGAATCGGAGTTCTTCCTGCTGGACCTGCCGGTGTGCAAGCTCCCGCTGATGTTCGAGGACACCCTGACCTTCGATCAGCTGACAGAACTGCTCGCCGAAATCCGCACAACCTCCTCTGTTCCTTGAGCGCGCGGGCCGGCGGTACCGCTGATCAAGGACAAGGAATGGTGTCCGGCAGAGAGGATTTCCGCACCGTTTGAAGAGTTTCAAGGGGTGAAAGGATCCGGGAATTGTTATTTGATTCCCGGCCAGTAGGCATTGGGGTCCAGACGATTGCCGAAGATGGCCTGGCCGACACGAACGCAGGTGGCCCCGTACTCGATTGCCAGTTCGAAGTCACCGGACATACCCATCGACAGTTCGTCCCAGCCCCTTCCTGTGGCGTCCCTCAACTCCTGCTGCACCTGGCGCATCACCTTGAAGCACCGCGCGATGCGCTCGGAGTTGTCGGTGAACAGCGCCAGAGTCATCAGCCCCCGGACATCCAGTGCGTCAAAAGCGTCGAGTTGTTTGGCGAAGGTCACCACCTCCTGCGGCGGCAGACCGAACTTCTGGTCCTCGTCTGAGCTGTTCACCTGCACCAGGACCTCGAGCCTGTGGCCTTCCTGTTGCAGCCGGCGATCCAGCTCCGAAGCGACCTTCAGGGAGTCGAGGGCCTGGAACTCCGTCGCGAACCGGGCGACGTACTTGGCCTTGTTGGATTGCAGGTGCCCGATCACGGCCCACTCGATGTCGGCCACCTCGCGCAGGGCCTCCCATTTGTTCTGGGCCTCCTGCACCTTGTTCTCCCCGAACCTCCGGTACCCGGCGCCGTGGGCCTCGAGGACGGCCTCCGGGGGTTTGGTCTTGGAGACGGGGAGCAGCCGGATCTCGCTGCTGTCGCGTCCCGCTCTCGCAGCTGCGGTCGCGATTCGCTGTTCGATCTTCTGCAGGTTGGCGGCAATGCTGGTCACCCGCCCAAGTCTAGGACCACACCACCCAGGTACCGTCCATGGCAGAATTCCGGCTCGTGGAGAGCTTCCGTATCACCCGGGCCCGGCCCATACCGGGACTCGGGACCGGCAGGTATAGCGAACCGTTGGACGTCACGGTGACCGACGGCACGATCATCGCCATCGAACCCACCCGGGGTGTCGGCGACGGCGACTTCGACGCCGACGGCGCGAACCTCATGCCCGGCCTGTGGGACAACCACACTCATTTCTCCCTGGCTGCGCTGATCAGCCAGTGCACCCGCCTCTCCCACAAGGCCTCGAAGCCGGAGATTCTCGCGGCCGTCGAGGATCACCTGCGGCACCGGCCGCCGAGGCTGGTCGGCTACGGTTTCCGTTCGGCAACGTGGCCCACTCCCCCGACCGCCGCCGACCTGGATGCGATCACCACCGTCCCGATCGCGTTGATGTCCCGCGATCTCCACAGTCTCTGGTGCAATACCCCGGCCCTCGAACAGGCCGGGGCGGCCGGGCATCCGACGGGATTCCTCGTCGAGGAGGAGGCCTTCGCCGCCATCCGGTGCATCATGTCGCAGTACCTCGACCTGATGGAACACGCCGTGCAGGCGGCCGAGCTGGAGGCCGCGTCCCGGGGGCTCGTGGGTATCGTGGATTTCTCCTCCGGCTGGGCCGTGGAAGCTTGGCAGCGGCGCGCGGCATCCCGGTCCATTGGGCTGCGGGTGGAGGCCGCAACCTACCCCGAACGGCTCGACGACCTGATCGCCATGAGAGTCGGAGCCGGCGACGAACTGGCCGAAAACTTGAAGGTCGGCCCGCTCAAGATCATCGCCGACGGCTCGATGGGCAGCCGCACCGCCCACTGCATCGCGCCTTATCCGAATCCCCTGCCGGGGCATCCGAACGGCAAACCCAACTACACCCGTCCTGAGCTGCTCGCATTGTTGAGACGAGCCCGCGAGGCCCGGCTCCGGGCTGCCGTCCACGCCATCGGCGACGCCGCCTGCCACGACGTCCTGGACGCCTTCGAGGTTTCAGGGGCACGCGGGTCCGTCGAGCACGTGCAGTGCGTCGCTCCGGCCGATCTTCCGCGATTCGCACGGTTGAAACTGGTCGCGAGCATCCAGCCCGCGCACCAGCTGGAGGACGTCGGGGTGGTCGACCGGGTCTGGCCCGACGCGAAGGGCCGCGCCTACCCGATGCTCGACCTGTTGCGCGCGGGGGCGAGGCTGGCCTTCGGCTCCGACGCGCCCGTGGCCTCCCTCGACCCCTGGAAGGCCATCGAGGCTGCCTGTCACCGCCCCTACCGGGCGGACCAGGCGCTCACTCCCCTGGCCGCCCTGCGGGCTTGCACCCGGACCACGCTCAGTGTCGGGCAGCCCGCTGACCTAGTGCTCACCGCTGGTCCCGGAAAGGTTTTGCTGACGATGCTCGGCGGCCGGATCACCTTCCGTCGCTGATCATTCGAAGGGGCTGGGGTCACCCGCTCCAACCCGCACGACCTCCGGTTCGTCACCGCTGAGATCCACGACGGTCGTCGGGGTCAACCCACAGTCACCGGAGTCCAGGACCGCATCCAGTTCGTGGTCCAGCAGCTCCTTGATTGTCCATCCCTCCACGAGCGGTTCGGGATGGTCCGGAAGCAGCAGGGTGGAGCTAACCAGCGGCGAACCGACCGCGTCGAGCAGGGCGAGGGTGGTGCGGTGGTTGGGGATCCGCACGCCGATCGTGCGTTTCCTCGGGTGCTGCATCATCTTCGGCACCTCGCGGGTGGCCTTCAGGATAAAGGTATACGGTCCCGGGGTTGCCGCCTTGACCGCACGGAAAACCCAGTTGTCCATCTCGACGAAGGCCCCGAGTTGAGCGAACTCGGAGATCACCAGAGTGAAATGGTGTCTGTCCCCCAGCTGCCGGATCCGCCGGATGCGTTCGATTCCCGATCCGTTGCCGAGGGCGCACCCGAGTGCGTAACAGGAATCGGTGGGGTAGGCGATCAGCCCACCCTCCTCCAGGATCCGCACCATCTGGTTGAGGGTGCGGGGCTGCGGGTTCTCAGGATGCACATCGTAGTACCGGGACACGGATTCACCTTAACCCGCAGGGCAAATCCGAGGACCGTGATGGTTCTCCACCCGGTTAGCTGCCCCGGTTCGGGATTCTAATCCGGCGGGAAGGGCGGTCGCCCGTCACCGGATTCGTTCGGTCGGCACCCTGGCCTCCTGGCGTACGGCGACGTCCACCACGGGAAGCACCCGGATGGCGGTTCCCTCGACGACGGCAGTCGTGAACGTGGCCGCACGGTCAACCCTCACCGTGGCGTCGTTGAGGGACGAGTTGAAGAGGGCCCGTCTCCCGGCCTCCCGGCCATCCTCGACGGAACCTCTCAGAACGGCAGCAGCCCGGGCCGAATCCTGGGCGGCCGCCATGGCCGTCGATTCCGCCCACAACAACAACGACCACTGGAGAGCGGCCAGCAGCACCAGCATCGCTAGCGGCAACAGCAGGGTGACCTGGACGCTGCCACTCAGGCCCCGCTCTTCCCGGCCGGGTCCTGAGGGCCTAACCATTCCGACTCCGGTAGGTGTCGACAGGTGATGTTCCCTCCCCCGTCATTGACCGATTTGCCGGGAAACCCGGCATGGAAACCGGGAACACCGCCTGACAGGTGAGCCGCACCGTCACGGAGGCGACTGTTCCTATAGGAGCCTCCAAGCCCTTGGCATCCACGCTCACCCGTGCATCGGTGCAGGTGATGTGGGAGTTTCCCAGCTCGGTCACGGCGGCATCCCGTGCCGCTCGTTCGGCCGATGTCTGTGAACGCTCCAGTGAGGCCGCACGTGCCGCACGCGTGGCAGCGGCGGTGACTGCCTGCTGCGCAATGGCGTACCCGGCCATCACGATCACCAGACCAACGAACAGCATCGCGACGGGTAGCACCAACGCCGCCTCCACCGCCACGGAACTTCCTCGTTCCGATGCTCTAGGAACCATCTGCATCCTTCCGGATCACTATCACACCATCCTGCCACTCCAGGAGTGCAGGCGGCTAGGCTAAGCATCGGAATCAATCCTGAAAGGAATGTTCATGGTCAAGAAGGTAGCCATTCTCACAGCCGGCGGTTTTGCGCCATGTCTGTCCTCGGCCATTGGTGGTCTCGTCCAGCGGTACACCGAGGTGGCTCCCGATGTGGAAATCATCGCCTACAAGCATGGCTACCAAGGACTTCTGCAGGGTGACTACTTCGTCGTCGACGAGACAGTCCGGGCGAAGGCACACCTGCTGCACCTGTTCGGCGGCTCCCCCATCGGAAACTCCCGGGTCAAGCTCACCAATGTCAAGGATCTCGTCAAACGCGGGCTGGTCGCCGAGGGCGCCGATCCGCTCAAGGTAGCCGCCGACCGTCTCGTCGCGGACGGCGTGGATGTCCTCCACACCATCGGTGGCGACGACACCAACACCACGGCCGCCGATCTGGCCGCTTTCCTCGCCACCAACGACTACCCGCTGACAGTGGTCGGCCTGCCCAAAACCATCGACAACGACGTAATCCCGATCCGCCAGTCGCTTGGCGCCTGGACCGCCGCGGAACAAGGAGCGATCTTCGCCAAAAACATCGTCGCCGAACACAATTCGGGTTCCCGGATGCTCATCGTGCACGAGATCATGGGACGCCACTGCGGTTGGCTTACTGCAGCCACCGCCGCAGAGTACCGCAAGTGGCTGGACACGCAGGAGTGGCTGCCCGGGATCGGCCTGTCCCGCGAGGCGTGGGACATCCACGCCGTGTACGTGCCCGAGGCGGTCATTGACATCACCGCAGAGGCCGAGCGCCTCAACAAGGTGATGGACGAAGTGGGAAACGTCACCATCTTCCTTTCCGAGGGCGCGGGCCTGGACTCCATCGTCGCAGAGATGGAAGCGGCAGGCGAGGACGTGCCGCGCGACCCCTTCGGCCACGTGAAACTCGACAAGGTGAACCCTGGGAAGTGGTTCGGAGACAAGTTCGCGGAGAAGCTGGGGGCTGAAAAGGTCATGATCCAGAAGTCGGGTTACTTCTCCCGGTCTGCCGCTGCCAACGAGGCAGACCTGGCGCTCATCAAACGGTGCACCGATCTGGCCGTCGACTGCGCTCTGGAGGGTAGGTCCGGCGTCATCGGCCAGGACGAGGAGAACAACGACGAGTTGACGGCGATTGCCTTCGAGCGCATCAAGGGCGGCAAGCCGTTCGACATTACCCTGCCCTGGTTCACCGAGCTGGTGACCGCTATCGGTCAGCCCGCCCCGGTCGCCGCCACGACCCACTGATCAGTCGCGATGGCGGTACCTCGTGAGCAGGGCCGCCATCGCAGCCCCGAGGCCGAGACCGGTTATCGTTCCCATCCCGTAACCGATCCTCGTTCCAGCCCGGACTCCCTGCGCTGCCACATCGACCGGTATCTCCGGGGTTGGGTCGGGTAGTTTCTCAGCTTGATGATCCGCAGTTTTCGAGCTGTGCGGATCAACCAGTGGCCAGTCTGCCTCAGTTCTCTGCCCAGCCCACGCTGCGCAGAGCAGCAAGATGGTTGACAAGAGGTTGAACAGAATCATGACCACGATCACAGGCCCAAAAACCACGGCAGCGGGATTGGAAGTGAAAATACCGAGCAGTACTCCCGCGAACTGTTGCAGCAGAGTGACCAGAGCTGCACCTACTGTGGAAGGCAGCAACCAGCTGTGGGAACGGATCCGATTCCTCGGGAGGGTGCAGAAGAGGAAGGCAAGCAGTAGCCAGCTCACCAAGAGGGTAAGGAGCAGATGAACCAGCCAGCCGACCACCCCTGCTGAACCAACCCAGGTCATCCCAATGGCGGCGGTTCCTGATGGGAGCAGCAGACAGACAAACAAGCCGAGAAGTATCAGCAGGTTTCTGCCCAGTTCCTTGAGGAACCCCTGTACCCCTTGTTCCTTTTCGGTTTCCTGCTCATTGGTTTGCAGCATCCGGCAAAATCCAATCCGCAGATTCCCGACCCAGTTCGAGCCTGAATAGGCGGCGGCAATCAATGCGGTGCCGGCCAGGCCATACCAGTTTTCTATTGCATTTTGCAGTACGTCAACTGTTTTCTTGGCGAGGTCCGTGCTGCCAAGAACATTCACGATTCCGTCAGACAGAAGATGGAACCAATCAGGACGCAGCACCGCCAAGGTGAATCCGGTTGCAGCTCCTGCCAGCATCAGAACTGGAACCAACGTCAGAACCGAGAAGTAGGTGATTGCGGCAGCATGCTGTGGGCCGTGGCACCGCTTATAGCGTTCACTGATGCTGGTGAAACGTTTGACTGCAGGAGTTTTGAGAAATTTTCTCACCCGGTCTTGGCCCTCCTGCGGGATTCGAGTTCATTCGCCGTGCTCAGGTTCCGCTGCGCGATCCGCTCGCTCGGAAGGTCGCCGAGAGTTCCCTCGATCTCCTGCCAGACGCTGGAGACGGAGATCAGGAACATGCCCTGTCCTCCCTTGGTGAGATCGAACAGCTCGTTGGCTGTCGTGCACTCGTAGACGCTGAACCCGTCGCTCACCAGGGTGAGCTCGGTCAGGTCCTCGACCCCGCGCGCCCGCAGGTGATCGATTGCGATCCGGATCTGTTGCAGCGAGATCCCGACATCCAGAAATCGTTTCACGACCCGCAGCAACAGGATGTCGCGGAAGGAATAGAGGCGCTGAGATCCCGATCCTGATGCTCCCCGAATCTCTGGCACGACGAGTCCGGTCCGGGCCCAGTAGTCGAGCTGCCGATAGGTGATGCCAGCCACTTTGTGTGCCACAGGGCCACGGAACCCCAAGTCCTTGGAGACAGAGGCGAAATCACCGTCGAACAGCGCGTCCTGCTGCGGTGTCTCGTTCATATGCCTGATGCCATCAGCCACTGTGTCAGCCCCTAATTCTCCCGGCCGCCGATTGGTCCTGCGGCACAACTGACGCTAACCGCCGGGCGCCCCGGTCGTGGACGACACGCCCGCCGGTACTGCTGTAAGATTCTAAACCCTCCAGCAAGGCTTCAAGGTTAGCCTTGGCCCTCACCCGAGGTGCAGAACCCTTTCAGAAGTCCTCCGGCTGGACCTGATCCAAGAACTCCCGGAACTTCTCGACTTCATCCACATGAGCGATCTCGGCTGAGATCCCGACCTCGTCCAGCAGTTCCGCAGGACAGTGGACGATCCATCCTCGCCGGATCGCGACGGCCACGACATCACTGGGTCTGGCATCGAACGTCACATCACCCACCGCTATCTCCGCGTGAAACACACCGTCTTCCATGGACCTGATCGTCAACTGCGGTTGAGAATCACCCGCAAGCTGCGCCAGGGCCTCCGCCAGCAGGTCTTGGGTGAGTGGCCTGGCGAACTGCTCCTCCTCCAGGGCGACGGCGATTGCGGCGGCGTCAACGGCGGATATCCAGATCGGCAGCAGTCGTTCCCCATCGTTCTCGCGCAGCAGGAGGACCGGGCCGTCATCGCCCACCTGTATTCCAACCACACACAACTCAACCATGCCCACAGCCTACGGGACCGTATCAACCGAACAGCTGTGAGAACATCAGGCCGCTGTGTGCATGCAGCACCAAACGGTACACCTCGCGGAGGACCTCCTTCGGGACCCCTTGGCGTCCCTGGTACTGGCTGATGGCCTGTTCCACCAGTGCCGCCTCCAAGGACGCCGACTGCTGAAGCACCCTCATCTGCCTGGGTTCGACCCCGTAGTCACCGAGGCGTTTCGCTGCCACGGCCAAGGCCAGCATCTCCCTGCCGTACCGCTGGGTGCCCTTCCGGTGCGAAATCACCTTCAGGCGCTCCAATTCGATCAGGGCGGCCTCCCCTAGCCCCGACTCCGAGAGAAGTTCCTTGCGCGTGAAGAGCTGACGCTGGGTTCCCGGCTGCTTGGGTTGCCTTCGGGGCAAATCCGTGTTCTGTGGCGCCGGAGACACGGTTGTATCCGAGACCTCAGGAAGCACTTCTCCCCGGTCCATGGCAGCAAGTTCCTCGCGGATTACCTTGAGCGGAAGATACCTGTCACGCTGGGCGCGCAACACGAAAAGCAACCGTTCGATGTCAGCCGGGTAGAAGCGCCGGTATCCAGAGGGATGGTCTCGCTCCGGGGAAATCAGTCCCTCGTTCTCCAAGTACCTGACCTTTGATACCGAGATGTCGGGAAATTCGCCCCGGATCGATTCCAGAACCTGACCGATCGTACGCGGCGCGGCCGGCATCAGCTCCGCCCGGCCTCGCTCAACAGGATCGTCGCCCGGTATTTTCCGATCTGGATCTCATCACCGTGCCGCAGTTGGGCGCGACCATCGATCAGGACCCTGTTGACGTAGGTGCCGTTGAGGCTTCCCAGGTCCTCCAGCAGCAACTGGCCACCCGCACGCACCAGCTTCGCGTGGTGGCGGGAAACCGTAACGTCGTCCAAGAAGATGTCTGACTCGGGGTGCCGCCCGAGAGTGGTCACGTCGGAGTCGATCAAGAACTGTGATTCCTTCACCCCGCCCCGAGTGACGATCATCAACGCGTTGCCGGGAGCTAGGTCTGCCGCATCGAACGACAGACTCCCCCCCATGGCGGACAGATGCTCGTCCGTGAGAGCCGCGAGAACGCTAGTGGTGTCGTTCTTCGAATCCCTGAGATCCCCCTGGCGGTGGTTCCTGACCCCCGTCATCGGTGGCCCCCTTTCCATGCTGATCGCCATCCAAGCTGCCCCAAGCCTATCGAGGGACATCGGATTGACAAGCCTGCCATGCTAATTCGGCTTGGCGAATTCCGGCGCGCGAGGAGAAACGACGGAGTCAACGGAAATTTCTGTCAACTGCTTGATTTCGATGCTTCCCTGCACCCTGCTGCCCTCCACCTCACTGACCAGGCCGCCCCGGAACCGAGCCCCGGCCTCCAAGGTGGCGGGGTCCCCGATGGCCTCGATGACGATGGGCGTGGTCAATGCCGTCCCGTCCGCCACTATCCGGCCCTCTGAATCCCGGTCAACCCATGTACTGGCGACCACGCGCACGGAATCGTTGAGCTCGATCACCTCCGATCCCGCATCGCGCAGTTCCTCCAAGGCATCCAGCAGCAACTCCGATGTCACTGCTCCCTGGGGATCCTGAATGGTTATCCGCACCCCCGGACCGGTCGCCGGTACCGTTCCCGCGATGATCTGCATCTGCTGGATCCGGTGTCTGGTCTCGTCATCGGCGGCCTTGGCCCCGGCGGCTCCGGATGCGAGTTCTTCGCGGGTCATCGTCAGTTCCCTGACCTCGGCCTCCAGGCGTCGCGTCTCGGCGGAGAGATTGTCCAACAGCTGGATCAGGTCGGTGCGACGCAGGTTGGAGTAGTCAGGCTGCGAAGCCTGGGAACGCAGGGTCCACACCACCAGCAGGGCTGTCAGGCAGAGCACCGTCCCAACGACCAACTGACCACGACCTGGTTTCAGGAAGGCCCGCCAGATCTTGCCGGGGTTTGCTGGTGCGATCTGAACGGCGGCGCGTTTCGGGGTCTGTTCAGGCATGGAGCACCGCCCTTCGGATTGCTGCGGCGTTGTTGAATATCCGGATACCGAGCACCACGACGACCCCGGTGGAGAGCTGGGAACCGACGCCTATCTGGTCGCCCGCGAAGACAATCAGCCCCGCGATGAAGACGTTCGATAGGAAGGAGACCACGAACACCCGGTCGGAGAAGGTATCTTCCAGCCATGCGCGGGTACCTCCGAGGATGGCATCCAACGCGGCCACGATCGCGATCGGCAGATACGGTTGAAGAAACACGGGCAGGACAGGCTCAACCAGCACGCCGATCACGACCCCCGCAGTGAGCCCAAGCAGCACCAGCATTTTCTCCTCCTTCAGCTCTTGGCATACCGCAGCGTCATAGCCGGGTCGGCGGGTAGTTTCAGATCGCCGTTCACCGTCTGAAGTTCATAGGTGATCCCATAGTTGTCGTGAAGATACTGCCACCACACTGCCGCGGGGGTACGGGCGAAACGCGCCTGCAGCCGGGAAGGATCCCCGATGGCTTCCACGACATAGGGCGGGTTCAGGGAGACGTAGTCCACCGTGATGGCAGATCCCGCGGAACGGATCGGGGTGAGCGTTGTGATGCGATGGCCGTTTACCGCCACGGCCTCGGCCCCGGCCTGCCACAGCCCGTTCACCAGGCGTGACAGGTCGGAGTCGTAGATCGCCCTGCTGCCGTTCCCGGTCCTCTCCGCGTCATTGGCCCGTGCCCGCAGGCCGGGACCCGAAACGGCGATGGCACCGGCCGCCAGTTCGGTTTCCTGCAGGTTGGCGCGAACGCTCGGATCCGCCACAGCATCCTGGCGCAGTTGCCTGTTCTCCGCATCGAGTTCACTCGCCCTGGCCGCGAATTCATCGCGATGCTGCTGCTCAGCGGCGATCCGTGACAGGAGGTCTTCTCTCTCGTCCGCCACATCGCTGCGGGAGCGGGTGGTAGAAACCACGGAGAGCACCAGCAACGTGGCCACCATGAGAAGCGCCAGAGGCATCGCCCAGCGGCTGCGTCGTGGGGAGGTCGTGGTCAGGTATTCGGGTTCCATGGCCTCCGACGCGAGATCGCTCAGGAGGCTCATACTGGCGTCAGGACGCATCACGCTCATCCCTTTCACGGGCTAGATCCATGGTTCCTCGCAGGTAGAGGATTCCCGCCACCCAGTAGGCGAACGCTCCGCCAATCGCCAGCACCCATCCTGTCCACTGGGCCGCCACCAGGCTGAACGAACCGGGAGAACCGATCAACATGAGCGGAAAGGCCAACAGCAGGAGCATCGTCCCGGTTTTCCCGACCAGATTCACCGGAAGCGCAACCCGTCCGCTGCGACGCAGTGAGGGAAGCAGACACAGCAGCAGTAGGTCGCGGGCAGCGAGGACGGCCAGCAGCCACCAGGGCACGATCCCTCTGATGGTCATCACCACGACCGCGGTGAGAATGTAGAGCCGATCGGCAACCGGATCTAGACGCGCCCCCAGCAACGATGTCTGGCGTAGTGTGCGCGCCAGAAAACCGTCGAGCCAGTCCGTCGCCCCTGAAACGGCCAGCAGGACCACCGCCGCCAAGTCGTGCCCGGCCAGGATGAGCCATCCGAAAACCGGCACGGCCAGCAGCCTCAGGAATGAGAGAACGTTCGGTATCGTCAGCAGTCGATCGGTGTCCCAGGTCCGGGTTGGTTCGACTGCTTTCACGGCAACCAGCCTAGGCCATGGCCGCCCACGCCCCGGCCAGTCGTTCGCGTGCGTCACCGAGTAGTTGGGGAAGAGCGCGGGTCTGTCCGATGATCGGCATGAAGTTCGTGTCCCCCAACCAGCGGGGGACGATGTGTTGGTGCAAGTGGGCGGCTATCCCAGCACCGGCGACGGTTCCCTGGTTCATGCCGATGTTGAAGCCGGCGGGTTGCGAGACCTTTGTCAGGACCGCGATGGCCCGCTGGGTGAGTTCCGCCATCTCGCGGGTCTCCTCCGCGGTGGCGTCGACGTACCCGCTGACGTGACGGTAGGGGCACACCAACAAGTGCCCCGGCGAGTAGGGGAACAGGTTCATGACCACGAAGGCATGCTCGCCGCGGGCGACGATCAGCCCGTCCTCGTCACGTTTTGTGGGGGAAAGGCAGAACGGGCAGCCGGTCTCGTCCTTCGGTTTGTCCCCCTCTATGTAGACCATCCTGTGCGGGGTCCACAATCTTTGGAAGGAGTCGGGGACCCCGCACAGCTGAGAGGACGGTTCCGTCATCGCGCACTCGGATCCGTGTTGCTGCGGGAGGCGATGTGGGCGCGGATCCGCTCCACCGCCTGTTCGACGGGTACCCCGTTCAGCTGGGATCCGTCCCGGAAGCGGAAGCTCACGGCCCCCGCATCACGGTCCTCCCCACCGGCGATGAGAATGAACGGCACCTTCGATCTGGATGCGTTTCGGATCTTCTTGCCGAAACGGTCATCCGAGAAATCGAGCTCGACCCGGATCCCGTGGGCCCTCAAACGGGCTGCGACATCCACGAGATGGTCGTTGAACTCGTCCGCCACGGGGACGCCGAGCACCTGCACCGGGGCGAGCCAGGCCGGGAAGGCCCCGGCGTAGTGTTCAGTCAGCACACCGAAGAACCGTTCGATCGAGCCGAACAGGGCCCGGTGGATCATCACCGGCCGCTGGCGTGTCCCGTCGGCCGCTTGGTATTCCAGTCCGAAACGTTCCGGCAGGTTGAAGTCGAGCTGGATCGTGGACATCTGCCAGGTGCGTCCAATGGCGTCCTTGGCCTGCACCGAAATCTTTGGACCGTAGAAGGCCGCACCCCCCGGATCGGGCACGAGTTCCAGGCCGGAGGCCGTCGCCACCTCGGCCAGGATGTCGGTGGCCTCCTCCCAGGTTTCGTCATCGCCCACGAACTTCTCGGGATTCTTGGTGGACAGTTCCAGGTAGAAGTCGTCCAGGCCGTAGTCCTTGAGCAGATTGAGCACGAAGGTCAGGAGACCGGTCAGCTCGTCGCGCATCTGTTCGCGGGCGCAGTAGATGTGGGCGTCATCCTGGGTGAATCCCCTGGCCCGGGTCAGGCCGTGCACCACGCCGGATTTCTCGTTGCGGTAGACGGTGCCGAACTCGAACAGCCGCAGTGGCAGTTCCCGGTAGGAACGGCCCCGAGAACGGAAGATCAGGTTGTGCATGGGGCAGTTCATGGGTTTCAGGTAGTAGTCCTGCCCCTGCCTGCGGATGTTGCCCTGCGCATCGCGTTCCTCGTCCATGTGCATGGGCGGGTACATGCCGTCGGCGTACCAGTCGAGGTGCCCGGAGGTCTGGAACAGAGATGCCTTCGTCAGGTGCGGGGTGTAGGCGAACTGGTAGCCCTCTTCGACGTGGCGGCGCCGGGAATAGTCCTCCATCTCCATGCGCACCACGGCCCCGTTCGGGTGGAACACGGCCAGTCCCGACCCGATTTCGTCGGGGAAGGAGAACAGGTCCAGTTCGGTGCCGAGTTTGCGGTGATCCCGTCTGGCGGCCTCGGCCATGCGGGTCTGATAGGCCTTCAGGTCCTCCCGCGTGGCCCACGCGGTGCCGTAGACGCGCTGCAATCCGGCATTGCGCTGGTCGCCCCGCCAGTAGGCGGCGCTCGATTTGGTCAGCGCGAACGCCTGAAGGTAGCCGGTGTGGGGCACGTGGGGGCCGCGGCACAGGTCGCGCCATGCGACGGAGCCGTCGCGACGGACGTTGTCGTAGATGGTGAGCTGTCCCTCCCCCACCTCGACGGATGAGCCGTCGGCGGCAGAGGCGCCCCCCTTGTCCGCTATCAGCTCCAGTTTGAAAGGTTCGGTGGCCAGTTCCTCACGGGCCTCCTCGTCACTGACCTCCCTCCGCACGAAACGCTGTTTCTCGCGGACTATCTGACCCATCCGCTTCTCGATTGCCTTCAGATCCTCCGGGGTCAGCGGGGAAGTGGCGAAGTCGTAGTAGAAGCCGTCGGTGATGGGGGGGCCGATGCCGAGCTTCGCCTCCGTGAACAGGTGCTGCAGGGCCTGGGCGGTCACGTGTGCCGCGGAGTGGCGGATGATGCTGAGGCCTTCGTCGCTGTCGGCAAGGACCGGTTCTACCTCGTCACCATCGACCAGTTCGCGCTGGAGGTCACGGACCTCGCCACCGATTCTCATCGCCACGACGGTGCGATCCGCTCCAAAGAGGTCGAGCCCAGTGACGGTCGTCGTCAACTCGACGTTCTCACGGGAGCCGGGACGAATGACGACGATGGACGCAGGCACGTTCACGTTCCTTTCACTGGACGACCCGCTCATTCTGCCACCAGCCGGGCATCGTGCGTTAAAGGTTCGAACCGCGAGGGACAACTTCCTCTCCTCGACGCCACACCAGCTCAGCGGAAAACCACTTGGGCTCCGGGAGGCAGCATTCGGGCTGGTCCGTGGTACTGCGGGCTGTGGTCACGAATGGGGAAATCTCGCGATCAGGTGGGCACACTCGGGTTTCTTCGCCACGCGCTCGGCGACGTAGGAGCAGGCGGGGATGAGCCGTTTCTTCTCGACCTCTATCCGGGTCAGGGCGAAGTCGACCAGTTCGCCCGCTAGGCCCCTGCCCCTGAATTCTGGTTCGGTGACGGTGTGGGTCAGTTCCAGCGCGTAGCCGTGGTCCACGTAATCGATGAAAGTGGCCAAACGCCCATCAATCAGCAATTCAAATCGGGACCTGGTTTCGTTGTTGATCAGCTTTGACTTGCCCATGGAAGCCTCCAGACGAAAAGCCGAGTTCGCTGAACCCGGTGCATTTTGTGGGCGATGCCAGGTTTGAACTGGCGACCTCTTCCGTGTCAAGGAAGCGCGCTACCACTGCGCCAACCGCCCGAGGTGGAGACGGGATTCGAACCCGTGTACACGGATTTGCAGTCCGTTGCCTCGCCTCTCGGCCACTCCACCGGGTGGAGTATGTCTCCGAGCGGACGACGAGATTCGAACTCGCGACCCTCACCTTGGCAAGGTGATGCTCTACCAACTGAGCCACGTCCGCACGCGCTTTCCCTGACCTCCCCTTCGGGCTGCCTCGTTTGGCGCGTAGAGAACACTAGCGCAGGGTTTCGAGCGGATGCAAGTTTCACCCGCCAATCGGTGTTTCAGTCCCATGAGCCGGGGCCGAAACACCCACGAGCCTCAGGTGGGGATTCCGACGTAAACGGTTTCCAAGTACTCGACGATGCCCTCGGAACCACCTTCGCGTCCCAGCCCCGAGTGCTTGACCCCACCGAACGGGGCGGCCGGGTTGGAGATCGCGGCTGAGTTGATCCCGGTCATGCCGACCTCGAGTCGCTCCGCCATCCGCAACGCGCGGTCGATGTTTCCCGTATGGACGTAGGCGGCCAGCCCGACCGGTGAGGAGTTCGCCCATGTGAGCACCTGTTCCTCGGATTCGAAGGGCACCACCGGCGCCACGGGTCCGAACAGTTCCTCACAGACCACGGGATCCCCGGGGTCGGTTACGGTCAGCACGGTCGGGCGGTAAAAGTATCCCGGCCCCGCGATGTCCTCGCCTCCCGCGAGCACCCGGGCACCGCGTTCACGGGCTCCCGCGACGAGTTCCCGGAGGCGCTTGCGCTGCCCGGATGTGATGATGGGGCCGATGTCGGTGCTCGAATCGAGTCCATCACCCACGACCAGTCCCTCGAACTCAGCGGCGAGGCGCGCGGCGAACTCGTCGGCCAGTTCCCGGGAGACGTAGAACCGGTTCGCGGCATTGCAGGCCTCACCCATGTTCCGCAGCTTCGCGGATTTCGCGGCCGCCACCGCGCGGTCCAGGTCCGCGTCGCCGAAGACGATGAATGGGGCGCAACCCCCGAGTTCCATCGAGGTCCGCAACACATTGTCAGCTGCCCCGCGAAGCAGCCCCTTGCCCACCTCGGTGGATCCCGTGAAGGAAAGCTTCCGCAGCCTCGGGTCCCGGAGCAGAGGCCCGGTCAGGGCGGCGGAGGACGAGGTGGGGACCACATTGACCACGCCATTGGGAACACCTGCCAGCCGGCACGCCTCGGCGAAGGCGAGGGCGGTCAGGGGGGTCAGCTTCGACGGCTTCAGGACACCGGTGCAACCGGCCGCCAATGCCGGGCCGAGCTTGCGGGTGGCCATCGCCAAGGGAAAGTTCCACGGGGTGATGGCCAGGACAGGACCTACGGGGCGGGGCATGGTTATCACCCTCAGGCCACCCTCGGGGGTCGTGGAGTAACGGCCGTTCAGGCGCACCGCCTCCTCGGAGAACCAACGGAGGAACTCGGCCCCGTACGCTACTTCGCCGCGCGCCTCAGCCAGGGGCTTCCCCATCTCGATGGTCATCAGGACCGCAAACTCCTCCGTGCGCTCCACGACGATCTCGAACAGGTTCCGGAGCAATTCCGCACGGGCCCGCGGTGCCGTGCGGGCCCAGTTTTCCTGGGCGGCGGCCGCGGCCTCCAAAGCGGCCAAGCCATCTTCGGCATCCGCGTCGGCGACCCAGGTAAGCACATTCCCCGTCGCCGGGTTGATCACCTCGAACCGCCCGCCTCCCCCGGCCTCACGCCAAGTGCCATTGATGAAGACCCCGGTCGGGGCAGCGGCGAGCGCCCTCGCCACCAAAGGGTTTTCTACGGAAACAGCCTCCATGACCACACCTCCAGGAATCGGCGAACGAATCCACCTTAGGGGCTCCGCAGACAAGCTATTTCCACCTTGCGTCATGATGGCGTGCTGAGCCAGCTTCTCCTTGCACAACCACACGCCTCCGGCGCGATGCGCACACGGTCGTCCCAATGCCTTTACAGCCCCGCGGAGCAGGCCGACTACCCCGAGCCAGAGAGTCCTCTTGGTTGGCACCTCCCCGGAAGGTGCGCTAGAGTGACAGACTGCACGGGCGATTGGCGCAGTGGTAGCGCGCTTCGTTCACACCGAAGAGGTCGGCGGTTCGAAACCGCCATCGCCCACTGATACTCCTCACGAAAGCCAGTCAGCCGCAAGGAGGAGAGGTATGTCGGCACCGGCCATCGTGCTTGTCGCACGAGGTGACGGTGACCCTGCCGTCCGAGCCTGCCTGGACGTGGTTATCGACCATCTTCATCGCCTGCGCCCGGATCTCAGAGTTGGTCTCGGCCTCCTGAACAGCACCACCCCGACGGTCCACGAAGCCGTCACGGCCCTGGCCAACACCGGGGTGGAAGAAATAGCGATGGTTCCCATGGACCTGGTCTCGGCAACCGACCACTCCCCCGTGCTGACCCACGCCCGCGACGAGGTCGGCACGGCCAACCCCGGGCTGAGCATCGTGATAGCACGTCCCATCGGCCCGGACATTGATCTGTTGAACGTCTTGGACGTCAAGCTGCGCGAAGCGCTTCACCGCGCAAACGCCGTCGAGGTGGACGCCCTGGTTCTCGCCTGTCCCGATGGAGGGGATCTCAGGGGAAGTTCCCTGCTTGCCCGTAGGGCCCGGCAGTGGAGCGCACATCACAAACTTCCGGTGCAGCTCGCGCAGAACGACATCACCGGTCGCGCAACCGTCTTGGCCATAAACGCTCTGCGCGGTCAAGGAAGGCGACACATAGCCGTCGGTTCCCTGTTCCTGACCCCCGGACCCGTTTTCCGGGCCCACCAGCAGGCGGCCATCAGGGCGGGAGCTCTGGCGGTCACCCCCCCGATAACGGACAATCCCCGAGTAACGGAACTGATCCTGGCCCGCTACGCCTTCGCGGCCATGCGGCTGCTCGACATCGATCCCCACGAGGATGGAACATGACGAATGACTTCCCTCTTGATCTGCCCGATCAGGAATGGCGAAACCGGCTGAACGATCTCGAATACCACGTGCTGAGGGAATCTGGAACGGAAGCCCCCTTCACAGGAGAATACACGGACACCATCGTCGAAGGGGTGTACGAATGCAGGGCTTGTGGGACCGAGCTGTTCTGCAGCGATGCGAAGTTTTTCTCCCACTGCGGCTGGCCAAGCTTCTTCGAACCCCTCACCGGTGATCGGGTCATCTACCTGGAGGACCATTCCATCCCAGGACGTCCTCGCGTCGAGGTCCGGTGCGCAGCCTGCAATTCCCACCTGGGTCACGTCTTCCGTGGCGAGGGATACGACACCCCAACGGACGAGCGTTACTGCATAAACTCCATCTGCTTGCGTCTCGCTCCGGCGCGCCATCAAACCAGCTCGGGAGAAGGCACATAGGCTCACTTCCGTGACTCTAGCTCCGCCCAACATGGCCGACCCCGAGTTCCAGTATGCCCTGGAGGAATTCGCCAGCATGCAGTGGCGCTCAGGAATCAGGGCCGAGGAGATAGGCTCCCCACAGCGGATTGCGCCGTTCTCCATAGCCATGGCACTGGACTTCATCGAGGATGGCGAGGAGCTGGGGACCGGGCGGCTGATACTGCTGCACGATCCCGCAGGAAACGAGAACTGGGAGGGAAGTTTCCGTCTGGTCTCCTATGTGCGTGCCGAGGTGGACCAAGAAATGGTCACCGATCCACTGCTGCCCGAAGCGGCATGGTCCTGGCTGACGGATGCGCTCTCCAAGCACGCGGCCGCCCACCGGGCCCTGGCCGGGACCGTGACCGCTTCCTACGGCCGAGGATTCGGGGAGCTGACAACGCACCAGGCCGAGGTGGAGGTCCGGGCATCCTGGACCCCGATTCTGGACAACCGCCACAAGATGACCGTCCATCTCAAGGCCTGGCAGGATCTTCTCGGGCACATCTCAGGGCGTCCCCCACTGCCCCGTGGGGTGGTGCAGTTCCCGGGGCGCTCATGAACCAGTTCGTCGAGCAGCCACGGGAGCCCCTGCGTCCTCTGGTGGACACCCCCGAGGCGCTCGATACCTGCCTGGCCTCCCTCTCTCTGGGAACCGGGCCCGTCGCATTCGACGCGGAACGTGCCCATGGGCACCGGTACTGGCCCAAGGCATACCTCTTCCAGATCCGACGTGAAGGATCCGGCACCTGGTTGATAGACCCCATCGCCTTTGAGCACGGGGGCGAGACAGGACTAGGCGGGCTCACCGACGCCTGCTCCGATGCGACGTGGATCATTCACGCGGCATCGCAGGATCTTCCCTGCATGGTGGATGTGGGTATTCGACCATCCGCTTTGTTCGACACCGAACTGGCAGGTCGTCTTCTCGGGGAGCCGTCGGTTGGTCTCGCCGCCCTTCTCGACACGAAACTCGGTATCCGGCTGCGCAAGGCCCATTCGGCGGACAACTGGGCCACACGCCCATTGCCGACCTCCTGGTTGATCTACGCGGCCCTCGACGTCGACTACTTGATAGAGCTGGCTGATGTCCTGCGCGCCGAACTCGTGACCGGGAATCGCATCGCCTGGGCCGAGGAGGAGTTCGCCCACACCCTGCAGGTCTTCTCCAGTCCCCCCACCCCCCGGAAGGAACCGTGGCGGCGTCTCTCAGGCATCCAGGGTTTGAAGCACCCAAGGCAGCTGGCCGTGGCACGGGCACTCTGGCAGGAACGAGACCTTGTGGCGCGGCGAAGGGATCGGCCGCCATCCAGGATCCTGACCGACGCCGCCATAATCGAGTTCGCCTCGGGAGTGGACCCGGAAGGTCAGTTCCCGGATGTCCCCGAGTTCTCCAGGATTCCTGGATTCAACACCCGCGGGGCGGGAAGGCATCGGGCCAACTGGGTCCGGGCCATTGAATCGGTGGTCCGGCTATCCCCCTCTGACTACCCCTCACGCCGCCCGGAACCGAACGGTATTCCTCAGCCGCGTTCTTGGGAGCGCAACAACCCGGAACGCTGGGAACTCTGGAAGAAAGTCCGCGCAGATGTCGACGCGCTGGCCGGGGAACTCGGCATCCAGCCCAGCCTCATAGCATCTTCCGCGATTCTGCAGGCCTTCGTCCACAACTGGGAGCCCGGCAGCGATCCCCGGACCACACTGCTGGAGGCCGGTTCCCGGAACTGGCAGGCCAATCTCCTGCTTCCGCTGCTCAACAGAAGTTCTTGAGCGGCTGCTCGCTCCGGGGTGACGAAACACCTCTCAGACCACTTGGACGGCGGTTCGTCGTTCATGAAGTATTTTCTCGAGCACCAGGCGCGCGATGTGGCGCGATGTCAAGCCGAGTTCCTCCAAGACCTCGCAGCGGGTTCCCTGGGCAAGAAACTCCTGTTCGATGCCGAAGGCGAGCACCCGGGTTCCAGGCGCTTCCTCGGCCAGCCTCGCCCGCAGCCTCTCCCCCAGCCCGGCGACGACCAGGTTGTCCTCGATGCTCACGATCGTCTCGTGTTCGCCGGCCAGCCCGACCAGTTCAGGGCTGAGAGGGATGCACCAGGCGGGGTCCGCGACCGTGCACGCCAATCCCGCCGCGGCGAGCTTTTCCGCCACCTCGAGCCCGGGTCCCGCGAACTGGCCGTACCCGATTATCAGGATACTGGCGCCGGCGTCAACGCGAAGCAGGTCGACTTGGTCACGTCCCTCACCCCGGCTGGCAACCGCGGGCATCTCGTCCGGGAGGCGTTCCTTCGAGTAGCGCAGCACCGTCGGAGCGTCCTGGACCGTGACCGCTCGTTCCAGAGCCGCAACGAGCCGAGGCTGGTCTCTCGGGACCGAGACCTCGATGCCGGGTACGAGCCCCAGCATCGACAGGTCCCACATGCCGTTGTGGCTTGGCCCGTCGGTCCCGGTCACCCCAGCCCTGTCCAATGCGAAGGTGACGCCCTCGCCGTGAAGGGCCACGTCCATCAGGATCTGGTCGAAGGCGCGGTTCAAGAAGGTGGCGTACACGGCGACGACAGGGTGCATGCCGGCCCGTGCCAACCCGGCGGCGGAGACGACAGCGTGTTGTTCGGCGATACCCACGTCGAAGACCCGGTCCGGGAAGGCCGCAGCAAATCTGCCGAGTCCCGTCGGATGCAGCATGGCTGCCGTGATGGCCACGACATCCGTTCTGCGTTCCCCGATCCGGACCATGGCCTCGCCGAAGGCATCGGTCCAAGTGGCCTGCACGGCGTCGCTGAGCGGCTGCCCGGTGATCTCATCGATCCGCCCGATGGCGTGGAACTGGTCCTTCTCGTGTTCTTCGGCGGCCTTGAATCCCTTGCCCTTACGGGTGATGACGTGAACCAGCACGGGGCCCTCGAAGTGTCGTGCCCGTTCGAGATGCCCGATGACCGCGCGGATGTCGTGGCCGTCTATGGGGCCCGTGTACTTCAGTCCGAGGTCGGAGAACATCCCCTGCGGCGCGAGAACGTCCTTGACCCCGGTCTTGAACCCGTGCAGCAGGTCATAGATGGGGCGTCCCAGGATCGGGGTCCGGTGGAGCCGGTTCTTGATGAAACTCAGAGTCCGCTCGTAGCGCTGGTCGGTGCGCAACCCGGCCAGGTGCTTGGCCAGCCCGCCTACCGTCGGGGTGTAGGAACGGCCGTTGTCGTTGACGACGATCACGATCCTCAGGTCGGGTTGCGTCGCTATGTTGTTCAGCGCCTCCCACGCCATACCACCCGTCAATGCTCCATCACCGACCACAACGACCACGGTGCGTTCCTCCCCACGCAGGCGGAAACCCTTGGCGAGACCCTCTGCCCAGGACAGCGCCGTCGATGCGTGGGAGTTCTCGACCCAGTCGTGCTCGGACTCGGAGCGAGACGGGTAGCCGGACAGGCCTCCCCGCTGCCTGAGATGCTCGAACCCTTCGGCCCGGCCGGTCAGGATCTTGTGGACGTAGGATTGGTGTCCGGTGTCGAAGATGATCGGATCGTGGGGCGAGTTGAAGACCCGGTGAATGCCCAGGGTGAGTTCGACGACACCGAGATTCGGCCCGAGATGCCCACCCGTGCGACTGACCCGGTTGATCAGAAAGCCGCGGATCTCGGATGCGAGGCTTGTCAGCTGGCGGCGCGAGAGCGTTCGCAGATCACGCGGGCCACCAATCTTGGTGAGCAAGGACATAGCGGACAGTGTAGAGGCTCTGCAGAAAACGGACACCTTAGTAGCGTTACCGCGCCGGACCGTGCTGTGGTTTCGTCGCGGCCAAGCATCGCCTGCGCTCGACCTCACCGATGAGTCCACCAGGTACTGGGAGCTCTGCCACCGGCTGCCCACCTGGATCATCCAAGCGAAGAACTGGACCAGGGTACTCACAGGCCTGGGGAAGCTGCGACGCATGGCAATGGCTCTCTCCTCAGGGGATACGGCACAGGTTTTCATTCCCAGAGCTCTATAGCTGATGTTTCTTCCTCCGGAATCAAATGCTTTCGAAAAGTCTGTCCCGGTTGCTTCCAAATCGCTTGTTCATGTGGACACCCCAGACGCAACTCATCGTCGGAGTCCTCCGGAGAAACTGAAGTGCAGATCAGCAGGTCAAGCTATCAAACGAGAGTTGGTGGGGCGAGGGTCACCCCACGCCCCACCAACTAATTCCTTATCCGGAATGGAATGGGCGCTTGTTAGTGAAAAACGTCTCTGTGGATCTTCTTTCTGATGAACCACGATATCGTCAATCCAACGAACCACAGGAGTGTCAGCCCCAAGGCTATCCGAGTGTCGTCATAACGCAACAATACATAGACCACGAACCCGAAGAAGAGCAACACCACCCATGGCATGAAGGAGGCTCCCGGCATTCGGAATGCCGCATTCTTGTGAGCCTCGGGATGCAACTTCCGATAGCGGATGTAGCACACCAGGACCAGCGACCACATGAACAGCACCAATCCCACCGATACCGAGGAGACCATGGTGAATGCCTCCATCACCGAGCCACCGATGACCAGGATCGGGAAGGCGACACACGTCAGTGCCACCGACAGTATCAGCGCTTTGGCAGGGACCCGGTGACTCGACAGATGTCCGAAGGACTTGGGGGCCTGCTTCGACTGGGACAACCCATACAGCATACGGGAGGTCGAGAAGATCCCCGAGTTCGCGCTGGAGGAGGCAGATGTCAGGACCACAAAGTTCATGGCCCCTGCAGCAGCGACGAACCCGACCATGCTGAACAGGTTCACGAACGGTGACATGCCCGGATCGATCTTGTCCCACGGAGTGACCGACATGATGACCCCCAAGGCCAGCACGTAGAAGATCACGATCCGAACCGGTATGGCGTTGATCGCTTTCGGCAGGGTTTTGTGCGGATCAGAGGTCTCGGCCGCAGCGGTTCCGATCAACTCGATACCGATGAACGCGAACACCGCGATCTGGAAGGCCGCCAAGAAGTTGTCACCGTCGGCGGGGAAGATTCCCAACGGGCCGTAAGCACTCCACAGGTGAGTGACCGATGCAGTTGTCGTCCCGTCAGCAGACGGGAAGTTCACCGCGATCATCCCTATGCCAACGACGATCAGAAGCAGGATGGCGATGATCTTGATCAGGGCGAACCAGAACTCGATCTCACCAAACAATTTGACCGTCAACAAGTTGCAGCCGAGCAAGGCCATCAGGAGAAGGAACGTACAAATCATCGACCAGGTCATGTCCTTGATCCAGAAATCAAAGTAACCGGCGATGACGACAACTTCTGCACTGGCCGTGACAACCCACAGAATCCAGTACGTCCAACCCGCGAAGTACCCGGCCCACGGGCCAATCATGTCTCGGGCGAAATCCTGGAAGGAATTGTACTCGAGATTGTGGAGCAAGAGTTCACCCATGGCCCTCATCACGAAGAAGAGCATCGTCCCGATGAGCAGATAGATCAACAGCAACGATGGTCCCGCCAGGTGAACGGTCTTGCCCGAGCCCATGAAAAGGCCCGTTCCGATGGCGCCGCCGATGGCGATGAGCTGGATGTGGCGGTTCTTCAGATTCCGCTGCAGATGCTCCTGTCCCTCGGCGGCCTGCGTTGATGCTGTGGGGTCATCCGACATGATCAAGCGCTTCCGTCAGGGGCATCAGTGGCAGGTTGAACGCCTCGGAAACACCCGAGAAGGTCAGGTTGCCCTTGACCGTGTTGAGGCCCTTGGCCAGCGAGGGGTTGTCCTTCAGCGCCTGGGCCGCGCCCTTGTCGGCGAGCTGGACCGCATAAGGAAGAGTGGCATTCGTGAGCGCCCAGGTGGAAGTGTTCGGCACCGCACCCGGCATGTTCGCCACGCAGTAGAACTGCGAATTGTGGACGGGGAAGGTCGGATCGTCGTGGGTGGTCGGATGGGAATCCTCGAAGCAGCCACCCTGGTCGATGGCGACATCCACCAGCACCGATCCGGGCTTCATCTCGGCGACCATGTCGTTGGTGACGAGCTTCGGGGCCTTGGCGCCGGGGATGAGCACCGTACCGACCACCAGATCGGCCTGGAGGACGTGCTCACGCACGGTGAGGGCGGAACTCACGACCCCGTGTACCTGGTTGTGGAACCTCCAGAAGGTGTTGCGCAGCTTGTCGAGATCGGTGTCGAGAACCGTGACGTCCGCACCGAGGCCCATGGCGATATTGGCCGCGTTCTGGCCTGCGACACCGCCACCGAGGACTACGACCTTGGCGCTGGGAACGCCACCGATGCAACCCATGAGAACGCCGCGCCCACCCTGGGCCTTCATGAGGGCGTGGGCACCGACCTGGGGGGCCAGGGAACCTGCGATCTCGGACATGGGGTAGAGCAGCGGCAACGCGCCGGAGGGCAGCTGAACGGTCTCGTAGGCGATCGCAGTGGTGCCCGCCTTGAGCAGGGCATCGGTCTGGGGACGATCGGCCGCGAGGTGAAGGTAGGTGAACAGGGTCAGGTCCTCACGCAGGTACTGGTACTCGCTGGAGATCGGCTCCTTCACCTTGATCACCATCTCGCCAACCTCCCAGGTGTCGGCGGCGTTGCTGACGATCTTCGCACCCTGCGCGACAAATTCCTCATCCGGGATCGAAGAACCGACGCCCGCACCCGCCTGGATGTAGACCTCGTGGCCCCTTCTGACGAGCTCATGGACGCCAACGGGGGTGATGGCGACCCGGAACTCGTTGTTCTTGACCTCGGTCGGGACTGCGATACGCATGTGTTACTCCTTCGTAATTGATTCTGGCTGCCCCACCTTGGGCATCCAGGCGTTTGCTTGATACCGACACTAGTACGACAGGGGGCAACACTCGCGACCACCCCCCTCATTTTCGGCTACGACAAGGCCTTGAGCTGCTGACACCGGGGGTGGGCCACCCAGCGAGGGCCCAGAGGGGCCTCACGGAGGTCCGGTGAGGGCCGTTCAGGCCCTCGCCAGATTGCGCAGCACGTAAGGCATGATGCCGCCGTTGAGGTAGTAGGCCCGCTCCCCAGGGGTGTCGATCCGCACGATCGCGTCGAATCCCGTCACCGTGCCGTCGGTCCGGGTGGCGGTGACCCTGACCGTGCGCGGGGTGATGCCGGAGTTCAGCTCGGTGATGCCGGAGACAGCGAAGATCTCGTCTCCCGTCAGACCGAGGGAGTCGGCTGAGACCCCGTCGGGGAACTGGAGCGGGAGGACCCCCATCCCGATCAGGTTGGAGCGGTGGATCCGTTCGTAGCTCTCCGCGATGACGGCTCTCACCCCGAGCAGCGCCGTGCCCTTGGCCGCCCAGTCCCTGGAGGAACCGGACCCGTACTCTCTGCCCGCCAGGATCACCAGCGGAATCCCTGCGGCCGCGTAGTTCTGGGCCGCGTCGTAGACGGTGGTCACCGGGGCCCCGGGAAGGGTGAAGTCGCGGGTGAAACCGCCCTCGGTGCCGGGTGCCACTTGGTTCCGCAACCGGATGTTCGCGAAGGTACCCCGGATCATGATTTCGTGGTTCCCACGCCGGGATCCGTAGGAGTTGAAGTCCCGGCGCCCCACCCCCCGGGAGGCGAGATACGCGCCCGCCGGGGAGTCCGGCTTGATGCTTCCCGCCGGGGAAATGTGATCGGTGGTGACGGAATCCCCCAGCTTCAGCAGCGCCCGGGCCCCCCCGATGTCCCCGACGGGGATGGGCTCGTCGGGCATTCCGTCGAAGTAGGGGGCCCTGCGCACGTAGGTGGATTCCTCGTCCCACTCGAAGACCGCCCCGTCCGGGGTGGGCAGCGAACGCCAGCGTTCGTCCCCGGTGAACACGTCGGCGTAACGGGATGCGAACATCTCGGAGCTGATGGAAGAGCTGATGACATCCTCGATCTCGGCCTGAGTGGGCCACAGGTCCCGCATGAAAACGTCGTTCCCATCGCGGTCCCGGCCAATGGGGTCGTTGAACAGGTCGATGTCCATGGTGCCTGCAAGGGCGTAGATGATGACCAGCATCGGGCTGGCCAGGTAGTTCATCTTCACGTCCGGGCTGATCCGGCCCTCGAAGTTCCGGTTACCGGAGAGCACCGCAGTCACGGCCATGTCGTGTTCGTTCACGGCGGCGGAGACCTCGGGAATCAGGGGGCCGGTGTTGCCGATGCAGGTCACGCAACCGTAGCCGACGAGATTGAACCCGATCGCGTCGAGATAACCTCCGAGCCCCGATTTCGTGTAGTAGTCGGTGACCACCTGGGAACCGGGCGCCAGCGATGTCTTGACCCAGGGTTTCCGGGTCATTCCCCGCTCGACGGCTTTCTTCGCCACCAGGGCCGCGCCCAGCATCACAGATGGATTGGAGGTGTTGGTGCAGGACGTGATGGATGCGACGGTGACGGCACCGTTCTTCAGTTCGAAGGACGTGCCGTCCGCGAGCGTCACGGGTATCGAGAGCTCGGGGGTGTCCGTGTAGGTGGGCAGCACCTCGCGGAAGCTGTCGCGGGAGCGGGTGAGCAGGATGCGGTCCTGAGGGCGTTTCGGCCCGGCGATGGATGGCACCACGGTGCCGAGGTCGAGTTCGATGTACTCGGAGTAGACGGGTTCGCGATCGTCCTCGTGCCACAGTCCCTGGGCCTTGGCGTAGGCCTCCACGAGGGCGATCTGGGCTTCGTCACGCCCGGTCAGTCGCAGGTAGTCGATGGTTTTCCCGTCGATCGGGAACACCGCGATCGTTGAACCGTACTCAGGGCTCATATTCCCGATGGTGGCACGGTTGGCGAGCGGCACCTGGGATACCCCCTCGCCGTAGAACTCCACGAACTTCCCCACCACCTGGTGTCGGCGCAGCATCTCGGTGATGGTCAGAACCAGGTCGGTGGATGTGGTCCCCTCGGGGAGCCGACCGGTCAATTTGAACCCGACCACCCGTGGGATGAGCATGGAGACCGGCTGCCCCAGCATGGCGGCCTCGGCCTCGATGCCGCCAACTCCCCATCCGACCACGCCGAGTCCGTTGACCATGGTGGTGTGGGAATCGGTGCCGACGCAGGTGTCGGGGTAGGCCTGGAGGACACCATCGACGATGCGTGGGAAGACGACCCGGGCCAGGTGTTCGATGTTGACCTGATGGACTATGCCGGTGCCCGGGGGCACCACCTTGAAGTCGTCGAAGGCGGTCTGGCCCCAGCGCAGGAACTGGTAGCGCTCACGGTTGCGCTGATATTCGATCTCGGTGTTCTGGGCGAACGCGGCCGGGGTTCCGAACGCCTCGGCTATGACGGAGTGGTCGATGACCATCTCGGCCGGGGAAAGCGGGTTCACCTTGGCGGGATCTCCTCCGAGGGCCGTGACCGCCTCCCTCATGGTCGCGAGGTCCACCACGCAGGGCACACCCGTGAAGTCCTGCATGATGACGCGGGCGGGGGTGAACTGGATCTCGTGACTCGGCTCGGCTCCCGCGTCCCAGTTCCCGAGCGCCCGGATGTCGTCGGCGGTTATGTTGACGCCGTCCTCCGTTCGCAGCAGGTTCTCCAGAAGGATCTTGAGGCTGTATGGCAGCCTGTCGTGCCCCGACACCGCATCGATCCGGAAGATCTCGTAGGTGGTGCCACCCACCTCGAGGGATGACCTGGCCCCGAAGCTGTTGACGCTCATCTCGCTCTCCTGATCCGACCCACACCACATATCTCGATGTCAAGATATCACTGCGACGCCCTGCTCTCAAAAAATCGACAACCACCTCAGGTTCTTGTGGAGGGTCTCAGAATGGCCACGCATTCCACGTGATGGGTCATCGGGAACAGGTCGAAGGCCCGGATCCAGTCTGTTTCGTATCCCCGCACCGCGAAACCCGCCAGGTCCCTGGCCAGGCTCGCCGGATCGCAGGCCACGTAGGCAATGACCCGGGGCGTGAGATCCACCACACGCGCCACCACGGCAGCCCCCGCACCCCTGCGGGGCGGGTCGAGGACGACCAGATCGACCCCTGGAGGGAGCCTTCGCAGCGCCTTCGCCAGCGATAGCGCCAAGAAACGCCCCCGGGGCACGTTGATGCGGGCATTCGCAACGGCCTCCCGGTCCAGTTCTACCCCGAAGACCTCGGCCCCAGCTTGTTCCAAGCCGGCGGCGAACAACCCCGACCCGCAGTAGAGGTCGAGCGCCAGATCTCCCGGTCTCGGCCTGAGCCCTTCCAGGACGGCATCAAGCAGGGTTTCGGCCGCCCCCGGGTGCACCTGCCAGAAACCGGAGGCGGATACCTGGAAAGAGAACTTTCCCACCTGCTCGCAGACCCGGGGTGAACCGGAAAGGAGTTTTCCGTCGGCGAGCACGCTGATCCCGTTCGCCGCGTGAACCACGTTCAGCGATTCTGCCCCTTCGGCGAGGTCGTTCAGCTGCACCGGGGAGGGACCGGGAGCGGCTGCCAGGCATCCCGTCTCGGGTAACGGCACCACCTCATGGGATCGTCTCCCGCGCAGCCCCACACGACCGTTGCTGACCGAATACCTCATCCGGGTACGCCAGTTGACCGTCGGCTGAACAGCCTCCACCCGCCCAGTCCAGGTAACCCCGGCCAACCGTGACAGTTGTTCCGCGACGACTGTCGTTTTGAGGTCGAGCTGGAGCTCAGGAGTGGCGTGCTGCCAGTCACAGCCGCCGCATTCCCCTGCAACCGGACAGGGAGGTTCCACCCGTCCCGGTGAAGCATCGAGAACCCGGACCACACGTCCCCGGTCGAACCGATTGCCCTTCTCGGTGATCTCTACAACCACCCGCTCCCCCGGCAGCCCTCCCGTGATGAACATCACCTTGCCGTTGAAGCGCCCCACGACCACACCACCGTGGGCCACGCGTTCGAGCTCGACCTCGATCATCTCGTTCCCTGTCTGGTCTCACGCCGCCGCGAGCTGCTGAGCTGGTAGGGCACCGAGATCACCATCACACCACTCATGTAGTGCAGCCTGGTGCGGATCAGCAGGGTGGTCTGATTGTGGAGCAGCCGCTCCCACCAGCTCCCAACCACGTAGTCGGGAATGTAGACGGCCACCACGTCCCTAGGGTTCTCGGTGCGCATCTCGGCCACGTAACGGATGAAGGGTTGGGTGATCTCCCGGTATGGGGAGGCGATCACGCGCAACGGGATTCCGAAGTCCTCCTTCCGCCACGCCTCCATGAGCTCACGCGCCTCCTCGTCGTCGACGGCGATCGTGACCCCCATCAGGGAGGTGGCACGGCCCGCCTTGGCGTAGGCGATGGCCTTCGCCGTGGGCAGGTTCACCTGCTGCACCAACACCACCGCCCGGACCCGGCTCGGCAGTGCCCGATCGGATTCAGGACGGAGGGCCAGTTCGTCCCTGACCTGATCGTAGTGTCTGCGGATGAGGACCATCAGCAGGTACATCAAACCCATGGCCACCAGTGCGAGGTAGGCCCCGTGGGCGAACTTGGAGATGAGAACGACCACGAGCACCGCGGTGGTCATTCCCGCGCCGAGGAGGTTGATCACACGAGAGTGTCGGATGCGCCGCCGTTCGCCCCGGTCCTTCTCGACGCGGAGCGCGCGGTTCCAGTGCAGCACCATCCCGGTCTGCCCGACGCTGAAGGAGATGAACACCCCAACCACGTAGAGCTGGATCAGGGCCGTCACGGAGGCATTGAAACCCCAGACGAGGGCGATGGCCGCCACGGCCAACAACACGATCCCATTGGAATAGGCCAACCGGTCGCCGCGGGTGTGGAGCTGCCGGGGCAGATAACCATCCTTGGCGAGGATCGAGGCCAGGCTCGGGAAACCGTTGAACGCGGTGTTGGCGGCCAGGAACAGAATCGACAGGGTGGCGATGATGACCACGTAGAAACCCGGGACGAACCAGTCGCCGAAGACCGTGCGCGCCAGCTGTCCTGTCACAGTTACCGCAGCGGTGTGCGTGGTCGAGCCGTCGGAGGCCAGGTAATGGGTTCCGGTCAGCTCGTCGATCAGGTGCACATGGGTCAGGTTGGCCAGCAGAACGATCCCGACGAGCATGGCCACCGCGATCAACCCGAGCAACCCGAGCACCGAGGCAGCGTTGCGGCTCTTGGGGGGGCGGAACGACGGTACGCCGTTGGCCACGGCCTCCACACCGGTCAGCGCGGCACAGCCCGACGAGAAGGCCCGGGTGATGATCGCGACCAGTACCCACCCGAAGTTGTGATCGGCCCCCTGAAGGCCGATCACTGTCAGGTCGGAGGTCTCGCTCTTCAGCGAATGCCCCAGGACCAGGATCCGGAAGAATCCGACGGCGAGCATCAAGAGCATTGAGAACATGAAGACGTAGGTGGGCCAGGCCAGCACCCCCCCGGAGTCCCTGACGCCCCGCAGGTTCATCAGTGCCAGGATGACGATCACCCCGACCGCGATGGGCACCTCGTAACCGTCTACCCCGGGGAGCATCGCCTTGGCGTTGAGCACACCGGCGGAAACCGAGACGGCGACCGTCAGCACGTAGTCGACCAGCAGGGCCGACGCCACGGTCAATCCGGCATACCTGCCAAGGTTGACGGCGGCAACCTCGTAGTCCCCTCCGCCGGTCGGATAGGCACGGACGGTCTGCCGGTAGGACATCACCACCACCGTGATCACGACCCCGACCGCGAGACCGATCTGCCACGAGAACAAGTAACCGGTCATCCCGGCCAAGGACAGGGTGATCAGGATCTCGTCGGGCGCGTAGGCGACCGAGCTCAGCGCGTCCGAAGCGAACACGGGTAGCGCTAACCGCTTCGGGAGAAGCGTCTCCCCCAGCTGTGCGCTGGCCAGGCGGCGACCGACGAACACACGCTTCAGCGCCTGATAGATGTTCACGAGGCCCTACGGTAGACCTATGACGGGGTGATTGCGATACCGTCGGATCTACGTCTGGGAGCCGCCGGACCGGGAGGGAGACGCAAGTGCACATCGTGATCATGGGCTGTGGCCGCGTCGGTTCCATGCTGGCCCGGGGTCTTGAGAAACGAGGCCACTCGGTGGCGGTGATTGATGTCAACGTGGACTCATTCCGACGGCTCGGGATCGATTTCCAGGGCGCCACGGTCAGTGGGGTCGGTTTCGACCGGGAGGTGCTGGAGGCAGCCGACATCCGGCACGCCGACGGTTTCGCGGCCGTCTCCAGCGGCGACAACTCCAACATCCTGGCCGCCCGGGTGGTTCGCGAGCAGTACGGGGTGGACAACGTGGTGGCCCGCATCTACGACCAGGGCAGAGCCGCCGTCTACGAGAGGCTCGGCATCCCCACCGTCGCCACCGTCCGCTGGACCGTGGGGCAGGTCATGCGCAGACTGCTGCCCGAGGGCAGCGAACCAGTGTGGCGGGATCCCTCAGGGACGGTACGACTGCTCCAGATCTACGTCCACCCGGCTTGGGTGGGCAAACGCATCAAGGACCTGTCCGCGGCGGCCCAGGCCCCAATACCGTTCGTCTCCCGCACGGGGCGTGGCATCGTTCCGGACTCCCAGACCGTTTTCCAGGACGGGGACCTGATCTTCGTCGCATGCGAGACCGAGAGAACCGACGCCGTCGAATCCCTGTTCGCCGCTCCCCCGCCCCGTTCCTGAGATCTGTGAGGAATCGCCATGCGAGTAGCCATAGCCGGAGCCGGCAACGTCGGCCGATCCATCGCCCGTGAACTGATCAGCAACGGTCACCAGGTTCTCCTGATCGAGAAGGACCCGATGGCGATCAATCCCGATTCCGTACCCGGGGCGGAGTGGTTCCAGGCGGATGCCTGCGAACTCCAGACCCTGGAGGAGGCGGAACTGGAGAACTGCGACGTCGCGATCGCCGCAAGCGGTGACGACAAGGTGAACCTGGTGCACTCACTGTTGGCCAAAACTGAGTTCGGGGTGCCCCGCACGGTGGCGCGCATCAATCACCCGGGCAACGAATGGCTCTTCGACGAGACCTGGGGGGTGGATGTCGCAGTCTCCACTCCCCGCATCATGTCGGCCTTGGTGGAGGAGGCGGTGGCGACCGGTGACCTGGTGCGGCTGTTCACCTTCACCAAGTCCACGACGAACCTCTCTGAGATCCGGCTGCCGAGGCAGAGCCCTTTCGTCGGCCGCCGGATCCGTGACCTGGAGCTGCCCCGCGAGGTGGTCCTGGTGGCGATCATCCGCGACGGTATCCCTTTGGTTCCAGAACGCGACGGTGCTCTTGAGGCCATGGACGAGATGTTGTTCGTGGCCAGTCAGGATGCGGAGGGTGAACTCAGCTCAATGTTCGCCCCCGTCGACTGATCGGTGTTCTGTCGACGGGTCAGCTGACGACCTCGAACTCGGGGTTGTACATGACGCGCCCGTTGTCGCCGGAGGAGATCCGGCCCTGCACGACGAGGTTGCAGCCTGGTGTGATGCAGTCCAGGCGTCGACGGCCGGTCCAGTTCAACTCGATGCTGCCCGTGCCATCGGTGAGTAGAGCCTCCACGCCACCCATGTCGAGGCTGGTGACCCAGCGGACGGTGCCCCGAACCTTCACCCTGGAACGGTCACAGCATTCGGCCAAGGGACTGGCACCGCAGTCACGCGACCGCTCCTTGAGGTCCTCGGCCTCCAGCTCCTCAGCCGGGGAGAGGAATCGCCGCAGCCGACGCAGGAGGCCGTGCTGCTCGCTGGTCATTTCTGCTCCAGGTCCGGGATCGTCAGGGGAATGAGGCTGCCCGGCGCAGCCGGGGTGGTTCCTCTGCGAACAACGAGATTGCCGAAACACTCCAGAAGCGCGATGCTCGCGTCCTCATTCTCCGGTTCCAGGGCCGCACGCCCGAAGACGATCCCGCGCAGCACCCACCCGGGTCCCCCGACCAGCCACGTGCGGGAAACATGGGTTCCGCGCCTGCCCTGAGGATCGGTGACGGGCTGCCGGCGGTGCAGCTCCACACCGAAAGGACCCTCCAGCAGGGTGATCTCCCCGCCCTCCTTCTCGGTGGCCGCCGCGATCTCCTCGCGGATCTCCGCGAGCATGGAGGTACGTCTCGGACCCGCAAACAACGCAACCTCCATGGCCGAGGCCCCGTCCCCCACCAGGAATGACTGGACCCGTTGCTGGGGTTCGTCCACCTGAAGCTGCAACTGCATCTCCTCGAACGGGGTGACCACGAGCGCCCCGAGATCTATCCGCTGGACGTCGTCCTCGTCCAGGTCAACCTCGTCGATGTCGAATGGGCCTTCGTCGCGGTCGAACATCTCGTCGATCTCGGCCCATTTCTCCTCATCGGATTTCTCCTCGTCGTCCGGGGTCTCCTCGGCCGCGGTCTCCTCGACCGTTTCCTCATCGGTGGCTTTCATGCTGCTCCCTCGTGGAATCACTGTTGTCCGGTTGAACCATAACCTCCCCGGCCGCGCTCCGTCTCATCGATTTCAGCGACCGGAATGAACTGGGCGGAGATGAAGGGGACGACCACCAGTTGTGCCACCCGTTCGCCCTCCTGAAGCTCCACGGCGGTTTTCGTGTCGAGGTTGATCAGGCAGATGCGGATCTCACCGCGGTAACCGGAATCGATGATGCCGGGGCTGTTGACGATCCCGAGGCCGCGTCTCGCGGCCTGCCCGGACCTGGGCGTCACCATCCCGACGGTGCCCGCGGGTAGAGCGATGCGCACTCCAGTACCGACCAGCCTGCGTTCTCCCGGTTGAAGGGTTACGGCTTCGGTGATTCGCAGGTCGGCGCCTGCATCTCCCCTCCTGGCATAGCCCGGCAGGTGCCCGGGGACATCCACTACCACTGGTATCTCAGACACCCGGTCAATCTAGCGCGGCTGCGGCCCACCCGAGGCCCGGGACATAATGGGAATCTCGAGAAGCAGCGAAAGGACCTTGTCATGGCCGTTGAGGAAAAGATTCTGTGGAAGATCTACGCGGGCGTGCTTGGCGCAGCCACCACTCTTCTGGCTCAGAAAGTGGTCACGAAAGTCTGGGAAACAGCAACGGGGGACGTGCCACCGGATCCGAACGATCCCGACACCCCGCTGACCCACGCACTCATCTGGGCCCTGTGCAGCGGAGTCGGTGTGGGCATGGCCCAACTCACCATGAACCGTTACATGCAGCGTCGCTGGTTCACGAACACCGGTCGCAGGAGCCCGGGTCGGCTGCGCAACAAAATGGATCTGTGATCCCGGTCAGACGCAGTCGACGCAGTACTTGAGATCGCCCTTGGTCTCCGCCAACTGGCTCTGGGATTTAACGAGGAAACAGGATGCGCATGTGAACTCGTCCGACTGCCGGGGCAGCACGCGCACCGTCAGTTCTTCGTGGGACAAATCGGCTCCTGGCAGTTCGAAAGACTCGGCCGCCTCGACCTCGTCCTCGTCAACCTTGCCGGAGTTCTTGTCGTTTCGGCGCGTCTTGAGTTCCTCGAGCGAATCCTCGCTCATCTCCTCGTCGCTCTTGCGTGGTGCGTCGTAGTCGGTGGCCATGTCTGTGGTCCCTCCTGGTCTCGCCGTCGGTTCATCCCGAAATTGATCGGGGCTATGTGTACCACATCCTGAGCGTGGCGCAAGTCCCGGGTTCCGGCGGTGTCGGCTGGTAGGTTGTTCAACCAGACACAAGGGGAGTTTGCATGGACAGCGCATTGAGCCCGCGGGAGATCCAGTCCCGCATCCGTGGAGGGGCCACGCTCACCGACGTGGCCATGGAAGCCGGAGTGGACCCGGAACGGATAGAGGGTTTCGCCCTTCCAGTGCTCGCGGAGCGCGAACACATGACCAGCACCGCCTTGGAGTGCGCGGTCAGGCGCCGCGGTGACGGTTCGGGACATCGCCGTTTGCAGGAGCTCATCTGCACCCGCCTCCAGGCCCGCGGGATCGACTCGGAGAGCATAGCCTGGGATTCGTGGCGGGAACCCGACCGCAAGTGGCGGTTGGTGGGAGTGTTGGAGAGCCACGAGCGGCGCGCAGAGTTCATCTTCGATCCCCGCGGCCGCTTCACGATCGCCGACAACCCGGATGCGCGCTGGATGATAGGTGAAGAACTGCCGGGCAGCAAGGATCCCGACAACGAGAACACCATCGATTTCGACGACGAATTCGCGCTGGTGCGCGCAACCACGCAACCTCCCACCACTCCCCCTCCCCTCCCGGGCGACGACGTTCCCACCGACAGCTTCGACGAGGGCCCGGCCACGTCTGAGCTCGATGATCTCTACGACATGCTGAGCGGAGTCAGTGAGGACTCGGTACGGATCTACGTGGGCATCGATGACGAGTCGTCCGCAGGGGAGGAAAACCGACATGATCAGGAGGGGAGCGGGCAGGAGGACTTCGAGGAGACAGAAGTGATCGACGACTTCGCGGGGATGCCGGAAGCCGATGCCGCCGACACCGTCGAGACCTCCCTGATCGGGACGACCCAGGATTCCTTGATCGATACCGAGTCCGAGGACACCGCGCCGCAACCCAAGTCACGACACCGCCGCAGGGCCCGGGTCCCGAGCTGGGATGAGATCATGTTCGGGGGGCCGGGTCGCTGAACCTGCTCATTCCCCAAAGGGTAGGGGATCCTCCCCCAGAGTGGTGCGGGCCCGGGTCGCAGTCATACGCCGCCGGTGATGGGCACGGCAGAGCACCTCGTAGCGCACCTCCCCCGCATCGGTGTCTCCCACCACCACTTGGGAGCCCTCCGTGACCATCAGGCCGCCGACGGTGCGGGCGTGAGCGCCCGCGAACTCGCAGACCGCAACAACCGCCTCATCGTCGAGGACCTCGTGGCCCTGGGCCTGTCCTACGACCTCT
>ERZ772977.101-NODE-101-length-69532-cov-8.634843_pt1 | contig 69532 bp, 47 predicted proteins | sample MGYA00511131_ERZ772977 | MGnify/ENA primary metagenome ERZ772977 (study PRJEB29015, sample SAMEA2737935) | human oral metagenome | biome: human oral; feature: human-associated habitat; material: dental | place: China | collected 2151 ...
TCGCTATCCCCTCGCTCGCTATCCCGAAGTCTCCCCGCATATCGTGAGGCGGCGCTTTTTCCTGCATAGAGTAGCCGTGGCTCGGGGGCTTTGCGCACAGAGGGTGTGACAGGACGATATGTGCATTTTGTCTTAGCTTTGTAGTACCTATTGTATAATATGTAGGGGTGTAGCCTTTCCCCGAGAGCACCGCATCCCTATCCCAATGATGTGACCGATATGAATAGAATCATCAGCCGCCTTACCGCCCTGTCGGCAGCAGCCCTTCTGATGCTGCCCAGCTGCCTTGGTAAGGGAAAGAACACCCCCGACGTGCCATCAATCAAGCCCCTCTCCACCCTCACGGGTAAGGTAGAGAAGCGCGTCATCACCCGTCTCTCTGCAGCAGGCACCGAAGAGGAGCGCACCGAAGAGGTCTACCGCCGTAGGGGTGGCCTTCTGACGAAGGTCGTCTATGGCATCCCTGCTTCGGGGGGCAGTCTGCAGCCCATCGAGACGACGACGAATACCTACGATGAGCAGGGCTACCGCGTCAGTGAGGTCGTCGAGAAGCTCACCGCCACCGGCACGAAGGAGCGTACCGAGACGAAGTACACTTATCGCCCCTTCTCCCCGCAGGTCAGCTACGTCAGCAACTACAAGGAATATGACTCCCAGGGGCGTCTTGTCGCCGACGTGACGCATGAGCTCGAGGGCTCGCGCCTGAGCCGTGTCATCCGCACCGTCTACGACTATTCCGCTGGAGGGGCTAATCCCAAGGAGACCGTCCTGCGCACGAACTACACCTACATGGATCCCATCATCGAGTCCCGCACCTTCACCCTCGTCACCGACCCCAAGGCTGTCGGCGGTACGGGCGCGCTCTACCACGAGCAGGCGCGTATGCGTGTGGACTACTACGGGCGTAAGCTCTTCGAAGAGATCCACACCTTCGACACCTCAGTGGGCGTAGCTAAGCAGGACCTCAAGAAGCCCAATGGCGCTACCGTCTCGATCTACACCTATGGCGATACGGGCGACATCATCCGTGAGCTTCGCGAGACCCATGGCCCCCGTACGCAGGCTGAGTATGATGCCGACAAGGAGCACAAGCTCCCCCTGCTCAAGCTCATCGACCGCTACTACTACGAGGTGAAGTACACCCAGACCAACACCGAGGGCTTCCCCACGAAGATGGAGGTCACCGTCGAGAAGGGTGTCGCTAAGACGAAGACCACCTACACGGCGAATATCAGCTATACGTACTTCGCTGACCCTGTGCCTAAGAACTAATCCCCCTTCCCTCCGCCTAACCCGATCAATAAGTATATCCCTACGTGCGAATAGATATCCTCACCGTCGTGCCCGAGCTCCTCGAGAGCCCGCTCCAGCACTCCATCGTCGGCCGTGCCCAGCAGCAGGGCTTCCTCGAGCTTCATGTCCACAATATCCGTGACTACGCTACGAATAAGTGGCGCCGTGTCGACGACTATCCCTTCGGGGGGGAGGCAGGGATGATCCTGCAGATCGAGCCGATCGACCGCGCTATCGCCGACCTCAAGAGCCAGCGCCACTACGATGAGGTGATCTATACTTCGCCCGATGGGGAGACCTTCGATCAGGGCATTGCGAACCAGATGAGCCTGCAGGAGAACCTCATCATCCTCTGCGGCCACTACAAGGGGATCGACCAGCGCATCCGTGAGCACCTCATCACACGTGAGATCTCCGTCGGGGACTACGTCCTCACGGGCGGTGAGCTACCAGCTGCTATCATGGTGGATGCCGTGGTGCGCCTACTGCCTGGCGTCATCGGCGACGCGGAGAGTGCGCTCTCTGATACCTTCCAGGACGACCTCCTCGCGCCACCTATCTATACCCGCCCCGCCGACTACAAGGGGTGGAAGGTGCCCGACGTCCTCCTCAGTGGGCACGCCGCCCGTATCGAAGCGTGGAAGATGGAGTGCGCCCTCGAGCGTACGAAGCGCCTGAGACCCGACCTCTACAAGAAGCACTTGGGGCACGAGAAATAGCTAATTAATTCCTAAATTTGCCCTTAGGATGGGGCACTACGGAGGGACCTCGGGCAGAAAGCCCGCGGCCGCACCGTCTCGTGTGCCCCTCACTTCGCTTTAGATAAGTCACTAAATAACACACTATAATCGAAGAATTATGGCTTTGAAGTTCATCACAGCTGACGAAGCAGCCGCACTCGTAAAGGACGGCGACAACATTGGTTTCAGCGGCTTTACCCCCGCAGGTTGCCCCAAGGTCGTACCTGGAGCTATCGCTAAGCGCGCCGAAGAAGAGCACGCTGCAGGCCTCCCATTCAAGGTAGGTATGTTCACTGGTGCCAGCACGGGCGACCGTCTCGACGGCGCACTGGCTCGCGCAGGTGCAGTTAAGTTCCGCACGCCCTACCAGTCGAACAAGGATATGCGCAACGGCATCAACGCCGGTGAGCACCCCTACTTCGATATGCACCTCTCGATGCTCGCTCAGGAGCTCCGCTATGGCTTCCTCGGCAAGATCGACGTCGCTATCGTCGAAGCTGCTGACGTCACTGAAGACGGTGAGATCGTACCCACCTCTGGTGTCGGTATCCTCCCCACGATCTGCCGCCTGGCGGACAAGATCATCGTCGAGCTGAACGACAAGCACCCCAAGGAAATCCGTGGTATCCATGACATCGCTGAGCCTCTCGATCCTCCTCATCGCCGTGATATGCCCGTATATAGCCCCAGCGATCGCGTGGGTCAGCCCTTCGTGAAGGTCGACCCTGCTAAGATCGTCGGTGTCGTCCGTACGAGCGAGCCTAATGACGAAGGCGCCTTCGCTCCCCTCGATGATGTCACGAAGGCTATCGGTGACAACGTGGCTAAGTTCCTCGTCTCTGAGATGGAGGCTGGCCGTCTGCCTAAGGAATTCCTCCCTCTGCAGAGTGGTGTAGGTAACGTGGCTAATGCCGTCCTCGGCGCTCTCGGTGACAACAAGCAGATCCCTGCCTTCGAGGTCTACACCGAAGTCATCCAGGACGCTGTCATCGAGCTGATGAAGAAGGGTCGCGTGAAGTTCGCCAGTGGCTGCTCACTCTCTGTGACGCGCCCTGTCATCCAGGAGATCTATGGCAACCTCGACTTCTTCAAGGACAAGCTCCTGCTGCGTCCTCAGGAATACTCTAACAATCCTGAGATCGTCCGCCGTCTCGGTGTCATCACCATCAATACGGCTCTCGAAGCTGATATCTTCGGTAACATCAACTCGACGCACGTCAACGGTACACGCATGATGAATGGTCTCGGTGGCTCCGGCGACTTCGCTCGCAATGGCTATCTCTCGATCTTCACCACGCCTTCTACCGCTAAGGACGGCAAGATCTCTGCCTTCGTACCTATGGTCTCGCACCTCGACCACAGCGAGCACTCTGTGAAGATCATCATCACCGAGTACGGTATCGCTGACCTCCGTGGCAAGAGCCCCCGCCAGCGTGCTGAGGAGATCATCGAGAAGTGCGTACACCCCGACTACAAGCAGCTGCTGCGTGACTACCTCAACCTCGGTGTGAAGGGTCAGACGCCTCAGTGCCTTGATGCTTGCTTTGCCTTCCATCAGGAGATCGCAGCCTCGGGTGATATGCGCAACGTCGACTGGTCTAAGTACAAGAAGAACTAAGCCCTCCCGCATAGCTCTAAGCTAAACGCGCCGCCGCCCCGGTGCTCCTCTTGACGGAGGAGTGCCGGGGCGGCGGCCATTTTGTCTGTATGTAGAGGGTGGGGTAGCGTGCGGTGCTACGGATGCTTAGTCGCGGATGAGCGGCATCGTCGAGCAGCGCAGGAGGCCACCCATCTTCGAGATCTCCTGATAGGGCACCTCTTCGACGGTCATACCCCACGCCTCACGCAGGTGGGCATTGAGGCGGGTGAAGTGGCGGTCGCTGATGAGGGCATCGGGTGAGAGGGAGACGACGTTCGTGCTCATGTAGTAGGCTTCTTCGGGGGTGACGCCGAAGAGGTTGTCACGGCCGAAGATCTCCTCGACGAGGGCGACATCGCGCTCATGGAGGAAGCCCTCACGATAGATGAGTGCGCGGCCACGGCTCACGGGCTGGAAGGCGCAGTCGAGGTGGAGGACGGACTTAGCAGGCTCGCGGTCGTGCTTGCGTAGCTCGATGGGTACGACGCGCTTGTGGGGAAAGCGCTCGCGGAAGAAGTCGATAGCGTAGCGGTTCGTGCGGGCGGTCTTGAAGCTGGAGTAGTCGTCGCCGAAGTACGCCCCGACGAAGAGAATATCGTCATAGAGGAGCACGTCGCCACCCTCGGTGTGGACGGCCTCGGGGAGGGACTCAATGTGTGCGGGGTCGATGAGGGGGAAGATCGAGCTGGCGAAGGCTTCGGTCTCTCGCTCACGGTCGGGTATGAGATTGGAGATGAAGAGGGTGTCGTCGATGGTGAAGGCTACGTCACGGGCGAAGACCTGGTTGTAATCGGTGAGTGGGGCGGGTCGCAGCGTGCGAACGCCGTAGCGATCGAGGACGTCGAGGACGCACTGCATCTCGTGACGCACATCGGCTTCGCTGGGGAAGACCCCGTGGCTCACGGCTTCGTAGCTCTTGGCATCATAGGTCTCTTGGAGGGTGGGGATGGGGCCCAGACTGTCGGGGAGCCCGAGGACGACAGCTCGGAGGCGAGCCGTCTCGTTGGTGACATGGGGGATGATCCGTTCCATAGGTATTTGCTTGATAGTCGGGGAGGCTGGGCGTCAGCTTCCCCTCTTTGTTACAAATATAACGATTCTACGCTGATTCCCTTGCTCCGTCAGGTGACCGCATCGGTGGGGTAAGGCGTGGGTACTCGGCACGGCTTTTCAGTTGGTATTCGTGGGGGCGGTGGAGCGAAGTCGTAGAGAGGGAAGTCGAAAGCAATAGCCATTCGCAAGCAGACCACTATTCGTCCGATTGCAAACGAATAGTGGTTTGCCCCTGATACCAATAGTGGTTTGGATGCGGACCAGTAGTTGTTTCAGCACGGCCTTATAATGCTTCGCCTGTGCACCGCTATAAATAGGGACTCCTGCCTTGCGCTGTCTCGGGGCTTAGCCTCTCTCGAAGTGTAGTCCACTATCCCCACCATTTCCTCACTTTTTGTCCTCCTTTGCATTGCGCTCTCCGTGAGGTAGATAGTAGGATGCTTTGGGGGCGGTATTACGACCTGTATTGGCCGCTGGGCGAAGCTATATAGGTCGACGCGTGGACCAATATAGGTCGCAGCACGAACCAATATGAGACTATTGCTCCGCGTATGGATAAAAGTTGTGGACGAGTGGCAGATAAGTTTGGACTACGCACGTGGCTCTAACATCTACGTACGTGGATATTTGGATTTACGTACCTGGTCTTTAAGACTACGTACGTAGATGCGGAAAAGCCACTGCGGGAAGGCGCTTTTTTCTTCACGAGAAGGACACTTTTCCCTCCGCTGAATAAGAGGAATACGCGCGATAAGGCGAAGGGAAAAGCGTATCACTTCGGAGAGGCATATCGGGGAGCTGGATGCGCGATGCCTTAGCACAATAAATAGAGCGCAGGACTCTGCCACAACAGTCTCAATATAGGTTGACACAGTGACCAATATAGGTCGCCACGCAAACCAATATGGGTTACTTTCCCGCCCTTGTGATCTCACTCCGATAGCAGTATAGAGAGGTATCGCCCCATCGCCTGCGGGTAGCCCCCTCCGATCTCCACAGGAAGGGCACTCGGAGTAGTGCAACGGGATTTCCTGATCCTGCGCATACGTATTGCGCATAGGTGTGAAATATTAAAAGATTTTAATTGCCTTTGTGCGAATTTTCCCTTAGGACTACTCCTCGACTTTGTATACTATATGATGTCGCTGTACTCCGTGCGAGCTCTCTACTTATCGGCTCAGCAAGGTGCAGGCGAGGCGGGTCCTTCTCACATTATTCATAAGACTACCGTATGAACGTAAACAAAAAGCTCCCCTACGAAGCCCCCGTGGCTGATGCCTTCCAGCTGTCCGCAGCTCCTCTCAACATCTGTATCCAGTTCTCTGGTGAAGCCGGCTTCGAAGACTTCGAAGAAGGTGAAGCTCTCTAAGCTACTCTAATCAAAACCTAAGTATTAGATCTACTTAACGCGCAATCAATGAAGCTAAATTTACTCACTGTTACCTCGCTCCTCTGCGGCCTCTTCCTCCTCGGCTCGTGTGCCAAGGATGAGCCTCAGGGTAATACGAAGAAGGAGCAATCCGTCGCTGGCGGTCCTCTTGTCAGCATCGATCTCAACATGGATGTCGCTGTGGTCGAATTCAACGAGCCTGAAGCTAAGGCTCAGGAAGGTCGTGCCTTTACCTCCCCTCAGACGCCCGTCACGGTAAAGGAGGGGGCGAAGGAAGAGCTGGATGATAATCTCGACCCCATATCTGGCAAGCAGCAGAAGATCCTCTCGCTGCTCCGTGATAAGTTCATCGAGAATAATCAGACGATCGATGTCGTCATGCACTTTGAGTGTGGCACGAAGATGGCTAACGTAGTCACTAAGATGAGCTATGACAATAGCATCGGGCGCTACCGTCATGGTCTTGTTGGTGATCGCAATATCAACGTCCCCCAGGAGATCCTGATAGAGATGGGTACGACCAAGACTGCCAAGGTCACCATCTACACGGGTGGCTCCAGCTACGATGCAGGGAGTGAGCGCTTCACGGTTGATCCCGTGATGAAGGAAGTCAACCTTTCTTCGCTCGCTTCTACGCCTATCAATATCCCCGTCCTCTATGTCTCTACGGGTACGGAGCTGAAGGTGGAGAATGGTAAGCTCGTTCCTGCTCTTCCTTCGGTCGACAAGCTCAAGCCCCAGGGCTCACTCCTCCTGGTGACCTTCCGTAACAACATGGATCAGGATGTTACCTTCGACGGGATTACCGCGGTGTCGAACAACTACTTCGGTCCTAACGACCAGTCGAAGAAGACCTTCCTCAAGGTCAAGGGCTCAAAGAATACGGCTACGGAGCTGATGACGGAGGCTCCCAAGTACACCAGTAATTACAGCACGGCCGTCCATGGCGGTAAGGACTTTACTTACTTTGCTAAGGATTTCTCCACCCCTCAGTTCTCTATCGCTAAGGGCGGTGCTCGCTCTGATAAGGCTGTGGTCTTCTGGGGAATCAAGGGTGATGCTGCCGCAGTATCTTCTCCTGCTGCCAATGGACTTGGTGATAATGGCTATCTCGTTAACCCTTCTACGGGTTTGATCCATGTCTATGCTCAGAATGCACAGATCGGTGGTCAGGCGATCACTTATCCTAACTACAGTGTGGCTCCTATTGGTGGTGCGCACTTCTCGCCTGAGTCGGGTAAGGCTTACACGCTGAACTGCGAATTCTACACGCAGCCCCGTCAGGCCCTCGGTTACCTCGATAAGGGCTATCTCTATAAGGATGGTACGTGGAAGCACCATGATGTCGATGCTGGTGGTCAAACTAATGACCCGAAGTACTACAACAGCCCCACTCTTCGTAACGTGCCTTTGGTATCTTCTGCTGAGGCTAGTGAAGTGCTGGCTGGCAATGTCACAACCTCTAAGGGTAAGATGTATGTTCCCAATCAGGCTTAGCTCAATCTGATGAGCCTCCTCTACCCTATAGGGTTTTCTGAGGCTTCAGGTGTCTCGCGCTTCAAGGATTTCACGAATCATTTTGCCAAGGGCGCTAGCGGCTATGACTATCGCGCATATATCTACAAGGAGCTTCTCCCCTATAAGAGTGTGAATGATGATACGTCTGAGTTCTCAGAAGGGGAGTTCATTTGCGCAGACTATGCTAGGAAGGATCAGGGTGCAGCAAATGAAGCGGTAGGCTATGCTTATCGTCATCTGTATATCGCCCCGCGTACAGCTACAGGGGCTCAGCCTCGTAGCAAGTACCAGACGCTCGTTCGCTGCCTCACTCGTTCGAAGGTTGTTGACTCTAGTCCGTATGTAACCTCTATCGTCATGGAGTCGGTCTATCTCGGGAAGTACTTTGTGGGGACTCTTGTCACGACGCCTCTCTATGTCGAGCGCAATGCTACCAAGCCCTTTACCTATCTCCAAGAGTCCAGTCTCTTCGGTGTAGGCGCAGAGCCTACTCGCAGTATGGTCACACGTATATTGATCAATGCTAATGAGGTCAGAGGTGTGTTCAAGTATGATAAGTACCTGAAGCCTTACTCCGAGGTGAAGACCTTTGATACCGTTGATGGGATTAAGCTGCTGCACTGGGGGACAGTCCCAGGTCAGTGGGAGTATGAGGCGATGCAGATTGGGAATAATGAGACCCGCCTCAAGAAGCTGATAGAGGAAGTCAATAAGGTTTCGCGTGCCCCGATACTAAATCGCTTCTACGGCTATAATTCCTTTAAGGGTGGTATCTATTATTCCCGGAATGAGGGGAGGGCTGGCGATGATGTTCGTGGTCTCTTTAGTGATAATACCTACCAGCCCATGCGTGCGTACTCCACGACCTATCAGGGTGATGATGGTAAAAAGCCCCAGCAGGGCCTGTAATCCCTCTCCAATAATCTCCCTTATATTATAGCGGTATAAGGTCGCAGGCCCCGCCCCTCTCGAAGGGTGCGGGGCCTGCTGCATACTTATAGATAGGTAAAATACTTAACTTTGTGTGAGGGGATTCCCCCTCCCAACATATTGATCATAGAACGATAAGCTATGAGTAAGTATCCCTTCCGCGGGATGGGTGTGGCACTGGTCACGCCCTTCACCGAATCGCAAGAGGTCGACTATAAGAGCCTGGAGCGCCTCCTCGAACATCTGCTCCGTGATGGGGCTACGGACTTCATCGTCATCCACGGGACGACGGGTGAGTCACCCTGCCTCACGCGCGAGGAGCGCCAGCGAGTCACCGACCACATCATCGAGCAGGTCGCAGGTCGCTGTCCGCTGATGGTCGGCCTTGGGGGCAATAATACCCGTGAGACGGCAGAGCGCCTTCGTGAGCTTGATCCCCGTGGTCTCTCTGGCGTCCTCTCTGTCGTACCCTACTACAACAAGCCTTCGCAGGAGGGGATGTACCGCCACTTCGCACACTTGGCAGAGGCGAGCCCGCTACCGCTGGTGCTCTACAACGTGCCTGGGCGTGTCGGGGTGAATATGGCTCCCGACACAGTCGTGCGCTTGGCGCGGGACTTCGATAATATCATCGGGATCAAGGAGGCTTCGGGCTATCCCCAGCAGGCGGCACAGATCACCGCGTGTGAGCTGCCCGAGGACTTCGTCGTCCTCTCGGGCGATGATGCGCTCACCGTGCCCTTTATCCAGAATGGAGCCGTGGGCGTCATCTCCGTCGTGGGCAACGCCTATCCCCGCCTCTTCTCCCACCTGACGCACCTGGCTATGGAGGGGCATATCAATGAGGCCGATATGATCCAGACGGAGATGCGCGCCATCAATACCCAGCTCTTCCAGGAGGGCAATCCCGTCGGGATCAAGGCCCTGCTCTACCTTATGCGTCTCATCGACAGCAATAGCCTGCGCCTGCCCTTGGTCGCTGCGAGCCCCGAGCTCTCTGAGCGCCTTGACTCGACGCGCAAGGCTCTCGACATCTACGCCTCCCACCTCTTTGCCTAAGTGAGCCCGACGACAGAGATCTGCGACAGCTATTGGACGCTCGCCGAGCCTAGCGAAGGCGAGTACTCTGAGAAGAGAAGTAAGTTCCTCGCCTACGCCTATCCCGTGACGACCGAGGAGGAGGCGCTGGAGCGTGTGCGCGAAGTGCGTGCCCGCTACTACGATGCCCGTCACGTGTGCTGGGCTTATCGTCTGGGCCCTACAGGCGAGCCCTATCGTGCGAATGACGATGGCGAGCCCTCGGGGACGGCAGGTAAGCCCATCCATGGTATCCTTGTCTCGCTGGGGCTGACAGAGGTCATCGTTCTTGTCGTGCGCTACTTTGGTGGCGTGAAGCTCGGCACGAGTGGCCTCATCGAGGCGTATCGTGAAGCAGCCTTGGCTGCTCTCACCGATGCACCCCGCCGTGAGTGCATCCTTACTGAGCGCATCCGCCTGACCTTCAGCTATGAGCTGATGGGTCCCGTGATGCGTATAGTCAAGGAGACCGAAGCGCGCGTCCTTGTGCAGGACTTCAGAGAGTCCTGCTTCCTTGAGCTCGAGCAGCGCCAGAGCTGTGCCGCTGAGCTACGCTCCCGTCTGGAGCAACTCTATGGGGTAACCCTTCTCCCCGAAGCCCCCGACTCCACCCATTCCGAAGAATAGTATATCCTAATTAATAGATGGAAGAGAATATACCCACTCCCGAGCCGGAGGCTATAGGCCAACTCACGGACGACGTCGCGGAGCTCAAGGCGAAGTCCGTCTCGGGCTTCGGTTGGTCGACGATCCAGCAGATCGTCGGGCGTGTGACCACCTTCGTGGTGAACCTCGCTTTGGCTCGCCTTCTCGTGCCAGAGGACTTCGGTACGCTCGCCGTACTCGGGATCTTCCTCGCTATCTCCGCCCAGCTCGCTGATATTGGTTTCGGGAGCTCGCTGACGCGCTCGGAGCGTGTCGATGATGCCGACCTCTCGACGATCTTCTACTACAACATCGGGATGAGTAGCCTGCTCTACCTCATCCTCTTCATCGCAGCACCGTGGATCGCAGATTACTTCCGCAATCCTGTCTTAGTGTCTGTCCTGCGTGTGATCTCGCTGAGCGTGGTCATCAACTCGCTGTACAGTATCCAGGCGATCTTGGTCTGGAGGCAGATGGAGTTCCGCAAGGATATGCTTATCCAGCTCGCTACGGGCGTGCTGTCTGGGCTGACGGGTATCGTGATGGCTTACTTCGGCTATGGCTACTGGGCTCTGGTGGGGATGGGACTTGCCAACTCGATCGTGCGCCTCATCGGCTACTGGTGCTCTTCGTCTTGGAGACCGAAGCTGATCTTCAGTATGGAGAAGCTCAAGCTTCACTTCGGCTATGGCTCGCGTATGGTCGGCGCAGGGATGATCACCACGCTGTACAACAACCTGATGACGATCCTCATCGGGCGCTACTTCTCGCTGACAACCCTTGGGCTCTATGGCAATGCTAACGCCCTATATATCGTCCCTGTCTCGGTCATCGCTGACCCCATCAACAAGGTGACCTTCCCCGTCTTTGTGCGCTTCCAGAATGACAAGGAGCGCCTGCGTGCAGGCTATCGCCGTGTGATGCGCCTCCTATTCCAGCTCTCTTGTCCGCTGATGATGGCGCTGGTCGTGCTGGCTAATCCCCTCTATCACTTCCTCTACGGGGATAAGTGGATGGCTGCTGCACCTTACTTCCAGATCCTCTGTATCTGCGGGATTCTCTTCCCGATCAACTCCTATAATATCAATCTCCTTGAGGCCAAGGGTCGCAGTGATCTGCACCTGCGTCTGGAGATTATCCGGCGTATCATCGGTGTCGCTGCAGCCTTCATCGGCTTGCAGTTCGGTATCTATGGGCTACTGTGGAGTACGGCGATCACGCAGGTGATCTTCCTCTTCATCAATAGCCATTACTCGGGTCGATTCATTGACTTTCCCCTCGGTCAGCAGCTCGGTGAACTCTTCCCCTTTGCGCTGATGAGTGCTGCGGCTGGTGGCGTCCTCTGGGCACTTGATACCTATGCATTATCATCTCTTGCCGACTTTTGGCGTTTATCTATTGGGAGTACAGTATTAGGGCTGACCTATCTCCTCTTGGTCTACCTCTTTGCCCGTGAAGACTACCTCTATGTGTGGGGTCTCGTGCGCCACTATGTGCTGCGTCGTCCCGCCACCCAGTCCTGACAAATTGTTATCTTTGTAGCCATTGGTCTACAATACATTGTATCACGTCCATAATCATAGAATGAGAATTATGAAGAAGATCATCTTGGCCTCTCTGGCACTTGTGGCAGTTGCTTCGCTGAGCTCCTGCGGTGCGAAGAAGAGCGCTTATCGTAAGGCCTACGAGCAGGCTAAGCAGCGTGAGGTCGCTACTCAGAGCACCACGCCAGCCGTACAGTATGAAGCCCCTGCAGCTGCTCCTGCTGTCCCCGTGACCGTACGCAAGGAGCGTGTCACGACTTACCAGGGCGAAGATGCTACCCGTCTGAAGCGCTATAGCGTAGTCGTAGGTAGCTTCCAGAATCCTACGAATGCTCGCAACCTCAAGGATCGTATGGTCCAGGCTGGCTACAGCGCCGTCCTCGCTACCAACGACGTAGGTATGCTGCGTGTCATCGTAGCCAGCTTCGATACGCGCGAAGAAGCTGTTGCAAGCCGTGACGCTATCAAGGCTCGCTTTGCTCCTGACTTCAAGGATGCATGGCTCCTGGAAAACGATAACTAATCAGACTTTATAGCCCCCGCCCCAATCCCTGGGGCGGGGCTACCTATATCTATATGGAGATACTACAGAGCTACTCGCTACGTGAGCACAATACCTTCGGTATCGATGCCCAGGCAGACTGGTTCATCCCCTTCGCCAGCATCGAGGATTTACAGCTATTGAGCCGTGACGAGTACTTCCAAGAGTGTCGCTGTATCACTATTGGTGAGGGAAGCAACCTGCTCTTCCTCACCAATTTTCATGGGATCGTACTCCACTCGGTGATCCAAAGCATTGAGCGTCTCGCTGAGACGGCCGATACGGTCGACCTCCTCGTCGGCTCAGGCGTCAAGTGGGACGACTTCGTAGCCCAGATGGCCGAAGCCGAGCTCTACGGCGTCGAGAACCTCTCCCTTATCCCTGGCGAAGTCGGTGCTGCCGCTGTGCAGAATATCGGTGCCTATGGCGCTGAGATCTGCGAGGTCATCCGCGAGGTGCATACGGTGCATCGTCGTACGGGTGAGGTGCGTCACTTCGCTGTCGAGGAGTGCAACTACAGCTATCGCCATAGCTTCTTCAAGGAGCCCGAGGCGGCTGACTACATCGTCACGCACGTCCTCCTTCGCCTCTCCAAGCACCCCCATCTGAAGCTCGACTATGCTGACCTCCGTCAGCGCGTGGAGGCTCGCACGGCGACGCCTACTGCCTGCGATGTACGTGACGAGGTCATCCGCATCCGCCAAGAGAAGCTCCCTGACCCGAAGGTCTTGGGTAACGCTGGTAGCTTCTTTATGAACCCCATCATCTCGGCCGAGGCTTTTGAGCGCCTTCGTGAGGCTTATCCCGAAGCACCGCACTACGACCTCCCCGACGGACAAGTGAAGGTCCCCGCAGGCTGGCTCATCGACCGTTGTGGTCTCAAGGGCTATCGTCTCGGACATGCCGCCGTCTATGAGCGTCAGGCACTTGTCCTCGTCAATGCTGATGGCGAAGCTACGGGGCAGGACATCGCTCGCTTGGCAGAGTATGTGCAGGAGCAGGTCGCAGAGCGCTTTGGCCTACAGATCACCCCTGAGGTGAGGTACATCTCTTAGATAGCCACCCTTCACCTCGCTGCTTATTCACCTAACTACTCGCTCTACCACGCACCCTCTCTCTCGGTGAGACGGGGTTTTTCTTTGCCGTGGTAGCTCTCCCTCCTACTTACATGAAGGTAATTCTTCTCGGTACGGGCACCAGCACTGGTATCCCCGAGGTAGGCTGTGGCTGCCCTGTGTGCCATAGCTCGGATGCTCGTGACCGTCGTCTGCGCACCTCTGCCCTCATCATCACCGAGGGTGGGAAGCGTATCCTCATCGACTGTGGCCCTGACTTCCACTACCAAGCCACACGTCTCGGTATCGATCGTATCGATGCTATCCTTTTGACTCACGAGCACTACGACCACACGTTCGGTCTGGACGATGTGCGTACCATCGCATGGCGTCAGGATGTCCCCATCTACGGGCAGCAGCGCGTCCTCGACTCGGTGCGTGCCCGTATGCACTACGTCTTCAGTGACCCTCCTTACCCAGGGACGCCTCGCTTCACCCTCTGCCCGATAGAGGAAGGGAGTGATGCCTCCTTCGAGCTCTTCGGTGAGCGTGTCACGCCCATCTCTCTGGCGCATGGCCCGCTGCCTATCGTGGGCTATCGTATCGGCGAGGTGAGCTACATCACCGATATGAAGACCATCGAGCCCAGCGAATGGGCTAAGGTCAGTGGCTCACAGCTCCTCGTCATCAATGCCCTGCGCTATCAGCGTCCGCACCCCAGCCACCAGTCGGTGGAGGATGTCGAGCGCCTGCTGCCTGAGCTTGCTGTTCGCCCTAAGCTGACCCTTCTCACGCACCTCTCGCACCATGCACCTTCGCATGCCCAGCTGGAGGCTATGCTCCCCGAAGATCTGCAGCCTGCTTACGACCAAGAGTATATCGTGGTCGACGAAGCGGGCCCCCGTATCCTCCCTCTCCCAGAGTATGTAGAGCCCTATAGCTACCGCGATATGGGCCGTATCGCCTATGCCGATGCGTGGGCACTGCAGAAGGAGCTCTTCGAAGCCCAGCTGAAGGCTAAGCACGAGCACCGCCCCACGGAGTCCTTCCTCCTCTTCTGTGAGCACAATCCCGTCTTCACCATGGGCCTCCATGCCGATGCGACGAATATGCTGATGAGCGAGGACTTCCTCCGTGAGAATGGCTACGACTTCTTCTCCGTCGAGCGCGGGGGGGATGTCACCTACCACGGCCCTGGGCAGATCACCGGCTATCCCATCCTCGATCTGGAGCGCTTCGGTCTCGGGCTGAAGGCTTATATCGAGCTGCTGGAGCAGTCGGTCATCGAGCTTCTCGCCTTCTTCAAGATCGAGTCGGGGCTGAAGGATGGTGCTACGGGTGTCTGGCTCGATGTCGGCGATCCCCAGCGCGAGCGTAAGATCTGTGCTATCGGCGTGAAGAGCAGCCGCTACGTCACGATGCACGGCTTTGCCCTCAATGTCAACACCGACCTCGCTCCCTTCCAGCTCATTAATCCCTGTGGCTTCAAGGAAGGCAAGGTCGCCTCTATCGCTGGCGAAGTGGGCCACGAGGTGGACTTCACCGTGGCTAAGCATCTCTTAGCTTCGATCCTCCATCGTCGTCTTGCGGCCCTCCTTCCTCCGCGGTTCTAATCCCCCCAATCCCTCCCTTTTACATCCCCATCACTCACATCATATCCTATGACTACTGAGTTCAATCTCTCTACACCGCCGCTCCTTTTCTCGGCGATCTCTCTCATCCTCCTGGCTTATACCAATCGCTTCCTCTCCTATGCCTCCACGGTGCGCAGCCTCAAGGAGCGCTACGAGAATAACCCCGAAGGTGAGCCTACCTCCCTCAAGCAGATCGAGAATCTCTACCGCCGTCTCGACCTCATCCGCTGGATGCAGGTGCTCGGTGCATCGAGCCTGCTGGTCTCGCTCGTGGCTATGTTCCTCTACTACCTGGAGTGGAACGTCGCTGGTGGCGTCGTCTTCGGCGTCGGTATGGTCCTTCTGGCACTCTCGCTCTGCGTCTGCATCTGGGAGATCCAGATCTCGGTGAAGGCCCTCAACCTTAGCCTCCAGTCCATCCGTCGTGAGCGCAGTGGCTCACTTCGTCAGCGCCCCGATGATGAGACTCTCCAGCGTGAGAAGTCTCGCAGCAAGCGCAAGAAGAACCGCGACAATAAGGAGGGCAAGGAAGCTTCTTCCCAGCCCGTAGCTCCCGCTCAGCCTCAGGAGAAGCAGTCCAACCAAGGTCAGCAGGGTGGTGGTCGTCAGCCCCGTCAGGAGCGTGGCGAGCGCAACGAACGCAATGACCGCGGTGAGCAGCGTCAGGAGCGTGGTGAGCGTCAAGAACGTAATGACCGCCAGGAACGCGGCGAACGCCGTGAGCAGAATCGCCAAGAGCGTAACAATGACCACTCTGAGCGCCCCGCTCGCGAAGGTCGTGGCAATGGCAATAACGGCGGTAACAACAATGGTAATGGTGGCAATAACAATAACGGCAACGGAGGCAATAACAACGGCAACAACCGCCGTCAGCGCCCCGAGCGTCAGGAGCGTCCCGAGCGCAACAATGAAGCTGCCCAGCAGCCTGCCCCTGAGGTAGCACCTGCAGCTACGACGCCTGCCGAAGCACCCGCTGAGCGCCAGCCCCGTGCTGAGCGTACGGAGCGCCCCGAGCGTAGCCAGCAGCAGCCCGCCGAAGGTCAGCAGCGTGAGGATCGCCGTCCCCGTCAGCAGGAGCGCCAGCAGCGCCCCCAGCAGGAGGCGACGCCCGTAGCTCGTCCTGCCGAAGCCCCCGCAGCTATCCCAGCTCCAGCTCCACAGCCCACGTCTGCACCAGCGGCTACTCCCGCTCCCGTCGTGCAGGAGCAGCGCCCTGTGGCTCAGCCTGCCGAGCGTCCTGCTCGTCCTATGAGCTACGAAGAGGCTGTTGCCCGTCAGCGTGAAGCCCAGGAGTCCGCAGCGAAGCCTGCTACGCCCTCCGTGCCCCGCACCAACGAAGAGGAATAGTCCTTAGGGCTACGTCCCTTCTTCCCCATACGAGTCATTCGGCTCCTTCACCCGATCTGGGTGGAGGAGCCGAATGCGTTTATAGCCCATCCTTGAAGGGGAAGATTCGTCCCCGTATGGGAGGGGGATATGAACCTATATGGGTCGGTGGGCTGACCTATATAAGACTGTTGCCGCGAGTCCTGCCCGCTATTTCGAGTGCTAAGGGCTCGCGCACCCAGCTCCCCGATACACCTCTCCGAAGTGCTCAAGCAAGCCCTTCGCCTTATCGCGAGTATTCCTCTTATCCAACGGAGGGAAAAGTATCGTTCTCGTGAAGAAAAAAGCGACTTCCCGTAGAGGTCTTCCTCTGTCTACGCACGTGGTCTTAAAGACCAGGCACGTCAATCCAAATATCCACGTACGTAGATATTAGATCCACGTACGTAGTCCCAACTTATCTGCCACTCGTCCACAACTTTTATCCCTACGCGGAGCAACAACCTAATATAGATTCACCCGCCGACCAATATAGGTTCGTTCTTACAGATCGTAGGGAGCTGTCCTCACGCCTCCGTGGGCTTCCCCTTAGATATCGCTATCTTTGTCCTATAGACCAATAAGCTTTCCACAAGAAATATATGACTTGGCAGCAGATCAAAGACTCCCTGCGCGTCCAGCTCTGGATGCTTCTGAAGGGGCGTAAGTATAGCCAGCAGTATCGAGCTACGGCCGACCGCCGTCGTGCCCTGCGTGTGCATGATTCGTGGGAGACCCTCGATGAGATCCTCCGCACGGGTGCCTCGGTGAGCCGCTTTGGCGACGGTGAGCTGCAGATCATGCAGCGCTACCTCGACGAACTCGAGCGCCCTTCGTCGGCCGAAGAGGTGGATACCTTCCAGCACTACGATGCCTCCCTCGGTAAGCGCCTCTACGAGGTGTGGCAGGTGCCCTCGTCGGAGCGCCATCTGAACTGCGTGCCCTACGCCTTCAAGGACTCCTCCCCCCACCGCGGGTACAACCGTATCTTCTTCGAGCGTGAGGCTCTGATGCGCCTTCCCGCACTGGAGCAGCTCGCTCGCGAACACGACTTCTACGATACGAACTTCACCCGCTTCTACATGGGGCGCTACGATATCCGCGACTATCCTGCGTACATCGAGCGTATGAAGGCGATCTGGAAGGATCGTGACCTGCTCTTCGTCGAGGGCGAGAAGTCGCGCCTCGGTGTCGGCAATGACCTCTTCGATGGCGCACGTAGCGTGAAGCGTGTCCTCTGTCCTGCGACGGATGCTTGGGGTAGCTATCCCGAGATCCTTCGTCTGGCGAAGGAGCATGGAGAGGGACGCCTCGTCCTCATTGCTCTCGGGCAGACAGCGACCGTCCTCGCCTATGACCTCTCCGAAGCTGGTCTGCAGGCCATTGACCTCGGTCACGTGGATGTAGAGTATGAATGGTATCGCATGGGGGCGAAGACCAAGGTGCCTATCCCAGGGAAGTACGTCAATGAAGCCCCTGGTGGGCGTACCGTCGCTGAGCACCCTGCACAAGCCACTTACCTCCAGCAGGTCGTAGCCCGTGTAGGCGAAGCGAAGCCCACTCCGACTGCCGCTCTGATGACTGCCGTCTATCCTATCGAGGGGCTGAGCTGCGGGCACTGCGTAGCGCGTGCTACCGAAGCCCTCAAGGCGGTGGCGGGCGTTAGCTCCGTCACTATCTCGCTGGAGGCTGGCGAGGCAAGTGTCACGTATGACGCTGAGCACTGCACGCCCGAGGCCCTGCGTGCTGCGGTAGAGGCCGCTGGCTATACGCTCCGCATCGACGCACCCAAAGCATAGCAAAACAAGGGTGCCAGCTTCGGCTGGACCGAACGAATAGGTGGTACGGGTTGTTTTATCCATACCGCATCGATCATCGGTGAGGGGTACATTTGCAGACGGCAGGTGTACCCCTTGCCCGTACTAATAGTTATATTCATTCCATATGGTCAAGAGATCTTTCCCCCTCCTGGGACTTAACTGCGCAGCCTGCGCCGCTCATTCGACGAAGGCCCTGGAGAGTACGCCTGGCGTGCAATCCGCCACCGTCAACCTCGCCTCCGCCACGGCCTTTGTCGTCTATGATGAGACGCAGTGTACCCCCGAGATGCTCCGTGCAGCTGTGGCTACCATGGGCTATGACCTGCGTATCGATGAGCCTGAGGTGGGCGAGCTGGAGGCACTTCGTCAGCGGGAAGAGCGAGCCCTACAGCGCAAAACGCTGGTGGCAGTCGTCCTCTCGCTCATCGTGATGGTGCTGATGATGTGGCCACCGATGACGCTCCCGAAGTCGCTCATCTCCGCAGTCCTCACTGCCGTGACCCTCATCTGGGCAGGCTCGGGCTTCTTCGTGCGTGGCTGGCGTCAGCTACGTGCTGGGGCGGCGGGCATGGATCTGCTGGTGATGCTCTCGACCTCGGTAGCCTTCGTCTACAGCCTCTATCATCTGGGCGAATACCTCTTCATCGCGCCAGAAGCGCACCACCTGCACCACCTTTATTTCGAAGCCGCCTCAACGACGGTCGCCTTCGTACTCCTGGGCAAGGTGCTCGAGGCTCGGGCACAGCGTCGCACGTCGTCGGCTCTGCGTCGCCTCATGGGCGGTCAGCCAAAGACTGTGCATCAGCTCCTCCCCTCGGGCGAAGTCATCACGCTGCCCGTCAGTGAGGTCGAGCCCGGTATGGAGCTACGCGCCCTGCCGCACGAACTCTTCGCCGTCGATGGCGAGGTCATCTCGGGTGAATCCTATGCTGACGAGCAGCTCATCAGTGGCGAGCCTATTCCCGTGGCAAAGGTCGCTGGCTCCGAAGTCTATGCTGGTACGCTCAATGGTTCGGGGGCACTCGTCTATCGTGCCCGTGAGGTAGGTCGTGCGACGGTACTCTCTCGCATCATCCGTCTTGTGGAGGAGGCACAGTCGTCACGCGCACCGATTCAGCAGGTCGTGGATCGAATGGCTCGAGTCTTCGTGCCTGTGATCGTCCTCATCGCCGTCTTGACCTTCGTCGTATGGGGCTTCCTTAGTCCTGTGGACGGCTGGGAGCACGGCTTTGTTGCCGCCGTCACGGTGCTCATCATCGCCTGCCCCTGTGCTCTGGGGCTGGCTACCCCTACCGCTATCATGGTGGGTATCGGCCGTGGCGCCGAAGAAGGGCTCTTGGTGCGTAATGCTGAGGCGCTGGAGGCTGCAGGCCATGTCGATACCTTGGTCTTGGATAAGACGGGGACGATCACCGAGGGGCGTCCCGAAGTGAAGGCCATTCGCTGGTGTTCCGCCGAGGAGGATACTTCCTTAGCTACCATCTTGGCCGCCCTTGAAGAGCGTTCATCACACCCCTTGGCTGGGGCTATCGTTCGTGCGCTTCGCATATCTACGCAGGGAGTAGCCGAACCCACGACCTTCCGCGAAGAGGCGGGGCGTGGGCTGGAAGGTGTCGTCGATGGGGTGACCTATCGTGTCGGGCAGCGTGCCTTCGTGGAAGAGCTCTCTGGTGTACTCCGTGCCGAAGCCTTGAAGGCCTTGGAGGAAGGCGAGCGCTCGGGTGCTACGTGTAGCCTCTTTGCCCGTAGTGGGGAGGTGCTGGCCGTCATTCTTATCGCCGATACGATACGTGCCACCTCGGCCGAAGCTATCGCATCACTGCGTGCTCGTGGGCTGGAGGTCATTATGCTCACAGGCGACGGGCCGAGTGCTGCCCGTGCCGTCGGCGAAGCGGTCGGGGTAAGCCGTGTCGTAGATAGCGTGCGCCCCGAGGAGAAAGCGGCCTTCGTCGAAGGTCTGCAGAAGGAAGGACGTCGTGTGGCGATGGTCGGCGACGGCATTAATGATGCCGCGGCCTTGGCACGTGCCGACCTCTCGATAGCGATGGGCAGTGGGAGTGATCTGGCGATGGAGACTGCGATGGTGACGCTTCGTAGCTCCGACCTCAAGGCCTTGGAGCGCTTCTTCCATCTGGCACGCACGACCCTCAGGACCATTCATCAGAACCTCTTCTGGGCGTGCATCTACAACCTCATCGCCATTCCCGTGGCGGCAGGTGCGCTCTATCCCTTCACGGGCTACCTGCTCAATCCGATGCTCGCTGGTGGGCTGATGATGCTCAGTAGCCTCAGCGTCGTCACCAACAGCCTCCTCAGCGCACGCCGCCAGCGCTAAATAGCGCTCCCGTGATATTTAGGTATCTTTGTGCCCTATAATAAAGGATAATAGATACGGATACTCTTAAAGTATACACAGCATTATGTCAGATATGCCTAACAGCGTAGCCCCAGCAGAGAGTGGGGAAGAGAAGAAGAGCCTGAACTTCGTCGAGCAGATCGTCGAGGGCGATCTTCGTGCCGGGAAGAATGATGGACGCATCCAGACGCGCTTTCCACCAGAGCCCAACGGCTATCTCCACATCGGGCACGCCAAGGCTATCTGCATGGACTTCGGCATCGCACAGAAGTACGGCGGGGTGTGTAACCTCCGCTTCGACGATACGAATCCCACGAAGGAAGACGTCGAGTACGTCGATGCTATCCGTGAGGATATCGAGTGGCTCGGCTTCCACTGGGGCAATATCTACTATGCTTCGGACTACTTCGAGCGTCTGTATCAGTTCGCCGAAGAGCTGATCCGTGCAGGCCACGCCTACGTCGATGAGCAGACTGCCGAAGAGATCGCAGCGCAGAAGGGTACACCTACTACCCCTGGCGTCGCCAGCCCCTATCGCGATCGTCCCATTGAGGAGAGCCTCGATCTCTTCCGCCGCATGAACGCTGGGGAGTTCCCCGAAGGTGCGATGATCCTGCGTGCGAAGATCGATATGGCTTCGTCGAACATGCACTTCCGCGACCCCATCATCTACCGCATCATCAAGGTGCCTCACCACCGTACGGGTACGAAGTGGGGCGTCTACCCTATGTATGACTTTGCCCATGGGCAGAGTGACTTCTTCGAAGGGGTCACGCACTCGATCTGTACGCTGGAGTTCGAGGTGCACCGTCCGCTATACGATTACTTCGTAGACCTCCTGAAGAAGGTCGAGCCTAATCACCCCGAGGGCTATCGCCCACGACAGATTGAGTTCAACCGCCTGAACCTCACCTACACGATGATGAGTAAGCGTAAGCTCCTCCAGCTCGTGCAGGAGGGACACGTAGCAGGCTGGGATGACCCCCGTATGCCTACTATCTGTGGGCTGCGTCGTCGTGGCTATACGCCCGAGTCTATCCGTAGCTTCATCGATAAGATCGGCTACACGAAGTACGATGGTATCATCGATATGGCCCTCCTCGAGCACGCCGTCCGTGAGGATCTCAACCGCCATGCTCTGCGTGGCTCGGCTGTCCTCGACCCCGTGCGCCTCATTATCACGAACTACCCCGAGGGGCAGACGGAGGATATGAGCTTCCTCAACAACCCCGAAGATCCCGACTCCGACAGCCACACGATCCGCTTCTCGCGTGAGCTCTTCATCGAGCGTGAGGACTTCATGGAGGATGCTCCGAAGAAGTACTTCCGCATGACCCCTGGTCAGGAGGTGCGTCTCAAGAGCGCCTACATCGTGCGCTGCACGGGCTGCAAGAAGGATGAGAACGGCAATGTCATCGAGGTCTACGCTGAGTACGACCCCGAGACGCTCAGCGGTCGCCCCGAGAGCAACCGCAAGGTCAAGGGTACGATCCACTGGGTATCAGCTACGGATAGCGTCCCTGCCGAAGTGCGTCTCTACGACCGTCTCTTCCTCGATGAGAACCCCTCTGAGGCGGCTAAGGATAAGGAACTCGCAGAGCTCCTCAATCCCGAGTCACTCACCATCGTGCGCGAAGCACGTGTCGAGCCCTTCCTCGCTCAGGCTAAGTGTGGCGAGTACTATCAGTTCCAGCGCGTCGGCTACTTCTGCGTAGACCCCGATAGCCGTCCTGATCACCTCGTCTTCAACCGTACGGTATCGCTCAAGGATACGTGGAAGAAGGTCAATAAGTAGTCCCCTCCCACAGATATGATCGAGTCCTTAGGCTTCATCCAAGATATCCTCCATCACCTGAACTACTTCTGGGTGACGGTGCTTATGGCGATCGAGTCGTCATTCATCCCCTTCCCTTCTGAGGTCGTCGTACCCCCTGCAGCCTACAAGGCGGCTACGGGCGAGATGAATATCTTCCTCGTCGTACTCTTCGCCACGCTCGGCTCGGATATAGGTGCGCTGATCAACTACTATCTGGCGCGCTATCTCGGCCGCCCGATCGTGTATAAGTTCGCCAACTCCCGCATCGGTCGCCTCTGCCTGCTGAGTCAGGAGAAGATCGAGAAGGCCGAAGCTTACTTCGTGAAGAACGGTATCAGCTCCACGCTCATCGGGCGTCTTGTCCCAGGGATCCGTCAGCTCATCTCCATCCCTGCGGGGCTGGCAGGTATGCCTCTCAGTCGCTTCCTCCTCTACACCACGATCGGTGCAGGAGCGTGGAACGTCGTCCTGGCACTCCTCGGCTACTTCATCGGTAAGACCGTACCGCCCGAGCTCTTCGCCGAGACCATCCAGCGCTATAGCACGACGATCGGCCTCATCATCCTCGGCGTCCTCGTCGTCGGTGGTGTCGGCTACTATCTCTACAAGCGCCGTCAGAAGGCTGCCTAATCCAAGGGCGCATCACTACCACCTCTAAGGGTAGGTCCCCATCGCCACCTGTGCTATGGGGGCGCACCCTTAGAGGTTTCTTTTTTGCCGTACCTCTCTTTATCCCGTCTTCCTGTGACCACCCTCTCTCTTACGCTGAGTCCCTATCAGGCGTCTTCGGATGCTACGCTGCGCGAGGTCGTAGCGCGTGAGCTTGCCCTGCCGCTGGAGTCCATCACCTCGGTCGTGGTGCGCCGCCGCAATATCGATGCTCGTCAGCGCCGTATCCTCGTCAACCTCTCTGTCGAAGTCTATCTCGATGGCGAGCAGCCTGCCGTGGATGACTTCTCCGACCTCGTCTATCCCGATGTCTCGTCGGCGCCCTCGGCGGTCGTCGTCGGTGCTGGGCCTTGCGGGCTCTTCGCTGCGCTAAGGCTCATCGAGCTGGGCGTGCGCCCCATCGTCGTAGAGCGTGGGCAGGACGTGATGCAGCGCCGTCGTGACCTCGTCCAGCTGGAGAAGTCGGGCGTCGTCGACCCCGAGTCGAACTATAGCTTTGGCGAAGGTGGTGCGGGTGCCTTCTCGGATGGGAAGCTCTATACGCGTAGCAAGAAGCGTGGGAGCGTGGAGAAGATCCTCCGTGTCTTCTGTCGCTTCGGTGCCGACCCAAAGATCCTCATCGATGCCCACCCACATATCGGTACGGACAAGCTCCCCATCATCATCCGCCGTATGCGTGAGCAGATCATCGCCTCGGGTGGTGAGGTGCACTTCGCGTGTCGTATGGAGGAGCTGATCCTCGAGCGTGGGGAGGTGCGTGGTGTTGTCTGCTCGGGGGATCGTGCCTTCCACGGCCCAGTGCTGCTGGCTACGGGGCACTCGGCACGTGACGTCTACCGCTACCTGCATCGTGCGGAGATCCTTATCGAGGCCAAGCCCATCGCTGTCGGGGTACGTCTTGAGCACCCGCAGTCGCTCATCGATGAGATCCGCTACCACAGCCCCGAGGGGAGAGGGAAGTACCTCCCAGCTGCCGAGTATGTCTACAAGGCGCAGGCCGAGGGTAGGGGGGTGTATAGCTTCTGTATGTGTCCTGGGGGCTTCGTCGTCCCTGCCTCCACGGGGCCAGAGGAGACTGTCGTCAACGGGATGTCGCCTGCTAACCGTGGCTCGCGCTGGGCGAACTCAGGCCTCGTCGTAGAGCTTCACCCCGAGGATATTCCTGCTACGGGCATTCGGGTCGAGGATCCCACATCGCCCCTTGCCCTGATGCAGTGGTGCGAAGCCTTCGAGCATAAGAGCTATCTGGCGGCTAACCGATCGCTCCGTGCACCTGCTCAGCGTATGACGGACTTCGTCGCACGCCGTCATTCGTCCACGCTGCCCTCGTCGTCCTATACGATGGGGCTTACCTCGAGCGACCTGCACGAGTGGATGCCCGACTTCATCATGCGCCGTCTGTCGGCTGGCTTCCGTGCCTTCGACCGCACGACGCGTGGCTTCCTCACGGGCGAAGCTCAGCTCATAGGCGTGGAGTCACGTACCTCATCGCCCGTGCGTATCCCCCGTGACCGCATGACCTATGCGCACCCCGTCGTCGCAGGCCTCTATCCTGCGGGCGAAGGCGCTGGCTTCGCTGGCGGTATCGTCTCGGCGGCTATCGATGGGGAGAATGCTGCTCAGCAGATCGCTCTCGCCCTCGGCCGGTAGTTTGTACCTCTACTGAGCGCCTCGCTGCGCTCTTCGTGCCCCTTCTCTCTGTCCCTTTTCGGGCAGGAAGAAGGGGTTCTTCTTTGTCCTTCACTTTGCGTCTCTTGGGCAGGGGTGCTACGAACCTATATTGGTCACTGAGCTGACCTATATGGAAGGTTGTTGCTCTGCACATGGAGAAAAGTTGCGGACGAGTGGCAGAAAAGTTTGGGCTACGTACGTGGCTCTAATATCTACGTGCGTGGATATTTAGATTGACGTACCTGGTCTTTAAGACTACGTGCATAGACAGAGAAAAACCACTACGTGAAGGCGCTTTTTTCTTCACGAGAACGATGCTTGTCCCTCCGCTGAATAAGAGGAGTACTCGTGATAAAGCGAAGGGCTTGTGTATCACTTCGTGGAGGTATATCGCGGGGCTGGGCGTGCGATACCTTAGCGCTCTAAACCTCTCTCGTGAGTGAGGTGCTACGCCCCCCGCAAAGGCGCTCCTTGAGTAGCCTCCCTCGGGGGTGAGAGCGCGGGGGGATAGAGACGATACGAGCGCGGCGGCCCCTTATCTAATTCTTAGCTATCTTTGCAGGCGTACCGAGCGTGGCAAATGGGCGAGCAGAGATACTGGCCCTATGTCACTCGGGCGTTATCTCATAGATGCGTAGACAGACAGAATTCGGACAGAAGGTAGCGTTGGGGGTCGTAGCCCTCATGATCCTCGCTGCCTGCGGTACGCGACATAAGGCTCCCAAGCGTGAGGCCAAGGTACAGCAGAAAACCTTGGCAAGGGGGCGTGCGTCTTCGTCTACCGACACAACGAGTACGCTCACGCAGCTCAGCTCCTTCCTCCCCGACTCTTCCCTATCAGATAGCCTCAAGGGCGCTGGTGGTGTGCGTCTTGATAGCCTGCAGAAGAAGGCCGACACGCTCGCTGCACGCCCCGACAGCCCCGACAGTCTTAGCTCGCTTCGTCTCGATACCCTCAGCCTGACGGCCAAGGAAGCTGAGCGCCGTGAGCGCCGTCGTCGCCAGCGTGAGAGCTTCGATGATATCATCGCCTACAAGGCGCAGGACTCGATGGTCCTCATCGGGCAGAGCTTGACCTACCTCTTCGGCCCCAGTACCGTGGACTATAAGGACAAGGGGATGGATGCGAACTTCATGCGCCTCAACCTCGACAGCAACCTCGTCTACGCACACTATATCCTCGACAGCACGGGGAAGGCTACGGCCTACCCGAAGTTCCGCGACGGCGGGGAGAGCTATGAGGCGAAGAGCCTGAACTACAACTTCAAGACGAGCAAGGGCTTCATCACGGGCGCTGTCACCCAGCAGGGCGAAGGCTATATCACGGCCGAGCGCACGAAGATGGTCAGCAACAACTGCCTCTACATGGAGAACGGGCGCTATAGCACCTGTGACAACCACGAGCATCCGCACTTCTACTTCATGCTGACCAAGGGGAAGGCTCGCCCGCAGAAGAATGTCGTCGCCGGGCCTTCGTACCTCGTCATCGCTGACGTGCCGATGCCTATCGGTCTGCCCTTCGGTTTCTTCCCATTCAATAAGAGCTATTCTTCGGGGATCATCATGCCGAAGTACGGGGAAGAGACGCAGCGTGGCTTCTACCTGCGCGAAGGGGGATATTACTTAGCCTTCAACGACTACGTTGACCTGGCCCTCACGGGGGACTGGTATAGCCTCGGCTCATGGGGCGTCAATGCCCGCTCGAACTACCGTAAGCGCTACCGCTTCGGCGGGAGCGTCAACCTCAGCTACCTCACGACCAAGACGGGGGAGCGTGACGTCGTCGGGGACTTCTCCGAGAGCCGTGACTTCCGCATCAATTGGACGCATACGCAGGACTCTAAGGCTAACCCCAACGAAACCTTCTCGGCGAGCGTGAACTACTCGACGAGCTCCTTCAACCACAACTCGCTCGCCACGCTCTACAACCCTAGCATCGCGGCGCAGAATACGAAGAACTCCTCGGTCAACTATAGCCGCAACTTCCCTGGTACGCCCTTCCGCATCTCCGCCTCTATTGAAGCGACGCAGACCTCTGCCGACTCGATGGTCACGATGAGCCTGCCGAATATCGCTATCAGTATGAATCGTATCTACCCCTTCAAGCGCAAGAAGCGTGTCGGGGCAGAGCGCTGGTACGAGAAGATCAGCATCAGCTACTCGGGGCAGTTCCGCAATAGCATCTCCACGAAGGAGAACCGCCTCTTCCAGTCCAACCTCATCAAGGACTGGAACAATGGCTTCTCCCACAACATCCCCATCTCGGCGTCATACAAGCTCTTTAGCTACATCGACCTCACGCTGAGTGCGAACTACAACGAGCGCTGGTACACCTACAAGTCGGTCAAGGAGTATAATGCGACGACCGACCGCACGGAGTTCCGCCGTATCTATGGCTTCAACCGCGTGTACGACTTCTCCACGTCGGCGAGCCTGAATACCACGCTCTACGGCTTCTTCCAGCCGTGGAAGATCTTCGGCGATAAGGTGCAGATGATCCGTCACCGCATCACGCCACGTGTCGGTATCAGCTACACGCCTGACTTCGGCGATAAGATGTGGGGCTACTACGACCGCCTGCAGTACATCGACAATGCCGGTGTCGCGCACTCGGAGGAATATGCTCGCTTCGGCGATGGTCATATCTTCGGTATACCTGGGCGTGGGAAGACCGCCGCGATCAACTTCGGCTTCGACAACAACCTCGAGATGAAGGTGCGTACGAAGACCGACAGCACCGAGACCACGAAGAAGATCAGCCTCATCGACAACCTCTCGCTGAGCTCGAGCTACAACCTCGCTGCTGACTCCTTCCAGCTCGCCGATATCAACGCCAGCATCACGCTGCGCTTCTCGCCCTCACTCCACCTCTCCCTCAGCGGTGCCTTCGACCCCTATATGTACGGGCATACTACGGACGCTGCTACAGGGCGTGTCAGCGAGCACCGTGTGAATAAGCTCCGTATCTTCAACGGCAAGGGCTTCGGTAGCCTTCGTGGTACGGGTACCTCCTTCAGCTACACGCTGAGCAACGATACCTTCCGCAAGCTGCGTGAGTTCTTCTCAGGGAAGAAGGATAAGAAGCCCAAGGATAAGGACAAGCCCGAGGGCGAAGATCCCAACCTCGCTGGTGCTCCTGCCGACGGGCGTGACACGTCGCTGGCGGATATGGCTGCCAAGGGCCAGAAGAATAAGAGCCTCTTCGACACCAACAACAGCGAAGGCGAGTACGACGATGACGGTTACCTCAAGGTCAGCATCCCCTGGAGCCTCTCGCTCAGCTATGGGGTGAACCTCCAGCGCACGACCTTCGACCCCCGTCGCGATGAGTACAACTACGGGCTGACGCACAGCTTGATGTTCTCGGGTAGCATCCAGCCTACGAAGAATTGGTCCTTCAACGTCAACGCCAGCTACGACTTCATCGCCAAGCGCATCGCGAATATGACCATCGGGATTAGCCGTGACCTCCACTGCTGGAGCCTCACGGCCAACGCGATCCCCTTCGGCCCCTACCGCAGCTACAGCATCTCTATCGGCGTGAAGAGCTCGCTCCTGCACGACGTTAAGTGGGACAAGCACGGCTACTCCTCTGCTAATAGCTGGTAGCCCGCTCTCGCCCCTCCCATAGCATATCGCCCCCGCCTCTCTCCAACGAAGAGGCGGGGGCGATGCTTTTCTTCAGGTGGTGACCTATGGTAGAAGACGGGTCTGTACGGGCACTTCCCAAGGAAAGAAGCGGGTAATTCCGTATCTTTGCCAGCGTATAATACTGATATAGACAGCATATGAATATAGAGCACGACGACGAAGAGGAGAAGATCCCCGAGGTGACGCCCGATATCATTGAGGACGAAGAGCCCCCCGCCTACCAGCCGGCAGAGGGCTTGCCTTACCGCCCGGAGCTGAGCAACCTGTCGAAGATGTACCAGACATGGTTCCTCGACTACGCCTCCTACGTCATCCTCGAGCGTGCTGTACCCCATATCGATGACGGGCTCAAGCCCGTGCAGCGCCGTATCCTCTACAACCTCAAGCGGATGGATAGCGGCAAGCTCATCAAGGTAGCTAACATCGTCGGGGAGACGATGAAGTACCACCCCCACGGTGACGCCTCGATCAATGATGCCCTCGTCCAGCTCGGACAGAAGGGCTTCCTCATCGATACGCAGGGGAATTGGGGGAATATCCTCACTGGTGACCCCGCTGCTGCAGGCCGATACATCGAGGCGAAGCTCTCCGCCTTCGCCCACGAAGCTGTCTACAGCGACCGCGTCACTCCGTGGAAGAAGACCTACGACGGCACGACCGATGAGCCCGTAGCACTGCCCGTGAAGTTCCCACTGCTCTTGGCGCAGGGTGCTGAGGGTATCGCTGTCGGCTTGTCCTCCAAGATCCTTTCGCACAACTTCGTCGAGCTGGCAGAGGCCGCTTGTGCCTACCTGCGCGGCGAGGAGTTCACGCTCTATCCCGACTTCCCCACGGGGGGGCTCATCGACGTCTCCCGCTACAATGACGGCGAGCGTGGCGGTAGCCTCAAGTCCCGTGCGAAGATCGATAAGATCGACTCCAAGACGCTGAGCATCTCCGAGCTCCCTGCGGGGAAAACCACGACGACGCTCATCGAGTCCATCCTCAAGGCCGTAGAGAAGGGGAAGATCCGCATCCGCCGTGTCGACGATATGACGGCTGCCACGACGGATATCCGCCTGACGCTCGCCGCTGGTGTGTCGTCAGACAAGGCCATTGATGCGCTCTATGCCTTCACGGACTGCGAAGTCAGCATCTCACCCAACTGCTGCGTCATCTACGAGGAGAAGCCTCTCTTCACGACCGTCAGCGAGCTCTTGCGCTATAGCGTAGAGCGCACGAAGTTCCTCTTCGGCGAAGAGCTGAAGATCCTCCTCTCGGAGAAGGAAGAGCAGTACCTCGGTGCTTCGCTTGAGCGTATCTTCATCGAGGAGCGCATCTATAAGGATAAGGCCTTCGAAGAAGCTGCCGACGAAGCCACGGCTCTCGCACATATCGCTAAGCGCATCGAGCCCTTCGCCGATCGCTTCCTCCGCCCAGTGACGACGGACGACCTGCGCCGCCTCCTGGAGCTGCGTATGGCACGTATCCTGCGCTTCAACCTCCCCAAGCACGAGGCGGCACTCCTGCAGATCGAGCAGGATATGGCTCAGCTCCGTCACGACATCGCGCACCTCACCGACTACACCATCCGCTGGTACCAGCATCTCATCCAGCGCTACGGAGCTGCCTTCCCACGCCGCACGAAGATCACGAACTTCGGCACCATCGAGGTCACGAAGGTGGCCGAGCTGGATGCTAAGCTCTACATCAACCGCGAGGAAGGCTTCTTCGGTACGGCACTGAAGGACGCTGAGTTCGTGTGCAACTGCTCGAGCCTCGACGAGGTCATCATCATCTTCCGCTCCGGCAAGTACTTCGTCGGCAAGGTCGAGGATAAGAAGTTCTACGGCAACGAGGAGGTCATCTATATCAACCGCTATCAGCGCAATGACGAGCGCACGATCTACAACGTCATCTACCGCGATGGCAAGGTGGGCTCAGTCTACGCTAAGCGCTTCAACGTACTCTCGGTCATCCGTGACCGCGTCTACGACCTGACGCGTGGCAAGGAAGGCTCACGCGTGCTCTACTTCTCTGCCAACGGCAATGGTGAGGCGGAGAAGGTCGCCGTCAAGCTCAAGATCCGCAATGCCCGCCAGCGCCTCTTCCAGTTCGAGAAGGACTTCTCCGATATCCCCATCAAGTCGCGTAGCTCCGTCGGGCTCTTAGTGACGAAGGCAGAGGTGCACTCGGTATCGCTCCTGAGTAAGGGCTTCTCGACGCTCGGTGGGCGTGACGTATGGTTCGACCGCGATGTCCTGCGCCTGAACTACAACGAGCAGGGTCAGTACCTCGGCTCCTTCCACGCCCGTGACCGCATCCTCATCGTCCTCAAGTCGGGCGAATGCTATACTTCCGACTTCAGCGACTCTATCCATATCGAGGAGAACCTCCTGCGCATCGAGAAGAATGAGCCCCGCAAGATCTGGACGGCCGTCTACTACGATGCCGATCAGAAGTACCATTACATCAAGCGCTTCAGCATCGAGGAAGATCAGAAGCGTGAGAATATCCTCGGGGAGAACCCCAAGAACGAGCTGCTGCTCCTGACCGACACGTACTACCCACGCCTCCTCATCGGGCGTCAGGAGAAGGGTGGCGAGCTACGCACGACCGAGATCGATGTCGAGGAATTTGCTCTCGTCAAGAGCATCCGCGCCCGTGGTAAGCGTATCGCTCCGTACCTCATCGACCAAGTCGAGGAGCTCCCTCCGCTGAAGGAATCCCCCGTCTTCGAGTCGGAGCACGACGAGTCCATGGCGGAGACTGAGGAAGAAGAAGCCGACCTCTTCGCAGGACAGACCGAGGATAGCTCGAACGAATAAGCCCCCCATCCCATCATGAATAAGCCCCTTGCTCTGCCCCTCATGGCCCTCGCACTGGCGCTCCTCTCGGCTCCGCTGAGAGCTCAGAGTGCAGCGGATAGCCTCGGGGCAGGCTCAGAGGCGCGTAGCCTCTTCACGATACCAGAGCCACAGACCCGCCAGAGCAACATCACCTACCGCAGCCAGTACTTCGGTATCGGAGGGATGCGTCTCGGGCATACCTACCTCACACCGCTCAACTACGGCGGGAAGGTCTACAGCTACACCTCGGAGCATACTCGCTTGGGCTACCGCTCTCTGCCAGAGCAGCGTGTCGCACGAGGAAGCCTCTTCGGCTACACGCCTCGCACGACTGACCCCCGCTGGCTACGGCACACGGTGCTGAATGTCGACCTTGCCTCGACGAAGAATCCCGCTGGCAATGGCTCCATCTACAGCCTTACCGCTCGCTATGACTGGGGGCGTCTGCGCCACATCAGCGCCGGCAGCTGGGGATGTCTCGCTATCGGTGGTAGCGTCGTCGGTCTCGCTGGTGGTATGTACAGCTCCCGCAATGGGAACAACCCAGGTACGCTGGATATGGCGCTCTCGGTAGGTCCCTCGGCACTCTACTCGCTTCGCTTCGGCCCCGCACGCCTCCCACTCCTTCTCAAGGCTTACGCGCATACGGACCTTCTTGGCTTTGCTTTCTCTCAGGAGTTTGGTGAGACGCTCTACGAGCTCTATTACTTCGGCCAGCCCTCGCGCCGTATCTACCTGACGCATCCGCTGAAGGCTCCCACGGGCTTCGTCCTCACCAGCGTAGATGTCCCCGTGCTCGACTACTTCACGCTCTCGGTAGGCTACCGCTGGGACTATCGCCGCACGGAGCTGAATCACCTCTCCGCCTACCGCCATCAGCACAGCCTCCTCATCGGGGTGACGACGAAGATCCTTCCGCTTGAGGGGCGTCGTGCTGCCGATGATCACTCGACCCTTGTGCCCTTCTGATATGAAGCACCTCACTAAGCTCCTCGCCGCGCTTGGCCTTCTCCTATCGCTTGCGTGCTGTACCACCGAGCGCGAGTACACGGCGGATCCGTATGCCAACTATGACCGCCTCTGGGAGATCCTCGACCGAGGCTATTGCTACTTCGACCTCAAGCTCCCTCAGGGCACTACCTGGCGTGACCTCTACCACAAGCACCGCCGTGACCTGCGCCCCAAGATGACGACTGACTCGCTCTTCCTCGTGATGAGCCAGCTTCTCGCTGAGCTGCGTGACGGGCACGTCAATCTGATCTCCACCTTCGACTACGGGCGCTACTGGCAGTGGCGAAGCGAAGGCCCTCGCTCCTATGACGAGACGCTCATCGAGAGCTACCTCGGCAATGACTACCACATCGCTGGCGGGCTGGCCTACAAGTCGCTGGATTATCCGAAGGGTGTGCGTCGTGCTGAGCCTATCGGCTACGTCCGTGTGGCATCGTTCTCCTCGGCGATCTCAAGTAGCAATGTGAATGCCGTGCTCAACCGCCTCAAGGCGTGCAACGGCCTCATCCTCGACCTGCGCAACAATGGGGGCGGTCAAGTCACGACCTCCGATATGCTGGCGCAGCACTTCATCCGTGAGCGCAAGCTCGTCGGCTATATCTCGCACAAGACGGGCCCTGCGCACGATGCCTTCTCGCGTCGCACTCCCTTCTACCTCGATACCCTGCAGGCAGGTACGATCTGGCTTAAGCCCGTCGTCGTCCTCGTCAACCAAGGGGTGTACAGCGCCGCCAATGACTTCACGCTCCGCATGAAGGGCCTCCCACAGGTCAAGATCGTCGGGGTGAAGACGGGCGGTGGTGGTGGCCTGCCGATGTCCTCGGAGCTGCCTAATGGCTGGGCGGTGCGCTTCTCTTCGTCCCGCACGTATGATGCCGACGGCGCTGATATCGAGCAGGGCATCACGCCTGATGTCGTCCTCAAGGATGAGATCGCCCGCGGGGCAGAGGTCGATCCCTATATCGAGGCCTCGGCAAGTCTCCTCACACGCTGGATCCTACAGATCAAGTCGAAGCAGAAGAAGCAGTAGCAGTAGCTCCTTCGTAGTCCATATAAAAGCGATCCCCCACAGTGACTCGGTCACTGCGGGGGATCACTTTTTAATAGGAGCTATCTCCTCGGGGGCTTAGAAGCGGAAGCCGAGAGAGACGGAGGCACGAAGCCAAGCCCAAGGGGTGGAGACGTTGTCGATAGAGACCTTCTTAGAGGCCTTGTCTACGTTGACATCCTGGCCGACGAGCTTGATGGTGGGCAGGTCGCTGACGTTCTCGCTGATCTGCTGCTGCAGGTCTGCGATTTCCTGGTCGGAGAGGCCTGTAGCAGAGTAGTCGCCCGCGAGGGTCAGCTTACCCTTACCAGCGTGCACACCGAGGATGTTCCAGTCGAGGACGATGTTCTTGTTGCGACCGAAGAGCCACTGAGCACCGAGACCGAAGCCGAAGCTATTCGTCTTGAAGTCGCCCGTGAGGTCGAGAGCAACAGGCTTTTCGGCCGAAGAAGCGCTTTCGTGTACGTTCATATTGAGCGTGTAGCCAGAGAGCTTATAGTTCTGATAGCGGTAGTAAGCCATCAGGTAGAAGCCGTGACCGTAGCCACCACCCGTGTACCAGCGCAGCTCAGGCGTGACGTAGAAGGACTGGAGCTTTACGCTGCTCATAGAGACATCGTGGCCGATGTGATTCTCGAACGACGAGGAGAAGGGCAGGGCACCCTTAGGCATCGTAGCGATGCCGAGCTGGAGGCTGAGACCCTTCGTGAGGATGCGCTCAGCAGCGAAGCTGTAGTTCTTGAAGATAGGGCTGGTGATGTTAGCCTTGACGATGGTCTTCCCGTCGAGGAGAGCGCCATGGTCGGGAGTGAACTTAGGGGTTTGAGCCGCGAGGGTGCTTCCCAGGGCGAGGCTCAGCAAGAGAGTAGAGAATTTCTTCATACGTATGTATATGTTTTAGATATTTAACGTTGCAAAGATAATCTAATATTCTTGTGGTTCAATTGCTGCTCCGCGTATGGATAAAAGTTGTGGAGGAGTGGTAGATAAGTTTGGACTACGTACGTGGATCTAATATCTACGTACGTGGATATTTGGATTTGCGTACCTGGTCTTTAAGACTACGTGCGTAGATAGAAGAATACCACTACGGGAAGGCGCTTTTTTTCACGCGAATGGCACTTTCCCCTCCGCTGGATCAGAGGAATATACGTGCAGAGGCGAAGGGAAAAGCGTATCACTTCGGAGAGGTATATCGGGGGCTGGGCGTGCGATACCTTCGCAGAATAAATAGAGGGCAGGACTCTCCTGCAACAGGCTTATTTAGGCTGACATCACGACCCCATAGGGGGCTGTGGCGCCTCTCCCCTCAGAGGGACTCCCAGCGATGTGCTTCTGATGCCGTCCCTTTCAGGGCAAATGCGTATTTTTGTATTAGGGAGATTGCTCACCTTGCGAAGCCTCCCATTTCCCGCAAACGATACTTAGATACTTTATTAGATACGCTGCTTATGGCACTGACATTGGGGGATCTTGTCCCCGACCTCTTAGGCTTGGACGAAGCAGGGCAGGAGGTACGCCTCTCAGACTACCCTGGGCGTAAGATCGTCCTCTACTTCTACCCCAAGGACAATACCTCGGGTTGCACGGCTCAGGCATGTAGCCTGCGTGACGGCTACAGCGAGCTCCGCGCTGCTGGCTACGAGATCATCGGGGTGAGCCGTGACTCGGCGAAGAGCCATGTGGGCTTCCGCACGAAGTACGAGCTGCCCTTCCGCCTCATCGCCGACACCGATGTGCGCCTCAATGAGCTCTTCGGCACTTGGATCGAGAAGAGTATGTACGGCCGCAAGTACATGGGCACTGAGCGCACGACCTTCGTCATCGGCACCGATGGCCGTATCGAGCGCATCATCCGTGGCAAGGCCGTCAATACGAAGGACCACGCCCAGCAGATCCTCCACGAAGATTAATCACGGGCTCTCCTGAGCCACATATAAATAGACAACCTCCACATGAGTGAAGAAGTAAAGCTCTCCAAGAGCGCTAAGGATAAAGAGAAGCAGGCCCAGGATGAGGCCAAGCTGAAGACCCTCGAGACCGTCCTCGGTAAGATCGAGAAGACCTACGGCAAGGGTGCGGTCATGAATATGGCTGCCCGCCCCACGACCGACGTCAACGTCATCCCCACCGGCTCGATCAACCTTGACCACGCTCTCGGCGTAGGTGGCTATCCCCGCGGTCGTATCATCGAGATCTACGGCCCCGAGTCTTCGGGTAAGACGACGCTGGCTATCCACGCTATCGCAGAGGTGCAGAAGCAGGGCGGTAAGGCGATCATCATCGACGCCGAGCACGCCTTCGACCCCTCCTATGCTGAAGCGCTGGGTGTCGACATGGACAGCCTCTATATCTCTCAGCCCGACAACGGGGAGCAGGCGCTCGACATCGCCGAGCAGGTCATCCGCTCAGGTGCCGTCGACCTGGTCATCATCGACTCCGTCGCAGCACTCGTGCCTAAGCAGGAGATCGAGGGCGATATGGGTGAGACGAAGGTTGGTCTGCAGGCCCGCCTCATGTCGCAGGCCCTGCGTAAGATCACGGGGGCTATCAGCAAGTCCAATACTGCCTGTATCTTCATCAACCAGCTTCGTGAGAAGATCGGTGGGAACTCCTACGGCCCCTCCGAAACGACTACGGGTGGTAACGCCCTGAAGTTCTACGCCTCCGTGCGTCTGGACATCCGTCGTATCGGCCAGCTCAAGGATGGCGACGAGGTCATCGGGAACAATACCCGCGTGAAAGTGGTCAAGAACAAGGTGGCACCTCCCTTCCGCGTCGCAAACTTCGAGATCCTCTACGGTCAGGGTATCTCCCGCCTCGGTGAGATCATTGACATCGCTGAGAGCGAAGACTTCATCAAGAAGAGTGGCTCGTGGTACAGCTACGGAGCTACGAAGCTCGGTCAGGGTAAGGAGAATGCTAAGCAGACGCTCGCCGACAACCCCGAGCTCCTCGATGAGCTGACTGAGAAGGTCAAGGAAGCCCTGCGCAACGAAGGCAAGCCCAAGGACAAGCGCAAGAAGAAGGCCGCTAAGGACGAAGACGAGGACGAGGATTAATTCCCCGTCCCCGGCCTCTCGCTTCTATTGTAATCTATGGGAAAGCTAATCATCATCTCCGCTCCCTCGGGTACGGGGAAGAGTACGCTCATCAGCCGTCTACTCGCTGAGCACCCCGAGCTGCATCTCGGCTTCTCCGTCTCGGCGACGAGCCGCCCACCCCGTGGGCAGGAGCAGCATGGCGTGGAGTATTACTTCTTCTCTCCCGAGGAGTTTAAGGCCGGCATTGAGCGTGGCGACTTCCTCGAGCACGAAGAGGTCTACCCCGGACGCTACTACGGTACGCTCCGCTCCGAGGTCGACCGCCGTATCGCTGCGGGTGACCGTGTGATCTTCGACGTCGACTGCGTCGGCGGGCTGAATATCAAGAAGGGATATGGGCACGAAGCCCTGAGCATCTTCATCGAGCCGCCCTCGATCGAGGAGCTCCGTCGTCGTCTCGTCGGGCGCTCTACGGATAGCCCCGAGGTCATCGAGGAGCGTGTGGCGAAGGCCACTCACGAGCTGACGTATGCACCGCTCTTTGACCGTGTGCTGACCAACGATGATCTGGAGCGCTGCTACGGGGAGTTCTACTCGATCGTGAGTGCCTTCCTCAGCGAAGACTAAGGCTCAGAGCTCCAGCGTACAGATCGCACCATAGGGAATTTGGTGGCTGAAGGCCTCCTCGAGGGGATACCAGCCAGCCCAGAGCTCAGCAGATAGGAGGACTCCTCCGTGTGTGAAGACTAAGACTTCGCATGCGGAGGAGTCCTCGTTTTGTGCGAGTTCATCTCGTAGCTCTTCGATGAAGTCCGCTACGCGTGCTGCCTGCTCTGTGAAGGACTCGCCCCCCGTGGGTGCCACGTGGAGGTAGTCGTCGTACCAGAGCTGGAGGCGTGGGTCGGTGATCTCATCGAAGCGCTGTAGCTCCCACTCCCCGAAGTTCAGCTCTAAGAGCCGTGCGTCGAGGATGGGGACTTCGTAGCCCAGCGCCTCACAGAGGCGCCGACAGCGGGAGAGTGGACTGCTATAGATGCGGGTAGGTGTGCGCCCTTCGAGCCGCTCAGTGAGCCGTGCTCTGACGTCCTCCGCCTCCTCGGCGAAGGATGCTGCCAGCGGGATGTCACTCTGCCCATAGCAGACACCGCGTGCGATGTCGGGGCGGGTGTGGCGGATGAAGTGCAGGCGCATGGTAGTAGGTCGGATCGTGGCTTAGACGTCTAAGCCGAGGCGGTAGAGGATGGCGAAGCCCGTGAGCGTCGCCAGCTCTGAGAGGAGGCAGAGTGCTCCGCAGGTGTCGCCCGTGTAGCCGCCGATACGCTTACGCAGGTAGGCGATGAGCCCACCACCGACGAGGATGGGGAGGAAGATGGAGAGCGGTACGAAGTGGGCGAGTTCGCTTCCTCCGATGGGTGTCGCCTCGATAGGGCGCAGTGTCCACCACTGCGCCGTGAGGAAGATCGCCAGCGCTGCGTAGATCGCCAAGGGGCGTGCCTTGCGGTAGGTGACCCCGATCTTACTATCCTCTTCGCGACGAGCGTAGGGGAGGAACTGTACCTGCAGGAGCGAGGTGACCTTCCCCGTGATATCTGAGGCGAAGAGCACGGCAGGGAGCCAGCCGGCAGGGAGTGACGTGCCCAGTGCCCAGTAGGTGAGGTAGTAGAGGAGGAGCCCGAGGACGGCATAGCTCCCCACGTGGCTATCCTTCATGATCGCGAGGATCTGACTGCGCTCCCGTCCGCCTCCGAAGCCGTCGAAGAAGTCGCCGAGGCCGTCTTCGTGGAAGGCGCCCGTGAGGAGCAGGCGTGTGCCGAGGGCTAAGGCCAGCGCTGCTCCCACCGAGGGTAGTACGAGTGAGTAGAGGTAGAAGCTCCCCGAGAGGGTCGTCGCCGTCACGAGTCCCGCCACGGGCCACCAGCTTAGGGCGTCCTCATAGTCGGCCTTGGTGAGCTCCCGCAGGCGCCAGAAGGGGAGGCGCGTGAAGAGGCTGAGGGCAGCGATGAGCGCCCCGAGGTGACTTCGCTTCGTATTCGAACTATTCATACCAAACGCTACCCGGCTGCTCGGTGAGGGTGAAGCGGATCTCGCCGCCCTGCATCACGTCATCGTAGGTGATGTAGGACTTGCGGAGCGCACGCCCGTTGATGGTGACGCGCTTGATATAGCGCTTCTTCTCGCTCAGTTCGGGAGCGGAGAGGCGGAGCGTACGGCCATTGGGCAGGCTGATCGTACTCTCGCGGAAGAGGGGCGTTACGAGTTCGTAGCGTCCGCTCAAGGGATCGACGGGGTAGAAGCCGAGCGAGGCGAAGACGTACCAGGCGGACATCTGACCGCAGTCTTCATTGCCACAGAGGCCAGCGGGCTTATCGGTGTAGAGCTGCTTGAGTACGCGGTGCGTGAGGTCGGTGGTCTTCCAAGGCTGTCGGGCTGCATTGTAGAGGAAGATGACGTGATGCCCAGGCTCGTTGCCGTGAGCATACTGGCCGATCATCCCCGTAGAGAAGATAGGTAGCTCGATGTGGCTGGGGGTCTCGGATGAGAAGAACTCGTCGAGGCGCTCACCGAGCTTACCCTGCATGAGCTTCGTCAGCCCATCGATATCGTGCTGTACGCTGAAGAGGTAGTGGTAAGCATTGCTCTCGGTGAAGGGCTTGGTGTAGGCAAAGGGATCGAAGACGCTATCCAGCTCGCCATTGCTCTTGCGGGGGCGGAAGAAGCCCGTCTTCTCGTCCCAGAGGTGGCGGTAGGAGCGGGCGCGCTCGCGGTAGATCTTCTCCACTTCGTGGTCACCCATCCAGGCGGCATAGCGTGCGATAGCATCATCGTCGTAGGCGTACTCGAGGGTCTTCGAGACGCTCTCGTCCTCGCGGTCGCTCGCCACGTAGCCCTTCTTGCGGTAGTCGTCCAGCCCGCGGTAGCCCTTGCGCTCAGCCGTCGTGCGAAGGAGGTGGAGGAGCTTCGCCTTGTCCTTGGGGACGTAGATCCCACGTAGGACGGCCTCGACGATGACGGGTACAGAGTGGTAGCCGATCATCATGTCGGTCTCGGAGGCGAACATATTCCACACGGGGAGGTGACCCTCGTTCTGCTCGCCGAAGTCGATGAGTGACTGCACGAAGTCACGCTGGAGGTTGGGCTGAAGGATGGAGTAGAGTGGGTGGGCTGCACGGTAGGTGTCCCACAGTGAGAAGGTGCTGTAGGTGCCACCTGCACGCTGATGGATCTCACGGTCAGCGCCGAGGTAGCGGCCATCGACGTCGCTATAGAGTGTGGGGCAGATCTGCGCGCGGTAGAGTGCCGTGTAGAAGGTCGTCTGCAGGCTATCGGGTGTGTCGGATGAGAGACGGATCTGTGCAAGACGCTTGTCCCAGCGGTGGGTAGCTGCCTGGCGGTAGCGGTTGAAGTCGGTATGAGGGGCTTCGGCCTGCAGGTTCTTCAGCGCGCCCGCTTCGCTTACACCAGAGAGAGCGGTGCAGAGCGTGATGCTTTCGCCAGCACGTACCTTATTGTAGTAGAGGCGGAGGATGACGCCATGGCCGACGGACTTACCTACTTGGCCCTTGCTCAGGATGTATGGGGTAGCTGTGCGCTCGATGCGGGCGGCAGGGCGAGAGAGCTTTGTGGTGAAGTAGACCCTCTGATTGCGGGCCCAGCCGTCGGAGTAGCGGAAGCCCGTGATCTGTGTGGGCGAGATAGCACGTGCGTCGCTATTGACGGTGCGGTCCCAGTTCATCGCCTTGTCAAGATTGAGGATGATGCAGACCGAGTCGGCATCCTTCTGGAAGGTGTAGCGCTGTACCCCCACGCGGTCGGTGGTGGTCAGCTCGACACGGATGTCATAGGGCTCGAGTGTCACGGCATAGTAGCCTGCCTTCGTCACCTCGGTAGCGTGCGAGAAGCGTGCGTGTATGCCGATAGGTGCTTGCTCCTCTCCCGTCTTACCTGCCTGAGGCTTGCGGGTGAGACGGTCGTCCAGCGCGGGAAGGGTGACGGGGAGGAAGGAGATATCATAGAGGTCGCCTGCTCCCGTGCCACTCAGGTGCGTGTGGCTGAAGCCTGCGATCGTGCTGTCGGGGTAGAAGTAGCCAGCGATATAGTCCCAGCCCGCTCGCCCGTTGTCGGGGCTGAGCTGCACCATGCCGAAGGGTGCCGAGGCACCAGGATAGACATTGCCCACCCAGTCGGTACCGATGAGCGTATTCACACGCTGCGAGAGGTGTGGATACTGAGGGCGAACGATCTGCTTGCGCTGTGCGGGTAGTGCGAGGGTCGTAAGAAGGCCGATGCCAAGGCCCAAGAGGGCACGTAATCGTCTTGTCATAGAGGAGGCCATAGCTATATAATATTGCGTAAAGATACGCATTTACCCACGGGTAATCGGTATGTGACGGTGGGTTTCCCCCGCCTTATCCACTACTTATACACAGCGTGCGCCCCATCTCTTCACTACGGGGAGGGATGGGGCGCACGTATGGGGGATGGTCTTACTTCCCGATACGCTCGTAGACGCTCTCGAAGGGTACACGGATGCGGTCGCCCAAAGCGCGCTTCTCATCACGGATACCGCAGGAGACGATGAGCGAAGGTTCGACGGAGGAGGGTAGGCCCAGCACCTTGCGCACACGGCGGGCATCGAAGCCCTCGACGGGGCAGGTGTCGTAGCCTGCCTCACTCATAGCGAGCATGAAGGTCTGCGCTACGAGGGCACAGCTCTTATGCAGGACGGTCTTCATATCGCCCTCGGTACCCTGACGTATCATGGGGCGGAAGAGTGCGATGGTGTTCATCACGAGATGGCGTGCCCAGCCCAGACCTTGCACCCACGGCTGTAGAGGAAGGGGACTACCTTGGTCATGTATTCACGCTGCATAGCTTCGTACTTTGCCCACTTCTCCTCGGGCTGGTGCTTGTGGATATCCTCCACGATGCGGGGGAAGAGGTGATCCACACGCTCACGCCAGCGGGAGGGGGTGATGGCGAAGACGACGACTTCCTTTGCCGTGCTGATGGTGCTCTGCCCGAGACAAGCCGGGGTGAGCGCAGCGATGACGGTAGGGTCAGTGATATGGTAGCAGCGGTAGAGCTGCATATTCGAGCTCGTCGGGGCGAGGGTCGCTTGGCGTAGGCATTCCTCGACGCGGGTGCTATCCAGAGGCTTCTCTGGGTCGTAGTAGCGTATGGCGCGACGATGCTGGAGGGTTTCGTGAAGGCTCATTGAGGTGGCTCTATTAGGATATAGGATATACGTGGGGCTGTGCGCCCCATAGCATAGGGGGATAAAGCGACACCGCTGATATCCTCAGAGTGGGATATCAGCGGTGCGTAAATCATTGGGATACCTCTTGATGTCCGCTAAGAGCGGTGCGAGATGGGGTATGGAGTAGCCTCGTAATCGAGGGCGGGATGATCGCCTTCGCTCGTGCGAGCACTGTCAGCGAAGGGAGGGAGACGGAGTCTCTACTACTGCTCTTCGGCCTGCTGGAGCTGCTTGACGTAGATGGCCTTCTCCATCTTCTTGCGTCGAGCTACAGAGGGCTTGATGTAGGCCTGACGGGCACGAAGTGCGCGCACAGCACCGGTCTTCTCAAACTTTCTCTTGAATCTTCTCAGAGCCTTCTCGATGTTTTCGCCCTCTTTTACTGGAACTACGATCATAATGTCTTACTTATCTATTTTGTTGTTATACTTTCTATTGCAGGGAGAGTGCTACATACACTCTAATCAGTGCGCAAAATTACTAATACTTTGGCGAATACACAAACTCCCGCTTCGTCTGCCTGCGCCTCCCGCACTAAAATCTCCTGCCCTGCACCTTGCTGAAGCACCTTAGGTATATGGGTGTGTGGATAGAGCTATATAGAATAGCGAAGGAGGCTATATAGCTTTAGACTGATTCCGTATAGCTTTCGGTGTGAAGCTATATAGCTTTGTGAAGTGACCTCTATTAGATTATTGCTCCGCATAGGGATAAAAGTTGTGGACGAGTGGCAGATAATTTTGGACTACGTATGTGGCTCTAATATCTACGTACGTGGATATTTGGATTTACGTGCCTGGTCTTTAAGACCACGTACATAGACAGAAGAAAACCACTACGTGAAGGTGCTTTCTTCTTCACGAGAACGATGCTTTTCCCTCCGCTGGACAAGAGGAATACGCGCGATAAGGCGAAGGGCGTGCGTGTCTCTTCGGAGAGGCATATCGGGGAGCAGGGTGCGTGATGCCTTGGCGCTCTAAATAGCGGGCAGGACTCGCGGCAACAGGCTCCACAGATGCAGTGAGCCCCACACGCCCCCGCTAGTCGGGGAGGTGTGGGGCTCACGGTATGTAGGATAGTAGGGAGCGGAGGCTTAGTATTCTTCGCCGCCGGACTCTGCGCCTGTGCCGTTGTAGAGGCTGATGAAGTCAGCTGCGACCTTGAGCCACTCCTTCGTGCCGAGGGCTTCCATCAGGTGGTTAGCCATCTTTAGGTACTCGCTACGGAGCTGGTCGAGGGGCAGGGGCTTGTCGGAGGCCGACTTCAGCTCGTCGGTGAATTCGCGCGTGCCACATACGAAGAAGGGTACGCTGGCTTCGAAGAGCTTCTTACCACCTTCGCTGGTGAAGTGCTTGTTGGGCGCATAGAAGGGGGCAGGCTGGTCATCCACGAGCTTACCCTTAGGAGCGTGGTAGAAGACAAAATGCAGGTTGAACTTCGAGATCTTCTTGAACTGCAGGTAGCCCTTCATACCGATAGGCTCAGTGTCGGGGAGGAACTTAGCCTGCTTGTCTTCAGGGTCTTGCTTGCGGCTCTTCTGTACGCTCTTATCCCAGGGGTCGCTGTCGCAGTACTCGTAGTGCATCAGCTCAGGGGTCTTGTCGAGCGTGAAGTCAATAGGCTCATCTCCCTCGAATGCCTTGACATCGCTGGGGTAGATGAAGAGCTGATACTGGCTACGGACCTTGGGATCAGCGTAGGCGCCATTGACCAGCTTGCCCGATGCGTCATAGTAGTTTACCCAGAGAGCGTAGTCGGGGGCTGCGGAGGTCACAGTGCCATAGCTCATCATCTCGGTGCCGATGAAGCGCTCAGGGCTTCCCTTCTCGAGCTGCCAGCTATCGCCCTGCTTGACGAAGGTCATGATCTGCTCTTGGGAGAGGAGCGAGAAGGTCAGCTTAGCGTTGTTGGGGATGTAGTGGATGCCCTTCTTAGAGTGGAGGTGCGATTCGCCGAAGCGCAGGACGACCTTCGTGATCTCGGGGAGCTCACCTTCCTTAGGCTTGGGGGTAGGCTTGACATCTTCCTTCTTGTCGGGAGGAGTGGGCTTAGGTTCGTCGGACTTCTTGCCACAAGAGGCGAAGAGGGAGGCTCCCACGAAGAGAAGGGCGAGAGCGCGTGCAGTGCTGCTGATTTTCTTCATACTGCTAAGGGTTGATTATAAGGATTATGGTTATGGATTACATGTGGAAGGAGCTGTCGTCATTGCCAGGCTCGGAGGTCTCGTCATTCTCCTTCATCTCCTCGGGAGTCTTCTTGAAGGCGCGGGCCATATCGCTCCAGTAGCGGGCGGGGTACTTCAGCAGGTCACGCTTGTTGGCGATGACGCGTACAGGCAGGAGGACTTCGAAGACCGTCGTCCACTGGATGCTGGGCTCAGGCTGGTAGGACTCGGAGCTGATGAGACCATGCTGATCGTGCTTGAAGAACTTAGCCCCCGTGCTTTGCTTGAGGCTGATCTTGAGGTAGAAGGAGGCCAGCTGGCTGGGTGAACCCTTTTCGTCCCAGTCCCAGTCGCGGTCGAGGAACTTGAAGTGACCCTTCATCCCGATCTTGTTGAGGTTCTGCGTGCCAGGGATGCGCAGGAGGTGGTCCTTAGCATCGCCGTCGCCCTTCATCTCATAGTAGGGATCCTTGGTGTCACGGTAGACGTACTCGAAGATGGCCTTGGTGCGCTGCTCCAGCGTCGTGGTGGGGATGCTGGGCTTGGCCTTGGTGTAGTGGTCCCACGCGATAGGCTTGTCCGTACGCAGATCCTTGACTTCGTGGATAGCGCCCGTAGCGTCCTTCTCTGCGATAGTGAAGAAGATCTGGTAGTGGTCGCTGAGCTCGGTGAGCACGTCGTTCACGCGGTTGCCCTTAGCGTCCTTGAAGGTGAAGAGCATACCGAAGAGCGCCCCGCCCTGATGGGCCTGGAAGTAGGGCATATCCTTGAGCTTGTCTTCCCACGTCAGCGTGACCTTACCGCTGCCATCATTGCGGAGGGTGAAGCGCTGCTCCTGTGGGTAGAAGAGACCGCGGCGGACATTGTTGCCGTGCATATTGCCGTGGCCGTGGTCGTGACCTTCCTTGATGAGGACATCGCAGGTCGCCCACTCGAAGGTGCGTGGCGTGGGGCTTGGCTTGGGCTGAGGAGTCGGTGTGGGGGTAGGTGTTGGCTTGGGTGTAGGCTGGGGCGTGTCGCCCTTAGAGCCGCAAGCCACGAGCCCTGCGGAGAGGCCGAGGGCAAGCATCCAGGCTGCTGCCTGGCTACGATACGTACGCATAGTCTGATGTATTGATGATTAGGTGGGTAAATAGTCGGTGCTACATGCGCGCCTTAGGGTCAAGCTGCATGCCGCCATCGAAGAGCGCTTGGCGGATAGCGGTGGCTGAGCCGCCCGTCTCTCTGGCGATATCGGTAGCGCACTTGTCGGGCGATCCATCGGCGTCGGCGATGACGCGGAAGGGGAGCTTGAGGTTGATGTCCGTGACCGTCCAAGCGTCGTGACGCTCATTGAACTCCAAGAGATGATCAGGAGCGGGGCCGATATACTTACTGCCGACGGTGATATGCACGAGGGTCAGCTGCATCTGGAAGGCGATATCCGAGCGTAGGAACTGGAACCATCCCTTCAGCCCCGTCCTGTCGAGCGGTGCCGTGGGGTCAAGTGAGCGGCGCTGACGTAGGAAGCCTACGGTACGCTGCTGCTTGGTCTCGGGGTCGGTGTACTCCTCTCCGAGGGTCAGCTCAATGGGATCGGTGTCGCGGTAGGTGAAGCGGAAGACGTCTGGCGAGAGACGCTTGAGGTCATTCGGGCGGAAGCGCTTGTAGGGGTCGCTCTCGCGGTAGTTCGGTGCGGTCTCAGGCTGCTTGTTGCCGGCATCATCAAGGATGTAGGTGAACTCCTCGTAGGGCTTGCCGTCGAGATGCGTCGGGTAGCTGAAGCGCCCGATGCGGTCGACATTCATGATCTGGAAGAAGTGCTGGTGGATAGGCAGCATGCTCCCCTCTTCGTCGTCAGGGAAGAAGCCGATGAACTGGTAGTTCATCAGCTCGCGCTTATCGTTGTAGTAGCGCATCTCCAGCGTATAGTAGAGGTCCTTGCCCTTGATGACGTCGAAGGACTGGCGGTCGCCGTAGAAGGTGATACTACCCGTCTGCCCCGAGGAGCGGCGCAGGTCGATGGTCTGGTAGACGGGGAGGATATCATTGTGTCGCTGGTCATAGGCCTCGACATAGTTGCCCGAGGAGTGCATTCGCCCGAGGCGTAGGACGATGAGTGCGCGTGCCCACTCTTCGTGTCCCTTGATCATATCCTCGACCGTGGGCTCCACGGCCTTGACTTGGCAGGAGGGGAGGAAGAGAGCGAAGATGCTCAGAAGGAGGGCGAGCATCGAGGTGAGACGCTGACGGCGTAGGGTCATAAGGAGGGTGGTCATGGTCGTCACTTGGGGAGTTAGAAGTACAGGATAGTACGGAGGGTCACACTGCGACCAGGTGCATGGGCATAGTAGCGGAAGCGGTCGGAGGCCTCCTTGTAGAGGGCGTTGAGCGTGTTCTCCGAGGAGAGCAAGAAGCGCAAAGAGCGGCGTGTATCGAGGCTATAGCGAAGCTCACCCTGTAGGCCTAAGAGGAAGTAGCCTGCGGGCATATCGGATACCAGCTCATGCTCGGGGTCAAAGCGCGTCTGCTTGGCTACGCTGATCCCTTCGGCACTGAGGCGACTCTGCCAGCGACCTGTGCTGCCCCAGCTTCTCGTCCACTGTGCCCCGAGGGTATAGCGGTCGGCAGGCATGAAGGGAAGCCAAGTGCTATGGGAGACATTGCGCCCACGGATCCACTCGCCCTTGGCTGTGAAGGTCAGCTCCTCGGTGGGGCGCGCTGTCAGCGTGAGGTCGCCACCCCAGAAGCGGCAGTCGTCTTGCTCGAAGGCGAAGATGGGGTAGACACCGCTCCAGTGGACGTGAATCCCGTTCTCACCCTTGTTCTTATTCGGAGCGTCGTAGATATAGTTGTCGATGTGCTGGTAGAAGATGCTGGGCTCGATGGTCAGCCAATCCTTGCGGTAGTCGAGAGAGAGGATCGCCTTGTAGCCGTGCTCGCTGCGGAGGGTGCGGTCGCCGAGGCTCCATGAGCCACCGTGGTGCAGGCCATTGCTGTAGAGCTCGTTGACGTCGGGAGCACGCCAAGCCAGGCCGAGGTTGGCACGGGCAGCAAGGCCTTCGCTGAAGCGGTAGTGCGCCCCGAGGCTCCCCGTCATATTCGTGTAGGTATTCTTCTCGCCATAGCGTAGACGGCGCCAGTCACGGCCAGCCGCATCGGTGATGCGGTGGTCATAGCGCAGACCAGCCTCGAGAAGGAGGGCATCGAAGCGTGCCTTCTGCACTATGTAGGCTGCGAGGTTGAGTGTGGCGAAGTTCGGGATGAAGGGTGTCGCTGCCGTACCAGGCTGGTTCGTATTGCGCTGGAAGAGGTGCGAGAGCCCTACCTGCGTCTCCCAGTCGGGACGTGCCCAGCGTAGGCGGTAGCGTAGGTCGGTCGTGTAGGTCGAGAGGATGAGGTCCATGACGGGAGTCTGTGTCCAGACGTCCACCTTGCGATTCTCGTACTCACGGCGGTGGTTGTCTTGGTAGGCTGCCCAGAGGCGAAGCTCCTGATTGTCGTCGAGCTGGTAGGTGACGTCGCCCTTGATGAGCAGGTGACGGGCGCGCTGACGAGGTGCCTTGATATGGTAGGAGAAGGGCGTGATGTTGATGGGGTTGGGACGTCCAGCTGCGAAGACCTGCTGTAGCTCGAAGAGGTCGCCGATGTGCGAACCGATGAAGACCCCGCTCTCTGTCGAGTAAAGACTCCCGTAGAGCGTAGCACGCAGGCGGTCCTTGGTGTAGCCGGTGAAGAGCGAGGCACTCCATTCCTCCAGTCCCGTATTATTCAGCAGATAGTCTGCAGTGCCGTAGTCGCCTGCACGGCGATAAGAACCCTGCACGCGCAGGCCGAAGCCGTGCTGTCCGCCCTCGAGACTGCCCGAAGCGTCTACACCTCGACCGTTGGTCGTGTAGCCGAGGTTGGCATGACCTCGGTAGGAGAATTCGTCGGCTGTGGGGAGGGGGGAGGGGTTGATGAGGACGACACCGCCGAGGGCTCCTGCGCCATAACGTACGGCTTCGGCGCCCTTGATGACCTCGACTTGACCCGCACCCGTGTGGTCTACTTCGGGAGCATGGTCGGCGCCCCAGCTCTGACTCTCGAGGCGGACACCATTGCTGATGAGGAGGATACGGCTACTGTGCATCCCTTGGATCATAGGCTTGGAGATCGTTGCACCGCTCTTGATGGAGCTGACACCAGGCAGGGCTTCCAGCAGACGCGCGATGGACTTCTCACTCTGCGCCTGCAGGTGGGCGGTGCGTAAAACCGTGCTCTGCTGGGTAAGTGAACTCTCCTTCCCTGCCCCCGTGACGGTCACACCCTCCAGATGGCGCTCGCTGCGCGGCTCGAGGTCGATGATAAGAGGCTTGCCCTCAACGGGAAGGGAATAGCTGTGCTCACGTATCGTCTGATAGCCTGGCTTAGCGAGGCTGAGGATGATGGTGCTTCCTGTGCTGGACGGGAGTGAGAGCTGGCAGCGCCCTTCGGCATCCGTGCTGGTCGAAGGCCCTCGCTTGAGGTGGAGGGATACGGAGGGAATAGGGTGCTGCGTCTTGGCGTCACGCACCAAGATGAGTAGTTGCCTAACGACTTGCGCGCGCGCTTCGGAGGCTGCCCCAAGCGCATAGAGGAGCAAGAGGGATAGGCAAAGCAGTAGAATTCTTCTGGACATAGCTTGCCATGTAGAGGTAAATAAGGTGAACGTAAGGTCGGAGCAGGCGTGGGGGATGTGCTTTCCTCGTGGTCGCTGAGGCCTGTGGGTTCTGGTCGGTACACATGGCGGGGAGTTTGGTTAAGGCTCCGTCGCCATATGCGGAGGCAAAGTTAAGGCAATTCTACACATGGGCAAAAGTCGCCCCTGGCACCTCCCGATGAGGCTCGGATAGTTATGGGGGTTGCCCATGCTTTTTGATCCTTTGACGGGCTGCTCTTCTGGTGGTGACGAGCGAGCTTCTACAGGGTGGAGATATGAACCTATATTGATCTACGGGTGAACCGCTATTGCTTCGTGCCACCCTCTTACTAGGTTGTTGCTCCGCGTAGGGATAAAAAGTTGCGGACGAGTGGCAGATAAGTTTGGACTACGTACGTGGCTCTAATATCTACGTACGTGGATATTTGGATTTATGTGCCTGCTCTTTAAGACCACGTACATAGACAGAGAAAAACCACTACGTGAAGGCGCTTTATTCTTCACGAGAAGGACACTTTTCCCTCCGCTGGATAAGAGGAATACTTGTGATAAGGCGAAGGGCTTGCGTGTCACTTCGGAGAGGTGTATCGGGGAGCTGAGCGTGCGATGCCTTAGCAGAATAAATAGAGGGCATGACTCTCGGCGACAGTCTCCTTATAGTGCTTCGCGGAGCGAGGTGCGGGAGGAGGGGAAAAGTAAGCGCCCCAGTCGGTAGCAGGGCTACCGGCTGGGGCGCTTCGTTGGGCGGGGGAGAAGGGCGGGCTACTTCTCGCGAATGAAGATGTTGATGGGCGTACCGGAGAAGTCCCAGTGCGCACGGATCTGATTCTCGAGGAAGCGGCGATAGGGCTCCTTGACCCACTGGGGGAGGTTCGCGAAGAAGGCGAAGCTGGGTACCGCGGTGGGGAGCTGCATGACGTACTTGATCTTGATGTACTTGCCCTTGGTAGCAGGAGGAGGCGTGGCCTCGATGATGGGGAGCATGACCTCGTTGAGCTTCGAGGTGGGGATGCGCTTGCTGCGACGCTCGTAGACCTGCTGGACTTCCTCGAGGACCTTGAAGATACGCTGCTTCGTCAGAGCCGAGATGAAGATGATGGGGAAGTCGGTGAAGGGGGCGAGTCGCTCGCGGATAGCGTTCTCGAAGGTCTTGATGACGGCATTGCTCTTGTCCTCGACGAGATCCCACTTATTCACGCAGACGATGAGCCCCTTGCTATTCTTCTGGATGAGCGAGAAGATGTTGAGGTCCTGGCTCTCGATACCGCGGGTGGCGTCGAGCATAAGGATACAGACGTCGGAGTTCTCGATAGCGCGGATGGAGCGAATGACCGAGTAGTACTCAAGATCTTCGTTGACCTTGCCACGCTTGCGGATACCAGCGGTATCGACGAGGTAGAAGTTCATGCCGAACTTCGTGTAGTGCGTGTAGATCGAGTCGCGCGTGGTGCCTGCTACGTTGGTGACGATGTTGCGCTCCTCACCGATGAAGGCATTGACGAGCGAAGACTTACCCGCGTTGGGTCGGCCGACGATAGCGATACGTGGTGCATCGAGGGTCTCGTCGACGTATTCGCCTTCGGGGAGGTTCTTCGTGATGGCATCGAGGAGGTCACCCGTACCGCTACCGCTGACAGCGGAGATAGGCATAGGATCACCGAGACCGAAGCTGTAGAACTCAGCTGCCTCATAGTGCTGGGCAAAGTTGTCCGCCTTGTTCGCCACGAGGAGGACAGGCTTCTTCGTGCGTCGGAGCTTGGCTGCGACCTCATCATCGAGGTCGGTGATGCCGCTCTCGACGTCGACGACGAAGAGGATGACATCGGCTTCCTCCATAGCGATCTCTACTTGCTTGTTGATCTCGCCTTCGAAGATATCTTCGCTACCTACTACCCAACCGCCGGTGTCGACGATGGAGAACTCGCGGTCGAGCCATGATACCTTGCCGTACTGGCGGTCACGGGTCGTACCTGCCTCTTCGCTGACGATGGCCCCACGGGTCTGCGTCAAGCGGTTGAAGAGGGTGGACTTCCCTACGTTGGGGCGCCCTACTATTGCTACTAAATGACTCATATCTGATGCTGTGATTGGTGGGTAAGGCTTACCGCTCTTAGTCGAGGCGGTAGCCGTAGGCGCGGAGGATCTTGTCGCGATTGCGCCAGTCCTTCTCTACCTTGACAAAGAGCTCGAGGAAGATCTTCTTCTCGAAGAATCGCTCCATGTCGCGACGTGCCATCGTGCCGACCTTCTTGATGGCGACACCGCGGTGGCCGATGATGATGCCCTTCTGGCTGTCGCGCTCGACGACGATGAGGGCCTGGATGTGGATGCGCTCGTCCTCTTCTTTGAAGGATTCGACGACGACTTCGACGGAGTAGGGGATCTCCTTCTTATAGTAGAGGAGGACCTTCTCACGGATGATCTCGGTGACGAAGAAGCGCGCGGGGCGGTCGGTCAGTGCATCCTTCTCGAAGTAGGGAGGAGAGGGGGGGATGAGGCTCTCGATGCGCTTCTTCAAGGGCTGGACATTGAAGTTGTTGAGCGCAGAGATGGGGATGATCTCCGCCTGAGGAAGCTCTTTGTGCCAGCGCTCTACGAGCTCTACGAGCTTATCCTGGGTCGTGAGGTCTACCTTATTAATAAGGAGGAGTACGGGGCACTTGACCCCACGGACGCGCTCGAGGAAGAACTCATTCTTATCGGCTGTCTCGACCGTGTCGGTGACGTAGAGTAGGACGTCTGCATCGCCGAGAGCCGACTCGGAGAACTCGAGCATGCTCTCCTGGAGCTTGTAGTTCGGGCGCAGTACCCCAGGGGTGTCGCTGTAGACGATCTGCAGCTCGGGGGTATTGACGATGCCCATGATGCGGTGACGCGTCGTCTGGGCCTTGGAGGTGATGATCGATACGCGCTCGCCGACCAGGAGGTTCATCAGGGTGGACTTCCCCACGTTGGGGTTGCCCACGATATTGACGAAGCCTGAGCGGTGCGTGACTTCTTGCTTGTCTTCCATCGTCCGGAGTATGGAGGGATAGGAATAAAAGACCTTGCCCGTCCTCTCCCAGCGAAGGGAAGAGTGGCAGGCAAGGTCTGTCGTATGGGGAGATTAGTTCTTGGGATCGTAAGCCCACTTGACGTAGACTGCACCCCAGGTGAAGCCTGCGCCGAAGGACGTGAGGATGAGGTTGTCACCCTTCTTGAGCTGCTTCTCGAATTCCCAGATGCAGAGGGGGATCGTAGCCGAGCTGGTGTTGCCTCGGTACTCAATGTTGATCATCACGCGATCCATAGGTACCTGCATCTCACGCGCTACAGCGTCGATGATGCGAAGGTTAGCCTGGTGGGGGACTACCCAAGCGATGTCGTCATAGCTGAGCCCGTTGCGCTCCATGATGGTGCGGCAGCTGGAGGACATGCCCTTGACAGCCTGCTTGAAGACGGCAGCACCCTCCTGGTAGACGAAGTGCTCACGGCGATCAACCGTCTCGTGGGAGGCAGGGCTGGCCGAGCCACCGGACTTCATAATGAGGTTGGTGCGGCCCGTACCATCCGTGCGGAAGTAAGAGTCGAGTACACCTTCGTTCTCCTCAGTAGGCTCGAGGAGTACGCAAGCAGCGCCGTCGCCGAAGAGAGGGCACGTAGCGCGGTCGGTGTAGTCGGTGATGGCGGTCATCTTCTCAGTGGCAAGCACGATGATGCGCTTATAGCGGCCTGAGCGGATGTAGTTAGCACCAGCTTCGAGAGCGTAGATGAAGCCAGGGCAAGCAGCCTGCATGTCGAAGGTAAAGGCGTTGACACAGCCCGTCTCGAAGGCTACGATAGAAGCCGTCGTGGGGAAGTGGTAGTCAGCCGTATTCGTAGTCACGATGATCCCGTCGATGGTGGCGGGATCGATGTTGTTGCGGGAGAAGAGGTCCTTGACGGCTTCGATGCCTAGGAAGGAAGCACCCTTCGTGGGGTCCTTGAGGATGCGACGCTCGCGGATCCCGACACGGGTCATGATCCACTCGTTGTTGGTGTCGACCATCTTCTCGAGGTCGGCATTGGTTATCTTATCTTCAGGGAGATACCCTCCGACAGCCGTGATAGCTGCATTGATGATACTCATAGGTAGTTGGATATACTGATGTAGATTAAATTCAATCGCCTTAGTTTGTCGCTCACGAAGTTACAAAAAAAGCCCCAAAGGGGATACCTTGGGGCTTTTCTTTGTGTTGGCTAAGCGGGGCTATTAAGCCTGCTCGATGGCGAGCTTACCGCGGTAGTAACCGCACTCACTACATACCGTGTGGTAGATGTGCCATGCACCGCAGTTAGCGCACTTTGCGAGCGTAGGCATAGCTGCCTTATCATGAGTACGGCGCTTAGCGGTACGCGTCTTGGACTGTCTTCTTTTAGGATGTGCCATAAATCTTATTTTGTTTTAATTACTAATCTCGCTTGAGAGCCTTGAGTGCAGCCCAGCGCTCGTCGATCCCCTCATCATCGAGGGTGGGGGCGGGGCCTTCGGCTTCGTCGCGCACTTCGTCGGTAGAGATGCGGGCATAGGCCGACATCATCTCCTCGTTGCACTCGCCCTCGAGATGCATTCGCTGTAGGGGAAGGCTCAGGATGATATCCTCATAGAGGACCCACTCCAGGTCGAGCACCCCATCTTGCTCAGAGACGACGAGGATCTCGTCCTTCTCCTCAAGGGCTTCACTGCCGAACTTGACTATAAGCTCGCGCTCGGACTCTACATCTATATCTACTGGGTCAAGGCAGCGATCACAGTCAACCACTACATAGCCCTCATAGTAGAGGTCCAAGCTAAAGACGTCTCCCGTACGGCGCAGGCGTAGGTCGACATCGACCTCACCGCCGTGTACGCTACCCTCCGATAGGCGCTCGAAGTAGCTGTCCTCGAGGAGCCAGGTGTACTCGTGATCGCCCTCCGGGAGACTCCGTAGATTGATCTTGTACTGGTCGGTATGCATGGGTGACTCTTAAACTATGCGTAAAAATCTGCGCAAAGATACACAAAAGCCCCCATTCCCACAATTAAAAAGTGAGCAATGTTTGCCAGCTCTTGAGAGGAGCAGGCTATGCGGGGGCGGTGACTAAGGGAGGAGACCGCGGGAGCGCCCGTCGGCGATGGTCTCGCGAAGCCCTTCCTCAAGGTTCTTGCTTGGGGTGAAGCCCAGAGCGAAGAGTGGTGAGGGATCGCAGCGCCAGTTGCGCTGTGCGAGGATCGGGTACTTGTCCCGATTGAGTGGCGTCGTCTGCCCCGTGATAGCTGCTCGGAGCGAGCCGAAGAGGCAGGTGAGGCGCACCAGTGGTAGGGGGATACGTATATGGAATACGTGCTTGCGACCCAGTAGACGCTGAGCCAGATGACCGAACTCTCGGTCGGTATAGGTGTCGCCGTCGGCTACGATATAGCGCTGGCCGCGGGCACGCTCGTCGCGCAGGACAAAGAGGGCAGCTCGGGCAACATCCCCCCCATAGACGAAGGTCAGATATTGCTTACGCAGGCCAGACATCGCATTGATGCCACGGGCGATGCTCTGTAGGGCGATGAGGTAATCCTTGTCTCCTGGGCCATAGACACCTGTGGGGAGGAGGATCGTGAAGGGGATACCCGACTGCTCGGTGTAGTGCTCCGCGAGGCACTTACTACGGCCGTAGCGGGTGTTGGGCTTCTGAGGGAGCTCGGCATGTAGGGCTTCGTCGGGGCCAGCTACGTTGCCGTAGCTACTGAGGCTACTCATCAGGACGAAGCGCTTGGGGGGCTCCGAGAGACGGCTGAGTGCGTGGAGCAGTCGGCGCGTATGCTCGGCATTGACCTCTGTGAACTCCTCCAGGCGGGCGGTCTTCGTGATGCCCGCATTGTGGATGATGTAGTCCCACTGGGGACCGCCTTCCTCTAAGGGACGGACCGAGTCGAGAGCAGTGAAGAGCTGATCCTCATCATAGTAGTCGACTTCAAGCAGCTTGACTCCTTGCTTCTCAAGGCGGGTCTTGTCACTGTCCTTGCGTACAGCGGCCCATACCTCGTAGCCCGCTTCGAGAGCTTGGCGGACGAGATGGCTGCCGATGAAGCCAGAGGCTCCGGTGATGAGTAGACGCTCCATGGTGATCGTGTCGGTCGTGTGGACTTAGAAGATGGAGAAGTGCACGTAGCGCTTGGGGTTCTCCTGCAGGTCACGCATGAGACGGTCTGCACTGCCTACGAGGCTGTCGAGGCGGTTGTAGAGCGAGGGATCGTTGAGGAGAAGGCCTGCGGTATTGTCCTTAGCACGGAGCTGCTGGGATACCATCTGAAGCTGAGCCGTCGTCTCCTGAAGGCTGAGCATCAGCGAGTCAAGGCGCATCGAGGAGAGCTGACCAGAGAAGTTCGCAAGGTTGGAGCTCATGTGCCCGACGTTGTCCAGGACGGGGCCAAGGCTGCGGCTTGTGCGGTTCAGCCCAGCCATCATGCCGTGTAGCTGCTGTGTAGAGGCACTCAGCCCGTAGAGCATGCTGTCGATGCTCTTGTCGTTGAGTAGGGCGTTCAGACGCTCCAGCGTGTTGGTGATCGTGGGCATCATCCCTGCGATAGCGGGGAGGATCTTCTCAGAGACGGAGGATAGGAGTCCGTCGCCTGCGTCTTGGCTGGCGATGGTATCCCCCTCGCTGAGGTAGGTCTGGCTCTGGGGATTGATGACGAGTACGAGCTCGGCGCTCCCGAGAGGATTCGACTTGATCTTCAGCTGACTCCCTACGGGGATGCGCATATCGTCATCGAGCGCCAGCTCGAGCGTAGCGCCATAGCCACGGCTGTAGTCGAAGTCTACCGAGCGCACGTTACCCACCTTGAAGCCACTGGCTTCGACGGGAGCTGCTGCGGAGATGCCGCTGAGGTTGTCGAAGTGGGCATAATAGATCGAGGTCTTCTTAAAGACTTCGATACCCTTGAGGAAGTTGACCCCGATGTAGCCGAGGGCAACAGCGACGATGGCCAGCAGGCCGATCTGTACCTCTTTCTTTATCTTCATATGTATCTTATTTCTATATATGCTCTGTGATAGGGGGCTTAGAGGCGTGTCTTGCCTCGGTAGCGTGCGATGTAGGCATCGCGGTAAGTGCGGGGGAGGGCACGGAGCTGCTTCTGTGCTTCGGCCTTCGAGCTCGTGGGAGCGAGTAGATAGATGTACGCGCGCCCGACCTTCACTCGCTCTACTGCGGTGGGGAGCTTGCGGAAGCGCGCATCTTTCGTGTCGATCTTATCGGGGCTGGAGAGGAACTGGACGCGGTACGTGATCCCCGAGTCGGAGGCCTTCGTTTCGCTCTCCTTCTTGGTCTTCTCCTTGTCCTTGCTACGCTCACGACTCTTGTTCATCGCACGCTCGACCTCTGCGCGGGGACTGGTGTCCTTGTCTGCGGTAGGCTCTTCAGCGGTCTCGTCGCTAACAGTAGCGGTCTCTTCCTTCTTCGTCTCGGTGCTGTCGGCCTCCTTGCTGTCCTGGGTCTTCGTGCTCTTGCCACGATAGCTGCGGTAGTAGGAGCTGAAGCCTGCGGCGATGGCCGAGGCGAGTGACTGCTGGCCTGCTTCGCTGAGCATGAAGGCGGCTTCGTTGGCATTCGAGAGGAAGCCGATCTCGGTGAGGATGCTGGGCATAGCTGACTGGCTCAGTACCCAAAGGATGTCCTGACGGACGCCACGGCTGTAGCGTCCAGCGGAGCGGTATTGGCGCTGGATCTTGTTCGCCAGCTCGATGCTCTTGTTGAAGTAAGCATCTTGCATGAGGTCAAACATGATATAGCTCTCCGTCGACGTCGGGTCGAAGCCCTTGTAAGTCGTCTTATAGTTGCTCTCCAGGAGCATCGCCTTGTTCTCGCGCATCGCCACGCTGAGGTTGTTGGCGAACTTCGCGATCCCCAGCACATAGGTCTCCGTACCGTGGACGTCCTTCGACGGTGCGCTGTTGACGTGGATGCTGAGCATCAGGGAGGCCTTCTGCTTATTGGCAAAGTCTGCACGGGCCTGCAGGCCGACGAAGACGTCGGTGCTTCGGGTGTAGAGTACACGTACCTCGGGGTGCGCTGCTTGGATCTTGCTGCCGACGAGCTTGGCTACTGCGAGGGTGATATCCTTTTCCTTGCCACCATTCCCTACAGTGCCAGAGTCCTTCCCCCCGTGACCGGCGTCGATGACGACGGTGAAGAGGCGCTGGGCTTGCATCCCGAGGGGAGCAAGAGCGAGACAGAGGAGGAGCGTAAGTATCGAGGCGCGGATGTAGCGTGTAGCGTGGATCTCAGCGAGCGGCATATACTTGGGAGGAGCCGTATAGGCTCTACGAACAATGATTTATTTAATAACGCAAAGATACAACGCTTTTGTAAAAGGGGGCTTGTATCCTCGCAGGGATAATACGGAGACCCCTCCCTCACACCGGTTGCAGTCGTGAGGGAGGGGCCTTCTTCGTTGTGGGCACTCGGAGTGCGCTCTACTATTATATATATTATATAGCGAGGATGTAGCGCAGGATGAGGAGTGTCGAGACGATGTAGAGGGTGATGGAGACCTGGCGCCACTGGCCGCTGAGGAGCTTGACCAGCGTGTAGGAAATGAGCCCGAGGGCCATCCCTTCGGCGATATTGTAGGTCAGCACCATCGTCAGTACGGTGATGAAGCTGGGCAGTGCCTCGGAGATATCCATGAGGTCGATATCCTGGATAGAGCTCAGCATCAGCACACCTACCAGCACGAGAGCACCCGTCGTCGCAGCGGAGGGGATGAGTAGGAAGAGAGGCGAGAGGAAGAGTGCGAGGATGAAGAGCGCAGCTGTAGACAGTGCGGTCATACCCGTGCGGCCGCCCTCGGCGATACCTGCGCCACTCTCTACGAAGGTCGTCACGGTCGACGTACCGCAGACGGCACCGAAGGAGGTGGCCAAAGCGTCAGCCATCATCGCCTGCTTGATATTCTTCACGTTGCCTTCACTGTCCATCATCTCAGTCTTAGCGGCAGCACCGATGAGTGTACCCACGGTGTTGAAGATATCCATGAAGACCAGAGCGAAGATCGTGAGCGCCATATCCATGTTGAGCAGTGCCTTGAAGTCGAACTGCAGGAACGTAGGTGCCAGCGAGCGGGGTAGAGAGACGGGGATGAAGCTATCGGGGATCTGTGTCACGCCGAGGGGAATCCCGATGATCGTGCAGAGGACGATGCTGTAGAAAAGCGCACCGCGTACACGCAGCGTCATCAGGACACCACTGAGGATGATACCGATGACGGCGAGGATCGCTGTAGGGGTGAAGGGGCCGAGGGCTACGAAGGTAGCTTCGTTGGCTACGATGACCCCAGCATTCTTCAGCCCGATGAAGGCGATGAAGAAGCCGATACCTGCCGAGATAGCGAAGCGGAGATTCTTCGGGATACAGCGGACGATCTGCTCGCGGATGTTGAAGGCGGTGAGCAGGATGAAGATGACCCCTTCGACGAAGACGGCTGCAAGACCAGCCTGCCAGCTGTAGCCCATGCCCATGACGAGGGTGAAGGCGAAGAAGGCATTGATACCCATGCTGGGAGCCTGGGCGAAGGGTAGCTTAGCTAAGAAGGCGATGAGGAGCGTGCCGACGGCTGATGCCAGGGCGGTAGCGGTGAAGACGGCGCCCTTGTCCATGCCCGCAGTGCTGAGGATGTCGGGGTTGACCGCGAGGATGTAGCTCATCGTGAGGAAGGTCGTCAGGCCTGCCAGGAGCTCGGTGCGGAGCTTGTACTTCGTGGGGTCAAAGCCCACAAGACGATAGAGTGCTTGCATTAGAGTGTGCGGGGGCTTAGAAGGTCCACTTGATGGCCAGCGTGGGGTTCACGACGGTCTTGTCCAGTACAGCGAAGTTGCTGCTGATCTCCCATTCGGTACCGATGCTGAGGTTGAACTTGGGGTTGATCCCCTCGAACTTATTCAGGTTCACCCAAAGCTGCGGCTCGGTGATGAAGATGATATTGTTCTTGCCCGTGACGAGATGACGGTCGCCCCAGAGGTCAGCGAAGCCCAGGAAGGAGAGCTTACCACCCGCCATGTGCAGGTACCACGTACTCGTCAGCTGGAAGGAGTGGGGTCTATCCTGACGTGCCAGATACTTATACATCGGCGTGAAGGTGAAGCCTGCCTGATAGTCTGCTTGGTTCCACGCGTAGGTCAGACCTGCGAGGTAGGCATTCTTATAGGAGAACTGATTGCTCAGCCCGCCGTCATACTCGATATGCAGGGCCAGAGGGAGCTTGCCGAGGCTGAACTCACGAGAGATCTCCCAGTAGGCCGAGGTGATGCCCTCGCGCTGATAGTTCATATCGACGAAGAAGAAGGTATTCCCCCAGCTATCGGGGTGGAAGAGCTCCACGGTCGTGGTGAGCTTGGGGCGCTCGGGCTGGTCCTTGCTGTAGAGCTGGCGCCCGAAGTCGTAGTGGAGCTGAATGTTTTGTGCTTGTGCTCCGAGGGTAGTCAGGAGGAGTACAAGCGCGATACGATAAAGCTGTCGCATGGATGGATTATTGTGAGAGTTAAGTTAGTGCTTCGTAGTAGGCTCTTCGCGATCCTCCTTGCGCTCGGGGAGGAGCAGGTTCAGCACTACGGCGATGACAGCCGAGAGCCCGATACCCGAGAGGGAGAAGTTGCCGAAGGAGAGTGCGGCACCCCCGATACCCGTGGTGAGGGTGACGGAGATGATGACCACGTTGCGCGACGAGGCGAGATTCACACGGCTATGCAGGAGGCTTGAGATCCCTGCGCCAGCGATCGTGCCGAAGAGCAGGAGCATGATCCCACCGAGGATAGCCTGGTCGATACTGCGCAGGAGGGCGCTGACCTTCCCGATGAGGGAGAAGAGCACACCCGTGACGGCTGCGATACGGAAGACCAGCGGGTCGGTGACCTTCGTCAGTGACATGGCGCCCGTGACCTCAGAGTAAGTTGTCACAGGAGGCCCCCCGACAAGTGAGGCGAAGAGACAGGCGATACCGTCGCCGAGCATCGTGCGGTGTAGGCCGGGGTCCTTGACGAAGTTCTTCTCTGCCACGTTATTCACCACATACACGTCACCGATATGCTCGATGACGGGGGCGATGGCCACGGGGATCATAAAGAGGATGGGGGCAAAGGAGAAGTTCTCGGGGAGCGTGATCTTAGGTAGGCTGAGCCAAGAGGCCTCGGCGATGGGCCTTAGATCGACCTCGAAGAAGATGAGGTCAGCGATATAGCCCACGACGATACCGAGGAAGATGGGGATGAGCTTCGTGATCCCTCGGCCGTAGAGCGTGACGATGATCGCCGTAGCGAGCGAGATGACCGCCAGGGGCCAGTTCGTTGAGGCCATCTTCACGGCGGAGTCCGAGAGGGAGAGCCCGATGAGCATGATGATGGGGCCGATGACGACTGGAGGGAAGAGACGGGAGATGAAGCGCAGGCCGAAGAGACGGATCAGGAGCGACATCACGAAGTACACGGCACTCACCCCGATACAGCCGAAGAGCGCGCCGCTGAGTCCGTAGAGCTCTGTGGCTTTGATGATCGGTGCGATGAAGGCGAAGCTACTGCCGAGGAAGATGGGTACCTTGCCCTTGGTCACGAGGTGGAAGAGGAGGGTGCCGATACCAGCTGAGAAGAGGGCGGTCGACGGATCGAGCCCGACGAGGATAGGTACGAGGACTGTGGCTCCGAAGGCAACGAATAGGTACTGTGCGCCAGCGATCCCCTTGCGCAGGGGGCTGAGCGGGGTGGTGTCAGAGGTCATGATTTTCTCAAGGAGAGAGTGTGATTACGCCCACAAAAGTAGCTAATCTCTTCGCTATATAGAGTGCCCCAATCATTGATTGCGCAAACTCTCTCCATAGTAGAGTGCTAAGGTATCGCCTGCCCAGCTCCACGATATACCTCTCCGAAGAGATACACAAGCCCTTCGCCTTATCGCGAGTATTCCTCTTATTCAGCGGAAGGAAAAGTATCCTTCTCGTGAAGAAAAAAGCGCCTTCACGTAGTGGTTTTCCTCTGTCTACGCACGTAGTCTTAAAGACTATGCACGCAAATCCAAATATCCACGTACGTAGCTATTAGAGCCACGTACGTAGCCCAAACTTATCTACCACTCATCCGCAACTTTTACCCCTACACGGGGCAACAACCTAATATTGGTCGACCCGCCGACCTATATAGATTGCAACCCCCTCCCCGTAGAGGTCCGTGTAGCTTCGTCTGGAGTAGGGGGGCTTCGTGAATATGAAAGGCCCGCACGAAGATGCCGAGGAGCATGCTTCGTGCGGGCTTGGTATGTCGAGCCTTGCGGGGGCGGTTACTTGTCGAGCGTGATGCGCAGGGAGAGACCGTAGCTGCTGGTGGAGATGGGGAAGGAGTAGGCGCTGACGAGTGGTACATTGCGGCTGTACTCGTAGTACGCCTCGAGACCGAGCTGTCGGCTCAGCTCATATTCGGCGCTGAGGCGCAGGCGTCGGTCGATGATCCCTGCGGTAGCTTGGGTGTAGCCTTCCTCGAGACGGCGCAGAAGGGTGAGCGTGCGGCGGTGTGCATATTCGCCTCGGAGGGTGAGCCCGTGGGCGGAGGTCGTCGCAGGCTCCTTACTCGTACGGCGCTTCTTGCGGCGCGCGGTGGTGGGGCTGATGAGGCTCGTGAGGTCGTCGATCTTGTAGGTGAGGCCAAGGCTTAGCTCACGTGAGAGGGCTTCGATGAGGCTACGCGCCCCGAGGTGCAGGACGGCACCACGGCTTTGGCGCCACTGCGCACTCGTCCCGAGGCCATTGAGCCACGTCAGGTCAAGCCCGATGAGGGGGAAGAAGTTCTCCTGTAGTGCTACCGAGGGGATGTCATAGGCGTAGCTGAGGCGCGCGCCGCTCATCGCTTCTCCTCCTCCCGCAGTTGTCTCACTCAGGAGGCCGATGGCATCGGGATCGCTCCCCTGCCAGCCTGCCAGCGAAGAGAAGCCCCCGACGGTGTACGTGGCGCGGTAGGTGTGGCGTAGGGTCACACTCCGGAAGTGGCGCTTGAGGAAGGGCAGCTCGGAGAGCCCCGTGTAGCTCACCGACCAGTTCGGGAGCATGCCGAGGAGGTCGGGTAGGGCGCTCAGCCCCTTGCGCCCCTTCCCTGAGCCGTGCATATAGGCTGCGCGGAAGGCGGGGATAAGGACGGCAGAAGCATTGCGGTCGATGGTGAGGCCTGTGGCGAGGCTCCCTGCCTCCTCCTGCCTGCGAGCGATAGGCTCTCTCAGGCGGAGCATCTCGGCGACGGTCTCGGAGAGGTAGCCCTCCTCGGAGCGGAGAGGGGCGAAGAAGCCCTTGAGCCCGATGGTCGTCATCGTGAAGTCCCCGCCGTAGAGTCGGGGGCTACCAGCATACATATATTGTACCTCGGTGCGGTCGGTACGGGTGTGATTGCCCGAGAGTGTGATGGTGAGGTGGCATAGGGGCTGGAGCGTAGCACGTAGGTCCACCGTGCGGGTGTGGGTGAAGACCCCTGGAGTGAGGTGCTCCGTCGAGATGAGGAGGTCGCCCCGCTCGGCAAGGCGATCGATGAAGTCCACATCACTAAGCCCGAAGGCAAAGCCCACACCGGGTGAGAGCGCACCGCCCGAAGAGCCTTGTCCTCCGATAGCTTGGATGGTGGGGAGGAAGCCAGGGAGGAGCGTACTGCGTGTAGAGCGGTAGGTCAGCGATACGTCCTTCACCATGAGGAGAGCGTAGAGGAGGCGGTCGATGAGCTCGTTCCCGTCGGTCACGCCCTTCGCCTTCTTCCCGCGCCCTTCGCTGGTGGTCATGCCAGCCGTGTCGAAGCGGCGCTCCAGCCGAGCGAGTGCGGGGATATGCTGATAGAGCTGGCGAAGCTGGAGCTGCGTAGTGGACTCGAGTGCGCCCTGCGCCATGAGGGTATGCGCCAGGCGGATGGTCGGGTCGGGGAGTACCGCCCCACGGTCCCACGAATAGGCGCTGCTATAAGAGAGCTGTGAGCGGATGAAGGAGAGGGGCGCAATGTCGGCGGTGGGGAGCTGGTAGCTGAGGCTTGCCTGCTGGGCGTAGTGGATGGGCGTACCCCCCTCACGGATACTCTGCCCGACGGAGTCACGCCACGCACGCCACGCATCGGGCTGGAGCTGGCGATTGACCTGCACGTGGGGCTCTTCGATGCGTGCGTCGGTGCCGGAATTGAAGGCCAGCTGGAGCGAACGGATGGGATTCCAGTTGAGCTGCAGACGGCGATTCCAGATGAACTGCTGGGCGAAGGTCGCAGGGAGGCGCGTGCCACTCAGCTCATCGCCGAGGCTACGGAGCTGCTCCTCATCGTAGCGTCGCACCATCGAGGTCTCGAGGACGAGACGGCTGGGCCACGGAGTGAAGGTGTACCGGCGGAGGAAGTCCGCCCACGGGCTGGAGCCAGAGGCCTTGGCAAAGGGTCGTAGTGGGCGGAAGGTAGGTGTATAGTCGTAGCGCAGGGCTGCGTGCCAGTCGAGGTGACGGCTGTACTCGATGTCGGGGGTCTCTTCGGAGGAGGTGTTGTGTCCGTAGCTGAAGGAGAGGTTCGCTGGGTCGTAGGGCATAGGCTCCTCGGAGCGGATGCCGACGGCGACCTTCGAGAGGGCAAGGCCTTGGCTGCGGCGGTGCGTGAGGCTGCGAGCACGAAGTTCCTTGCGCTCGCGCTCCGTAGAGAGGTCGCTGAGGGCATCGGTGAGCTTCACGTCTTCATCGAGCGGATTGTACTGCGGGGTCAGCACTTCGTCGCTCACCGTGTAGTAGATGGGGAGGGTGACCTTCGCCTCGGGAGGGAGGAGCTGGCCGAGCTCGAGCGTGGAGGCGAACTGGATAGCACGACGGCTCTCGAGCGTGCGGCTCATCAGCGGGGCGTCGATAGCACCGAAGCCTGCCGAGACGTATTGGGCTCTTAGGCTGGCTTCGCCCAGCTCCGCCAGCTGGAGCGTGCTGTGTAGCTGTCCTGCCCAGCCTGCTTCCTCGTGGTAGTCGCTGGCACGAAGCTCATTGACCCAGACCTCGACACTGCGCGTGAGGCCCGCGCTATTGCGCACGCCGATGACCAGCGCCCGCACGCTGGAGAGGGAGGGATTGCCGAGGACGGTGAGCGTATGGCTGGGGCGCTTGGCGTCGGGGCGTGAGAAGGGGCGGTAGAGTGAGGCGCCACCGAGCCCTGCGGAGAGCGAAGCATTACGGCTTCGCTTGAGGGAGACGAGGTCTTCTAAACTTAGGTCGATGCTATTCTCCTCAGGCCATACACGACGGCGGTCGCTGGGGCTGAGGCTGCTGTAGCGCCCTGCGGGAGTGAGCGTGAGCGGTAGGCTGTACTCGTAGTAGTGCTGGGTGTAGTCCGAGCCGAGGCGCACGAAGAGCGTCATATCCCCATCACCCAGCCCTGTGAGGTCGCCGAGGAGCGCCTCGGCATGGGCGAAGAGCCGCAGACGGCGGTAGCGACGCAGGTCGTACTGCACACGGCGGTAGACGCCACGGCTCTCGCCTGCGGGGAGATCCTCGAGGCGTAGGGAGAGGGCTTGCTCATTCTGCTGGAGGCTCTGCCCGCGCTGGGCGTCGAGCGAGCGAGATACGCCTGGGGGGAGCGTGTAGCTGACAGGAGTGCGGTCGGAGTGCTCCTCGATGTTGACCGACGTGACGGAGAAGCGGGTGGAGGCACTGGGTGCGGGCTGTCCCTCATCAAGGTTCCCCTCGTAGGTGCGCCAGTCACCTCGCACCAAGCGTAGCGAGGCAAAGCGCAGCTGGGTCTCGCGGTCAAAGCCCGTGAGGTAGAGTCGCATGAAGCGCACACTCCTCAGATCGCTGATGCCACCGATACGGCTGGTGAAGGCTGAGAGAGGGACTTTGAACTGATACCACGTCACGGGAGAAGTCCTCCCATCACGGAGCTGGGCCTCGACCCTGCGGCTGCTGGTGATGAACCCACGGCCCGCGACGAGATCCTCGGGGCGCAGTGAGATCTTCCACTCATAGTAGCGGTCGAGCTCATTCATGCTGTAGTCGCCGTTGACATCCTCGGTGTCGGGGCTCACGGTAGCTGCGGTGCTGTAGCCATCGCCCCCAAGACGCTCCGACGAGTTGCCCTCCGTGCCGTTGAAGTACTTATAGCGCTCGAGGATCGGCAGGCGCTCGGAGTCATAGTCTGCCCCGCGGTAGTGGTGGAAGTCATCGCCTGCAGGGTCGTGGAGTGGGCTCTGTGGGTCGTCTTGCCAGCGCTGGAGGGTCGTGCTGGAGAGGCGGGAGCGTAGGGCGCTGAGGAAGGAGGCGTAGCTCGGATGCTGGCGCTCTTCGGCGGACGACAGGCCATTCAGCCCGACGTCCTGCTTCTCACGTGCCCCCGCCGCGTTGTCGAAGGCATAGCCTGCACTCGGGCGTGTCGGCACGATCCCCCAAGGAGTGGAGACCGTAGCCCCTGGCTGAGGTGTGAGCGGTAGGCCACTCTCATAGAAGCGGCGCTCGTCATGCAGGATGTCCTCCGAGATATCTCCGAGGTTGATGTACAGGTCGCCACCACTCCCTGCAGGAGGCGTGCCCTCATCGGCATAAGGATCCATAAGCCAGAACTCCACGTACTCGACGTTCGCTGCCTCGAAGTCTGTCTGATCGATCTTGCGCATGATGCCCGCCCAGCTCCCACGTGCATCACTGATCTTCCCGTCAGCGGTGAGGCTCGCGGCATTGAGGTTGTACGGGCCGAGCTCTTCGGGGTAGAAGCTGAGTGAGAAGGTGGAGATGTAGCTCGGTAGGCTGGCATTCACCTCACGATTTGGGTAAAGCTCTGCCGTCGGGATATCGCGCACCAGATGTCGGCTCACGAGGCTGAGGTCGCTGCGTATATAGGCGGGGGTGTAGGCACTGCGCTCACGGGTGAAGAGCGGGTCGATGGTGAACCACGCGAGTCGTGCTCTACGCTCTCCGTAGCGCAGGTAGTCACTCGCGCCTATTCCCGCTGGGACGAGCGTCACGGGAGTGGAGGACAAGCGCCAGGCCTGTGGACTCATCAGGTCGATGGCGGTATGTGCTGCGTCGAAGTCATCGAGGTAGCTGCTGCCGTCGCTATACTTACTCTTGTAGTGCCCTGGGAGGAGCTGTGCGACCTCTGCCGAGAGGGAGAAGGAGGCGGGCTGTGTGAGGTCGACGAAGGGAAGGTGATTCAGTAGGCGCGTGAGCTGGGGTGACTTCGTCTGGTAGGAGAGGTTGGCGCCCCACATCGTATTACGCATGCTCTCCTGTCCGAGTGCTGCCTTCGCCGTCAGGGGCATCTCCGAGAGGTGCATCAGGGTGGCGCCGAGGCGGAGGTCTTTAGAGAAGCGGTAGTTGAGGTCGAGGCCGATGAGGGTCTTGCGCTGCTGACTGAGGGCGTCACCGCCTTGGAGGCTCACCTCGATGGGTGTCTTGGCGTCGATGAGCTGGCGGTTGAGGATCTTCACGCGCCCTGCGGTGTAGTCGACGGTGTAGTCCGTACCCTCGGTGAGGAGCGCGCCAGCAGCTGTCACACGCACCGAGCCTGGGGCGACGTTCACCGTGCCAAGGGAGATCTCCCCCGCCGAGGTGGCACGGTATTCGCCCCGCAGATAGTACTTGTTCTTCTCCGAGCGCTGGGCGGCCTCGACGGCGGTCATCGTGTAGAGCTCGGGGAAGGCATAGCGGTCACTCCAGCTCCCTGCGCCGAGAGCTGTGGTCAGTGTCGAGCCGAAAGGCTCTGTCGTAGGGAAGAAGACCAGCCCTTCGCTGGAGCGTATGGTATAGCCCTCCACGAAGTCGAAGTGCCCGTCACTGCGTGCCTCCTGCTGGGCGTCAAGGCGGTCCAGTCCGAGGGCGCTGAGGAGCTGCTTGCCCTTCAGCGGGCCATCAGGCAGGTAGGGTAGGGCGCGCCCTGTGGCATCATCGCGGTAGACGACGTCGAGCTGGAAGCCCGCACGCTGCAGAGCGGTGATACCTGCGCCAAGGCGATAGGCATTGCGCATCATCAGCGGCCACGTCGGAGCCTTCGGCGAGAAGTCCGTGCCCTTGAGGAGCTTGACGAAGAGTAGGGAGGAGGTGCCTTCGGATTGGTCGGCTGCGAACTCCCCCACGCGGTAGACCTTCCCCTCGTAGGTGAACTCATAGGCTACGGCGAGCGCCTCGTCGGCGGCGAGTGGTGTCGTGAGGCTGAGGTAGCCGAGGGTGTTGTGTAGGGTGTATTCGCTCGGGGCAAGGCGTCGTGCGCTCTCGATGCGCTCGTAGTCGAGGGCGGGGCGTAGGGCGGGTAGTCCCGAGCTGAGGGCGCTGAGCTGGCGAAGAGAGGGGGAGACGGTAAGGGTGGAGTAGAGGCTATTCGCACCGTTGGAGGGGACGGGGCTTGAGGGGCTGGTGAGCTGGATGAAGCTGTTGTGCAGGCGCTGGGGCTCACCGAGGTCAGCGAAGCCTGCGACGTCACGGGCATCATCGAAGCGCCCACGGCGGTTCGTCACCCATACCTCGATACGGGTGATCTGTATCGAGGAGCGCACGTAGGGTAGGCTCTTGAGAGCGCCGTCGTACCGAGTGCGGAAGAAGTCCCCGAGGAAGAAGTGGCGCAGGGCGTCGTAGCTCGAGGCGGAGAGCTCGAAGCGCTCGGTCTGCTCGCCCCCACGGCTGGAGGCGCGACGGCTCTCGGTGCGCTGCTGGCTCAGGAGGAGGTCAGCCTCGAGACGGCCCATCTGGAGCTTGGTATGCAGGCCGAAGAGGGCGCCCCCGCCGCTGATGAGACTATTGCGAGGGCTCATCGAGACGCTCCCCACCTCGATGAGCTTGATGATGTCATCCTCCTCACCCTCGAAGGCCAAGCGGAGCTTCTTCGTGTCGAAGTCAAAGGAGGAAGCGGTGTTGTAGTTCAGCCCCGTCTGGAACTTTGTCCCGAGCGAAGCCTGCACACCAGCCTGGATCTTCTCCTCGAAGTCGAAGTAGGTCTGCTTGCGTGCGCCCTGTGGTAGGGCAGGGTTGTCGGAGCGAACGGTCTTCCCCCCTGCCGAGAGGTCGGCGTGCCCCTGCAGCTTGAGACGCAGGCCGCCAGGGCCGAAGATGCGGTCGATGACCCCACGGCGTACGGGCTTGCTGGCGCGCTGGGTGCTGCTGCGTGTAGGAGCGTTGAGGCTGTCCCAGTGGAGCCCCTGACCACGGAGGCTCTGGTAGCGGAGGTATTCGGCGAAGGTATAGGGTAGGGGAGTGCCGAAGGGCTTGCCGTCAAGGAAGGTCGTCAGCAGGTAGCGCTCGCTCTTCGGCTCATAGACGAAGCGCGTCTCGATAAGGGGTGTAGCGAGGGCAGGCATCGCCCCTCTCGGGGAGATGCTGTCAGCTGTGGTGGGGAGTATGGGGAGTTGGGCGGCGAGAACAAGGGGGACGGCCGTGCCGAGAAGGAGGCTTCCCAGCAGGCGTCGGATGTGCCTTGTTACCCGCCACGTACGCACGAGCCTTAGAGGAGCTTGAGGCTCTTCTTGATGAGCTCCTCGACGCTGATGGTCGGGTCAGAGGCGATGAGCTCGCGTACGACCTTCTGTGCGGAGGCTTCGGGATAGCCCAGCATCTTCAGGGCGCTGACGGCTTCCTGCGGAGTGGTGGTGTCGAGTGGCTGTACCTTCTTGCCGCGGGAGGTCGTCGTGGGGATAGTCGTCGCGGGGCTGGCATCTCCCTCGAGAGCGGGGAGCTTGCCGCGCAGGTCGACGAGGATACGCTGTGCGGTCTTTAGGCCAATCCCCTTGATCGCCTTGAGAGGCTCGATCTGCCCGAGTGTGATGATGCTCGTCAGCTCGTGCGGGGGGTAAGAACTGAGGATGATGCGGGCGGTATTCGGCCCGACACCCGAGACGGTCATCAGGTGGCGGAAGAGATCTTGCTCAGCCGCCGTGGCGAAGCCGTAGAGCAGGTGAGCATCCTCGCGGATGATCTCGGTGATGAGGATCTTGCCCTCCTTCTGTCCAGAGAGGGCGGTATAGGTAGTCAAGGAGATGGCCACGGAGTAGCCCACGCCTGCGCACTCGACGAGGACGGCGGTGGGGGTGAGCTCCGTGTAGGCTCCGCGAAGGTAAGCTATCATCGGATATGGGATATTGTCTTGCTTTACTGTCGCTGGCAAAGTTAGGGAAAAGGCGCTATCTCCCCGCTAACCGCCTGCCATCGGCAGCGCTCCTGCATCACAAAAGCTCTACCTCATCAGCAAGCCGTATGGAGGCAAAGTTGATTTGCAAATGACTATTGCTGCAGCTTTGGACTCTCTACTCTCTGTCGTTTCGCTCGCGCTCTTAGCCTTACTATGCAATCCCCAAGAGGGGTGTTCGACCGAGATGCTTGTGCTTTGATGCAGCTACCTCGTGCCATCGGAGTGCGGCTATTAGTGGGGAGAAGAAGGCTCCGTGTGTAGGGGGAGGGGGACAGTCAATATAAAGCTGCTGAGTCAACCTATATAGGTCGCTGAGCTGCCCCATATAGGATGCTCTATGTGACCTATATTACTTCGCTTCGTGACCTATATATAGGTTGTTGTTCTGCCTCGGGATAAAAGTTGCAGACGAGTAGCAGATAAGTTTGGACTACGTACGTGGCTCTAATATCTACGTACGTGGATATTTGGACTGACGTACCTGGTCTTTAAGACTACGTACATAGACAGAAGAAAACCACTATGTGAATGCACTTTTCCCTTCACGAGAAGGACGCTTTTCCCTCCGCAGAGTAAGAGGAATACGTGTGATAAAGCGAAGGACTTGTGTAGCACTTCGGAGAGGCATATCGGAGAGCTGAGCGCGCGATGCCTTAGCACAATAAGTAGAGGGTAGGACTCGAAGGCAACAGTCTCATATAGGTTCACTCGCCGACCTATATAGGTTCGTTTTTCCCCCTCCGATTCGCCCCATTCTATCAGCGTTGGACGGATGATGCTTCATCCTTCTCATCGCTTGACCTCTTCCCGCTCTTACGCGCGCGTTCATTACTTATAACTTATATAGAGGGAGAGCGCTCGGGTGGGGTGGCTTGATGGGGGCGAAAATCGATCACATCGTGGTGTGCGTTTTGGTATATTCAAGAAAGTGCGTATATTTGCAACCGAATTAGAGGAGAGCCCCCTACTTAAAGCTCTCGCTTAAAG
>ERZ772977.102-NODE-102-length-69223-cov-115.065637_pt1 | contig 69223 bp, 73 predicted proteins | sample MGYA00511131_ERZ772977 | MGnify/ENA primary metagenome ERZ772977 (study PRJEB29015, sample SAMEA2737935) | human oral metagenome | biome: human oral; feature: human-associated habitat; material: dental | place: China | collected 2151 ...
ACCAGCGGCAGCGATGATAGCTTTGGTTGGTTTTTTCATAATTTAACTCCTATTCTCTCCTCTTCCTGAAGTGTCGAACCTTATAATTTTTCGCGGATTAATTTCTGCGCCAGGCTCGGATTGGCCTGTCCTTTGGAACGCTTCATGACTTGACCGACCAGGTAGCCGATGGCCTTATCCTTACCAGCTTTAATGTCGGCAATGGAAGCTGCTGAGGTCGGGTCGCTCAATACTTCGTCAACGATGGCAGCGATGGCGCCTTCGTCGGATAACTGCAACAAGTTCTTTTCCTTGGCGATATCCTCCGGCATAACGCCAGCGTACTTTTCATTGAATAAATCGAGAAAGATTTCCTTGGCACTATTCGAACTAATCGTCCCTTTCTCAGCCAGCAGAGCCAAATGCACCAAGCGGCGCGGACCGACTAGTCCAGACTCAACTTTTTGATAGTCTAATTGTTCGTCTGGCGTGGAAGCAAATAAGTTAAAGGTCCGTTTAGCTAGCCTGTCGTAAGTCTGGCGATCAACATTCAAATCCTCCAGTACTGACTGCTCGTTGCTATCAGTCAGAGAGTAAATGGCATCCAAAGTTTTAGCAGCTTCCTGATGAGCTAGCACCGTATCAATTACCGAATGATCCAGTTTCAAATCCACCCAGCGTTCTCGGTACTCGTTCGGCAACATCGGCACCTCAGCCTGAATCTGCGCAATTTCCTCATCGCTCAGCACCACTGGCGGGATGTCGGCATCAGGCATGTAGCGATAGTCCTGGGCGTCTTCTTTTGAACGCTGCGAAGTGGTAATCTGCTGGTCGTCACTCCAACCGCGGGTCTCCTGGACCACTTGTTCACCGCGCTCCAGCAGGTCAACTTGGCGTTTGAACTCGTATTCAGCGGCACGCTCGACGCTGCGGAACGAATTAAGGTTTTTGACTTCGGCGCGTTTGCCAAGCTCGGTCGCGCCTTTCTTGGCCACCGAAATATTAACATCAAACCGCATGTTGCCGTGGTACAAATCACCGTACGTCACGCCCGCGTAGACCATCAACTTATGAAGTTCCGAAGCATACGCCTTAGCCTCCTCGGCAGAATGTATGTCCGGTTCAGAGACGATTTCAATCAACGGCGTGCCAGCGCGGTTGAGGTCAACCAGCGAATAGCCGTCGTGGTGCGTCAACTTGCCAGCATCCTCTTCCATGTGCGCATGATGAATCCGCACCCGCTTGAGCGAACCGTCTTCTAGCGGCGCGTCAACATAGCCAGCCAAAATAATCGGCTGATACATCTGCGAGGTCTGATAACCCTTTGGCAGGTCAGGGTAAAAATAATGTTTGCGGTCAAACCGGCTAACGCGAGCAATCGGCGCGTTCAGCGCTTTACCAGCACGCACCGCCAGCTCGACGGCGTGCTTATTCAGCACTGGCAACATTCCTGGCAATCCAAAATCAATTTCATGCGTTTTTTCGTTCGGCTCAGCATTACGCGCATCATTGTCAGCCGGGCTAAACAGCTTGGTTTTGGTCGCCAGCTGGACGTGGCACTCAATGCCAATGGTCATTTCATATTGTTGTAAAATTTCGTCAGATACTGCCATTAGATTGCTCCTAAATCTTTCAATGCTTGTTTGTAAGCGGCCAGAGCGCGGCGCGCAATATCATAATTTATCTTGACATCAGCTTCGTGCGCGATATGGTTACGGATCTTGTGCGCGCCCCAGATATGGTTAGCGTTCGACCAAACCTTACCAGCAGCTTTCATGCGCTCGCCCATAGTCTCGCCCTTGTAGCGGCTATCACGCAAGGCTTTGTCAACAAGCTTATCAGCGTTGAGGATAGCTAGCTGCCAGCTAGGAGCGCTTTCTTTGTCGAGGCTATTTTCGATCGCTAGCCAACGGGCGCGGAATTTTTCGACTTTGAGCTTCGGCGAACGCTTGCTGGCAAAGGCAATGAAAACTGCGCCGACAATCGCCAAGATCAGTACCGCTATCAAAATAAACCACGTTGCGAAATTATTGTTCATTTTCGCCCTCCATATCGCCTGCTAGCGCGATCAACTTAGCGTCGGACTTCATCGGGCCAACTAACTGCGCGCCGATCGGTAGGCCGCTAGAACTACTACCTGCCGGTATACTGATTGCTGGCAAACCTGCCAAGCTCGGTGGTACCGTCATGACATCCGCCAAGTACATCTTGACTGGATCGCTAGTGTTTTCGCCCAGGCCAAACGCCGGCGTCGGCGCGGTTGGCAGCAGCAAAAAATCGTACTTCTCAAACAGCTTGTTGAATTCGTTAATCAAAACAGTGCGCGCTTTTTGAGCCTTCAGATAATAAGCATCGAAAAAACCGCTGGATAGCACATAGCTGCCGATCATGATGCGGCGTTTGTTCTCGGTCATGAAGCCTTCGTTGCGGCTGCGGCCGTAGAGCTCGGCTAGCGTTTTGACACCTTCGGCGCGATAGCCGTAGCGCACGCCGTCGTAGCGCGCCAGATTGCTAGAAACTTCTGCTGGCACGACGATATAATAAATCGCCAAAGCATATTTAAGGCTTGGCATATCAACATTTTCAACCGTGTGACCAGCTGCGCGTAATTTATTGGCAAAATCATTAACGTTAGCGCGAACTTCTGCGTCGACGCCGTCGCCCATCGCCTCGCTGATCAGGCCAATCTTCAAATGCTCGCCTGCTGATTTTTGCATTTCAAAGTAATCCGGCAGCGTCGTCATATCCTTGTCGTCGCGGCCAGCCATCACGCTAGTGACTAATGCCACATCGTCGGCATGCCGTGCGAAGCAACCCATCGTGTCGGTACTAGAAGCCATCGCCACCGCACCGTAGCGGCTGCTCAAACCATAAGTCGGTTTAAAACCGTAAACACCGTTGAAGCTAGCCGGCTGGCGAATTGAACCGCCAGTGTCGGTACCCAGCGCGAACGGCACCACATCTAGCGCTGTCACGACCGCTGAACCTCCCGACGAACCGCCAGCTACCTTAGTCTGGTCAACGGCATTATGCGTCGCGCCAAAATATGAGTTCTCGGTCGAACCGCCGTGCGCAAAAGCATCGAGATTCGACTTACCAATACAAATCGCACCTGCCGCTTCGAGCTTCTCGACGACGGTCGCCTGGACTGGCGCTTGAAAGTTCTCGAGCATTTTCGCCGCCGCAGTAGTTGGCGCGCCGAACGCCAAGTAATTATCCTTGACCACGAACGGTACGCCCGCCAGGATGCCCGGGTTCTCACCTTTTTTGATCTGCTCGTCGATCTCGTCAGCTCGCTGCAAAGCGCGCTCTGCCGTCAGGCTTAGCAACGCATGATATTCCTCGATTTCTTGAGCTTTGGCGAGCGACTGCTCGACTTGCGCCCGCGCAGTGGTCTCGCCTTTTTTAACCTTATCTACTAATTCAATAATTTTCATAACTACAACACCTTTGGCACTTTCACGCAATTGTCGCTTTGTTCAGCTGCTAAGGCCAGTAGCTGTTGCCGCGATACGCTGCTGTCAATAATTTCGTCGTCGCGCCAGACGTTTTGCAAGCCTGTCACCTGATACGTTGGCTCCACGCCGTCGGTATCCAACTCGTCCAGCTGATTGATATAATTGATAATTTTCTTGATATCGGCGCAGAGCGATCCAACCTCCGGATCAGACATCTGCAAACCGCTTAATTGTGCCAAATGACGCACATCGTCGTTGGTAATTGTACTCATTATTCACTAATTATAACGCAGAAGCTAGAGAAGTGCCAAAGGATTTTGCATAAGTTACAGAAGCTCAGTCATCCCACTTATGCTACAATAAGATAAGTTATGCCGCATCAAATCAAAAAGAAACTAGGAGTGACATTATATAGAGGCGGAGCAGAGTTCCGTGTGTGGGCGCCTTTTGCGCGGCAAGTATTCATCAGCGGGACGTTCACCGCGGGCGAGAAACAGCCTCTAACCAGCGAGGGCGACGGCTATTGGTTTGCGCTGATCCGCAATGTCGAGCCGGGCCACCAGTACAAATATATTATCGAGACGCCCGACGGCCAGCTGCTCGAGAAGAACGACCCGCGCGCTCGAGCTATCACTAGCAGCGACAAGGGTTTTTCGGTGGTTGTCGACAATAACTTCGATTGGCAGAACGATGCTAATTTTGCCATGCCGCCGCGCCAAGATCAAGTCATTTATGAACTGCATGTCGGCACCTTCAACCGCCCCGATGCTGCTACATCTGGCACCTTTGACAGTGCGATCGAAAAGTTGGATTACTTGCGAGATCTCGGCATTAACATTATCGAGCTGATGCCAATCACTAGCATGGCTTTCAGCAACGGCTGGGGCTATGCGCCAAACCATATTTTCAGCGTCGAAAGCATGCTGGGCGGGCGCCACGGCTTGATGAAGTTCGTACGCGAGTGCCACACCCGCGGTATCGGCGTAGTGCTAGACGTCGTTTACAATCATTTTTACGGCGACACCGATCTCTGGCAATTTGACGGCTGGAGCGAGAATGACCGCGGCGGGATTTATTTTTATAATGACGAGCGCGGCGATACACCTTGGGGTGGACGACCTGATTTCGGCCGGCCAGAAGTTCGGCAATTTATCCTTGACAATATCACGATGTGGTTGAATGAATACCATATGGACGGTCTGCGCGTCGATAGTACCATTTACATGCGCAATACCGAAGGCCGCGATAACGACCCCGAGCACGACATCGCTGACACTTGGAGTTTATTGCAAGATATCACTGAATTAGCGCACAAAATCAAACCAGATTCGTTGATAATCGCCGAAGATGCTGCTTGCAATCCAGCAATCACGGCACCGCGCGCCAACAACGGCTGTGGCTTCGACGCGCAGTGGGAGCTGGGCTGGCCGCATGCGCTGCGCGATGCGTTGGGGCTAACTACCAGCGTGGCGCCAACTTTGCAAGGCATTCGCTATGAATTTTCCCACTCATACAATGGCAATGATTTTGAGCGAGTTATTTTTAGCGATTCGCACGATACTGCTGCCAACGGCTCGGTGCGGCTCAACGAAGCAGCCGACCCTACTGGCGGCACGACGCTATATGCCCGCGAAAAAGCTCTGCTGGCCGACGCCGTCACTTTGACATCCGCTGGCATACCAATGATTTTACAAGGCAGCGAGTTCTTGCAGGACGGCTCTTTCAACGATTGGGCGGCCCTAGAATGGCACAAAACCGAAAAGTACGCCGGCATCCTGCTGGCTCACAAGCACTTGTTGGCGTTGCGGCATAATGCTTACGATACAACGCGCGGCCTGCAAGGCAATTCGACCGCTCTTTTCCATGCCAACGACGACAACTGCGTTATCGGTTACCACCGCTGGGATAAGGGCGGCGCTGGCGACGACGTGCTAGTAATTGTCAATTTCAGCGACCAGCACTTCGACCATTACGATATCAATTTGCCGCTGCCAGGGCACTGGCATGTCCGCTTCAACGGCAGCTGGCACGGCTATAGCAAGGATTTTCGCGGCGTGCATTTATCGTCGGTAAACACACACAAGAACAGTACAGCCACCATCACGCTGCCGCCTTATGGGGTGTATATTTTGTCGCAAGAGTAACTACCTTATCTTATATATTATAACATATTTGATGGTATTATGTCAAAAAATCTTGATTTAGCTAGCTAAAAAGCGGATGGTAGTTATATCGCCAGCCTCAACCGCAGCCCTGCCGCCAACTGGATAAGTGAATTTCGGGTCGGTATGGCCAAAATCTAGACTAGCAATGACTGGCATAGTCTGCTCAATATTTTTGCTGAGAATAATATCCCTAAGAGCCTGCTCTGTTGGCTGCGATTCCTGTTGGAAACGCCCGATTAGAATAGCTTTGACCTGACGAAAATACGGCTGCTGCACTACCGACTGGAAATTGCGCTCAAATGTTTCTAAAATCGAATCGTAGCTATCGTCCTCGATACATAAGATGATATCGCCAGCAATGTGCGGAAAATACTCGGTGCCGTTCAGCAAATTTAGGCTGCACATATTTCCGCCCAGCAAAATTCCTTCGGCTCTACCTTTTTGGATGATTACTGGACCAGCGTTTGGCAGAGTAGCGCGCGAGGATTTTTCGTCGTAATTCCAAGGATAATCGTAAAAGTTCGCCGACGGTGCAATTTCGTACTCATCCGACTGATCCGCAAACAAACAGCGCTTAAAATATTCCAGCGAATAACTATTTTGCGGCAGCATACCAAAGCAATAAAAGTTCGGCGCAGCATATGTGATTAAGCCAGTTTTAGCTAGAATAGCATGATTCAACACCGTGATATCCGAAAATCCGGCAAAAATCTTCGGGTTAGCGCCAATTAGTTTCCAGTCTATTTTGTCGAGCAACTGATTTGAATTAAAACCGCCAACGGCCGCCAAAATCGCTTTAACTTTCGAATCGGTAAATGCAGCATGCAAATCGTCGATCTTCTCTTGATCGCTCGGACAGCCGCGCTGAGACCGTGAAAAGGCATTTTCACTAAACGTCACCATCAAACCAAGCGATTCCAGCGCCATCGTTGCCCGCCGCAAAACAGTCTCGTCAATGTCGCTAGCCGAGCACGCCAGTGCAACGATTCGAATTTCAGCGCCAGGCTGCAGTTTGTTTGGTGTCATTTTTATCCTTTCTACTAAAGTTGTTACTAGCCCTACATCTTCTCGCGAATCTCGGCGATTAGGTCGCGCAGGTCGGCGGCGCGTTCGAATTCTAAGTTAGCGCTGGCTAAGTTCATCTGCGCGGTCAAATCTTTGACGAGATTTTTGTACTCGTCGCGCGGGATTTTGCGCAGGTCGAGCTTTGGCTTGTCATCTTCTTTTTGCGGAATGATGGCGCGCAGACCTTCGTCAATTGCTTTATTGATACCGCGCGGCGTGATGTTATGCTCGCGGTTGTATTTCTCTTGAATCTGGCGGCGACGGCGCGTTTCGTCGATCGCCAAGCGCATGCTATCGGTCATATTGTCGCCGTACATGATCACCTTGCCGTCAACGTGGCGCGCTGCCCGGCCAATCGTCTGAATTAGGCTGCGTTCGCTGCGCAAGAAACCTTCCTTGTCGGCATCCATAATCGCCACCAAACTAACTTCTGGCAAGTCAATCCCCTCGCGCAACAAATTGATGCCGACCAGCACGTCATAAACGCCCATCCGCAAATCGCGCAAAATATCGCCGCGTTCCAGCGTGTCGATTTCGCTGTGAATGTAAGCTGTCTTGATACCGATCTCCGTCAAGTAAGTCGATAAATCCTCTGCCATCCGCTTGGTCAAAGTAGTGACTAGTACGCGTTGCTTTTTATCGACGCGGTCGCGAATCTCGGCGATCAAGTCGTCAACTTGCCCGTCGGTCGGTCGGACGATAATCTCTGGATCAAGCAAACCAGTCGGGCGGATCACTTGCTGCGCTGGCGCCGGGCTGCGCTGGAGTTCATAATCGCCAGGCGTCGCCGAAACGTAAATGACTTGGTTGATGTGTTTATTAAATTCGTCAAAGCGCAGCGGGCGGTTGTCTAGAGCACTCGGCAAGCGAAAACCGTACTCGACCAACACCTCTTTGCGAGCGCGGTCGCCATTATACATGCCGCGCACTTGCGGCACGGTAACATGGCTTTCGTCGATAATCATCAAAAAGTCGTCTGGAAAGTAATCTAACAAAGTCGCTGGCTGCTCGCCCGGTTCGCGGTTGGTTAGATAACGGCTGTAGTTTTCGATACCTTTGACGAAGCCAGTCTGCTCGAGCATCTCGAGGTCATACTTGGTGCGCTGGCTGAGACGTTGTGCCTCTAGCAGTTTATTATTTTTCTCGAACCATTCGACACGCTGCTCGTACTCGGCGCGAATATTCTCGATGGCGCGCTTAATTTTTTCTTTCGGCGTAGCGTAGTGGCTGCTCGGAAAAATAGTGAAGAGTTCCGGCTCTTCTAGAATCTCGCCAGTCAGCGGGTCAATCCGCGTAATTCGATCGACGTCATCGCCAAAAAACTCCACTCGATAAGCCGTTTCACCGCCCGCCGGAAATACATCAACCACGTCGCCTTTGACGCGAAACGCACCGCGCGCAAAGTCGATATCGTTGCGATGATATTGGATATCCATCAATTGGCGCAAAAACTTATCTTGCAAACGCCGCTCGCCGCGCTTAACGGTAATCGACAAATCATAATAATCCGCTGGCGAGCCCAAACCATAAATACAGCTGACGCTCGACACGATAACCACGTCGCGCCGTGTCAGCAAAGCGTCGGTAGCAGCATGGCGCAAGCGGTCGATCTCTTCGTTGATCGCCGAATCTTTCTCGATATAGGTATCGCTCGACGCAATGTAAGCTTCTGGTTGGTAATAATCAAAATAGCTGACGAAATAATGAACTTCGTTGTCGGGGAAAAACTGTTTGAATTCGCTGAATAGCTGGGCAGCGAGAGTTTTGTTGTGCGCCAAAATCAACGTCGGCACATTCCTCTGAGCGATAATGTTCGCCATTGTAAAAGTTTTACCGCTACCTGTTACACCGAGTAACGTTTGCTCGCGCTGGCCGTCGTACAAACCATTCAGCAACTGGGCGATCGCTTGCGGCTGATCGCCAGTCGGTTGATACGTAGACTTTAGCCGAAATCGCTGACTATCCATCTGGTATATTTTAACATTTTTAAGCTATTCTAGCTAACCTTGACCGTAGCGTTTGGCACTAACCTGCGGATCGCTGCTATCGTGCTCAACATCGGCGTATTTCTTGTCAAGCGCCTCAATGACTCGCGCTACTAACCGCTCGGGATTAGCGTCGTAAATGACATCTTTAGCGCCCGGCGCCCAAACGTTCTTAAGCAAAGTAATCGTGTAGTCAGCCAGGCCGCCGCTACCCAGCAAGATGCCGCAGACCTTACGACTTTCGAGCGCTGTCGATAGCTCGTGCAAGCTGCCCATCCGCCCGCCGACGGTAATAACTGCGTCGGCACTGCGCACTAAGTGAACATCGCGGCCAACATATTCCATACCGGTGAAGTTGATATAGTCGAATTCGGCAGTCGGCAAACGGTAAGTCGAAATATGTTCGCGAAACGAACTAGCTGGCGAAAATCCGACCGACACGCCTTTGGTCTGACCAATACTTTTGAAGCCACGCGCCGCAAAGTGCGGCAAGCCGACAGTAGCGCCTGTCAACAATGTCTTGCCCGAACGTGCGATTTCAGCGCCAATCGCAAAAGCTTTTTCGTGAGCGCTATCAACTGTCTCGCCCGACGCCGCGCCCGATACGCAAATCTGGTATTTCATTATTCTCCTCGTTTTGGTAATTGTTTCTCGGTAATCGGCATAGCGTGCAGTTTGACGCCTTTATGCAAGATACCATCTTTGGCGCCAATTTTAGTAACGACGCTAGTCGAATTGGCGCTAGCGAAAATAATCGAATCTTTTAAGCTTTTACCTTGCGCCCACTGGCTCAAAAAGCCGCTAGCAAAAGCATCGCCGGCGCCCGTGCGATCGACCACTGGTACGTCTTCATACATACCAGCGCGCACCAATGTCTTGCCGTCAGTCGCTACCACGCCATTTGGACCGTCGCTGACAATCACCACCGGACAGTAATGCAGCGCCCGCAAAGCCAACTCCTCGATAGTCTCGCCAGCCACTAGCTTTTGCATCTCTTCTTTGTTGGTGCAAAGCACGTCAACCGTGTCCAGCAAACCTTTTAGCTTTTCTGGATCAGCTAGCTCCGGACCAGCCGGATTAAGCATGACTTTGGCGCCAACGCGCTCAGCTTCGTCTAGAATCACCCGTAACACCGTCAGGCTGTTGTCGGCTAGTGATGTCGGATAAATCCAATCAGCTTGGCTGATAGCTTGTAAATTCAAGCGGCTAGCGTCCTTGCCAAATGTCCGCCCGCGGTGGTTTAGAATCGTTCGTTCGCCATTGGTCGCGATCAAAATCACTGAATAGCCAGCTTGCATTCGATCATCGATCAAGACGTCGCGCGTATCGACACCCTCGGTATCAAGCGCCGCGATCACCGCCTGGCTGGCCGAATCATTACCCAGCGCCCACATATAGCGGCTGTCTAAGCCCTGGCGGGCAAACGTTGTCGCGACATTCGTAGCATTGCCGCCAGTGCTGAAAATCACGTCTTCGACTTCCATTTTGATACCTAGCGGCAGCTCGGTAAAGACTTTTTTGCCGCGGGTATGTGGGTCAAACTCATTGCTGCGAAGGAATACGTCTTGCGTGCCTTTGCCGATTGCTAAAATTTTAACCGCCACTAGAGCGTCGCCTTTCCGGCACTGCCAAAGGCGCCAATTTTCTCTTCAACGACTTTTTGGACAGCATCGTAAACTTCGGGCATCAGTTTGAAAACAGCGTACTCGTCAGGATTCTCGCGCAAAACCTTTTCGAGCGTAGTACGGAAAGCATAGCGCAAATCGCTATTAATATTGATCTTGCTAACGCCAATTTTGGACGCATCCTCGAAGTAATGCAGCGGTGTACCGCTACCGCCATGCAAGCTAATCTGGCAATCAATCGCCGCCCGAATTTGGCGCAGCAAATCTAGGTCGAGAATCTTCGGTACCGGATACAGCCCGTGCAAGTTCCCAACCTGCACCGCCATAGTATCGATACCCGTGGCATCGACAAAACTCTTGGCTTCCTCGGGCTTGGTATTCCATTTTTTGACTTCTTCGTAGTCGATCTCTTCTTTATGGAGATTGGAGTCGCCAAAGAAATAGCGCTCCTCGGCCTCAACCAGCGCGCCCGTAAACTTAGCGTATTCGACAACTTCGCGAGTTTTCTCGATAATTTCCTCGAGCGAAGCATCGTGGTTAGCCTGCGAAATATCGATATGAATGAATTCAAAGCCAGCATCAATAGCCTGTTTGCAGCCCTCGACTGTCGGCGCGTGATCAAGGTTGATATACATCTCGACACCGTAGTTTTGGCTATAATTATCGACCAAATCGCGAATATTTTCGTAGCCGCCCAGCGAAGCTGCTTCGTTAGCGCTGACTTCGACCATCACTGGCGCGTTGGTTTTTTGCGCTGCCTGGCAAATTGCACGCAATGTTTCTTGATTGTCAATGTTAAAAGCGCCCACCGCGAAACCCTCTAGCCGGCTGCGTCGCATTAGGTCGCGCGCCCGGCTGGTACGCTGGCGAATTTCATCAATTGATAAACTCATCGTTGTCTCCTTTCCTTAAAATCCTGCATGGTATTGCGGCACGCGATCAACAAATTCGCGCGTCTTCTGAGCGATACTCGCTTCATCAAGCCCAAAGGCTTGCAGCAATTCGCCAGCCTCGCCGCTCTCGCCGAAACGATCATTCATGCCGATGCGCAATAACGGCGACGGCAGCTGTTCGCCTAGCAATTCAGCAACCGCGCCGCCCAAACCGCCAGCAATTTGCGCGTCCTCGACAGTAACTACCCGGCCAGTTTTGCGAACACTCGCCAAAATCGTTTCGTTATCGAGCGGCTTGACCGTCGGCACATGTACCACTTCGACCGAGACGCTGCTACTTTGCAATTCGTTAGCTGCTCGCAGCGCGTACGCCGTCATGATGCCAGTGCTGACAATCGTCGCATCGCTACCCTGGCGCAACACATACGCCTGGCCAATCTCGAATGGCGAATCCAGTGTACTGAATGTCGGCGTAGCAGCGCGCGTTAACCGCAAGTAAGCCGGCTTATCGGTCCTGGCAAGTACTTTGGTGGCTTTCTCGGCCTCAATAGCATCACCCGGGCAAACGACGATCATGTTTGGCAACACCCGCATCAACGCGATATCCTCAAACATTTGGTGGGTAGCGCCATCCGGCCCAACCGTTGTGCCGCTATGTCCGCCGACAATCTTAACCGGCATATCATTAAGTGCAATCGTCGCTTTGATCTGCTCCCAGCTGCGCCCCGGGTGAAACGCCGCGTAACTGGCTGCAAACGGAATTTTACCAGCGCGCGCTAGGCCGCTCGCCACTGTCGCTAGGTTTTGCTCGGCGATACCGACCTCGATATAACGCTCAGGAAAAGCCTTGGCGAAAGCATCCATTTTGACGCTCTCAACCAAATCGGCGCACAGACCGACTACTCGCTCATCAGCTTCGCCGGCTGCCTTCAAGCCGCGTCCAAAACCAGCGCGCGTGGCTTCTGCTTCTGGTTTTTCATTATAAATGTTGTCATTTAGAGGATAATTATACACGGCCTTCTCCTGAATATCGTTTTGCATCTTTTTTCTCGAGAATCACTAGCGATCGGAACATCGCCTTGGCGCTTTCTGAAACAGCGAGCGATTCTTTATTGTTGTATAAATACAACAAGTAGCTTCCTTTACCGTATGCTCGCGAGCAAATCACTGATAAATGCGTCTTACCGCTGCTGTCATTAGCCAAAACGCGAGCACACAAAAGTTGCACAGCGCCGCGGTCATTCGCGAAATCAGCAAATGACTGATACCACTCTATACCAGTCACCAAGTCACCGTTACTCTTCGCATTTCCGATCTTGTCTTCGATAACTTTTCGCGAATTAACTCTATCAGAACTACTGCTAAAATTTTCACTACCAACCACAGATATAGTCATTAAAATACTGTTGCTATCCCGATACCAATGAATACCGTTATCGTTCTCAAATTCTTTCCAGCCCTCTGGCAATTTGCCGTTTTCGATGCGCCAAACTGGTGAACCCTGCGGCTGGTAATTATCATCAAGCGAGACACTTCGGACAGTTCTGGCGCTATCTTTCTCCTTGCCTTTGTTATCGCCGGCGTGATCAAATTGCGAGAAAAGCGGCTGCATCGCCCCAGACACTAGAAGTATCGTAACGATAATAGAAATAACAAGCGTAACCGAATTAATAATAATACCGATAACACCTGCTGCTTTCGAAGTACCGTAGCGGTTAGCCTTGACAACGCTAGCAATACCGAGCGGCAAGCCAATCATACTCACCCAAAGCAAGCCAAGTATGATACTAACAGCACCCATCCAGTTGCCCGGCGACTGTGTTGGCGCAGGCTGCGAATACGGATAAGCGTAAGGGCTAGCCGGCGGATAAGTATTGTTTGCCGGCGGAGCGGTGTACTGTGGAGCAGCATATTGCGGCGCTGGCGGCGAAACAGGCGGCACTGAGGCAGCTGGCTGAACTGGCGGCTCTGACGGAGCGGATGCGGCCGAAGGCTTCGGCGGTTTCGGCGGCTTTGGTGGAGTTGGCGGTTTCGGCGCCTTGGACGGCATCGAATTGCTAGACGACTGATTACTCATAATATCCTCCTGCATCTTGCTGTGATTCTGAATGCGCCAAATCAGCCAGCGCCGTAGCCGCCTGATCGCTTGACGGCGCTACGCCGTGCCACTTGTAATCGTATTCCATAAAACCAACACCGCGGCCCGGAATCGTATGCGCGATGATACAACACGGCCGATTCTCGATCGCCTTGGCTAAGTTTACCGCATCGATAATGCCTTCGATATTGTTGCCGTCGATTTCTTGGACGTGCCAGCCGAAACTTTCCCACTTGCCGCGTAAATTTTCCAGCGGCATGACATCTTCGGTTGGACCATCAATCTGAATGTTGTTGCGGTCAATGAAGAGGATTAGCTGGCGTAGTTTGTACTTACCGGCAAACATCGCCGACTCCCAAATGTTACCCTCATCAAGCTCGCCGTCGCCGGCAATCGCGTACACCCAGCGGTGGCGCTGCTTATCCAGATACTGCAGCGCATACGCGTAACCCGCCGCCTGCCCGATGCCGCTGCCTAGCGGCCCGGAAGTATTCTCGAGCCCTGGCAACTTGACGCGCTCTGGGTGGCCCTGCAGGCGCGATCCAAGCTTGCGCAGCGTCGACAGCTCCTCAACCGGGAAGTATCCTGCCTCGGCCATGGCCGCGTATTGTACCGGCACTGTGTGGCCATTACTCAACATGAAGATATCGCGCTCTGGCCATTCAGGGTTCTGCGGATCAATATTCATAATATTGAAATATAGTGCCGTGACGATATCCGCCAGCCCCAGCGCACCGCCCGGGTGCCCGCTCCTGGCCAGCTCTAGCATATGAACTACGTCGCGCCGCACATCGTTGGCTTTTATTTTGAGCTGTGGAATAGATAATTTTTCGCGAGCCACCTAGATTACTCCTTGCTTATTAACTTCTGCTACTAATTTCTGATAAGCTTCTGCCGGATCTGGCGCCGAATGGATAGCGCTGCCGCAGTTGACGATATTAACGCCGCCTTGCGCCAGGCTAAAAACATTTTCGAGCGTCGCGCCGCCATCCCAGCCAACTTCAACGCTAGGATGAATACTGCGGATCAGACGGACTTTCTCGAGCTGCATCAAGCTGGCTTTGCCGCCGTAGTGGCCCAAATCACCGCTAAACACCAGTACATGATCAACTGCGCTGATGACGTCTTTGACGGTATTTGGCACCGTCGGGCGCAACAATCCCACGCCAGTCTGAATACCCGAAGCTTTGAGCTGCTGGATAGAAGGCTGCAAATCCTCATCAACTTCGGCATGAAAAATCACCAGCGACGGCCGCATTTGCACCAAAGCATCAACATACAAACTCGGCCGCGCCACCATAGCATGGATATCAACCTGCCAATCTTGCGGCCACCACATCTCGCTCAGCTCAACGGTTTTAGTCGGTGCAAATTCACCATCAGCCAAATCTAGATGAACACGCTTAGCAAACGGTGATAAACGCTCAATCGTTAGCTTGTAATCTTCTGCATTTTCGCAGAGCACTGTTGGAACAATCTCGGCCATCAGAAAGCATCCAATTCTGCGTTGCGGCGAACAAACCGCGCCGCGCCGGCAAATGGCGTAGCGATCCACTCGTCAATAATTTCTTTCCAGAGCTCTAAGTCGTCGCCCGGAGCGTCCAACACCCGTGCTGGCAAACATAGGACGTTACAGTCGTTATCGTTACGGCACTCATGAGCTTCGAACTTATCCCAAATCACCGCCGCCCGGATGCCGCGAAAACGGTTGGCTGCCATCGCCATACCTTGGCCGCCAGTGCAAACCAGAATCGCCCGCGGATCAGTAGAATCGTCCTCGCCCAACACCTTGGTCACGGCCATCTGGGCAAACTGCGGGAAGTCGTCTTGCGGATCGAGTATCTTGTCGCCGACATCCTCCCACTCGATGCCGCGCTTGGTCAGATAAGCTTCAATCTTCTCCTTCAGATAAAACCCACCATGATCCGCTCCTAGAAAAATCTTCATACTACAAGTATAAGCATAATACGCGCCCCTGACAAGCCCTGTTAGAGTAGGTTTGGCTGGCCAAAGAAAATCCCGCCCCAGCAGGGACAGCCGTAGGCTCTGTGATTAGAGCTGGCTGTCCCCGCTGGAAGCGGGAAGAGGGTGAGGTTTTCTGCCTTGGGGCTGGCGATAGAGGTCGCAGGCCGCAAGGCTTCATACGGATGAAAAGTCTCAAAAAATCCGCGCTCAATTTAGCACCACGCCGAGAGCTGGGCGTGTGTCTGACTCAGAGGCTACGTGAGCCAGACAGTCTGTAGTGGGAGCCGCACGTAGCTGCGGCGAAGAATCAAGCGGCATTCACCTCCTCAAGGAGGAGGCGGTTGATGTCGCTGTGGAGCTGCTGGGGCAGCTCCACAGCTCCATCCGGGGAGATCGAGGCCTTATAGACCCCGATTTCCTCGGTGAGATCCTCCGCCCGGGAGGACCGGGTCAGACCCCAGTCCCCCTCGATGAATGAAAAAGTCGGGTTGACGGTGCGGTAGCACCGCACCGTCAAGTCCGACGAGATGAACCAAAGGTAATAGAGGGTTTCACCCTCTATTTTCTGGCTCGACGCCAGCCCCACCGAAGTGGAGCCAGCGTCGCACGAGGGCCAACTGGCCCTCGTGGCGAGAATATCACACATGGCCATACGCACCGAGGTGCGGATGGCCATGGCCACAGTTCCCGCGGCCGCGGCCGCGGGAACTGTGGCTGCTGCTGAGGAGGCAGGCGCCTCCTCAGCAGCAGTGGTGACTTCGACCACGACGGGCGGCTGAGCCGCCCGTCGGGTGATGGCGACGAACACGAGCGCCGCCATCACCCCTATCGTAATCAGAAGACCATAGGCCATCTCAGACCCCTTCCTGCCCCATGTGGGGCGATGTGGAGCTTGACCTTTTCAAGCTCTCTACGGCAGCATCAAAAAACACCCAGGCTAGACTGGCGTTTTAGCGCCAGCGCTATTCGCACTTTTAGTCTAAACCAACCGAATTTAATAATGCCGTAGAGAACTTGAAAGCTGAACCTATCTACTACAGATTTTGTTGTTAGTGAGCATGTCGCTGATCCGGTATTTTGCTTATACGGGATGGACATACTGTTATACTATCACACTTTACGATAAATGTCAAGACTTTTATGCATATTTTTGGCTGTATTAGCAATTATATTATAAAACATCAAACATTCCGCGCATAGCGGCCAGTTTCAGCCGCCAACTCGACCAAGCGGTTAGCGCTGGCCCACTCGCCATCGTACCAAGTCGACACTTGTGCCAATCGCACGGCAACCACCGACGTCAAGCCGACATCAACTGTCGAGCTGTAGCTATTGCCGCGAAAATCCTCGGCTACCAGCTCTTTGTCGGTAACCGCCAAAATACCGTTATATAGCGGTTCGCGGGCAGCATGCGTTAAAATCTCGTTTATTTTCTTGGCCGCGATTGATTCGCGCAGCAGTAGCGAAACCGTTGATAGACCAACGTTACCGTACTGGCGGCTGCTAACTGCAAGCCCGCTTACCGCGCTCGCAACATTTGGCAAAACTGCCTGCAATCGCTGGCCGTAATCAGCCGCCATCGCCACCAAGTCGCTGTCGCCCAGACGCTCAGTCTTTAATAGCGAGCTAGCAAAATGATAACTGCCAGCCGCTGTAATCGTCGCTGCCTCGACACCAACCGCTTGATCAAGCGTAGCGATAACCGGCGCTACCGAGCTAATCGCCGCATCGCCGCTGCAGACAATATCCGTCGAGACGTTAACCAATCCGTCATTAACGCCCATGACAATCGTCGCAAAATCAGCACACTGCGACAACGACGCCACGCGTCGAGCACCAGCCGTCCGATGGCGGCGCAGTTCGGCGGCATCAGTCTGGCATCCAGTATCAATCAAAACATCAATACCGAGGTCGTCCCACGGCAATTTGGTTGTCCGCTTATCGCTTATGATAGGAATGATCCGGTCGCCAACATATAGCGATGCGTCGCCAGTGCCAATCGCCTTGGCATAATGGCCGTAAATCGAGTCGTGCTTCAGCAGATAAGCGCACTGCTCGGCGCTCAGATGCGTCCGAATAGCCGCTATTTCCATATCCGAACGGCTCTGCGCAATTTTGAAAACACTGCGGCCAACCCGGCAAAAACCGTTAATCGCTACTTTTATTTTCACCATGCCCACTCCTTGATTAAGCCATCTTTGCTAATATTTTAGCAAAAGCGCAATAGCTTTGGCAAATTTGCTATAATAAGGATATGAACGAGGTCGAGCTGGTTAATCTGGCTAGAAGCCATTACAGTGAAGAGCAGGTCGCATTGTTAGAAAAAGCAATCCATTATGCTACCGATAAGCACGACGGGCAACTGCGTAAAAGCGGCGAGCCGTACATCACTCACCCGCTGCAAGTCGCTGCTATGTTAATCGACTGGGGCATGGATATTGATTCGGTGATTGCCGGCGTACTGCACGACACGGTCGAGGATACTGATGCTACACTAGAAGAAATCACCGAGCTATTCGGCCGGGATATCGCTTTTCTGGTTGACGGCGTTACTAAGGTTAGCCAAGCCCGCGCCGGCATGAAAAACCTCGAATCGTATTTGCCGAGCACTACCGATAACTTGACAAAGCTGCTCATCGCTGTCGGCCAAGACGTGCGAGTGATCATCATCAAGCTGGCCGACCGCCTGCATAATATGCAAACTTTGCAATTCAAAAGTCCGGAAAAGCAGAAGAAAATCGCTCGCGAGACACTAGACGTTTTCGCACCGTTAGCCGATCGGTTAAATATGGGGCGGCTGCGCGTACAGCTCGAGGAGTTGAGCTTCAAATATTTAATGCCCGAGGAATACAACCAAACTGTCGCCCTCAAAGATAGCCGCTTAAAGAAATCTCAACGTAAGCTAGATGCCGTCCGCCGCGCTGTCGATTCGCGCCTCAGCGACGAGAAAATCCAGCACCAAATCGACGGCCGCGTCAAGAGTACCTACAGCCTATACAAGAAGATGAAGCGCGTCCCCAATATCGACGATATTTATGATTTGATCGCGCTGAGAATTATCGTTGACGATATCGACACTTGCTATCTGGTACTTAACGAACTGCACAATATGTACGAGCCGATGGTTGGGCGAATCAAAGATTACATATCGAAGCCTAAGCCCAACGGCTACCAATCACTGCACACTACGGTGGTTACTAAAAACGGCCAAGCGGTCGAGTTCCAGATCCGCACCCGCGAGATGCACGATTACGCCGAACGCGGGCTGGCGGCCAGCTTCCATTATAATGAGCAAAAACTAACTGATGCTTACATCAAGGGCAAAATGACCAGCCTGCCGACAGATTTACACTGGATTAAGCATTTGCAGTCGGCAGCATCGATGATTCGCGAGGGTAAAGATTTCGATGTTGATAATTTGAAGGTCGATTTGTTCGGTGACCGGATTTTTATTTATTCGCCAAAGGGTGATATTTACGACCTGCCAGACGGCGCTTTCCCGTTAGATTTTGCCTACCGCGTGCACTCTGATTTAGCCGCTAAATCAAGCGGATTTCTAATAAACGGCAAGATGGAACCATTCAGCTACAAATTGCAGCACGGCGATACCGTCGAAATTCTAACCAACAAGCGCGCTCGCCCAAAGCCCGGCTGGAACGAATATGTCATCACTGGACACGCCCGGATGAAGCTCAAGGCCCAGCTCAAGAAGACTTCGCTATTAGGCCGCGCTGGCAGCCTATTGCAGCGCACAGCACCGTTTCGCCGCAACAAAAAATAGCAGCCAAAACGAAAATAGCCAGACAATCTCTGGCTATTTTCGCTAAGTTTGCAATTAGAAGTTTATCAACTATTTATGCCTGCGGCGGCTGCTGAGGCGGCTGCGGCTGTCCGCCTTCAGCTACCGGCGGCTGAGGCTGGACAACCGTTGCAGCTGGTTGTTGCGGTTGAGCGTATGGCTGCGGTTGTTGAGCATAGGCTACCGGCTGCTGCGGTTGTCTGTAAGCTGGCTGCGGTGCGTAATACCCAGGCTGCGGCGGCTGGCCGTAGACTGGTTGCTGCCGCATAACCGGGCCAACATAGCGGCTTGAACCAAACGCCAAAATCGGGTTCATAATCGCCGGGAAGAAGATCATCAAAACGCCAAAACCAGTCGTTTTGCCAAACGATTTTGCTAAATCTAGCGGTAACACGATCGAAATGTATATATGGGCAAACGGCAAGAACATCAGTACGACTTGCCACTCTGGCCGGCCGACAATCTGCATCATTACTACCATGTTGTATATTGGCACTAATGACGCCCAGCCTGGCTTGCCAGCCTTGGTGAAGATTCGCCACATGGCGATAATCATTAGTATGGAAACTGCCAGTACAATTAAGACGACAAACAGCCAAATTACAACTGCAACCGCACCGATGTCACTACTAGTCGTCGTATAAGTCGAAGTCGAATAATCATAATAGTCCATAATTTGCTCCGTTTAAGTTTATTACCGATTATTATAGCGGTCAATGCATTGTTTGACAATCGTCTTGGCTTCCTCGGCATCGCCCCAGCCCTTGACGATGGTACTGCCTGGCTTCTTGAGGTCTTTGTAATGAGTGAAGTGATGTTCAAGCTGCTTAACCAGCTGCGGAATGTCGTCGAGCGAGTTAATACGATCATCGTCGCGATTATCAGCCGGCACCACGACTACTTTGTCGTCGACTTCACCGTCATCTTCGAAGCGCAGCACGCCAATAATCCGCGCCTCCAACCACACGCCAGTCGTTAGCGGCTCTGGGCAAATAATCAGCGTATCTAGCTCATCGCCATCCTCGTCAAGCGTCTGCGGAATAAAGCCGTAATTACACGGCTTAGCAAAGATTTTTGGCTCGACGCGGTCCAGTATAAAGGCTGCCCGCTGCCGATCCCATTCGACTTTCAGGCGCGACCCTTCGGGGATTTCTACTACGGTATTGACTAGCCCGCCATCAACGTCTCCCGGGTCAAGAACTTTATTAAAATCTGCCATATTGCTCCTTTGCTTACAGTTACTACCTATATAGTACCAGTTTTTTACGCTATAGAGTATACTAATAGAGATATGAGTAAGAAAAAGAGTCCGACGCTGTTGACAGCAGAAGACTATATGTCGGATTTAGCAGTTAAAATTGATAATGCCAAACAACGCGTCAATATGGTAGCGACCACCTTTCGCGCCGATGACAAGCACACCGAAGCCGTAATCGCCGCCGTCGAGCGCGCAGCGGCTGAACGCGGCGTGCCAGCCTCGGTTTGTGCCGATTCATTCACTTATCTCGAACCGAAGGAATTCATTCTGCGTTCACCGCGCCGCCAGCCATCGCGCGCCGTTCACGCCATGAAATTAGAACGGCGGCTAAAAAAAGCAGGCGTGGCTTTTCGCTGGCTCGGTCAAAAGGCCAATATGCTAATGACTGGCCGCACTCATAGCAAGTGGTCGATTGTTGACGACATAGTCTACGCTTGCGGCGGCGTCAATATGGACCACGAGAGCCTAGCTAATGTCGATTACATGTTCCGATTTGATAATAAAGTGTTAGCTGATAAGCTATCTAACGAGCAATACCTTATCGCTCGCGCCGACAAGCGCGGCGGTTCGATTCGCAATTCAATGTTTGGCCTCGACGAACACTCGACTGTCCTGGTTGATCAGGGCTTGCCAACTAATTCTCTCATTTACAAGCGCGCCTGCGACCTAGCCGAACAAGCTGAAAACATCGTACTAGTATCGCAGTACTGCCCGACTGGCAAACTCAACCGCATTCTCAAGCGCAAAAATGCCAAATTATATTTCAATAATTGGCGTACCGCCTCGCCGATCAATAAACTTCTTATCAAACTCGGCACCTTAACCAGCCGGCAACAAACCCTATATCAGCATCCGCAATATCTGCACGCCAAATTCATTGTTTTCACGATGTCTGACGGTTCGAAAATAGCACTATCAGGATCGCATAATTTCATGCGCGGCTCTGGCATCATGGGTACGCGCGAAATCGCTCTCGAGACTAGCGACCCAGCCATCATTAAACAACTCGAAGCTTTCCGCAAGAAATACGTCGAATAATACCAATATACGACGTCGAAACTATTCCGCCTTCACGCCCTCTAAGTACTCGCGGATACTCAGCGCCGCCGTCGCCCCCTCGCCGACAGCACTGGCTACCTGCATGGTAGCGCCGCTACGGACATCGCCGCTGGCAAATACGCCCGGCAAAGCCGTCGCCAAACGGTCGTCGGTTTTGATGAAGCCGTACTCATCAAGCTCAACGCCGCTATCCGCCAAAAACTGTGTATTCGGCTTCAAGCCAATGAAAACAAACACGCCGTCAGCCTCAAAAGTCGTTTTTGCGCCGTTTTCGAGCGCCCGTACCGCTGCCACCGCACCGTCCTCGCCGACGATTTCTTGTGCTACCGTTTGCAAATGTACGGTAATTTTGCCATTATCAATATATTTCTGCAAATCGTCTTGCAAAGTCTTACTAGCTTTGATAGTACTTCGCACCAGCAAATCAATATGCTCGGCAAATCGCGTCAAAAACATCGCTTCCTGCACACCCGAGTTGCCGCCGCCGACGATGACCAGTCTCTTGCCTTTATAAAAAGCACCATCGCAGGTCGCACAATAATGCACGCCGCGGCCATAAAATTCTGCCTCGCCAGGAATGCCAAGTTTCTTATAACCGCTGCCTGTAGCAATCAGTACAGCGCGAGCTTTAACCTCTTGACCGTCAACTGTCAAAATATTAACTCCATCCTGATGGCGCAGCGATGAAACGTCGCCGTAATCAATCTTGGCGCCAAAGCGTTCAGCTTGCTTGCGCAAATTATCTGCTAATTCCATGCCTGGGACACCGTCGGGGAAGCCAGGATAGTTGTCGATTTTATCGGTAATTGCCGCTAGACCGCCAACGACGCCCTTCTCGTAAAGAGTAGTGTCAATACCCTCGCGCGTAGTATAAATCGCTGCCGCTAGTGCACTCGGGCCGGCGCCAATCATCACCGCAGGTTTTATATCTTCCATGTAGATTTCCTCCTCGTCTTACTGTGCTTGCTGAGCTTGCTGATATGCATTCATTAATTTCGTCATATCTGGTTGGCTAATCGTTTCTGGTGCTGGAATTGTCATAACGACAAATTTCAATGGCATGTTCGGCGCGATAATCTGCTTGCCGTTAGAATCTTTACTGCCGGCCTCGCCGTATGCTTTGTCAGCTGGGATAGACAATAGACGCACGCCGCCGATTTTCATTCCTTTCAAACCTTCTTTCCAGCCTTTGATTATACCAGCCGTACTCAACCCGCTTACTGGCAACGGCGTTTTCAGCTTATTATTATCAATGCTCTGATCAAAGATATCACCATTTGCGTCCCAGCCAATATAATAAGCCGCAAAACTAGTTTTGTCGTCTATCAGTGCGCCATCGCCCTCTGTTAGATCTTCGGTTACTAGCGATTTGACGCTATCGATTTCGAACTTTGCAACTTGGCTAGAATACTGCTTGAACGTCTCGTAATATTTGGCTGATAATTCATCGGCTTGCGCTTGTTTTTTTTGTTCGTAAGCAGTTTGCTCTTTTTTATACTCGCTTAGAACTTTTTGGTAGTCCGCCTGAGCTTGCTTGTTTGACTGCATTGATAAAATCATCACTGCGAAAGAACCTAGCGTACCTAGAACGGTCGCGACCATAATAATCAAAATGCCAGCACGTTGCTTCTTTGACGTTGCCATTATTTCCCCTCTCTAGTTTATCTTTTCATTATAGCATAAAATCTCGATTATTTCCATAGTTTGCGCACAATTGCCGCCAGCAGCGACGCAATAATCGCCGCGGTTGCCGCTAAGCCGAATTCAGCTGGCGATAACGGTGCGATTTTGAATAAATTGCGCAGAAATGGCAAACTATAGACTGCCGCCAAGGCGACAGAAGCCGCGACCACCACAATAGCCAAGGCATTCTTGCCACGCTGTTTAACAGCCAAGCGAATGATTTTGCGGCCGGATAGCGCCAAAATCATACCAATATTAGCTAGAATTATCGTTAAGTAAGTTACCGCTCGCGCTTGATCACTAGAAGCACCACTGCCCAGCATTCCGCCATGAATTAGAACGGCCATCAGCGCCAGCAAGCCGCCAATTGCTAAACTTTCTAGCACTACCGCTCGACTAAATAATGGTTGCGAAATTCGCCGCGGCGGCTGGCGCATCGCATCCTCATCCTCTGGCTCGCCTTCAAACACTAGTGTGCAAGCAGGATCAATAATAAATTCAAAAAATACGATGTGAATTGGCAGTAAAATCAATTCCCAACCAAGCAATACCGGCGCAATTGACAACGCAGCAATCGGGATATGTACAATCATGATATACATCACCGCTTTTTGCAAGTTAGCAAAAATCCTTCGGCCGATACGCACACCCTGAACGATCGAAGCAAAGTTGTCGTCCAATAGCACCAGAGACGCCGCTTCGCGAGCAACGTCGGTACCGCGCTGACCCATAGCGATACCGATATGCGCGCTCTTGAGAGCCGGGCCGTCATTAACGCCGTCGCCAGTCATCGCCACCACTTCGCCGTTTTGCTTAAGAGCGGAAATAATCGCCAGCTTAACATTTGGCGCGACGCGGCTGTAGATTTCTGTAGTTTTGACAAGCTCGCGCTGCTGCTTTTCGTTCATCGACAAAAATTCTTGACCAGTTATCACCCGCTCGGTGCACAAACCAATCTCGCGGCCGATACGCCGCGCCGTCTCGGCGTGGTCGCCAGTTAGCATAATCACTTTGATGCCAGCTCGGTGTGCCAAGGCGACAGCATCCTTAGCCTCGGTACGAATCGGATCAGACAACCCCACCAAACCTAGCAGCTCGTATTGATAGCCATCGCGAGAAGGCGCGATGCTTTTCGCTACTGCCTTGGCAATTGCTAATACACGCAAGCCGTCATCGGCTGCATCGTCGGCAATCTCTTGCAGTCGTCTTTGCTGCTCACGGGGCAAGCGGCATAGTCGAAAAACCTCCTCCGGAGCGCCTTTCAACGCTATAATTTCAGGCTTACCACCGCGCCCCCAAATTTGCGCTACCGAAAACGAATGGCTATCTAGCGGATATTCTTTGACAATATCCATGCCGTTATAAATCGCCGACAGATCATCGGTCGCCGCCAAGAACGCCTCTTCCATCGGATCAGACGGATTTTTTTGCGACGCTAGAATACCATAGGCAATAATCTCGTTGCGCTGAGCGTCGCTAGGTTCTTCACCGCTAGCCGCGATCACCTGATTTATCGCCATGCGGTTCTCGGTCAATGTCCCAGTTTTGTCCGTGCAAAGCACCGTTGCGCCGCCGAGCGTCTCGATAGTTTGGTTCTTGCGCGCCAGCACATTGCTCTTGGCCAAGCGCCAAGCTCCCAGCGCCATAAATACCGACAAGACCACAGGAAACTCCTCGGGTAAAATCGCAATTGACAACGTCAGTCCCGCCAAAAAACCATGCAAAAAATCGCCGCGTAGCAGCCAAAACAGCAACGTCAACAACATTGCCAAGAGCACTGCCGCCGCTACTATATAGCGCACAACTCGACCAACTTCCTTTTGCAATAATGTCTTCTCTGGCTTAATTTCGTGCAGCGACACGCCGATGCGCCCCATCTCGGTCTGCTCACCAACAGCGGTTACTTCGACAAGCCCGTGCCCAGATGTTATTACCGTACCAGAGAATACCTGACCCCCAGCAGTCTTTTCGACTGGCAGCGATTCGCCAGTCAAAATACTTTCGTTAGCAGCAACGTTTGACGATTCAATGAGCTTACCATCAGCAGCCACTCGGCTACCTTCGCCGACAACCAAAATATCGCCAACTACCACCTCTACGCTAGGAATGGTAACATGTTCGCCAGCGCGCACCACCTGGCATTGCGGCGCAGATAACGATCGCAGTGCTTCTAACGCCCGCTCAGTTTTAGAATCTTGATACAATTCTAGAGTCACCACGCCAACTACCGACAGCGCCAGAACCACTGTTTCGTGCCAATCACCCAAGAAAAAGTAGACCGCTACCACCGCTAGCAACAAGAAAATCATCGGCTCGGTAATAATCGCTAAGATCAGCCTAACAATACTTTTATTTTCGCGGTCAGGCAACCGATTCTCACCATATTTCTGGCGTTGAATAACTACTTGATCGCGCGATAACCCCTGTCTACCCATACTAAATCAGTATAGCAAAAGCGGATTAATTTCGATAGCATTCGGCGTACCAGCAACCGCGACCATGACCCGCTGAATGAGTTGTGAAAATGACATCATATACCTCTAGAATACTAATAGGTTTTTTGCCATAATCAAGATATGAATCCGCTTATTCGCTTTATGCGCCACTCGCTAACAAGCATCTTGACGGCAACCGACGATGCTGATCAAGTTGATATCGAGAAAATCGATGAGACACTGACGCCAAATATGCGAGCCTTGCGGCTGGTTATGAACATGTCAGACCATTTGCTATCAATGGGCACGCCAGCGAATAGCGTCGTGCATATGGCGCTCGGAGTAACCGACACATATTGCAAGCGAAAAGTACATATCGATGTCAGCTTTAATCAAATTACGCTCTCGCAAGACCGCGGCATCGATCGCGAACCATTGACACTGATCCGCACTATCTCGCCACGCGCTACCGATTACCGGCTAATGCGCAAATTACAAAACCTAGCCAGCCAAATTGCCAACCATAAAGTCACTCTAGATGATGCCGAAAATGAACTCGATGCCATCATTGCCAACAATAAGCGCTATCCTGGCATTATCAGTTATATTGCTGGCGGCGGCCTGAGTGCCGGCTCGGTTGCGCTCTACACGACGTCTATACCGATTATCCTGGCTGCCTTTATTATAGGTTTTTTAATTACTCTTCTGATAAAGCTACTAGGGCGCGCTGCGCTGCCGCCATTTTTCATTCAGATTATTGCCGCGTTATCAGTCACGTTAGTCTCTACTGGTATATTGTGGCTAGTTAATCATAAATATTGGGAATTTTTTGCTTTGATTGATCCGACGATATTAACCGTTGGCGGTATCGTCTTGCTAGTAGCTGGCATGATGATTGTCGGCGCCTTTCAAGACGCAATTGACGAATATTACGTCACAGCTAGCGCTCGGCTATTAAAGGTGGTGATGTTGACGCTTGGTATTGTACTGGGCGTAAGTATGGGCCTGTACGCCGCCAGACAGTTTGGCTTGGCATTCGTCGCAACCCCCGACAGTTTATCCTTTACAAGCACCACCTATCAGTATATCGGCGCTGTCATCATCTCGGCATCATTTGCATTAAGTAATAATTCGCGGCCAGTTGGATTATTAATCACTGGCGCCAGCGGACTATTGGGGTATTATGTGCTGTTAGCTGTATCAGAATTAGGCTTGATAATTATCCCTGCTAACGCCGTCGCTGGATTTACTGTTGGTTTTACAGCTACTGTTGTTTCACGTTTGACCAGAATTCCTAGCCAAGCGATCATCGATGCTGGTATCGTGCCGCTGGTTCCCGGACTAACCTTGTATAACGGACTAATGGCGCTAGTCGCTAATCCGGCCGCTGCAGACGGTACTCTATTATTGATGCGCGCGGTACTGATTGCGTTAGCTATTGCTGCTGGCGCCTCGTTCGGCGTACTTATCGGTCGCCCAACACGGCGCAGTCTGGTAACATTGCGCAACAACCTGCCAGAACGCCCGCTGCGTTCTAATCAAAAACAACTAAAATAAACTACACTCGCTCGGCGTCAAGTTTAGTAAGCGCTGCCGTCGCAATATTATCCATAATCGGTTTGACTTCAGCGTCAGTCAGAGTTTGCTGATAGCTGGTAAACGTTAGTCGGAAAGTGGTAGTCTTGATAGCCGCGTCGTCTTTTGGCTGATATACGCCAAGCGTCTGTATCTGGCAATGTAGATTTTCTGGCTCATCCAGGCATTGCCGAACCGTTCGCAGCAACTCATCATGCGAAATTTTCACGCTTGAGCGCAACGAGATGTCTTGACTAATTGATGGGAAACGGCTCAGCGGCCGATAATTATATTCGCGACTTTCAGTCAGACAGGCTTGCAATTTTTCAATGTCAAGCGAGAACGCCGCCGTGTAATCTGGCAACTTGAAATTACGCCGCACTGCCTGAGATAATTCACCGACAATACCTAGCTTGTCACCGTTTTTTGCGACAATCCAAGCACTGCGCTGGCCGTCAAACGGCGCTGGCACGTCCGCGTCAGACTCTGCTATTTTCACAAAATCAGCCTCAACGTTAAGATCCGCCAACAACCTATCCACTAGCTTCCTGGCTTTATAGAATGGTGCGCCGGCTCGCGGTTTTTTGCTAGCGTAAACACCGTCGACAAACGTCTGCTCGCTCGGCAGATTCTCATAGGTAAGTGGCAATTCCTTATCGTGAATTTTGCCGATTTCAAACAGCATGAACTCGTCGTGGCCGGCTTTGATATTAGCATGAACTTTGTCTAGCAAACTCGGCAGCACGCCGGTGCGATAGTACTGCAAATCAGGGCTTAAAGCGTTACTTAGTCGATAGGCGCGACTTGGGTCTTGCTCGGCGTTTTTTAGGACACGCTCGTGGACGAAGCTATAGGTCAAGACTTCGTTGGCGCCGGCGCACGACAAACTTTGGCGAATCGCTTGCTTGAGCTGGCGGCGCGGATTCCTCGGCGCTGGCTTGATGCTGCGCATTGGTAATTGACGCGGTAGTTTATCAAAGCCATACAGCCGACCGACTTCCTCAACAATGTCCTCTGGCAGTTCAAGGTCGGTGCGCCAGAATGGCGATTGGATGCAAATATAACCCAATTCTTCTTCCGGACCATGACTCTTTATTTCCACGTTATTCAACAAGCCGCAAATATCATCGCCAGATAAGTCCAAGCCCAATCTCTCATTGATAAACTTACTACCAATATCAATATTTGCTGGTGTATATTTTCCATCAAAATAATCATCGAGCTCGTCACTAAATTGCTTCAAATCAAACACTTCGCTCGCCTGCACTCCGCCGACCATACTCATCAGCTGCTTCAGCACAGCAGCATTTTGGAGCGGCGACTGGCCCTTGTTGAATCGCGTCAATGCATCGGTAAACACGCCGTGGCGCATGGCCGTGCGGCGCAGCGCGTACATGTCAAAATTAGCACATTCTAGAACAATATTCTTGGTGTCATTTGAAACCTCGGTGTCAGCACCACCCATAATTCCCGCCAGGCCAATCACACCCTCACCGTCAGCGATGACGATGTCGTCCGTCGTCAGTTCGTACTCTTTGCCATTAAGTAGACTAACTTTCTCGCCGTCACGAGCCAGCCGCGCCCCGAGTGTAGACCTGCGCAATTTGTCATAATCATAGGCATGCGTTGGCTGTGCCGTCATCAGCATCATGTAATTTGTCGCGTCGACAATGTTATTAATCGGCTTGCCGCCCATCGCCACCAACTGGCACTGCAGCCACAGCGGGCTAGATTTGACTTCAACATTTTTGATCGCGACCGCCATGAAGCGCGGCACTAATTCTGGCGCGTCGTTCGTTACCGTTAGCTCCAAACCCTCAGCACCAGTAAATTGTTGCTCTGATTTATACCAATCAGGACTGGTAAACTGCTGGTGAAAAATCCCAGCAATCTCGCGCGCCACGCCAAGTTGACCAAAACAATCTGGACGGTGCGTAAACATCTTGTTTTCAATATCCAGCACAAAGTCGTCCAAACCAAATATTTCCGCGAAACTTGCCCCCGCGCTTAGTTCAACACCCGCCGGCACATCGTGTTCATGAATCTCAACGATTCCCTCGTGATCCGTACCGATATCCAGTTCATCAGCCGCCGCCAACATACCTTGGCTGAGCACGCCGCGCAGTGGTCGTGCATCCAACACGAACGGCTCATCGTCATCAAAGCTCGCCGGCACCGTACTTTTTGGCGGCAACCAAATCGCCCACATATCCGCATGCACATTTGGCGCGCCGCAGACTACTTGTACCAGACCATTCTCATCACGCGGCACATCTGCCACCGCACCGCTATCATCAATCTTGGTCACACTCAGCCGATCAGCATCGGGATGCTTGGCGCACTCAACCACCCGGACGATTCGCGCCCCGTCATACTTAGCTTTAAGGTCGATCACTTCTTCGACACCGCCAAGCTGCTGATTGACCCGCGCCACTAACTCACCTACGGGAGGCAATTCAAAATTAATCAATTGTTTAATAAGATTTAGGCTGACTTTCATATTACATATAGTATAACACTATCGTACGCGAGCTAAAATTGCTCGTGAAAACCGTTCGCTACCGCATCAAAGAGCATCAGCTCTAACTCTCTGCTATAATTAGTGTAATGAAGCGCATCACTATGGTTAAGCACCATCCATGCACGCAGTTAGCTCATTTATATGAGCATATGTTTTTGGCGACGGCGGCCGAATTCATGTACCAGCAAGGCCAGTACCAGCTAATCGACTACATGCTAGACGGACACACTTACCCTGGCGGCATTATCATTATTAAGAGTATTTGGCACTCGGTCGATGCCACGCGGTTAGCCAACAAGATATTAACTTTGCCAACTGATTTCGGCGAGATGGACAACGAGCCGGTTTCACTAGCTCTGTACCGTTTGCTGGCCGAAGAGCCAAACCAGCTATACGTTGCCGACAGCGGCCGAATGATGCACGAGTTAAGACAGCTTGACTCTCGGCCATGGCAAAACATCGATAATATCAAGCGGCTGAATAGCAGCACTAGCCAAATCAGCGGTATAATTTACTCGACTAACCAGCCATCAGCAATTCCGCGCAAACTCTATATATCCTTTCAATTAACACAGCAATTCCGCCAGCAACGACCCGAAATGTTGCCGCTATTTTATGAATACATGCACTTTTTGAACTTATCAATCAGCCAAAAGCTTAGCCTCCAATTTGGCGCCTACACCGACGACAATCATATCAAATATCACGCCGAAGACATGTCTGTCACTAATACGCTGCATCTCAGTGTACAATCGGGGCCAATCCAATTTGCTGACATTATCCGCTGCGTCCAGGCCGTCGCCCGGGATTTGCGCTCGCCCGATCTGAATCAACGCTTTGCCGATTATTTGCATAGCATATCTTATACTGATGAGCCTTCGATAGCGCCCGACATCGACCGAATGCTGCTTGATTTGGGCATTTTGCTCGGTAGTGACGGCTGGCACGCAATTGCTACGCCAGACAACGTAAACGACGTGGCGCAAGCAACACAAATCATCACTAAGTATGGCAATCAGAGCGAGGTGATTGAGTAATACTCGGCGATACAGTGTTTATATTGCCATCATAATAATCACTGGGGTCTAAACCGTTTGCTCCCGCAGTTCGATTAAGCTCTTCCAAAACAGCTTCTCGCTGTGCCGCTGCCGCCGCAAGCTCTCTTCTTAGCATATATATAGCTTCATCAACCCTCCTGAGCTCACACGCAAGCCTACTCGCACGGGATTCAGGACTTTCATGGGACTTCCCAGTCTCTACACCCATATTTTTACCTTTTTCATCATATTATTCAGAGGCTATTCGCCAGTCTGGCCGCCTCTTTATTCGGCACTTTTGTTCAAATTATTGATCATTTCTAAGGATTTTGGAGGAATAGGAGCAGCAAGCGCGCCGGCCTCTCCAGCTTTTACGCGTTTTTCTAGATCGTCTAGCAGCCTCGCGGCCGTTGGGTTATTCTCACCCTGAGCTCCTACGACAGCATTTGGGTCTATGGAATTTGCTTGATCTGCTAGATTTCTGAGCATAACACGGCTTGCCGTCCCGCCAATGCCTAGTGCGGCTTTTACCGAAGGATTACCATTTTCATTTTTCTCCAAACCACGATTCACTATTCCTGCTATATCCAACCCTGGCACCCCAGCTAGCTTAGCAGTCAGTGGTGTCGACATAATAGAATCAGCTCCTAGCAGCGATGCCACGCCACGAGTACATCCAGATGGAGCCGCTGTTAACAGGTATGGAAGTTCACTCATATTATTCTAATTTCCTTTCATATTGAATCATTTATCTTTTATAATGCCACAAAATTGTCTTAATTACAAAAATACGCCGTCGAGGCGCCTAAAAAGTATCATTTGCTTTTCTTGCCTTTAGCCGATTTGCCTTTCTCTAATTTCGCAACCCGATTCTTCAAATCACTCGGCTCAGACCATAGAAAAATCACCAAAACAAACAGTACTCCCGCTAGCGATAGCACTGTTTTATCCATGGCAAAATCCTTTCACTCTTAAGATTATTGCCAATAATTATAACAGGATTCAGCTAAAAGCCCTTGACATATTCTTCTAGTATTGATATATATATCAGCTTTTGTAATTGCAGAAGCCAGCGTCTCACTCAAGATCATTAAGATTGAGACACTCCACTTCGCGAGATAATCATCTCGCCCGACTCCAGAAGGAGTTACTATGGTTCGCAGCAGCAAGTGTCCCACCACTGGACTGAAGCGTAGCGTGTGTCTGTGTTCCAAGTGTATCACGAGACAGAACAACGCCATCCAGCGCAGTGGTAACCTGCGGAGAGACCGCAAGGGCACCAACCGTAGGGAGCACGACACTAAGGGTCGTAACTACCACGGTCGTAGCGGCAACGGCAAGCGGCGCTAGCCATTCCGACCCGGACAAGTCGATAAACTGTCCATATTCTCTGTGATAGTATATAGATGACATGCAACGAATCCTTATCTGCAAACAAGCTACTTCGCCCATTGAGGCGCATATCTACGAGCATTTAGCGATGACCAAATTAAAGCAGATTATGCAACAATTTGGATTATTACGACAAATTGATTATTTTGCGCTTGGTACGCACTATTCGGGTACAGGATTTGTCACTATTGATATTGATTTATATACAGAAGAAGCAGTTAATCTGGCGCATGATTTGCGGCAACTTCAAGCACTTACAGATAACGAATCTTTAAACCTAGCCATGAGTCAAATCGCTGCAGAAAATGATTGTACGATTATTTGCAACGATCTTGATAAGCTCCAATATAACATAGCTAAATTAAACAAAAACGATTGGCAATCAATTGAAAAAATTGACCAGCCGCTTATTATTAGTCAGATTGCCGAACACAAATTCCTGTACGAGACCGACGATCCTACTGCGTCGATTAGCCGTATCTCTTGTGCTCTTAAGCAACCGCTAACGCTAAATAGCGACGCGACGCTGCTAGCTTTATTTTATTATCTGGCTTTTGTCATTCATGGTACAGTATCCGACATAGCCAATGTTCGTTTGGGATATTATAACCTTAGTGAGTGTACTAAACAAATTGGTAAGAATACGTCTTGTATTTGCGAATTTGCCGCACTTAGCAATTTAGCAGACAGAACCAAACTACGAGACATATACCATGAAGTTATCGGAAAAATGCTAGAAAAAGCGGCACTAACCCGCATTTCTCACCGCATTAAATCCTTTTCATACGGCGATGGAAAAATGGATACCCCAAATGTTGATATGTATATTTCAGAAACTGGTATCGTAGTTGGTGAGAAAACTTGGCAGAAATTATCAGAAGAAAAAACAATTACTAATTTACTAGATAAAATGATTCTTGAAATAGCCTAGAATCACTCTATGAAATGAAATATTAGGACATGCACTGAATAGTACTACTCTCTACTTTCGCAATCTCAATAGCATACACGCCAAGTTTTTCTTTGCGCGGCGGGTAGATTTTCTGAAGAAGTTGAAGCGCTTCCGCTCTATCTTTGGCTTGCGGTACAATTTGCCGCCAGTCCTCAGCTGCCAGCATCTTAGCAAAATTATCGTAGATACGAATCGACTTAATCCGTACCGCGCCAGACTCATGACTAGTTTCTAGCTGCAATAGCTCGCCAGCCTGCAAGCGCTTGATACTGCCATAGCCAACGCGAACCTCCAGGGTTTTACGACCCGACATGATGGCGTCGTAATATGGCTTTTTAATCCTCATTTTTCGGGCGGGCGCAGCCTGACGATACTTAATATTACGAGCAAGCATGGCTTGGCCGCTAGACTGTGTTTTTCTGCGACACCCCTTATGCAGCCGCGGTTTGGCGGTTTTGCCGCCAGAAACGGCACTCTTAGACGGTCTCGTGGATATCTTTACTTTACGTGCAGCCACAATAGACCATTATAACAGATCTCCACCTAACTAAGCCGAAAATGAAAAACGTCTGATAGTACGCAACTACTAAATACTATTTCTCATACACCCGCAGGTACATGCCGTACAATTCTTTCTTGTATTTCTTGACGACTTTGTCTTCTGGTGATATTAACTCGTGACCAGCGCCGATATAAGCTGGCGTCGTTTCGTAAGTAAATTCGGCACCGCTGGCCTTAGCCATGCCTTCGGCGATATTCAGTGCCATGGTTTTATCAATCAAATCGTCCTCGCTGCCAATTATCAAGCCGAGATGCTTCAAACCTTCAGCCTTCAAATCATTGCGATAATTCTGCTTAATAATGACATAATTTGCCAGCGCCCGGTACGACAAATTGCCGTCAAAGAATTGATCTGGCAGCAAATGGTTGCCATAAACATTGCGCAGCAGCGCCATTTGCCACTTCGGTGCTTTAGAAGCGTCTGGTTCATAGTACGGCGAGAGCAGTAATACCCGCGAGAATAGTCCATCGCCATATTGCGCCAGCCAGGTTGCCAGCGTGCCGCCGCCAGAATGGCCAATCACGCCCAGCTCGTCGCCCAGACCGCTGACTAGTCCGGCGCTGTCGCCCATGAATTTCACCAACTCGCTGGCGCGAACTTGCCCGTGGAGCTTATTGTCTTTCAAGCCGTGGTGCGGCACTCGCGGTACGTATACATTGTAGCCCGCTTGGTAAAACCAGTCCGCCAGTTCTATCATCCCAGAAGGTTCAGCGCTAACCCCGTGAAGAATCATTACTGCTCGAGCAGTTTTCTTGCCGTGAGTCTTCAATATCGGACGGCAATCCGGACGCACTTCGCTATTAGCGGTATCATCGGCAATGACTTTTTGGATATCCGCCACCGACTGGTTATAATCGCGCCGCTTGATGTCAGCTTTTTGCAAATCGGCGCTGCGGCTAGGCCATAGAAACGCCCAAGCCGCGAATCCCGCTATCAACGCGAGTATCACGCATATTACGATTAGTATTATCTTTTTGCTACTGAGCGCTACAGACATTTTTACACCTTTCATAAGCGAACTTTGCTTTTTACTGGCCGTTGATATCCAGCAAGGATTGCAGTATTGATAACCTTTATAACTTAATTATAGCATAAACCTTACAACACTCTCCTAAATAATTATTGCATGATGCAGCAAACTGCTCTATCCTTAATTTATGAGCGCTATTACTCGCCAAATTGCCGCCGTTCGCGCCAGTGATTCAACAGCTTACCGGCGCGAGATTTTTACCGCCGCGGGATGCGGGGTTTTCAGATTAGTAACCTATAGTCAGCTATAGAAAGGCTACCAAATGACCAAAAAACTACTAGAAATCGAACGCAAACGCCAATTAACCAGCGACGCAGAAGAATTATTCAAGCAGCTGCAAGACCTCGGTTTTGAACTGCAGAGTAATCTCCGCGAGATTGATACGTATTATTCTCGTCCTGATGTCGACTTTATGCAGACGGTTGAATGTTTGCGGATTCGCCAGCGCGATGGTTTTGCTGAGGTGACATATAAGCCAGCGACGACCGCTGCGACACATACAAAAAACAATGTGATCATTAAGCCCGAGACAAACCTGCCAATTCAACCTGGGGACGCGGCGACCGCCAAGCAGCTACTGGCAAATCTCGGCATGGTGCAGCTGGTCGAGGTCAACAAATACCGGCGATCGTTTCAGTCCTCTGATTTTCCGCAGGCAACAGTGGCTATAGACGAAATCAAAGACGCCGGCACGTTCGTGGAAGTTGAGGTTTTATCGGACGATGAGACTAGTGCCCTAGCGATGATTAGTGACATTGAGACCAAACTCGGCCTTGAGTCGGCAGAAGTTGTCACGCGGCCTTATCGGGATATTTGTATGGGATTGTAGCGTCACCTGCCTAGCTGACCAACAAGAAATGATACGTGGACGTTGATTATTTTTATTTCAGTATAGGCAAAAACGAGAGTAAATATACAGTTTGTTGGTTTAATCTATGTTCTAATAAAAATCTTCTTTGTCAAAAGACGCTAATGGTTGACATATTCTATTCTATTCTATTCTATATCATACACTCTAGGCTGAGATGCAGCCATCCTTGAGTAGACAGGAGATGATCATGCCGAACAGGCGCGATCTGAACGACATCGCCAGCTACCTCGTCCCTAACCCTGGTGACGAAGCGTGGGTTGTCGACCCCAACCAGCCTGAGCACATGCACCACGGCCAGACCTCTGGCGAACCGCACTCCGACGGGTACTACATGTACAACGAGGGCACGCCGAGCTGGCTGAAGTACCACTCCGACGACAAGGAGGACGAGGAGTGAGATAGTCCTCGAGGATGCCCCTCTCCACATCCAGAGAGGGGCCATTCCCTGAATTATATATAATATAGTCATGAACTACGATAGATATCTAGAATTACAAACCCGTCTTGAATGGTTTTATGATTTTCATCCAGAGTTTTTTGATGATATTACGCCTGAGCAGAAGAAGCTGCTACAAGATACGTTCCTATACGATGCGTCTGATGAAGGTTATCCGGAGTCGTTGCGGGATTTCTATAATAAGAATATTGATAATCAGCCAGCGCTTCAGAATGATATGCTTTTGGCAGTGGATGCCTTATATAAAGCGGCAGGGGCTAGTAGCCTGTTTGACGATAATGGATATCGTTCCCTTGCTGAATAGATTTTAGTCTATGAAATCTGTATAGGTTATAAAACTGTCTACTTTTCTTGATATAATTTAAGATTATTGTATGAATAATTATCCAGCAAAAAATTGAAACAGATACCCGACGAATATCAATTTACACAACTCATCAAGCCATATATCAATGAACCAGTACACTTAAGTTCGCCGAGCGACTACACTGATAGTATTTGTATCAGACCCAAAGAATTATTATCGTTATTATTTGGTAATAGTCAGTCACAAAGAATAGTTGTCTACCCTGTAGCCTAGAATTAAAACTGCTCCAAAAAGTCCAACTTGCCGCTCTCAAAATGCCGCACGTCTTCGATGCCGTATTTCATCATTACCAGCCGATCAATGCCGCAGCCAAAGGCAAAGCCGGTGTATTCATTTGGATCGATGTCAGCAGCTTTCAGTACATTCGGATGGATCATGCCGCAGCCCAAGAGTTCAATCCAGCCTTCACCCGAACAAACTTTACAATCCGGATTTTTACCTTCACAAAATGGGCAGCTCAGCGCAAATTCAAAGCTCGGTTCGGTGAATGGGAAATAAAACGGATTGACGCGCACATCCAATTTCTTATCATAATATTCCTGCAAAAATTCTTGCAGCGTGGCGATTAGATTGCCGACGTTGACGCCCTTGGCGACATATACACCTTCGACCTGGTAGAACGTGTGCTCGTGCCGTGCGTCCAAGTCTTCGTTACGGAACACCCGGTCAGGCACGATGGCGGCGATCGCCTCGCCCTTTGCTAAATTACTATGATATTTTTTCAACACGCGGTTCTGCATGGTCGAGGTGTGCGCTGGCGCGATCAAGCGGTCGCCGTTAGCGTCAGTCTCTTCGGTCATGAAGGTATCATAATCATCGCGCGCTGGGTGGCCTTTCGGGAAATTCAGACTCTCGAACATATGGAATTGATCGTCAATCTCACGCGACTCTTCCGTCACAAAGCCCATACGATTGAAAATGTCAGAAATGCGGTCAATCTCGGCGCTCAGCGGGTGAATCGTGCCATGCTCGCTTGGTAGTAAATCAGGCTGCGACGCATTGATGTCCATCGGCGCCGTCACGTCAATTGGCGGCAAATCGACTTTATCGAGCTCCTGGCGGCGAACTTCTATGACCACTTCCAGCGATTTTTTCAGCTCGTTGACTCGTTTGCCGAAAGCTCCGCGCTCATCATCTGGCAAGGTCTTGATGTGATCATACAGTGTTTTGATTTCTGGAGCGCGCAATACTTCTTGCGGATGATTAGACTGAGCCGCCCGCGCTGATAAAACTTGTAAAACTTTCTCGAAATCCATCGCTAACCTACTTATTCACCTGATATACGAATAACACAAATACGCCAACTGCCATCAGTACAATAAACACCCAAGCTGGCGCTAGAGTTGTCGTAGCTTTGGTGCCTTTCAAATATTCTGAGTTTTCGATTAGCTCGCCGCTAACACCCGGAACTGGCTCGCCTTCTTGCTTTGCCTTCTGCGCTGCTTTTGCCCGCAAGTCGGCAGCGATGCGCTGTTGCAGTTCGCTGCGGCTTTCTGTCTGTTCAAAATAACGTCCCATATCATCATTATAACAGATGTATACAACCCAAAATATTTTTGTGTTATACTATGTCTATATTTCAGTAAAGGAGGGAATATTCATGGCTACTAAAAAAGCCGCTTCTACCAAGAAGAAGACGACCGCCAAGAAAACGGCCGCCAGCAAGACGACTGTTCGTACAGTATCTGCCGAAAAAGTAGAAGCACCAAAGAAGGAAACTGCCGCTGCCAAACCTACGACAACTAAACGCAGCAGCGCCAAGCTTCCATCAAATATCATAAATATAATCTTTGCCGAACTAATCGGTACGTTCGTATTGACGCTGGTTGCTTTGACCACATTCAAAGACGGCGGCGTTGGCGCGCTAGCTGTCGGCTTCACGCTAGTAATGCTAGTGATGAGCATCGGCGCTGTCTCGGGCTCGCACGTCAACCCAGCCGTAACATTTGGTTTGTGGACTATGCGCAAGCTCAAGACAATCCTGCTGCCATTCTACTGGGGCGCTCAGTTCATCGGCGCTATGCTGGCTGTAATTGTCACCAACTGGGTTACTGGTGGCTCGATTAATTTCGGCTTTAGCGGATTCAGCAGCATGAACTGGTCGATATTCGGCATTGAGCTGGTCGGCACCGCTATCTTTCTATTCGGACTAGCAGCAGTTCTATCGCGCGAAGAGACCTGCAATACTGGCAAAGCGCTCGGCGTTGGCTTGGCACTGGCAGTCGGCATTTTGACATCTGGCTATCTGTTATCGACCGCCAAGACGCAAGCAATCGCCGATTACCAAAGCAAAGCAGCATCTTCAGCTTCTAATAAAGTTGAGATTCCTCACGTCGCTTACGTCAAGGGCGCTAGCCTTAACCCGGCTGTTGCGCTAGCGATGACTGATTCGACCGAAAAGGAGCTCACTACTGGTTCAGCTGGCTCTAACGAAGTTGTCAATTCGCGCTTCTCGCTCGAGTCGCTAGTTGGCGCTTTAGCGGGCGCCGCTGTCGGTGCCAACCTCTACGTGTTGGTTGCTGGCCGGCAAAAGAAAGACTAAGCCTAACTTTCTTAACAAAAATATCCCGTCTATCGGCGGGATATTTTGATAGCCAAAAACCTTTACTTCTTATCAACAGATGACGGACGATCAAGCGCCAATACTTCGACAGAAGAATTGTTACCAGCGATCTTCACCACGTCTTTATCAACTTTACCGAGCTCTTTATGAGCGTTGTTATAATGATTGACCGTCGTACCGAGACTATTGCCTAGTTTTTGCATATACTCTTCAAATTTGGCGATGTGTTGTCCGAGCTTGCCGACACGAACTTGAATATCCTTAGCCTGCTCCTCGATTTGCAAACTGCGCAAACCTTGCAATACGGTTTGCAAATACGCCATAAAACTCGTCGGACTAGTAATAATCACGTGCTTTTCGCGAAAAGCATACTCAATCAGATCGCGCGAACTGCCGCCCTGGCCAACATTATTGATCAGTAAATCATAATACAACGATTCGCTGGGAATAAACATAAATGCGAAATCCATAGTATGCTCGCTCGGACGAATATATTTGCTGGTTTCGTCGATGCGCCCTTTCAGATCAGCTTTGACTTTTTGCATTAGCTGCTCGCGCTCTTTGCCGCTAGATTCAATCATCCGGTTGTAATTTTCGAGGCTAAATTTGCTATCAACCGGCAGAATCTGACCCTTATCAAGAAAAATCACCGCATCAACCATTTCGCCATCACGAAACTTATACTGAGTCTGATACTGCCCTGGCGCCAAAATATTTTCGAGAACACTCGACAAATAGTATTCGCCAAAAACACCGCGCTGCTTGGGGTTTTGTAGAACATTTTGCAAGGTTTTGAGGTCAGTCGCCACATCAACGACACGCTTGTTGGTCTCGTCGAGCTTGGTCAAGCGCTGCGTGACATCGGCCACCAATTTTGAACTTTCACTGAGCTGCTTTTGCACCGATTGCTGAGTTGACAGCTGCGAGCGTTCAAGCTTGTCGCTCATTGTTTGCTGCAAATTAGTGATCGAGCGCGACAATTCAACGACATCGCCCTTAATCAGCTCTACCGCCGAGTTATTTTGCACTCGCTTCAGCTGCTGCATCAACACAAAAATAACCACGCTAGCCGCTGCGACGACTATCACTAAAATTATAAGCAAAACCATTATTTCCATATAGCTAGCATACCGCAAATAACGGTTCTGTGCCAGCTACCCAGCGATAATCAACCGAGCCGCTACAATCAGCACAATCGATACTACTAAGTAAAGTATAAACGACCGCAATCGCGCCAACCAAGTAAACATCGCATACGTCAACGCGCCAATTACCGTCATCGCCGCCATCGCCCAATACCACGGCAAGAGCGCTAAATACGATTGCAGACCCCATAGAGCCGCTATCGAAGCAATAACGATAAATAACGGCCGGTAAATTCGCGCCTGCGACAGCAGTATCAATCCGCCGATTGACACCAAAGTTACCGAAAAAATTGCTACATACAGCGGCGCATTCTGGCATAAATCACTATCGCCGCGGCACATCACCGCCGACGCGACCCGGCCAACCAAAATATACAACACCGTTAGTATTGCACCAGCGAATGCTCCATAGATAGCAGCTCGAATGATATCCTTTTTGTCCATCGGAATAAACGGCTCCAGCTTCACCGCTGCAGTCTCGTTTGCGTTGTTCATAGGTTTCTCCACATTAGTCATCTTACTAAGTTATTTTACTACATTCTTGCGTTTTTTGCTAGATGCAAGCTTAACATTAGGCCAATCCACGTACCACAACGCCCCCAAGCAAGCCACCGCCATGCCGCCGACAACATCAAGCGGCGTATGCACCAGCGCTAATATCCTGCCAACTCCAACTAGCAGCGCCATAGTTAGCATAATTATAGTAATCGAGCGGCGACGCAGCGCATACCAGACCGCCAGCACCAAAAACATCGCAAAAAGCGCGTGATCCGACGGAAATCCCGGATTATTCAGATAAGCCGCCCCCGGATTAACGCCAAGCAGCTCAAACGGACGCAACTGTTCAGGCTGATATATTAGCCCAAGGATTTTAGCAGTTACATAAGACGTCAGCCCGGCCATCAGCACGCGAGAATAAATTTCATAGCGGCGCTTACTTTCAACCTTAAAAAATAGTTCATACAAAGCCAGCAGTACTAACGGAATCAGCAGCCAGTCGGCGATTACCTTAACTAGCCAAGCCACCTTATCGTTGCAGCTCCTCGACTAGTTGCTGGCGGGGAATGGGCTTATTCTCACCGGTTGCCATATCCTTCACTGTCGCGAAACGGCCGCGTACTTCTTCCTCGCCAATCAAAACGACTAATGGTATACCAAGACGATCAGCATAGCGCAGCTTCTTTTTTAACGGCACCGATTCGGTATTGAGGATTGTCGCTACGCCAGCTCGCCGCAACTCGGCAGCTATTTGCAGCGCCTCGCCGAATTGCGATTCATCAAAGGACGCCACCATACAGCGCGCCAATGTCTGGCGACTACTAGACACGACGCCTGCCTCGCGTAGTTTATAGAATAAGCGCGACAAACCAATCGACACACCAACGCCTGGCAAACGTGTCCGCGTATAGTTCTCGGCCAAGTTATCGTAGCGCCCACCCGAGCAAACACTACCGACTTCTGGATAATCATCAAGTGTCGTTTCGTAGACTACGCCAGTATAATAATCCAGTCCGCGCGCAATCCGTAGGTCTAACTGAATACGCTGCTCTGGCAAGCCCATGTTTCGCAGCATCGCCAGCAACTCGCGTAATTTTGCCGTGCCAAGCGCGAAATCATCAGAATTGATCTCGTTTTTCATTGACTCTAGCTGCGATAAAATCTCGTCGTTACTGCCGCTAATTTCTGTGAAGGCAACTACTTGCAAGACTTGCTTTTCACTAAGACCCAACTCGCGTAATTCCGCCATAAAATCTTGACGCGATATTTTCTCGATTTTATCGACTACTCGCAGCACATCCGCCGACACATCAGCCAAACCAATTCCAGCGAAAAAGCCATTCAATACCAAGCGATTATTGATGTGAATCGTGAACTCGCCGAAAGCAAACTGCTCAAAAATATCGTTAATTACCGCTGGAAACTCCGCATCAGCCGCCACGCTTTCCGAACCAATCACATCAATGTCACACTGGTAGAATTCGCGGAAACGCCCGGCTTGAGCTCGCTCGGCACGGTGCACTTTGCCAATCTGGTAACGCCGGAACGGGAAAACCAGCTGGCCCTCATGTTCGGCGACATAGCGCGCCAGCGGCACCGTTAGATCAAAACGCAAGCTCAAATCATTCTTGCCGCGTTCAAACCGATAGATTTGTTTCTCGGTTTCGCCGCCGCCCTTCGCCAACAACACCTCGCTCAGCTCAATATCTGGCGTGTCCAGCGGCGCGTAGCCATAGCGCTCATAAGTTTCGCGAATAATGTCGCGCAAACGATTAAACTCTATTTGGTCGCCTGGCAGGTATTCGCTGAAACCACTCGGAATGCGGGGAGTAGTTGTCTTCATATCATTATTTCTTGGCTGGGGTGGAGGGATTCGAACCCCCGCATGCTGGGACCAGAACCCAGTGCCTTACCACTTGGCGACACCCCATCGCGCCTACCTTAATATATCACTAGAGCGCCGTTATTTCAAATCTAGCCGCCGCAGTTTAGCGGTCAAATACGCCGCAGCTGCTAGCCACGCGCCGGTCAGCAGCAAACTAACCACCCCCGGCAGCGCCGCCACCGCGCCAAACAAACTAACTTTTCCCTGTCCGCCGCTCATCAGCACAGCCGCGCTAATCATCAGCCAAACGCCAGGCGCCAGCAGCACGCACGCACCTGATATTCGCCGCCCTAGTCTGCCCAGCCGCGGCATAGACAACAAAAATGGCAAAGAAATAAATTCTAGCAGAACTATAGCAATCGCGACGATAGTACCGTCGCCAATCCCCAGCGACTCTAAAGTTTTTGGAAATTTCTCGAACCTAAACAATTGCGCCAACATTATAATAATCGTCCAGAAACCTGCTGCCAGCGCCGCATACTGTGCGCGCTTCTTGAAAATTGTTGGCGGAAAAATACTAGCTATAAACTGTTTCATATTATTAGCATAGCATTTTTCCACACGATTTTTTATTTTTTGTCCAAAAAATGCTTGCTATTAAACACAAAAACGTATATTGTATAGACAGCGAAGTTACAAAAACAAACACAAAAATGTATCGATCGCTCTCCGATAAATCCACCACAACAATGAAATACTCCTCTGCCTTGGCGAGGAGTATTTTGTTTCCTAGTTTAGTTGACGCTAGCTGGGCCTGCTCGGCGCTGGTAAAATCGCTTTATTCCCCAGCCTTTTTACTGTGCGCCGCCCGCCATTCGGCGATTTTGCCATGATGTCCGCTAAGTAACACTTCTGGTACGCGCAAACCTTGCCATTCCTCGGGCCGGGTGTATTGCGGATATTCTAGCGTTTCGCCGTCGCTAAAGCTCTCAATCGCTGCGCTGTTTTCGCCGCCGAGTACGCCAGGAATTAGCCGCACAATCGAATCAATAATCGTCATCGCCGGCAATTCGCCGCCAGTTAGCACATAATCGCCGACGCTGAGTCCTTGATCAACCAGCGCCATAATTCGCTCGTCGTAGCCCTCGTAGCGACCGCAGATTACAATATAACCGTTCTCGCTTTCGCTGTATTGCTGCGCCAACGCCTGCCGCCAGCGCTGGCCGCGCGGTGTCATGATTAAGACTTTAGCACCAGAGTCAATCTGTTTGGCCTGCTGCACCGCATTCCATAGCGGCTCAACCATCAGCAGCATACCATCGCCGCCGCCATATGGAGTATCGTCAACCGTGCGACGCAGGCCTAATCCAAACTGGCGCAGATCAATCGTCGAGAGCTCAACGTGGCCGTCTTTTTGCGCCTTCCACATCATCGAACTACCGAACACGCCAGCGAACATTTCTGGGAATAAGGTAATCACCTGAATTTTTCTCATCTGTTATAGTGTAGCAAGTCTTGACGCGGATGTCTATCTATGATATATATATCAACTTTTGCTCAAAGTTGTCCTAGGGCAGAAGTCGCCCTTGCTTTGAGCAAAGAAAGGAAGGCGATCATGAAGACCGCCGTCGCCCCCAAGTCCAAGCCTAGCCTTCTGGAGCGCGCGCAGATGTGCGCGCTCAAGAAGGGTGCTCAGGCCGCACGGCGCGGCCAACCGCGCCGTGCGGCTTTCTGGGCCGGAGTCCTCTCGGGCCTGGGCGGCCTGAGAAGCAACTAGCCCGCTCGAAAATAGCCCGCTGGAAACTGTTCAACCTGGTTCGAGACGCAGATTTTGCATCTCCTGGGTTGAATGCCCAGTTTCCAGCTTGAGCACGTTTTCGGCGGGCTATTTTCATGTCTTGCAATAATTTGCTGCAGTCTGAATTTCATTGCCTAATAATATTTGACTTATTATACATTATATTTTATCTATATATTTGTGCTTTTACAAAAATAGTTGTATAGTCTCAATTGACACGTTTGGCTTTTCGTGCAATAGATTACGCCTAGCCTTCTCGAAATTTCGCCCCAACAAAAAAACCGCCTCAAAAGACGGCTTTCTTGCACAAATAAGTCTCTCAAACCATTTGTAGGTTTGCTCGCAGTAGAGCTTTTGTACTTTGTTTTCGTTAGTTCAGGGTTCTCGCATGAACTTACTTATGATTATATATCAAGGTCGTCTAATTCTGCAAGCTCTTGGCGCGACTTTTTTGCGAAATCGCTTTCGGTTTCTGTGTTTTCTGCGTCATTTTCCACAGAATCACTAGTAGCGTTTTCCACATCATTATCCACTGCAGCCGAATCGGCGTCCTCGCGGTCGTCATTATTGACGATTTTCAGGTTGTAATGAGCAGTATTTTTAGCGCCCAACGCCCGCAGCAGCGTGCGCAGTCCTTGCGCGGTCGAGCCGCGGCGGCCAATCACCCGGCCCAAGTCTTCTGGATTGACAGTTAGCGTCAGCAAAACACCCTTCTCGTCGACAATCCGGTCAACAACCACATCATCTGGATGTCCTACTAGTGATTTTACGATATATTCGACAAATTCCTGGTCAATGGTCGACATGCCCACGGTATCTCCTCCTTTGCGGTCACACGGTTACTATCGTACTTTTATTGTAACATGCTTTTGCTATGAAATCGAAAAACGCGCTCTAGCCATACAGCTAGAGCGCGCTAGTTCGTAAGTAAAAGCGTTAGGCCTCAGCTGGAGCTTCTGCCTCTTCGGCGGCTGGCTCTTCTTTCGGTTGGTTCTTGCGCAACTTTTCGGCGTTCTTGACCGCTTTATCCTTGCCGCCCTGGAACTCTTTAACCCATTTCGGCAGTTTGACGCCAGCCTCTTTTAGCAACTTCGCAACGCGCGGCGTCGGTTGAGCGCCGTTATCAAGGTATTTTTGAGCAGCCTCGACATTGATATTAGCGTCTTTGGTGTGCGGGTTGTAGCTGCCGACATAAGCGACCACGCGGCCGCTCGATGGGTGGCGCTGTGCTTCCTGGACGGCGACGCGGTATACCGGATAAGCCTTGCGGCCCAAACGTTGCAAACGAATTGCGAGCATAAAATTAAAACTTCCTTTACTTCACGTTAGTACTATTGTTACTTCTGTCATATTCTAGCGTGTTACGGGTAAAATGTCAACAAAGCGCCTAAGCGCTGCCTAGACGCCTTTTCGTTCAAGTCGAGCCTCATAGGCCAATTCAGGCAGAAAACACCGCTAGAGGGCGTAAAAACGGCCAAAACGGCTCAAAAATACTTAAAATTTGCAATTTTTGCGAAATAATTGCAAAAAACGTTGACATGGCGATTCATATGTGATATATATATATCAGCTTTTCGCTCAAAGTTACCAAAAAGAGGGGCGGAAGGTTGCCCTTTTTTGCTTTGTGCGAAAACTTTTCTCTAGGAGGAGAAATGTATTCTAGCACCAACAACCACGAGATTGTCAGCCTCCGCAAGGAGGTCGCCCACCTTCGTGAGGAGCGCGACAAGCTCCGAGAGGAGCGTGACAAGCTCCGGAAGGAGGTTACTAAGCTACAAAACAAGGTTGATGACAGGGATATCATCATCCTTATGATGTATAGTGAGCTCGACGAGACTGCCAAGGATCTCGAGATCCTTGGCAGGGTCAACATGTGCCTGAACGTTATGCTGGCCGTCAAGACTGATGGAAAGGGCTAACGCCCGCCGAGAAAATAGCTCGCTAGAGGTTTAAAGCCTCAGCGCGGCCCTCTGGCGGGCTATTTTCTTTGGTTTATTGCTGCTTCTTATACTCTTCCAGCGCTGCCCGGGCGGCTTGCTGCTGGGCAGTTTGTTTGCTAGGGCCGATGCCTTTGCCCATCAGTTTGTCGCCGACATAAGCGCCGAGCGTAAAAACTTTGTCATGGTCTGGGCCGTCTTCGGCGATGACTTTGTAGACTGGCGTAGCGCCGTCGACGCGCTGGCTGATTTCTTGCAGATGGCTTTTAGGATCGCGCCAAGAGCCGCTCTCTAAAATCCCGTCAAGCTTACTGATTGTGTGCTTCTCGATAAAGGCTGCCGCGGCATCATAGCCGCGCTCCAAATAAATCGAACCGATCACTGCTTCGTAAGCATTGGCTAGAATCTGATGGCGCGCCCGCTCGGAACCATGCTTCTCGCCGCGGCTCATCCGCACCAATGGCTCATAACCAAGCTCTTCGCCAGATTTAGCGTTGCTAGTGGTGTTAACTAGCGCCGCGCGCCAGCTAGTCAGGATACCCTCCGGCTCGCTATAATGTTTATATAAATAATCCGTCACCACCAGCTCTAGCACGGCGTCGCCCAGAAATTCTAAGCGCTCATTGTGCTCGCTCACCGATTTTTTGTGCTCGTTGACGTAGCTGCGATGTGTCAAAGCAGTAATCAGAAGCTGAATGTCATTATATTCAAAACCTAATTTCTGCTTCGCCCAATCTTGGTACGGCCCGGTTGGCATACCACTCATCTTTCCTCCTTTTCGTATTTTGTAAGTTTATAAGTTTTCTTGGCGGATCCGCGTTTTAGCTTTCAGCATTAGCTTGGCGATATCTTCGTATTCGATCAGCTCGAGCGCCTCGTTGAACGGGAACCATTTGATACCTTTCATCCAATCCTCTTTCTGGATTTCATCGCCGCTGGTACGAACGCGCACCAAATAAATTTGCGTTGTCATCAAAACGAGCTTGTCGAGACGGCGATAGCGAAAATGAATCTTGCCCAGCCAGCCTAGCATATCGACGTCGTGCAAGCCAGCTTCCTCGCCAATTTCGCGGCGAGCAGTCTGCACAGCTGTCTCGCCCTCCTCGATGTGGCCTTTGGGAATTGTCCAGCGGTCTTTGGCATCCTGAATCAGTAAAATCTCGATACCCGACTCGCCGTGACGGAAAATCACGCCGCCGCTAGTCGGCTCGCGAACGATTTCTTGGATAGACGCTGAACGCGACTTTGTTAAATATTTGCGTATATGATCAAACTTGCTTTTGTTGGCCTTCGGCTTTGGCATTATCTGACCCTTCCTCGACAAATTTGCGATAAGCAGTACCCAGTACGCCGTTAACAAATCTGCTCGAATTATCAGAACCAAACGCTTTGGCTAGCTCAATCGCTTCGTTAATAGCGACGCGCGGCGGTACGGTATCTTGATGATGCAGCAGCTCGTATAGGCCAATACGCAAGATTACCCTGTCGATCCGCGCTATCTGCGTAATTGGCCACTCGGGCGCAATCGGTTGCAGCTGCTGGTCAAGTTCCGCCTGCTGGCTAACAACACCGCTGGCCAGTCCTTCTACGAAAGCGATGTCGTCAATCGCCGAACGGTAACGCTCGACATCGCGCTTCAAGATATCATCTAACGCGGCACTGTTGTCGCCAGACTGCCGGCGCAATTCCAATTCGTATAGCGCTTGCAGCGCAACAATCCGACCAAGGTGTCTATTCGATGCCATTCGCGTTTGTTTCCTTTTATTATCTCACCGTTTTTGTTTGAAACGGTTATTTCTGCTTGGTTGATGATTTTTTCTTGCCAATCAACACTTTGACTGGCGAATGGCCGTTAACGCGCTTGGCTAATTTCTCGACAAGATGGCTGCGGCGCATGCCAGTCTTGCGAGGACTTGATTGTTTCTTTGGCTGTGCCATGAAATGTTCTCCTTCTCGGTTTGTATAAACTTAGTTTGTATTATACGCTAAAGCGGGGTTTTTCTCAAGTATTTGACATTGTAGTGTTATCGTATTTTAATTATTGACTTTTTATATTGATTATGCTATAATAAAGATATGAATCATGAACAAAATGTTGGTAAACGCGAGAAATTAATTACTACTGTCGCTGCCATAGGTTTGAGCACAGCAGCGTTAACAGGCTGCGGCATCGGCGACTACGGAGCCAGCAGCGCCGAAACACCTAACCCAGCAGCTGTGGCCGAGCAGAAAGCTGTTGAACTGGTCGACGAATATAGCGAACACCCCGAGGAATTCGATGAATCGGCGATTGTCCGCGTAGGTGTTCCAGAAGGTAGTAGCGTCAATGGAGCGGCTACAGCCTATGTTGATCGATACGGACAAGAGCAAGGCTGGACGGGCCCGCAGTGCGATTTAGAGCACGGCGTTGTCAATCAAGCCGCCGCCGAAATCAGCGGCGTACCACAACCAGGCGCAGAAGTAGTCATGTACCATGTCGATCTGAACGGTGACGGCACAGTTGATGTTACGCCAGTTGACGTCGAAAATCCAACAAAGTAATAGCGCATAGGTTCAGAAACGCTACTTGCCATTTGTAAGTTTGCAAGGACGGAATCACGCCACAATATTGACGAGCTTGCCCTTGACGTAGATAATTTTCTTCGGCTCATACGGCACGAATTTCTGGACATTGGCGTCAGCTAGCGCTAGCTCCTTGATCTGCTCTTCACTAGCATCAGCAGCGACCTCGAGTTTAGCGCGCAGTTTGCCATTGACTTGCACGATAATGAGCAAGCTGTCGCTGGCAATCTTAGCATTATCCCAGGCAGGCCAAGCGGCAAAATCGAGCTGCGAAGTTTCGCCAAGCTGCTGCCACAATTCGGCAGCCATGTGCGGCGCAAACGGCTGCACCAATTGCACTAGCGTCTTGAGATGCGAGCGCCAATCTTCGCTGTAGCCCGCCACTTTCAATTTGTACAAATCATTCACGCATTCCATCAGTGCTGCAATCGCCGTATTAAAGCTAAGCCGATGAATGTCATCGGTGGCTTTCTTGGTAGTAGAATTAATAATGGCATCAAGCTTCTGAGCATCAGACGTACCGGTTTTATCGCTGTCGTCAAATTCTTGCACTAGCGTCCACAAGCGATTAAGAAAACGATAAACACCAGCAATGCCGCGGCTGTTCCAACTAGAGTTTTCGTTAATCGGACCCAGGAAAAGTTCAAACGTACGCAGAGCGTCAGCGCCATAGCCAGCGTTGATAACTTCGAGCGGATCAACGACATTACCGAGACTTTTGCTCATTTTGCGGCCGTCCTCGGCTTGAATCAAACCATGGTAAACCAGCTTTTTTACTGGTTCGGCAAAATCTGTCAGCCCAAGCTCGCGAAAGACATGCGTCCAAAAGCGCACATATAGCAAATGGGCCGTCGCGTGATCGCCGCCGACATACATATCGAGCGGCGCCCAGTAATTTGCCTTGTCTGGCGCCCAAGCCTGCTGCGCATTGTGCGGATCGGTATACCGCAGCAAATACCAGCTACTGCAAGCGTAACCGTCCATCGTGTCGGTCTCGCGCCGAGCTGGAGAGCCACAAACTGGACAAGTCGTCTGCACCCAGTCTTCTTGCGCCGCCAAGACTGATTTGCCATCACCGCGCGGCTGGAAATCATCGACATCCGGCAATAGCACTGGCAAATCGCTTTCTGGGACTGGCACTGCACCGTGCTCTGGACAATAAATAATCGGAATCGGCGCGCCCCAATAGCGCTGGCGGCTGATCAGCCAATCGCGCATTTTGTAAGTAATTTGCGACTTGCCTTTACCCTCTTGCTCGAGCCAAGCGACAATTTGCTCGCGAGCATCCTCGCTGCGCGTACCGTCAAAAGCGCCAGAGTTCACCAGAACACCTTCGCCGTGGTAACAAGCGTCGGTGTCGATATCGTCCTCGGGCCGCTCAATTACCTCAACGACTGGCAGCTCGAATTTTTCAGCAAAAGCAAAGTCGCGGTCGTCATGCGCTGGCACGCCCATCACCGCACCAGTGCCATAGCCCCCCAGAACATAATCGGCAATCCAAATTGGAATCTTTTGGCCGGTCGCCGGGTTGATAGCATAGCTGCCGCTAAAAACACCTGTTTTTTCTTTGGTGTCGTTGCTGCGTTCAATCTCTGATTTCTTGACGGCATCATCAATATAGTTCTCGACCAATTCACGCGTTTCATCGGTCAACAGCGTGCGCGCTAATGGATGCTCGGGCGCTAACACCAGAAAGGTTGCGCCAAAAATCGTATCAGGACGCGTCGAGAAAACGGTTATCGTATCATCGCTGCCATCAACTTGAAAAGTAATCTCAGCGCCTTCGCTTTTGCCAATCCAGTTAGTCTGCGCAATTTTGATTTTGTCTGGCCAATCCATCTCTGGCAGCTCGGCAAGCAGTTGCTCGGCATAAGCAGTAATCCGGAAGAACCACTGTTTCATCGACTTCTTAACAACAACCGAGTCGCAGCGCCAGCATTTGCCGTCAATCACCTGCTCGTTGGCGAGAACCGTCTTGTCTTTTGGACACCACCATTGCAGCGATTCTTTTTGATAGGCTAAATCCTTTTCAAACAGCTTAGTAAATATCCACTGCGTCCATTTGTAGTATTCTGGGTCGCTGGTATTGATCTCGCGCGACCAATCGATACTAGCACCGACACTGCGCAATTGTTTTTTGAAATTCGCAATATTGTCAGCTGTAGTTTCTCGAGGTTTGCGGCCAGTTTTGATAGCGTAATTCTCGGCCGGCAAACCAAAGCTATCCCAGCCAATCGGATACATTACGTTGTAACCGAGCGCCCGGCGAAAACGCGCCACCGCATCGACAATGGAATGCTCCATAAAGTGACCGGTATGCATGCCTGCGCCGCTTGGATACGGAAACATGCCCGTCACATAGTATTTTGGCTTGGCGCTTGACTCGTTCGTATGATAACGCTGGTCATCCGCCCAGATTTGCTGCCATTTCGGCTCAATTTCAGAAGGGTTATAGTGTCTCATCAACTATCAGTATAACAGATAAAACACAGCTGGTTCTAGTAATTAATCGTCGTAATCGCTATATTCTAAGTCATTATCAGTATCAACGGTTGGCGCAGATAAATAACTACCGCCAGCTACAGACTGAAAAGATTGGCTGATTGCGCTTGCCCACTCTTCAGCGCTTATAGCGTCGCTTGGAACAGTGACCTGTGAACCTTTGCTAAAATCAATAACTGTTTTGGCGCTAACATTGTAGTTTTTGTCGGAACGGCTATCGGTCTTAAGGTTAGTGGCCTTAACGTCAACGCCGCGCAGTTCATGCGACCATTGCGACACCCAAACGGTCATGGTAGCGTCAGCTTTTGATTTGGCTTTTTTGGCAGACTTGTAAGTATCAGACGACGAAGACGAAACGTTCGGCGCGCAAGATTCAACGCTTTTAGCGAAAGAGGTTTCTCGAAAATCCTTCCAGAAAGCCTCTGCTTTGTCGTCATCAACTGATACGTCGTAGCCAAAATTACCATTTTGCGACTTAACTTCTTTGTCGATAATTATAAATGGATGTTTTTTGTAAACGCTGGAGATTTGATGCTTAGCTTTGTCGTCTTTGGAGTATTTTTTGTAAGCATCAATCACACATTGCAGTTGATTGGCTGATTTTTTGTCCTGCTTGCGAGCATCGGCTAGCGAATACTTTACCCATTTGCCGTCAATCTTTTTCAGATGTTTTTCAGCCTGAGCTGGCAGCTTTTGATGTAATATAGACAACGTCTCCTTGATACTTGATACGATATTATCCTTGAAATAGACCGTGCCGTTGTCAGTTACCAAACCGCTAGCCTTGAGAGACAGCTCCTTGCCATTCACCTCTAGAACTAACTCGGCATTTGCGTCAAATTTCGGCGTATTTTCAGCGCCTGTATCAAATGTGAATTTTTTGAACTTAATGTTCACACCGTCGGCTTCATAAGAGAAGTTTGAGTTCACTGTGGTTTTAGTCGAGACTTTGGTAGCGAGCGGCAATTTGCTAACCGCATCGAGCAAGACGTTTTCTGGCTTCTGATAAAACGCATAGGCAGTAGCGCCAGCAATCGCCAGCAGCACAACTAATACTGCAGCGCAAATAGCAATAATCAAGCCTGCTTTAGACTTTCGCTGGCCCATCGCCATCTGCGGCGGCAACGCTGGCTGAGCTATAGGTTGAGCCACAGTCTGGTTAGCGACAACCGGAGCGGCAGCTGGCTGTTCTGCTACAGCATTGGATTTTGCAGCGAATTGTTCGGCGGCTACTGACGCTGGCGCTGTTGTGCTTGTTGAAACTTTAGCTTTTTTACTGGTCTCGGTTTTGGCCTTGGTTTTGGGCTTGTCAGAGACTCTCTTTTTAGTGGTTTTCGGCTTCTTTGGCGCACCGTCTTGTTTCATTGCTAGCTGCTCCTTTACTCCTTAACTTAAACCTATTATACACACGATTAAAATTGCTGGAAATATTTGTCTTTGATAGCTAGCCATTTATCGCTTTGGCGGACTAATTCAGCGTCCTCGGTCATGTCGCAGAGCACCTTAACACATTCTTCGAGGAATATTTCGTTCTGCGAGCCTTTGACCAGCACTACCGTTCCTGGCTCGGTTATCGAACGGACGAACTCGCCAGCTTCGATAGCGTTGCGCGCCACATGAACTTGGCAGCCTGTCGAACGGGCCGCTGGTGCTAAGTATTGCGTCGCCGCCACGCCGACGACTACCACCCACGACAAAAGACTCGGATCGCACATGCGACCGAGCTTCTCGTGCTCGGCCTGGCTGCTGCCGCCAAGCTCTAGCATATCGCCAAAAACAGCCACACGACTCGGTACATCCGTGAACTCGTATAGAGTTCGCAGCGCCGCCTGAGCCGCTGCCGGGCTAGAATTATAAGTGTCGTCTATAATAGTCACGCCGCCAATGCCGCGCAACAGATTCATCCGCCCCGGCACTGGCTTGAGCAGCGACAATCCGCGTATTATATCTTCTACTGGCAGCCCGAGCATCATCGCCGCGCCAACTGCCCCCATGATCGGGCGCAAGCTATGCTCGCCCACTACTTTAATAGTAGCGGGAAAACGAATATCGTTAGGAGCAATAACCGTGCCGCTGTAGCCGTTTTCGTCAAGCTGTTGCTGCTCGAATCGAAACTCTGCTAGCCCAGTTGTACCGTAAGTGCTAAAGTTCGCCGACTCCAAGAAATCTGCAAACCGCCCGTCGATATCATCGCGGTTAATTAGCGTATACTCAGAAAATTTAGCGACAAATAGCTCTTCTTGAGCCACATGTTCAATTGAACCAAAAAATTCCATATGTTCAGGTGTTATCGCCGTAACCAGTGCAATATTCGGCCGCAAGTAAGTGCCAAAATCCATCATCTCGCCTGGATGGTCAACGCCTAATTCTTGGATAATAATATCGACATCCGCCGGACTATAGACGCGGCGATGCGCTGCCCTAAAAACACCTAGCCACGCCAATGGGCTATGCAGTCTCTCTGGTAAGTTAATGCCGAGAATCGCCAATGGCGCCGACACTTCTGAATTATAATTGCCCTCGTGCATGCGGACGCGAAAACGCTGCGATAATAATCTGCCGAGAGCACGCTTGGTGCTAGTTTTGCCAACACTGCCAGCAACAACTATCAATCTGACATGCGGATGCAGCTCAAAGTACTTAACGACATACTTTTGAAGCTTCTTCTTGATATACTTTTTGAACATAATTCTATCATACCGTATACGGTTAAGAAATTGAAATGTGCGCCGTCATTCTAGCAGTCCAAAACCGCGAATCGGTCCGTCGCGGCTGAGATCCGACTGTTGAATGTTAATCACGCCGCCCTCGTTACCGCCAATAGTCGTCACCTTGCCGTTGTCGTATTTGAGCACAAAGTTTACATGCTCGCCATGACGGCTGGCGTTGTCATACATAATAGCGTCGCCAGGCTGCAACTGGTAGCCGCTATTTGCGGCGCGGAACTTACCAGCGTTACGATAATACGTCTCGAGGCTGCGCACACCTGGAATACGCCAACCGCCGTTGTGCGGATTAGTTAGCGGCGCGCCAGCTTGGCGGCTGACCCAACTAACAAAATTTGCGCACCAATCCTGCTTCTCGCCCTGGCTATAAAACGGGCCAGGCTGCGGATTATCGTATTGTTGGCGAAGTATATTTACAGCGCGAGCACGTAGCGGCGACAGCTTATCTACCTGAATATCAGGGAATTTTTCACGAGCTGGTTGCAATTTGACAGCAGTGTAGCCACCCGATGAACGAGATACAAAGTAGGTCGCTGTGCACACCAAGACAATTACCGTTACCAAGACTACACCGAAAATTATCGGCCCACGCCAAGATACTTGCTTTCGCTGAATACTTCTCATTAAAATTATTATACCTGCTTTCTAGCCTAAAGAAAAACACTCTCCGGCGGGGAGAGTATTTTGCTGGTGGCTCCTACTAGACTCGAACTAGTGACACAAGGCTCTTCAGGCCTCTGCTCTACCAACTGAGCTAAAGAGCCACAAATTTACCTTATGATTGTACTAAAAATCTGGCGAGCTGGCAAGGAAAAAGCCAAGGCTCCTTGGAATTTATTCGCGCGCCGTTATTATTTATTATGGTGGTGATACTGATGAGTCAGCGCGTGACCCTTGCCGCGGCGCAATAAATATAAATTAACAGGGTACGACACTAGGAACGCGGCAGTCATGCATAGCAGCCGGCTTATCCAATACATCGGATGAGTGAGGTCTTTGTTCATGGCGCCTGGCACAACGAGCATGATGACATTGTCAACGATGGTCATCGACAGAATTGATAACGTATCGGCAGCGAAAACCAATTTGAAGGCTTTGATGAACGATAGCTTAGCGCTTATCAGCGGGATAGTTGATACAGTATAGCCAGACGTAAATGCCAAAACCGATGCCAAAATTACCGTGGCGTGCGGTGTAAATCCAGCGTGCGTGCCGATGGTGACGCCGAGCATTTCGCCGATCATGCAGCCCGCCAAACAGTGCAAAGTCGCTGCTAATGCCATGCGTTTGGTTGAAGTTTTTGTGTTGCAGTGAGAATGAGATTCGTGGTGCATCATTTCGTCCTTATATTATTTAACTCGTATAGATTAAGTAGCTCTTCTACAGCTTCATTTTGCTGGATTTCATCGCCCGAGGCTATTTTGTCAGCAATGTGCGTGCGCAAGTGCCGCTCCAAAATGAGCTTATTGAGCGATGCCAGCGACTTTTGCAGCGCTAGGCTTTGCGTTAAAATATCCATGCAATATGCGTCGTCGGCAATTTGCTTCTCTAGTCCGCGCATTTGCCCTAAAATAATTTTTGTGCGGTGCAGAGCTCGCCGCTTGATGTCTGTTGTGTCCATGATTTTATCATATACCCCCTGGGGGTATTATGTCAACCTACTTAGCACATATTCAAAGCTTGACTGATTATAAGTATTTACTAACGTGAACAGCCTATTTTAGCTGAGTAGCTTTAGAATACTTCAGCGTAGTAACCAAGAAAATAATGGCTGGCGGAATAATAAATACCATATACGCTAGTACTGTGATCAAGGATTTTTCGGCAGGCAGCATCCACAGCGGCATGCTACCAACTGCAGGGCTGGGGTCGTTGTCCTTTGCGATACCAAATAAACCATGCATGAATAGCATGCCTACATTCAGCATCAGCATGATTGAACTTACAATTCGCCATAGCCGCAGCCTCGCTAACGGTGAATGAGCCGTCCCGAGAGTCAAGCAAAACGGTACCAAGAAAAGATTAACTATTACAGGTCCAAAAAACGGCTCGTCTTGCATGCGAGCAATAAACATCAAAAAAGCCCCGACGAAGAAAACAATCAGGGTAATTGTTGTACTGCGCGCTAGATGAAAAACAATATTATTACTACTATTAACAAACTCTCGATGCTGCTGAATAATACCTTTAGGAGCGTCGTTAGGGTTTGTAACCGCCTCCGCCCCAGGTTCTACTGCCGACTGTTGGTTTGCCATTTGCGGTGATTGACTAGGTAACGGCTGTGTCGCTGGCGTCACTTGCGGCGGTTGGTCGGGCATTGGCTGCATCGTTGGTGTTGTCTGTGAAACTGGCGACTGCGGATTCGCGTTTTGCTGATCATTGTTCATATGGTTATTATACCGCTTTGGTGCTAGAATATCATTATATAAATAGGAGGTATTTATGGAAATAATGATAGTAATTTTAGTCATCTTAGCTATTTATGTGCTGAGCGGTATCAAGGTAGTCAATCAATACCAGCGCGGCGTAGTATTGACGCTGGGTAAATTTACTGGTGTGCGCGAACCGGGACTAAGGGTGGTAGTGCCGATTTTTCAGACAATGATGATGGTGGATGTGCGTTCGACACCGATTGACGTGCCAAAGCAAGAAGTCATCACCAAAGACAACGTCACTGTCGGCGTAGATGCGGTGGTTTATTTCCGAGTGATTAACGCACCAAAGGCGGTGCTGGAGACGACCAATTATATTTACGCCACCAGCCAATTTGCCCAGGCTGCCCTGCGCGACGTAACTGGTAATGTCGATATGGACGACCTGCTCGCCAAGCGCGAGGAGATCTCGCAGCAAATCAAGGAAATTGTCGATGCCGAAACCGACAAATGGGGTATCGATGTTGAGAATGTCAAAATCCAGAACATTGAACTGCCGGGCGACATGAAGCGTGCCATGGCCAAGCAAGCCGAAGCCGAGCGCGAACGCCGTGCTAACATCATCAACGCCGATGGTGAAAAAGCTGCCGCCGAGACACTGGCGCAGGCGGCCGAGATTCTGGCAAAAACTCAGGGCGCGATTAACCTGCGCACCCTGAACACACTGGAGCGCATCTCCACCGAGCCATCGCAAAAGACGATGATGCTCTTCCCAATTGAATTGATTGACGCGATTCGCGGGAATAAAAAGTAAGGAGTAACCATGAGCGAACAAAACCGCACCGAAGAATTTAGCGTTAACGGCGATCAAGTTGTCGAGAAGGTCAAGCAACTTATCAAAGAAGGTAACGTCCGCCGCGTCATCATCAAGAACGAAAAAGGCGAAAATATCATGGAATTCCCAGTCACTGCTGGTGTGGTAAGCGCATTATTACTACCGACACTTGCGGCACTTGGTGCAGCGGTGGCATTGATGACGCAGTGCACGATCGCGGTAGAGCGGCGGGATTAGCACCAATCTTTACAAATAAACTGCTGGATTCCTCAGCGCAACTCTTCAGTCCGAAAACCTTGTCAATCAACCAGCTGACTGTCCAGCCAATCAAAAACCACGCTATGCGCCAAACGTAGATTATTCAGCTGACAATGAGCGTCAGCACCGCTTTGCGAATCGAACTCATGCAGCGTCGTATCAAGTCCGCGCCGGATAAATTCGTCGTGGAGATATCGCGTTTGCCGCCGGAGTTCAGCACCTTCGCTCTCCCCCATGAGAAACAGCGACGGACAGGTGATAGCTTGGTGATCGACAACCTTTGCCTGTTCGAAAACTTCATTGATCGCCGAACGGAAGTCGCTCGTGCCGAACTGCCAAGCGTATTTTTTCAAATTGATATCGGCGACTTCATTGATGTTCCCTGCTAATTTTAAAGCAAGATTCATCAGCCAGCCGGGCGCTTTGAGCGCTGCGCCGAACTCACGACGGAACAGTTCTGCCACGTCAAAAATAGGCGTACTGGCAATCCACGCGCTAATCCTTATGTCTTTTGCCGCCGCTTGAGCAGTAAAATACCCGCCACCGCTAACACCGTATAGCGCAATGTGACGCGCGTCGGGATTTTCGGTTTGCAGCCAGTCGAGGCACGCAGCAATCGGTTCGCCGGCGTCAACAGTGAAAGTGAGACCTCTGGTGGGATTAGAGCCTTGACCGGGTAAATCAACCATCAGCACATTATAGTTCCGCCGCCACCCCGGCCAGCCAGCAAAATAAAACAAATCCTCCCGGTACGTATCACCGCCGCCGACCATGACCACGGTCGGACGCTTGCTGTCGCAGTGAAGATAGTAGCCGGGTAAATAGCCGGTTTGATACGGAACGCGCACGGATTTGATCGGTATATCTATCGCCTTAGCGGCACCAGCGAAAGCGTCTTCCATAGCGCCGACAAGCTTCGGATATTCCGGAGAAAACGGATCAGCGAACTGCAGTACTGCCCGATAGGCATAGGTTGCGCCAAAATAGCAGTCGACAGCCATTTGTTCACCGGTGGCTGCTTTTGCCGAGCGAACAAGATAATCAGCATGGTCCGTAAAACAGGATCGCCACTTACTCGGTTTTCCGTCGCGCCCGATCTTATGTGCCAGATAAAACAACTCACCATGCGACATCCCGAACAGCTCCGCCACACCGAGCATCCAGTTGAAAAAGAAATCGGTATCGTCATTATCAAAGAAGATTTTAGTCGATTGCCGTTTGAGGATTTTTTCGTTTTTTTGCATGATAATTCACTTCAGACATTATTATACATGATTTCCAGTCAAGCCACTAGGCTACTGTAACATCTCATTGACGCTTGGCACAATGTATGGTACAGGTAGAGCGGCGAGATTAAAATCATACACTTAATGAATATAGGCTAGTTTACTGCAATCTGAAACAGACGAGTATCCGCCGCAATTGCATTCTCCCGCGCTTTCAGGCATAATCATAACCAGTATGTACTATATCAATAGGATTGAGCTGGGGCGGACTTTGGCGGGGCGCGTGAGCGATTTGAAGGGTCAGGAAGCGGTCGTTATCGCGCTGAAAGAAGATGCGCTGACAGCTTGCATTGGTTTGGCGAGCGAGATTAACGCTTGGGTGTTTCCTTTGCTTAGCAAGCGAATCATTATCCCTGGCGATCCGCGGGTGGTCGGGCTGATTGACCCGGCGGGTATGTTCACGTGGAACCCCGACCTGGAAAAACCGCAGCGCGACGGCATTGAGCTAGAATCCCGCTCGGTACTAGAAGACATGAAGCGCCAGGCGTTTTCTGAATTGAACCGCATTCTTGATCAATACGGGACATTTTCTAAGGATGGCCTCAACGGGAGAGTGTTGCTGCTGACCGGCGACATCGTCGAAGACCGGATAGAGATTGCGATGGCTCTGGAATATTTGAAGAGTGTGCGCTACAGAGCCTTATATGGACTGGGTGGCAATGTAGATAGTACAGCGGCAGATTATTTTCACCTGCAAACTGATAAAGACGTCGCCCTGGATGTCATGACTCATATGTTTCCGGCGGAGCATTATTTCGAGCAAAAAGACAGCTACACGCCGGAAGAGTGCCGCTTGTTAGTAACGAATATTTCGCAATATTGGACATAGAAAGGAATAATCATTATGAACCCAAATCCGTTTATATCAGCAGATCAAGAACCAGCGCCGACTCAGCCGGATTCGCTGGCGGACACCAGTACGTCCGCGGTTGTTCCTGAGGCGCAATCTCAGCCGGAAAATCAGCCTCAGTTATCGACCGAGCCAGCAGTTCAGCCTCAGCCTGCAGCTACACCAACACAATTCCAGCCTGCCGCCCAGCCAGCGGCACAGTTTCAGCCCGCGTCTGCGCCGATTAGCGACGACGAGCTAGCTGCAGCTAACCAAAATATCCAGACTGTTTTCGACGCTTTCTCGTCGCGAGTGGTCGGACAAGAAAACTTGCGGACAGCGTTGATGGTTAGCTTGATGACTGGCGGGCATATTCTGCTAGAAAGCGTACCAGGACTCGCCAAGACGACAGCCGTGCAGACGCTAGCCGCCAGCGTGCAAGGCTCTTTCAAGCGCATTCAATGCACGCCAGACTTGCTACCAAGCGACATCATCGGTACGCAGATTTACGATTATAACAAGGGCGAGTTCCGCACCGAGCTAGGCCCAGTGTACGCCAATTTCGTACTATTAGACGAGATCAACCGCTCCAGCGCCAAAACCCAAAGTGCCATGCTGGAAGCGATGCAGGAGAAGCAGACCAGCATCGGCGGACAACGCTATAATTTACCGAAACCCTTCATTGTGCTGGCCACCCAGAACCCGATTGAACAGGAAGGAACTTACGAGCTGCCAGAGGCACAGTTGGATCGCTTTTTGTTGAAAGAAGTTTTGTCCTACCCTGCTCCGGACGAGGAATTAGAGATTTTGAAACGCATAGAATCGGGCAAGTTAAGCGAGGCGCCGAATAATAGCAACACGCCAAATATCGAGCTAGCGGCAGTCGAGACGCTGCAAAGCTTGGCGCAAAAAGTATACATTGACGACGCTATTAAGAATTATATTGTGAAAATTGTCTCGGCGACGCGCAATCCAGCCTCAATCATACCAAGCGAAACAGCGCGCTACGTCCAATACGGCGCCAGCCCGCGCGCCAGCATCGCTTTCCAACAAGTCGCCAAAGCCCTCGCGCTAATTAACGGTCGCAACTACGTTATTCCAGAGGACGTCAAACAATTACGCCACAGCGTATTGCGCCACCGCATTATCCTCAATTTTGAAGCCATCGCCGACCAAGTTCATCCGGAAGTTATCATTGATTCGATATTTAACGCTGTTCCTGTGCCGTAATATGCCAAGTCTCTTCGCCAAAGTCAAAGCCAAGATGGATCTCTACGCCCACGAAAAGGTGCGGAGTTTGCTGGACGGTCAATACGGCTCGGTATTTAAGGGGCGCAGTCTCGATTTCGATGATCTGCGCGAATACATTCCTGGCGACGATGTAAAAGATATCGACTGGAAAGCGACTGCTCGCAGTAGCGGTATTCGAATCCGGCGTTACCAAGCAATCCGCAAACATAATATTTTACTAGTGGTCGACACTGGCTGCCACATGGCAGCGACCAGTAAAAGCGGCAGCAATAAGCGCGACATCAGTATCATGGCTGCCGGAGTCTTAGGCTACATCGTATTGCGACACGGCGATTTGATCGGACTGGTATCCGGCGACGCCAAAAATAACACCTATATTCCTTTCAAAAGCGACGATCGGCATATCGAGCAGCTACTGCGGCACATTGAAAAGAGTACTCAGCTAGCAGCAGCGCCGAGCAATATCGTGAATCAGCTTGAATATATTGCACGCAATTTACGACGCAAGATGATGCTGGTGGTGGTCGCCAACGACGATGAACTGACCAGCGAGCACCAGCACATTATCCGGCGGTTGCGCGCCCAGCACGAGATATTATGGATAACTGTCAATGACTCTTCAGGACTTGACGGAAACCGCAGTTTTTATGATATCGACGATTTGGCTGAGCTGCCTTATTTTATCCGCAAACAAACGAAATTGCAGGCTGATTTCGACCGCGAGCAGCAATCATACTACCGCGAATATTCCACTGCCCTGGAGCGTTTGGGCGTCATCAGCGAGCGAATCTCCGGAGAAGAGGACGTCGTCGGCAGTTTCTTTTCACTGTTAGAAAGGCAAAAGCATGCGCGCTGGCACTGAGCTTCGCGAATGGGTAGATTATGACCCGCTGTGGCTGGTTATCGGCTGTTTGCTTTTAAGCGCGATTATTTTATGGTACGGATTTGTGTTTTACTCTACTCGCCGCCGCTCTCACCGCAGCCTGGCAACGCTCAAACCAAAACCATACACGCCGCCAGATCTGACTGATTTGAAACAGAAATACCAACGGCTAATCAACGAAATTGAACAAAATCACGCTGCCGGAAAGCTATCCTCGCGTAAAGCCCACCAGAAATTAAGCCACGTTCTTCGTATGTTCGTCGTCGAGATAAACGGTCACCGCGTTGACACGTTGACGCTGCGAGATTTAGAAAAGACTCGCTATAAAACATTGGCGGCTGCCATCAAACAATTCTATATTCCTGAATTTACTGCAGTTGAACAAGGCAGCGTTGCCGAGGCAGCGGCGTTAGCCAGAAAGACGGTAGCGGCATGGAATTAGTTTTTTGGCAATTGTCGCTGGCGTTAATTATAATTATCGCCCTGCTGTGGTTTGCCGCGCCGATTATACTCCGCCGATACGGCCGATCGAAACGCCATGACGCGCCTAGGCAAAAACTCCCTATCGCTAATACATCGCGGCTGCGCGCTTTCCCGCTCTATATTCAGCAGGTTAAGCGGTATAAAAAACTATTGGCGGTTGTACTAGGACTGCACGCGCTCCTGCTGGTTATGATGATTATACTAGCTGGTCGCCCGTCGTCTGTAGCCGTCGTTTCTCCCGAGGTGAAAAATCGCGACATCGTGTTATGCCTTGATGTGTCGCGGTCGATGTATGAATATGACGTAGAGATTATTAAAACTTACCGCACATTGGCGCGAAAATTTGACGGCGAACGACTTGGTTTGGTACTGTTTGACCGCTCGCCGGCAGTGATATTTCCTTTGACAGACGACGCCAGCCTAATTGATAGCAAATTAGCGCTAATTGAAAAGGCGCTGACGCCACCCGGAACGCTGGAATATTTCGATATTTTATCTGGCACGGTAGTCTCGAACGGGCAAGGCTCGTCGCTGATCGGCGATGGACTAGCGAGCTGTATCAGCCGCTTCGACAAGTTGGACAGCAAACGCTCCCGAAGTATCATTTTAGGAACCGACAACCAATTGGCTGGCACGCCGATAATTTCCCTGCCCGAGGCAGCAGAATTAGCCAAACAAAAAGACATCCGCGTATACGCTATTTACCCGAATAGTAATAAAAACCGCGAAGCCGAAGCGGCAGAATTGAAGCGAACCATGCTGGCGACGAGCGGCGATTACTACGCACTGCGCGACAAAAGCACAATTCCAAACATTGTCCAAAAAATCGCCGCCCAAGACACCTCCCGCTTCAAAGGCACGCCGCGCGTTACTCGCACCGATCGGCCACAATTACTACTATACGGCATGCTTATCATCATAATTTCCCTTATTATTATCGATTGGAGGCTTCGCATATGATAATGCAACCGATTTTGCCGTGGTATCTGTTGCTGATAATTCTGGTAGTTGCTGCAATTTTTACAGGTTGGAGAATTTTTTCCAAACCAATATCCAACCGGCAAGCGTGGCTGCGGCGGTTCTGTATTGTCTTGCTCATCATTACCGCTTGTTTTCGCCCAGCTGTTCCCGGCGAAGTGAAAGAATGGGGCGCGCCGCTAGTCGATGTTTATGTTGTCATGGACACAACGATGAGTTCTGCTGCCGAGGATTATGATAACGGCCAGCCGCGAATCAACGGCATGCGCCGCGACGCCAAAGAAATTGCCAAAAAGCTGGTTGGTGCGCGATTTAGCCTAATAACTTTCAATAATAAAACTTTCGTTGATTCGCCGTTATCAACGGACGTTAGAATGTTTGAATCGGCAGTTAACACGGTAAATATCATCAGCGAAAGCTACGCCATGGGCAGCTCAATCGACGCGCCGATTGACACCATCGCCTCGGAAATTACTCGCACCAAGCATAAAAATCCCGAGCGCACCTCGCTGCTATTTTACCTGGGCGACGGCGAACAAACCAGCGACGCCTCGCCAAAGTCATTCGCCAGCTTGAGACCACTGCTTGGCGGCGGCGCGATCATGGGCTACGGCACCGCTGCCGGCGGAAAAATGAAAACGCCAAGCTACAGCGGCGGCTTTGACGGTTTTTACTTGCGCGGGCCAGATTTGAAATATGCCGTATCAAAAATCGACGAGACAAATCTTAAAAACATCGCCAGTCAAACAGACCTGCCGTACACGCACCGGCAAACCCCAGATTCCATCGACGCCGTCGTCAAGAACGGCTCCGTCGATAAAGCTGTCAGTAGCAGCCGCTCGTTCGACGGCTACAACGATATCTATTGGATAGCGATATTTACGGCTGCTATTCTGCTGGCCTTTGAAATCAGAACCATCTATTTGCCTTTGCGCAGACTTCAGAATATAATGCCGTCGGAGGGAGAAAATCGTGAGTAAGAATCGTCCATTTGACCTGAAAAAACTAGATTTTGAAAAAATCCGCCGAGAAAAACGTCGGAAACTGCTCCGCTATTCGTTCCCTGTTTGCGCGGTAATTTTGCTGGCTGCGGTAAAATTGACGAGCTTCCCCTTGTTGTCGCTAGCAGCGCGCGCTGCTTATAAAAACGGCGACAACAGCCAGGCTTCCTTCCGCTTATCGCCGATTTATGCCATGAATTTGTTTGAATCTTATAAAGTATTTTTTAACGATGGGAATGCTCTATATAAGCAATCCCGCTACGACTCGGCAGAAAAACAATTCCGCCAAGCCCTGCAAAAAGCGCCGAAAACTCACGAATGCCCTGTCCGTATCAACTTGGCACTGTCAATCGAGGCACAAGCAGACGCCCTCGCCAGCGAAAAACGCTACGACCAGGCAATCATCCGCTACGACGAAGCAAACGCCGTACTGCACGACGGCGAAGATAGCTGCGGTGTGCAATTTGCCAGCCAAACAGTCGACGCGAGCAACGACGACGGCAAAACGGCAATCGTTATTGAGCAGCGAGTCCGGCAAAAGTTGGCGCAAATAAAACAACTTAGAAACGGCGACCAAGGTATTTCAGTCACCAATCCTGGCGATAAAGAAAAAGTTGACGCGGGCAGCACCGATAGCAAACTCAAAGAACTGGACAAGCGATTCATCGACGCCTACAACGAACAGCGTAAATCCCAGGAAAGAAACCAGCACCTGGAAGATTACAAAGACGCCACGCCAGATCATACGAAGAGGAATTGGTGAGAAGATTATTGAAATGGGCGGTTTTGTTTGCTATACTTACTATGTAATCGAAAGATTGAGCATTATGCGCCTTAGGCAAAGGAATTGTAGGAATTGCGATACCTGCCAGCGAGATGCACAGCAAACATTATGCGGGTTTAGCTCAGTTGTTAGAGCGCTTCCTTGCCATGGAAGAGGCCAGGAGTTAGAGTCTCCTAACCCGCACCAACTAAAGTTATAATATAAATTTACTGAAGATACTGAAAGGTATCTTTTTTGTTGCTCGCTAATCTGGTGAGAATACTTAATTCTGGGGTGTAAACTTTTCTGTCAGCGTCTATCCAAAATCTAGCAGGAAATAGCATTTGTTTACACTGCAAGAGACGAGGCTTTGGTAGTTTGATAAAGTGTTGCTCCATATTTTCGGCATACTCTAGTGCAAACGCAATAAAACGCTCTTTCTCCGCAAGGTCGTCTTTATCGTAGTTTTCGTACTGCTGCTCTAGTTCCTTGAGTCTTAGCTTATCGTCTTCAATCTTTCGTATAATATCGCTTTTGATAGATTGATTTTCGGGCTGTATGGCTGCATCTACTCGATTATCTATTAGTTGTCGTAATGAGGCTATATCACGAGCGACATAAATCCATCCTGTGCCTTCTGGACTGCTTCAGCATTGGCCTTGTCTTTACTTCTCTCGGACACCCAAAAGCCAATACCTAGTATGATAACGAGGGCGATTATCGAGGTTACTGCCAATGTGTTATTCCTTTCTGTGTCCAGAAAATAAAAAGGACACCGTGCAGGTGTTCTAGGCCTTTTATCCACATTCAAGCGATAAAGCTCAAAATGTTTCACACGATGTCCTTTCCAGAACTCTATCGTGCGAAAAAATCGTGTTGCTTAAATGTGGTAAAACCTAGAACAATTATGATTATGCCGCATTTAGTCACACCTAAGAACCTTTTGGTATCTCTCGAAGCATTATTCAGAACTCAATCTAAATAGCTGTCAAATATCTAGCGTAAGGGGTGGTATACTAGGACTATGCCTGCGATTGACTGGAATAAATTTGGAGTAACTGGAGCAAGCAAACAAGACTCTTTTGAAGAGCTTTGCTTACATTTATTCTGCCGTAAGCACAAATTATCAGAAGGTGTGTCAGGTGATTTCAACCAAGCTGGCCTTGAAACAGAACCTGTCAAAGTTGGTAAAAAGACGTATGGATTTCAGTCAAAGTATTTTGATAATAGCGTTGGCTACTCGCAAATAAAGAAATCTGTCATTACGGCTTTGCAAAAATACGGAAGCTCACTTGATGAGATATGTATATTCATTAATCTTAATGCTCAACCAAACGGGTCAGAGAGCGGCAAGGAAATTGCTAATGAAGCTGCAAAATATGGCGTCAAAATACAATGGTATACTCGCATTAATTTTGAAGTAGCCTTAACAAAGCCTGAGAATCTAGATTTATCATTTTTCTACTTTGGATACGGCTCTGAGTTTAAGTTTATAGAAGATAGTGCAGACCATACTAAACTAACACTGGTAAAGTCAAAACAATTTTTAAAGTTGCATTTTTTGGACTCGAAAAATAAGCGTATTCAAAACCTAGAAGAGACCATTTTAAAACTTTCGGAAAAACTAGTACTCATATCAGGGGACCCCGCTTCTGGTAAGAGTACTCTAGTTCATCGACTCTTTTATTACTATTCAGGAATGGGCGAATTGAGTCAGACGAAAATGGTAGATAAGATAATCTCAACTGGTGTAGTGCCTCAAGTTATAAATCTTAAACTTTGTGCAACAGACAGTCTGGAAAATATAATACGGACTCGACAAAGTGCTTACACTATCCAAGGTGCCGAACTAAAAATTATCTATTTGCTTGATGGATTGGATGAGATTAGCGAAGACAGGGCTGACCTTATATTGCTTCAGATGCTCGAATTATCAAAAAAGAAAAACACTCATAAAATTATCGTAACTTGTAGAAGCGGAAATTTTAATAAAATTCAGCTCAAAAACTATTTCAAGAATTGCATTGAATTCAAAGTCGGACAATTAGTTATAAAGGATATTGATAGCTATTTTAAGGCGAAAGGTAACGCCGATAAACAATTGGCCTATGACTCACTAAAATTATCAAATCCAAAGCTAATATCCTCTATAACTGACGTACTAGGATTACTGCTACTTTGGGATTCAATTGAGCAGCTTAATAGCGATAGTACGGTACTGGACTTATATGAGTTAAAGGTGAAACGTGTTTTGCATGACCCGAATCACTACAAGGATCTGCCAGGGTTAAATCTGCCAAATCCGAAAGACGAGGCTATTCTTCTATTAAACGAAGCTATATCCTATAAGTTTCACGAAAAGTTTCAATTTTTACTTCCGATACACGATTTACAGGAAATGGTCGGTACGGCTTACCCAAAGATTGATTACAATGCAATCAATTCTATTATTAACTATATAGCCAGTCTATTTTTTGACACCTCCTCTACAAATCCTCAAGAAGCATACTATGTCTATAAGCATCGACGCTACCAGGAGTACTTCTTTATTACCTTGCTCCAAAAACAATATACGGCAAATCCGAGTATTCTAAGAAAACTATCGATTTTATCTAATCTTGAGCTATTCCAGACATTCTTCATAAAAGGCTTACGCAAGAAGTATATCGAAGAGAATAATCTGATCGGTTGTCTTGACTTGAGCCTTCTAGACGTTTATCTAGGGAACCATTCTGGCTGGGGTGTAGATAGCCCTTACTATCTCAATTCATCTGACTTTATAAAGACTCTCGTAGATCAGCAGGACGCCGTCTTTAACGTACTATTTGAAGATGACAATCTGGACATTAGAAGTAAAGTTTTTGTCGATACCAAATTACTAAAATGTAAATTCCAGGAGTGGAAGCAAGATACCGATAGTCTGACTCATTATCGAGCCGAGCAAGTGTTGGTTGGCGGATGGCAGGAGGGGCGTTCACGTTTAATGAATCTTATTGTGGACTTCTGGCAAGCTGGTCGAAAAGATATTGCAAATGAAATCATAAACAATATACGAGAAATTCAAACACTCTATAAAAAGAATAAATTTTTTAAGTTGCTAGACAAGCAACAACGACGGCATATTGTTGACTCGTCTCACGATACATATAAATCTTGGATTTTTTACCTCATGAACATCCTTGGAGATAGTGCCGAAAAGATACTCAATGAAAAAATCTTACCTATGATGAACGATAACGAGGACGGCTTTGAGTCAAAGCGTGGAGTTGCCGAGGCTATAAAATCCTATCTATCTGTTCTTGTTGATAGTCAACCATCTCAACTGGTTAGCGTTATTGATAAGTTACCACAGCCAGTGCTTTTGGAGCTTCTTAAAATATTAACAAGAGTACCAAACCTAAAGCTATTTATTGAATACACAGAAATTCACGAAAGTGTGAGAAGATTTGTCGATACTTATGACTTCGAGATAAACGAAAATAGCTATCATATTCTGTTTTTCAAGAAATACTTTTCACTAAATATTACCAAAGATGAATATGAATACCTGGACAAAAGAAAAGAGAAAATAGTAAATCAGCGAGATATTGACTGGCGAACACATGGTTATGAAACCGAATTTGCGTTAATCGCATACGTTATTGGCGACTATTCTCTAGAGCAAGAGATTGCACAGGCAAAAAGCATACATGGACTCGACCTATACAGTGAACGTGTAGTATATGCAACTCTCTATGTGGCATATATTTCTATGATTAAGGGTGACGCTAGTTTTGAGTACATATATCGTCAATATGCAAAATATTGTGAGTTGAAAGACGATACTCGCTACAACTCCAAAGCTCTGCTATTTCCAATTACTGTGCTTTGGGCTTATATTTATGGTCACAGCACCGTAGATAATTCAACAAAGAAACTACTTACAAAAAGACTTGTTGAAGAGCTTCATATAAATAAATACAGTTTTTACCTCAATCTTAATACACATTTTCCGTCCTTATTTAGCAGCATTGTAAGCGAATCTGAAATCGCATCGTTCGAGACCGACCTAGATACTTGGACAGACGATTTTCAATCCAAGGTAGACCGATACCTAGAACTTAGTCGGATGTATAAGGGAGTCAACCCACAAAGAGCATCCGAACTATTCATTAAGGCCATCGTAGACGGCACTCTGCGGCATGGCTGGAGAAAAGACCCAATTGTTCACTATGACCTTGTCAGTGCTTTGGGAGTACTACTTGAGAAGCAGTGGCTGAGGGATAGTGAGTTGAACTCTGTTCTCGATGAAGTATGGAATCTTGTACTTAGGGCGTATGAAATATCAGATGGGAGTGGAACCTCTCGCGGCCCATACCGCTTTATTGAGACCGTAGCAAAATTTGATAGAGACATAGCAATTCGATATAAGGACAGGTATGTAAAGAAAGAAGGCAGGTACAGTGTCTCGAATTCTTTATATACCCCAATCCTACTATCTAGGGTGCGTGCGGGTTT
>ERZ772977.103-NODE-103-length-69038-cov-9.787745_pt1 | contig 69038 bp, 92 predicted proteins | sample MGYA00511131_ERZ772977 | MGnify/ENA primary metagenome ERZ772977 (study PRJEB29015, sample SAMEA2737935) | human oral metagenome | biome: human oral; feature: human-associated habitat; material: dental | place: China | collected 2151 ...
GGTAGATTTGATTGTAGGTGGGTTTCCTTGTCAAGATTACTCTGTAGCAAGAACCAAGAAAGATGAAAAGGGTATCGAGGGTCGAAAAGGTGTCCTCTTTTGGGAAATCGTCAGAGCCACAAAACTAAGTAACCCCAAGTATTTACTACTCGAAAACGTAGATCGCTTGTTGAAAGCTCCTTCAAAACAAAGAGGTAGAGATTTTGCGATTATGTTGAGAGCTTTTGCTGACTTAGGTTACGGAGTTGATTGGAGGGTTATAAATCCTGCAGACTATGGTTGGTGTCAAAGAAGAAAGAGAGTTTTTCTCTTTGTTTATCGGAAAGACACTCCTTACTTTAAGCAACAACAAGTGTTAGATGATTTCGGAGTAGATACTAGCGGTATCTTCGAGGAAACCCACGAAACTAAAGCTGAAGTTGTAAAAGATAGAAGTAGTTCCTTTGTTCTTCCAGAAGACATCGTAGAGGTATCAGATTCCTTTTCTACGCAGTTTTGGAACTCAGGAAGTATGATAGAGGGTCAAGTTGTTACAAAGGAGCTAGAGCCAAAATACGAGGGTTCTTGTAAGGTTCTAGGAGATATTTTAGAAGACCCTTCAGATTTACCAAACTCTCTTTATTTGTCTGAGGACAAAGTAGATAAGTTCCGTTATTTGCGTGGAGCTAAGAAGTTTGAGCGTACCAATTCTGAAGGTTTTACCTATACTTACTCTGAAGGTGCTATGGCTTTAGTGGATAGCGCAGAATTACCTTCTCGCACTTTACTGACTTCTGAGGGTGCAATAAGTCGTACTACTCATTTAATTGAAGATATCAAAGGGTATCGACTTTTGACTGCACTTGAGACTGAGCGCCTACAAGGTTTCCCGGACAACTGGACTAAGGTTAAACTCAGTAAAGGTAAGGAAGTAGGGGTATCTGATACTCGTAGAAAATTCTTTATGGGAAACGCTTTAGTTGTTGAGGTTGTTGAGAATTTGGGTCGATATATTGCTGATAAGCTAGAATGAAAAGAGGGTTAGCTATGGAAACGAATTGGTTAAGCTGGAAGAAAGATAAAGTTTCTTTGAAGAAAGAAGTTGTTTTCGTAGATTTTAATAAGGAGACAACTAAAGTAGAACATGGTGCCTTGTTTTCTGTGGTTGGGAAACTTTAGTTGAGTGAGGTTTTATGGTGAAGAAGGTTTACGGAAGAAGTAAGGAAGTTTACCTCGTTGAGTTTTATGGTAGTTATCATTATTTAGCGACTGCCAAACGATTGCAAACTCTTCTGAAGTCAGGAGAATTGTTAGGTGAGAGGGTTGAGATTGAATTGGAGAAATTAGGTAAAGATTGGGTTGTTCCAAGCTCTGTTTTAGAAGACTTACACTCTCGATTTGAAAGGTGTGGTCTCGGTATCTCTCCTTTATGGTTGGCTTTTTAGTGAGGTGAAATATGGCAGAAGAGTTTTTCTTTATTGGAAATAGAACAGGTAAGACAAACAGTCCTATTAAGCTTAGTGACGGTTCGACTCTTTTAGACTTTATATTTAAAAACAGTTATGGTGCTAGTTCTATTACAGAAACAGATAAAAGAGGTGATTTGAGTGGAGTCAAAAGAACATTTCAATAAACGTATGGTCGCAAGAGTTCGTAGGATTGTAAAGGAAACTGAGCAATATAAAACTGAGTTATTGCATACTTTATGTGAACAGAATGGTTTTGTTATTCAAGGGAATAACAATCGTTTGGTAAACGTAAATTACATGCTTAACAGAGTTGAGCTTGAAGATGTTCCGTTTACTTTTATGTATCAAGGTAGTAAAACCTATATTTTCGGTGACTTACTTGTTCGATTCGTTGACAGTTTGGGTAAACCTTATTATCGGGTATCCCTTAAACCTCCGATTTTCGATTTAGAAGACTATGACCCAAACCATTTAGATATGGAAACATTTTTAGAGTTACTAGAAGAGAAGTGAGAGGTTATGTGATGACTTGGTACGACTTTATGATAAACGCAGCCAAACAGTCTCGACATAATGCTCGCCATTGGTTCCGTTATTTGAGAAAGGTTATTTTTGAAGACTGTACTTACTTAACTGATGAAGATGTAAAGAACTTACTCAACTCAATAGAGCTAACTGCTTTTCAAAAAGTTAGTTTAGAGTTTGCAGTTCAACAAGGTTCTCCAACTCATGAGCATGTGATATCCTTGAATAAACTGGCAAATGTTGACGGAGTAAGAAAGTTGTTGGAGGACTATAGTTTTGGATAGACGACAAATTGCGTTTGAGTTGTTGAACGAAGAACTAGCAAACGAAGGTCTTAATTTAGCCCTTATTTGCGTTGGTGGTTACGTTTTGGAACAGTACGGTTTCAGAACCACACAAGACATAGACGCTTTCTACAATGAAACCTCTAAAATAAAGGAAGTCATTTACAGAGTTGGGGAACAACTTGATTTAAACACTTCCGAAGAACTTTGGTTAAATAATAGTGTAGCAAACTTAAATCCAAGACCTCCATTTGATTTTTGTGAGGTTTTGTATTCTTTTGAAAACTTAACTGTCTACATAGTTTCACTAGATTACCTTTTGGGAATGAAACTAACAAGCGCACGTGAGCAAGATTTAAAAGATGTAGGTGACATTATCAGATATAGAGAACTGCAGTCTCCTATTGCTTTGTCTAAGTTTTTGAAGAAAAACGGTTTTAAGACTGTAGATTTCGCTTACATTTTAGAAGGTTTCAGTAGAGCTTACGGTATGGATTGGTTACGTGATTTCTTTGAGAAACACCAAGAAGAATTGCGTAAATATTCCTAACTTTACCTCTCGGTATCATCTCTTCAACGTGCGAACCTTCAATTCGTTGGATCAATTAGAAAGAAAGATAATAGGTAAAACAATATGACTAATAGTACACAGTTCTTAGTAGATATTACCAACTTTATTGTAGGAAACTTCAAAAACCACAAGATTTGGGATGTAGAAATTGCTTTTCCAGAGTCTTCTGAGGATAGCGCAGATGGTTTTGACAAACATGGTGTGATAGAAGTAAGCGCAACTGACGCTCAAGGAAACTGGAACAGTCACACCTTCGTTTTCAACTCTTCCGACAATGTAGATGAAGAAACAAAGAGTTACTTCACGAATCATACGTTCCCTTTGTTTGTAAAGACTTCAAACACTCTTTTGTGGAAAGAGTAACCCACCTAGTGGTATCCTCATTTTGAGGGTGCTTTTTATTTGTCTCAAATTCTCTATCTTCTGTCTTAACTTTCTTTTGATTTGACTTACATTTTTGTTTTTCTGTCTTATTTTTAATTAGATTTGTCTTAAATTCTCTACTACTTGTCTTACTTTCAATTATGTCTGTCATACACTGATTTTTCTTGTCATACAGTTGTCATAAGATTTGCAAAATCCTAGGTTTTCTGCTATAATAAACCTATTGAACTCGGAAAGGAGCTAGTTAGACGATTGAACTTACAAAACTACACACTAAAGGGTGTTGACTTAGCTAAACAGGTGTTAGCAAATGGTTTAGCACGTGGCTACCCTATAGTCCTCAAGGGCGACCCGGACGTTGACGGTCTCATGGCTTGGTTCGTAGGAGCTAAGATGTTACAGAAAGCAGGGTACTCGTTCCATTCTTGTGTCAATACAGATAGAAGACACGGTATGGTTGAAGAAGAACTCGTCAAGAAAGAGCGCAGTTGGGGGGAATTTGACTATTATATTCCGACAGAGTACCATCAAAATGAGATTATTATTAACGTAGACTCTTCCATTTCGGCAGAGGAAATGTTGCAGCTCACAAGTCAAGGAAACTTTGTAATAAGCCTAGACCACCACGAAGTCGAGGGTAATCCTTTATTCCCAAATCAACAGTATTGGTCTACCACAGAGGAAACAGGGGATGGGGTATCCCTCATTGGCGAAGCAGTTTTAATCAATAATCAGTATGATTTTGAACCAGAAGAATTAAGATTTTGGTCTGGAACTGGGGTAAACTAACAGTTTACACAAATATAGAAAACTTAGTAACTTTTTCATAGTTTTCTATGTTTTATGTAAGAATGACAAATAGAAAGCCCTGCACATCTTGCAAGAGGTGTGTATCATTACAAAAGTTAAACCGAGGAAATACCTTAAAGCCTGTTTGCCACAACGTAGGATGAAAATCCAAGTGTGAAGGTAGCGAAAGCAGAAAGAAGAAACAGGATGTTGATACAACCTAGTAGCTAACACAAGAGTGAACGGTTGTAAAGCTGAAACAAAAGCTAATTAGTGTCTAGTAAAAAGAAAATAGGGACTGCTAGAAAACGTTAGTGCTAAGTCAACGCGAACAAGGGTAAGTTTCGGTAGGAATATCCTAAGTCTCGAAATATTGAGATATGGATAACCTCTAACGACTATCTCCTGATGGGAGAGTAAAGCCACAAGCTAATGGTGGAAGAAAAATATTTGGTCTGATTGCTCATTAAAATTGTGTTAGAGTAAGTCAGATTGACATATAGTCTGCGCACGTTCTGTAATGGAAGTGACTAGGAAAAGACCTAGCTGTTAGGGGTTGCGCCTTAACGGAAACTGTCAAAAGTACGAAAAATAGTTCATTGAAAATTGAATAACACGATAAATATTTGTTGCATTAAATTACATACTATGATACAATAGTTTTATCAAATGATTAAGGAGAAAATCAATATGACAGGTAGACCTAAGTCTAAAAAGGGTGTTAAGGTACATACCGCTTTTAAAATTTATCCAAAGGATAAAGAAAGAGCGCAAATTATGGCAGATAAACTTGATTTGAGTTTGTCAGCGTACATTAACAAGGCTGTTTTGGAGAAGTTAGCACATGATGAGAAGTCAGAAGCTTAGACTGAAACTAACTAAGGAGCAAGAAGACAAAGCATGGTGGTTTAGTAAGGTCTCACGCAACTACTGGAACCTTTTAGTTGATATTGATAAGCGCAACAATAAAGGTGAGTTTGATGAAATTTTGAGTAGAAATGGGAATAAAACCTATCATTCAAAAGTCTACGATAGAGAGATATATTACCTTAACTCCTCAGATTATAGAAATCTTGCTAAGATTGTTGTCGCTAAGAACTATGAGGAAGATAATGAAGCTTGGTCTTGGTATTATCAACTGAGCCAATCCTTTATCTATAACTTCCTTGCTAGGGAGCTAGTAAAGATTAAGAGACAAAACAAAGGTAAGTTGAACTTTCGGAGTATTGATAAAATACAACCAAATTTCAATGTCACTTGTTGTATCTCTTCTGACAAGAAGCGCCCCAGTCGTATTTATTTGAAAGATAATGGTAAACTTCAGATACCAACTATCGGAGATGTCAAGTTCGGGTCAACTAGAGAAGATTTCGATTTATCCGGTAAGAAACAGGTTGCTAATATTTCTTTTGATGGGAAATATTGGTACTTGTCTTATGTTGAAGATATTGAAGTTCAAGTAACTGATTTACCAGAATATACAGATGGTGTTGGGCTCGATTTGGGTATCAAAACTCTCGCAACTGTTTCTGATGGTACAACTGTTCCAAATATCAAGACTTTTAGAAGAGTTCGCATATTAGAAAAACGCTTAAAACGATTGCAACGTAAGGTTTCTCGAAAGTACCTAATCAACAAATGCAACAAACATAATAAAACAAAGAACATTATTAAGCTAGAAAGACAAATTAAGTTGATACACCGTTCAATAAGGAATATCCGTATCAACCATATTCGTAAATTTGTCTCAGACTTGGTTAAACAACAACCAGAATTTATTGCAGTAGAAGTCCTGAATGTAACTGGAATGATGAAAAACAAATATCTTGCAAAAGATATTGTGAATTGTTCTTTTTACACTATCAAAGAGCACCTTATTAGAAAGGCGAAAGAGCGACATATAGCAGTTCGTTTGGTAAATAGGTTCTATCCGTCTAGTAAAACTTGTTCCTATTGTGGTCATTACAAAAAGGAATTGAAACTTAGTCAAAGAGTTTATCATTGTGATAACTGTCAAGAAAAAATAGATAGAGACCTCAACGCTGCACTAAATCTAGCAAATACTGACAAATATGTTCTAGCTTAAATTTTGATTTGTTTTATTGCCTTTGAAAACTATAGGAAAATAGTTTCAGTGGTAGGTCAGCCGTAAAGCCGAACCACTATAATATACACGCCCTGAAAATTATGAGTATATCAAACGGAGAGTAGCGTTAGCAAAATTCGGCTCAAGATGGGAATGTCAATCGTGTTATTTAATTTCTGATTTTTCGCACTTTTGACTTACGGTTGTTTTAAACGCTTTATCAAAGATTTTAGAGGTTGAAATTGAGACTGAGTGGGTTGCGATGCATGGTGTCACTTTGCTTTCTGATGTACGTGATATTGAAAATCCTTTAGCTAGAGAGATTTTAAAGGTCACATTTGGAACTCCTTTAGTTCAGATGCCTGTATTGAGGAAATTAGTTCATGTATGTCAAGCAGAAGTTCCTGCTGCATTTCAGAGGTTTCCCGAAAAGTTGGATAGAACTTTCGTGGACTTTAGCTTGTCTCCTTATATTAACGCTTCGTATCAGTTGAATTTGAGTGAATATTTGTTCCGATTGTGCATCCAAACGGACTTCTTTTACTCCTTACCAGCTAAAACGATTCGGACTCGCATTTTAAACCACATGAAAGATTATCTGAAGGTTACTGAGTTGGAGAACTTGGTTATTTTAGCGATTGATGTTGCTGAAATTCCAGAAACCTCAGACTCGAAGGAGTACAACTTCAAGTACACTTCATTTTTAGGTTTGATTGCGAACCAATACTTACGAGACTTAGGGAAAACGGTCTTGATTGCAGCAGTTGAAAGAGGTAATTGGCTCCGAGGTTCTGTCCGTGGTTTCCATTCGGATATAGAGTACAGAGAGTTTTTTGAACATCACAACTTCGATGCACAAGGTCATAAAGGTGCATTTGGTTTGGTTTCTGTAAAAGGATCAATTAACTTTCCGTCACTCAATAAAGACCTCGGTATCCTTGAACAAGACGCAACTCAACAAGCTTCGAACATTCATGTAATGTCGAATTTATTAGCGAACTTTGATAGATTAAAAGAATTAGCTTACGAAAACGAGTTTTTATTGAGTTCTCACTTTCATTCTATCTCATATAGCGGTTTAGCTTATTCTACTTTTACAGAAACCGCTAAAAAGAGGGGTTACGAAGTGGACGGGATGTTTGTTGACTCCTTCGACAAAGAATTGAACCCTAAAAATGCTTTGATTGTGCCTTATTTATATGGTGATGAATTGAAGTTGATATTAAGAAAGTAACTATGGAGGGTTATTTTCAAATATTTGAAAATTCCCTTTGAGTTTAAGAATTATTTTCAAGAAACAAGAAATAGAAAGATAATGGTGACACAATGACACAAGTAAAATTGATGGTTGACTTAGGAAACTCAGAAACACGTGCAGTAGCGCAGATTGTGGAAGAGGGTATCGTCAAGCACACTCGCGGTTATTTGCTAGATAACCACTTTGTAGTAGAGAATTTAGCAACTAAGGAAACTTACTCTCCTTACATTCAGTCTGAGGACTTCAACAAGTTAGACTCTAATGTTCTTGAAGTTTCTCTTCAAGTAGGAGCAATTAAAGCTGAGAAGTTAGTTATGTGGGGAGACCTTGCTACTGCAAACTTACCTAAGAAACTAAAAACACCAGTAAGCAACTCAGCAAAAGCAGACTATTTATTGAACTACGTTGTATTGATTAACTTGATGGATAAAGTCTTGGATTGGGTCAATACGGTGTATCCTTCAAGCACAAAACAAGCCTTGTCTAAAGGAGTTGAATTTGAACTAGCAGTATTGGTTCCTCCAGCTCAAGCAGTTTCAGCCCGTGAAACATTTAAACAGAATTTGGTTCGTACTTTTACTTATAAGAACTTGTATGATGGAGCTGAGTTGAATTTAACAGTTAAATCAGTTAAAGTTCTCCCAGAAGGGTACTCTTCATTCTACTCAGTCTTTTTGAGTTATAGAGATTTAAATCCTCGTCCACACTATGAAGACTTAGCTTCTCGAAACGTACTGATTATTGACTTTGGAGAAGGTACTACCGATTTGGTTGGTGTATCCAGTCAGTGCTTACTTGAAGGTTTGAAACACACCATTAAAATAGGAGGTTCAACTATTTTGAGTAAGGTGAGAGCTTCTGTAAATAAACGTTTGGGCTTAGATATTCCGATTGCAAGTTTTAAAGATGTTCTAAAAACGTGTGAAGTACGCTATGGTTCAACAACTCACAAAGTTCGAGAAGATGTCGAACAAGCGATTTATTCGGTAGCATCCGATATTGCACAAGAAGTATTTACTTACTTGCGAGGAGCAGAAGTAGAGGTGTCTTCATTTGACCGTCTTTTACTTGTAGGAGGTGGTGTTGTTCCAAACGGTTCAACAGTCACTATTTCTGAAGCGCTCTTGTCTGAATTGCAACTAGAACTCCCAACCTTGGACTTGGTAGACTTACAATATCTTGAAGAACCAGAGATTGAGGGTATTCCGTTTGACCTTACAAGCCCACGTTACTTGAACATTTTAGGGTTGATGACTGCCTTTTCATTGGCACAAAAGACTCAAAAAGTCTAATAGAGTTAGCTAAATAGAATTTGATGAGGTAGAAACATGTCAGATTTTGACTATTACTACTTTGAACTGAGCAAGTCAATTATTTCAGAAGTTGAGAATTTACTTCTCAGAGCGCATAGAACGGATATTCGATTTGTTTCAGGAGGTTCAAAGTTTCAGCCTTTATCAGCAAGAAGTCACGCTAAGAAAATTAGCACGGCAGGGTTTCTCTTAACTGCTGATGAAAAGGTTAAATTGGATGCGAATGCTACAATACGTGACGCAGTTGGACCAGACAGAGCGCATGTCATTACAACTGCGGATGAGTTGATATTGTTGTTGGAAAGCGAATTAGGGGAGTCTTTAACGGCTCCGCCTAAGAAAGAGGAGGTCGCACCTCCTCCAACTCCAAGTCCAACTTCACCAACACAAAACGCTCAACTAACTGAGGAGAACACAACTTATTCTCCAAATTCCCAAGTGGTATCTCCATTAACTCCACAATATGGGGCGACTTCAGTTGTTTCCAAAATGGAAACAGTTGAGCCTTCTAGTGGTTTTAGTCAAGTAGAAGGAACTCCCTTGGCAGAACCAATTCAAGAAGAACCTTCTCTTCCAGTAGATGACGGTTTTGGTCTCACTCTTGAAGACGAGGTTCAATTCTTGCGGGCGGACAACGAGCGCTTGCGTAGAGATTTGAAAACTGCTAACATAAATCAAGGTTCAGGGGTATCCTCAGAGCAACTTCAAAACTTGAAAGAGGATTTGGACTTAACTAAAGCAGAACTTGAAAATGAGCGTAATTCACACACTCGTACTAAAGAGACTTTGCAGTTAGTAGAGACCGACTTTGATAATAAGAAGATTGAGTTTGCTAAGTTAGAGGTTGAAAATGAGGACTTAAAGGCACAGCTTAAAGAAAGTGCGGTAGTTCCAACAACTCCTTTGAGTGTTCCAAGGAATGTAGAAATTTATGTGACGGCTTCAAGTTTGGACTTAGTTCCGTCTTACCAATATTTGTTGGTAAACATGAAAAATACTCTTTTGATTGACTTGTCCCCAGAGAGCATTATGGATACTTTAGTTCGTATCACTAAGCGCAACCGTGTAGCTAAGTGGCTTTTAGGGGAACAAAACATTCGTTCTCTTTACTCTCCTTATGATGAGATTAAATTGAGAGTAGCTGATGGTCTTGACTTATTAACTTCTCCAAATGCTTTATTACCAGTAAATGTCTTATCAGAAGTGGATTGGGAACGGAAATTTGATGATTTAGCTCGTTTAAATAGACCAGTTGTCTTATACTTAGGTTTGGAAACTAATAGAGGTGTCTTTGAGTTTCTAAGTCGCTTGGATAAACAAGCTAAGGTCTTACGTTCAGGTAGTCCATTAAGTGAGCGTTCATGGTCCCGTGTGGTTCGTCAACACGAAGGTTCTGTAGAGGAGGTGTCCATTTGAGTTTGAGAATGACGTTGTCTGTACGTTTAACTGAGGAGCAGTCAAATTTAGTTGATGTCCTTCGTACAGAAAAGAAATTAAGCAGTTACATATCTTTGTTGCTAGGAGCTTTGCTCCAAGATAGAGTTTCTACAACACAATTTTTGCTTGGTTTGTCTGACCAATCGGTAGCTTATAATAGTTTACAAGAGTCTACTATTCAAGCGAACTTGTATGAGAAGTGGTTGTCTTTAAAATTAGATATACCTTTTGAAGATTGGGTTACAACTCTTCGCAGTGCTGAGATTAAGCACTATGGTGGACTTGACATGCCTAAAGTGGATGTCAAATCGGCTTTGCTTGATTTGTTGGATGACTTAGGTTTAGAGTTGGTTGAAAGGGGTTCAACTGTACAATCCTTAGAGGAAAACCTTAAAGCGGTATCCTCAACTGAAACAGGTTCTTCTCAAGCACTTGCTCAAGAGGTCAACCCTCACGACTTAAAAGACTTAGTAGCAAGCATGGTTCATGAAATTTTGTCCAATAAGTCTACAAATCAAGGTGTAGAGCAACCCCTCTCAGAAGCTCCCACAGAGCCGATGGTTGCAGTAGAGACGATTGAGAATACAAGTATACCCCAAGAGCTAGAAAATGCACCAGAGGGTGCGACAGAGCCTCAAAATGAGGTTGCAGAGAAAAATGAAAAGAAAGTTAGTCAAGTTGAGAAGAAGTCATCAGCGGTATCCCCAGTTGAGGAAGAACTTCCGACCTCTGAGATTAGTCCTTTGGTAGACACTTCAGCTCTTATGAGTGGATTTGGGGAATAGAAAGTGAGGTGATATTCTATGAATGATCAAGTTGATTTATTTGGCGATGGTTCTTCAAAACCAAAATCAAACAATCAAGGTGGGTTTGGTTCTGCACCTAGCCCTCAAGGTGGTTTCCAAGGTGGTGGGTTTAACTCTAACTTTAACCAAGGTGGTGGTGTTCCTTTTAAGAACCCTCAACAAGAACCACCTAAGAAGTCCTATAAAAAGTTGTGGATAACTTTAGGTGTGATTGCCACTCTCGGTATCATTGGTGCGGGTTCAACTTTGGTTTACAAACACAATCAAAAGGTAGCGATTGAGAAAAAAGCAAAAGAAGATGCTTTGAAAGACTTGCAAGACAAGATTTCAAGTGGTGTATCCCAGTTTTCACTTGCAGAAATTTCAGATACTTCTGAAACGAATGGTATTTCCTTATGGGATTTAAACCTTACCTATGTTAGTACCAACACCTCACGAACTGACTTTGTAGGTGCGGTTTCAAAAGCAGTAACCATTGAATTAAATGGGTCTGATGCTACAATTAAGTCTCCCAACTGGGAATATGTAGGCTGGGTCATCAAACATGTAGACCACGATAAAATCAAGGCTTTAACAAAAGACTTGAAGAAGGACTCTTACACTTACAAAGATGATTTAGTAGATGCTTACGCTAAGTACATCGCTCAGAATTTAGCGGATATGTTAGAGTACAAGAACGCTTATGTAGCTTCATATATGCAAGGTTCTGATATTCCAAAACCTTACAAAACTACAGAGGTTGCAGGAGCGGTATCCTCAGATAACAAGCTCACTGCTGAGTTCACAAACACTCTTGATAAAGAGGTTTTTAGTGCTGAGAAATTGCACACTTCACAAGATTTCTTTGTAGGTGTTGCAGAAGATAGTTATGGAGAAAAGAGCGAAAGTAAAGCTCATTCTGAGTGGTCTGCAAGAGAGAAAGAACTTTCGACTTATATCAACAACTTGCGCCCTTACCTTGGTTTGAAAGCGCGTGAAGTCAAACAAACTAAGAAAACAGATAAGGGGACAGAACAAGTAAATGTTGAAAACCCTAATACTTTTGATAAGTTGGATAATCCAACCTATGATAGTGCGGTATCCTCATGGCTTGAGCTGAAAAAAGTTGAGCCTAGTCCTTACACTTATGCAAATGGTGAGAAGAACCTTGATAAAGTCGTATCTTACGGTTGGGTAGGGTCAACATACATTGCAAGTAAAGAAAGCGATGCGAAAAGTACCAATGTTCATATTGGTTCAGGAAAATATGATGACCCAGTCACTTTAGGTACTCCATTTGTCACTAAAATGCAAGACACTTCTGGTAATTACCAAGATGTTCGAGTGACTGTGACTAAGGTGTTAGTAGGTGATGAAGCTATTAAAGATGTTCAAACCTTTAACGATAAGAACAAAGGCTTTACCAATGTTTCGGATTTGGTTTTAGGTACTGTTCACTTCCAAGTAGAGAACTTGTCTGATAAGGAAATTGAGGTTGACTCTGAGTTTACGTTAGCAGATCCAGAGCAGAACCTCATTAACCGAACAGGTAACATGTATGGTCTCCCAGAGCGCTCGAAGATTGCTGCACGTGGAACTGCAGAGATGGTCGATTGGTTCAACACCAAAGAAACTAAGACTTTGAATTTGATGTGGGGTAAGACCTTTAACCACAAGCACGAAGCAGTTTATATCAATGCTTTAGGTGATGAAATTTACGACCAGTATGGACGTAAGATGGAGCGCAATACGAAGAAACTCGTAGAAAATAAAGCCCAAGCAGACCAAAAAGCCCTTGAGCGTTTGGCGAAAGAAGAGCTTGAAGCTCGTAAGAAAGCTGAGTTGGAGGACTAGTATATGTTTAAACGTAAACAGAAAACCTCTAAACCTAAGTCTCTTTCGGTATCCAATACTTCGCAAGCCAACAAACCAAAAGAACCCTTTTTAAAGCGTTTAGTGTCTTATTTTAAGACACATAAAAAGACTCGGTTGTTTGTCTTTGGTCTAATTGGTCTAGCGGTATCTTTAGCTTTGCTATTTACTCTTTATAAGCTCATTTTGGTGTTATTGGGAACCATTATGCAATTTTGGTTCCGCTATACCAGCAATGAAATCCTCTTGTGGGTCTTAACTCTAGTTTGCTTTGCCATCATTTGTGGTTTCTTTTACTTCTTGTGGGTTCGCCGGTCTGAGTACCTAAAGAAAGAAGAGCAAGAAGAAAAATTAGCAGTGAGTGAAGTTGAAGTAGATGAAGATTGGTTTCAATCTGATAGTGGTTGGAGTTAAGTAGTTAGAAAGGTTGGGTATCATTAAGATGTTTCGATTTTTCAAACGTTGGTGGTCTTCTCTGCAAGACCATACAAAAGGGGCATTGATTTGTCTTATCATTATCTTTATTGCTTGGTTTTTCTTTAGAAACTCCTTTTAACACAAAGAGGAACGCACTTCGGTGCGTTATTTTTTTTTTTGACTTTTCGCCCATTTTATGATAAAATAACTTTATAAAATTAAACTAAAGGAGATATTTTATGTCCAAAAATAATGTTCCCTACAATCAACATGTTGAAGAAAGTAAAGATAAACCTCTCTTTAATATTTTCACAAAAAGCAAGGTTCAGAAGTTATTGAACGAACAACTTGAATTTACTCAGGGTTTGCTAAAAGATGAAAAACCAGTTACCGGTATCCTCACGGTCGTTTCTGTTGAAGATACAGATGAGGAAGAAGCACATGGAGAAAGTTTACTGACTTGTTCAAATCATCTGTACTACTCGCTTATGTTAGGTGCACTTGATACTATTTTAACTGCTATGGATGAGGGTAATAATTTAGGTAAGTTTGGACTTAACACTCAAGATTTAGCATCTGAGGTGGTTGATTACTTATTTAATCGTATCAATACTGCTTTGAACATTGAGTCAGGTGAGGTTGATGACTTAAATAACTTGTTAGAAACTCACCCAGAGTTGGAAGATTTTGTAAGTAATCACTTTTCGTCTTTTATTTTCGTAGCTGATGAAGATGAACTCACATAGGGTATTCTCTTGACAAATTAGCTCTTTTGTGCTATATTATTTAAGAAGTAAGTAAAAGACTTCAATTCGGTCAAGGATACTTGGTGGTGCAAGTTAGATCGAAACTAAAAACGAACTCACAATTTAACAATGTAAGAGAAGCCACGAAAGTGGATTTTCTTGTTGACTTATTTACTTATTTGTGGTATAATTAAATAAACTTAAAAATTAAGGAGTTAGACACTTATGACAAAATCAGTTAGTCCATCAATGGATTTGAAAGAACACAAACAATTTTGGGAAGACCGTGGAGCCGAAACATTAGAACCAATGTCTTTCGTCTCTCTTGTAACATTTGAGCAAGAGGATAAACAAGGATTCAGTTCAAGTCGCGAGTCTCATGTTCGTAGTGATTCGGTTTATGTGACACTTGATACTATGGTAACTGCCATTACTCGTATCCTTGGAACTAAAGAAACCTTTGAAAACTTAGGTTTGAACGCAGATGACCTTGTGAAAAACACCGTTATGTCTTACATTGGTCAAATCGTTGAGAAATTGCCAAAAGATGATGAAAGCATGCTTGCCTTGATTAAAGATAATGAAGATGTCCGCAACTTGCTTGACCTTCACCTTGCAAGTGCAGAGCGTTGGTTAGGTAGCAAAGACGAAGAAAAAGAAGCGTAAACCTATGGAAAACACAGATTCAAACGTTTTGGAAACCCAACTTCTAATTGGAAAACAAGTCCTAGAAATTCTTTTAGACTTGGCAAGCGATAAAAATAAAGAGGGAGCAGTCTTACCTCTAGATATGAACGGTCGAAAGTTCACTATTACTGTTGAAAAAGACTAACTTTTGTGTACTTGCAATAGCTTGTACGCCCCATAATTCAAAAGAGAAAGTACGTAATGGTCTAATGTGCTTTCTTTTATATTCCATTGATTAGCGGTATCCTCTATTTCGCAGTTCCAATCAAAAATAGGTTGGAACTTTTTTGTATTTCCCACTTTATTTACTTGCTTTTAATCTTTTTATTTGTTATACTATATTTAACAAGATTTAAGGAGAAGAAAGTTTATGATTGCTCAATATGTAAATGAATTACCAGAGGACTTGCAAGTTTTGTTAGCGATGCGCTCCACCTTTCAAGTTTGGTTTGATAACTCTAGGTACTTACAAAGTATTAGCGCAGAGGGTTTAAAACAAGATGGAGTAGAATGGTTCTGCACTTCTAACACTTTCAGTTACACAGTCTTAAGGCAATCAGGTCGTCCATTTGTGTCTTTATATTTTACAGTTGCAGATAATGGTTTAGAGTTAACTTTAATGGTTCAAAACTACTCTCACGGTAAGTTAATGGATACAAAAGAACTTGAAGGAGTTGCTTTCTCTGTAGATGATTTTAAAGTGTTATTAGAGGCTGTACCTCAAGCAGCCTATACCTCTATTTTACGTTCCTTACCTTTCTTCTTTACGTTGCTTGGTTTAGAGTCTCAGTTTCAGGGGTATCAACACCGTTTTGCGTTTTTGAATGATTGGATTGATTAAAGAGGTTGAATTAAATGAGTAAAAATTATCGCAGCGACTTAGCTAAATATTTATATGCCACTTACTTGTTGTGGCACGGAGACAAAGGGCATTATGGAAAAGCACTTCTTCCAAGTAGTTACGCTACATCTGAAATTGCTTTACCTTGTGAGTTTGTCTTTTACGATGGGTTATTTGCACTTTTGGTTTATAAAGAAAATGAAAAATACAAGGAAATTTCCTTTGGGTATTCTGAGGTAGTTGCATCTTCTATTCTTTCCATTTCGACTTATCGCAATAATGAAAGAGATCGCTCTCAGATTAAGATTGCGCCTATTACAGATTTGAGCAGTTTTGAAAAGATTTTAGAAGAGAACTTTGCATTGAACTACTCTAAAGTGACTTTAGATATTTTAAAAGCCTGCTTAGATGATTATAATGTACTAGATGAAGTTGAAGTGTTTGTACACAAAATAAAGTGAGGTTCTAAATGGTACAATCCGAAGCAGAAATAATTAAAATGACAACCTTATTTCAAAAGGTTTTGTATAAGTGGTTAGATGGTTATCCATTTATGGGTTTTTCGATTAACATTGAAACTCCACACTTAGATATGTTTATTGACCGTAATTCTTTAGAGGTTATTTCTTGTAGTGAAAATGGTTTTCCAAGATGTAGTGTAAATCTGAGAAAGCAAGTTACTTGCCCTTATGACTATTGGAAGAATGAAGTAGCTGACTATGAGATTTACTCTAGTGTTCATTTTTACGGTCGAGGAAAACTCTTGTTGGATTTCACACGTTCTAACATTAACACCCAAAGAGAAGAGTGGTATCTCTATATTTCCGAGATACTGCTTTCGTTAAACGAGTCTCAGCGCTTTGGTTTGAGATTTATCTTGAAAGAAGCTTTAGATGAGATAGAAAAAGAACTTGAATTCAGAAAGAAGATTACAGAAAATGTAAGTTAGAGGTAACACATGACAAACCTAAAACAATACACAAAAGAACAACGCTTTGCCTTAGTAGCAACTGCTTTGGCTGATACTTGGGAGAAACTTAGACGAGAGTTAAATGGACCAGCTACCGCTGAATTTAACACGGATACAATGATTGTGAATATAGACAATCAAGGTTGCTTTGTAAATGTTCTCAGACAAAATTATTTGACATGGTACACATTTAGTTTCACGTTCAACAAAGATAACAAATTAGCTTTTGCAGTTACTCCTTATGTAAGAAACAATCCTCAGTTTAAGGAAGTTACAAGCGGTATCTTCTCTGCACACAGCGATTTTGAAAAACTAGCATCAGATTTACCGTCTGACTATTTAGCTCCATTTGTAAATAATCTATTGCTTATTTTTAGCGAAGATAACACATGGTCTCAAACTTTTAACCATTTCTTATCGACTTCTTTGCAATTTCTCCCTACTGCTAAACAGTTAGCAAAACGACAACATGCCACAAAAGTAGATGCAAGAAAAGAACTGAGAACAACGTTTCTCCGCATTTCTGATTTCTATAAAACTCTTTTATTACACTCTGTGTTAGTTGATAAATCTTATTCCGTAGAAACTTCAAAAGGAAGTTTGGATATAACTGCTAGTGGTTTGTGTTATCAAGTTTCAACTGAGTCAGGTCAATTCTACACTTTCAATATGTATAAAACAGTAGGTGAAAGAGACAAATATAGTTATAATTTAACTAACGATAAAGGTTCTTTAGGTAGATTTACAGATTATGGTATGTTCTATGAAGATGCTGATCACCTATCAGGTTTACTTCCCGGAGAGGATATGTTAGATTTCGTCAAGGAATTTGAGTCCTTGATTACAAAAGTTGGTCTTTGGTCTGCATACACAAGTTTAGGTTATGTGAAATAAAGGAGAGAAAGATGTTCCAAACATTAGACAACAGAACACAACTAGCGATTGTCATTATGGCAACAGAGAAAGTCTACTCTAATTGGGTAGAGAACTACACAGTTTCTCGACCCTTCAAGCGAGACGTGAATGATAAATTTAACCTTTACATCCGACCAGATGAACTTACTTTCCATTTGTGGAGAAAAGGCAGTGATTGTGCGTTTGCGAGTATTCTTATGCAATACCAACCACAAGGTCATTGCTACATTTCGGTAGAGAATTATTTCAGGGGTATCGCTAGAGACCCCCTCGACTTGAACAACCCTCATGCAACGTTTGATGATTATTTAAAGTTAGCAAACAACTTCCCAGAACAAGCAGTAGACTTAATGGTTCAAGGTTTGTTTAAAGGGTTTGAAACGGTTGGTTTACTTTCTGAGTTTTCTTATTATGTAGGGGTTGCGACTAACTTATTGGATTTGAAAGATTAGATTACATAAGGAGCGGTTGCTCCTTTTCTTTTAGCGGTATCCGACTTGAAAATTCTCGATTTTTATGATATAATGTACACTATTGAACGGAAAACATCCGGTAGTTTAGAAAACGATTAGTTAGAAAGAAAAATAAGATGAATAACTTAGATATGTCCAAAATCGTATGGGTGGTGGATTTCAACCACTTAGTCCATAAGTATTTCCAAGGAATGCGTGCCAAAGGTGTCACTTTGTCTGCGGAGGTAGAAGTTGAGAGATTAGACTCTATGGGGTCTGTTTATACAGAAACAGTTGTAGTAGATACTACGGTATTGTCTGCAATGTTGAAGTTCTTTGCGAACCGACTTTCAGGAGCAGGATATAACCCTATGGTGGTTTGTGCTGACTCTAAGATTTGGTCTCGCAAAGAGTATATGAAAGATTTATTGAAACGTGAGGGTAAAGGTGGAACTTATAAATCAGGTCGTCCGAAGTTAGCACCAGATTGGTGGAACTCTGCAGAACTCTGTTTAACTCTTTTGAAGAAGATTGGAGTCTGTGTCCTAAAGAAAGACAATTACGAAGCAGATGACTTGATTGCAGAAGCAGTAAGGGTTGCTAAAATTCAGTATCCAAATAACCCAATCTGTGTATTGACGGGAGACTTGGATATGGTTCCTTTGGTGGATGACCAAGTGTCTGTCTATATGTACCCAGCAACACAAACCTTTGCAGAACAAGGGTATCCGGAGTTGAACAACTACGAGCAAATCACTCCTCGCACTTACAAACGTATGTTAGAGCGTAAAACCTCAGTTAAGAAGTTAGGTGGTTTTGCTGATTACAATACTTTGTTAGCTACTAAGATTATTCGTGGAGATAGTTCTGATACAATTCCTTGTATGAAAGGGTTCTATAGAAAGCCAAAACGTTTGGTTGACCTATTACAGAAAGTCGCAGAGGAAGAAGAGTTCAATGAGTTTCGATATGAGCCTTGTGAGGTCTTCTATGAACACAAACCAACAGGCAAGCAGTATCCAATTTTGCCTTACAAACGCCAACTGGATAAGTACACTTTACCTAATTTAGCAGAAGTACCGTTTTCAACAGAAGGTTTGTCTCCTTTATTCATAGCAAAAGATTGGTTTGTAAAGATTGAAGAGCCAACTGAACAAGTTGAACAAATGGTTTCAGTTTTAATGAAACATGGTTTGACTGAGGAAGAAGGAGAGCAATTTAAGGACAGATATAGAGCTATGAACTTAAATGGGGCTTTCTTGAATATGCGCGAGCCAAAACTCCGAAGAAAACCGTATCGTCTGTTAGAGCCTTTAGAATATGGTGCTGATTATGTCATTCCACCGTTGGATTTAGCTTTACTTACGGTTGAAGCTCTCAAGTTCCAAATCCACATTTAGAGAGGGGATTAATTGATGAAGTACACTTTGATTTTCTCTCCTATGGAGGGTGACGAAGAAGGTTTTGATTTTACGGTTGTAGATCGAGTAGCTTTTGGTACTTACGATAAGCTACGAGATAAAGGTTTTCCTATTGATGAATTGAAAGAGAATACAGTCTTAGTAGCAGTATACCCTAATGTTGGTAGTCGATTTGATGGTGTCAGAGGAATATTTACGAAGGAGATTGGATAACGTAGTATGGTTCATTTAAAAGTTTTCGAAGCCTTTGCAGGAGTAGGCTCTCAACACATGGCTTTACGAAACTTAGGGGTTGACTATGAGGTTGTTGGTGTATCCGAAATTGATAAATTCGCCCATCAATCTTACGAAGCTATTCATGGAGAAACTAAAAACTTTGGAGATATTTCAAAGTTGCAACCAGAGGACTTACCAGATTTTGACTTGTTCACTTACTCTTTCCCTTGTTTCACAGGAGATTCTTTAGTCTTTGTAAAAGACAAAGGTTACGTTCCTATTAAGAATGTGGTTGTAGGTGATTTGGTTTTAACTCACACAGGAGAGTACAAAGAGGTAACGGCTCATTACAATCAAGGTTTGAAACCTTTATTTTCGGTAAGTTCTGAGCTTACAAGAGAGATTTCAACTACTGAAAACCACCCATTCTATGTTCGCAGTAAGGTAGAGGGTGGATTGAGTTCTCCTAAGTGGAAAGAAGCACGTGAGTTGACTACCTCAGATTACTTAGGTTTCCCAATCAATACAGAGTCTCAACTCCTACAAGGGTATCCCTCTTTAGAGTCCAAATTCCAAGAGCTGAATTTTTGGAAGTTAGTAGGTGTTCTCTTAGCTTTTCCTTTTACCTTAAAGGGCGAAGAAGTTATTCTCAAAGTAGATAACAAACATTTCGGTTTGCTAAGTAATCTAACTGATGACCTATTTGACACTTCTTACAGAGATATAAGCGCCTCACAAGTAGATTTCCATATCCGTGACTGTGCTCTTGTAAATTATTTGCGTGAGAGTGGTCTAAAACACCGTAAATTGCGTTTTCAAGCTCAGTGGGTAGATTTACCACTCCCACACCTTCGAGCGCTTCTATGTGGGTTTCAGAGCGTTTCAGGACAAACGGTTGAGTCTACTTCTGCTTTGTTTATCGTAGGAAAAGAACTCTTTTATGGTTTGAGTCAATTAGTGCTAAAAGCTTATAAAACTCCCTTTAAGGTGGTTGAGTCAGAGAACAACCATTACACGATTACCTTTAGTGAATTGGAAACTCAGTCAGACTCTATGATTTTTGAGGGTGCTTATGTTTGGGTATCTGTTCGTAGCGCAAGTTACACTCCTTACAAATCAAACGTTTATGATATTAGTGTAAAGGACAATCACTCATTCACTGTTCAAAACTGTATTGTTCATAACTGCACGGACTTGAGTTCCGCAGGAAAACAACGTGGGTTTGAGAAGGGTTCAGGTACGTCCTCATCCCTTTTGTGGGAGTGTCAGCGATTGATTGAGGGTAAGAAACCAAAGGCTTTGTTATTAGAGAATGTAAAAGCTCTAAATAGTGCTAAGTTTCGAGACGGTTTCCACTCTTGGCTTTCCTTTTTGAGAGGTTTAGGGTACACAAATTACTATGGTGTTCTTAATGCAAAAGACTTCGGACTTCCCCAGAATAGGGAGCGCATTTTCGTAGTTTCTATTTTAGGGAAACACAAACCCTATCGCTTTCCAAACGGCTTTGATGATGGTTCAACTATGGCTCCTTTGTTGGGTAGTGAATTAGATCCAAAGAAGTGGCACAAGCAGTACAACATTGACCGTTTTACTTATGAACTAAGAGATAAGGGTATCGTGCATTACTTAGGTCGCTTTAATGTTCCGATTGATTATAAGTTAGATAAATTGAAAGAACAAGGTTTAGCAGACATAGACCCTTCAACCATCAAAGAGTCGATTGGAATGCGAACGCAGTGCCTTTTTCCGACGGGGAAAGTAAGCTGCATGTTGGCTTCTGACTATAAGTACCCTAAAACAGTTGTAGAGGGTGTAGGTTGTGAAGTTCCGTCTAAGTTGTACCCTTCAGATGCAAGTGACCCTCTAGCTCGTCCATTCGTAGAATATGAGCGTGGTCTTTCTTCGACAAGAGAAGAACTTGCAAAAGACCCAAATGTATTATGGTTGTCTGAGAAAACTGCAAACAAACCTCAAGGTTTGTTCAACTTAGCTTTGATGTTGTCTGATAATCAGACAAAAGAACAGAAACCTTTAAGTGGTTTCTATTCTATGCGGTATCTGACTCCGGGCGAATGCTGGAAATTCATGGGGTTCTCCTATGAGGATTACGTTAAAGCAAAAGCAATCGGTTTGTCCGACTTGCAATTATACAAACAGGCAGGCAACTCGATTGCAGTTCCTTGCTTGGAAGCATTATTTAAGCGAATTTACGAGTCTTTAGAAGATTAAAAGAAAATGAAGTCAAGTAAAGTGGGGTGTTGAATTGACTGTTTTAACTGAATTTAAGAACTTAGCGAACGGTTCGTTAAGCGTAGAGGAATTTAAGTCTAAGAAGGTGCAGTTCAATCGGCACTCACTATTAGAGACTTTTGATTATTTGGCTGAGTATAAGTTACTTTGGAAAGTAATTGAAAGAGACGCCAAAGGTAATGAAACAAACCTAGTTGACTTGCTCTTTGAAGTAGTTTACCCAGAGTTAGCAGATGGTGTAGTTTTACCTGTTGGTTTCCATCAGTCTATGTCGATATTTAGAAACTCAACTGTTTCTTGCGGTAAGGATGATGAGTGTGTCCGTATGGTCTATGTTTCTCTCTTAGATTATGTAGAGCTATATTTCGGCACAGGTTATAGAAACGCCATGAAGATAAAGCAATACCAAAAGAGCAAAGCTTTGGTAGAAGGTCACGAAGCAGTTGCGAATTTAAGAATAGGAGAAGTTGTAGGGTATCCACAAGCTTTGCCAGAAATCCAAGTAGCTCATCAGGAAGAAATAGAAAGTGAAGACAGATAGATGGAAAGAATGGAAATTGAACATACTGATCGAGATAAGGTGTTGAAGAACCTCATGAAGTTCAACCAAAGCATTTTGAAAAAGAAAGATACTTTAGAAGGTGTGGTTGAACTTTCTTTATTTGGAACAGAAGATGATACTTTGTCTGCTACTTCTTTTGTTGCTATTCCTGGGGAGAACTTATATCCAATTTTTGAACTTCTATTGAAACAAGGTATCGGTTTGTTTGATAAAGACAAGTCTCTTGAATTTTTTGGTCTATTAAAAGATGAAATCACAAAGGAATTGTTTTTCAATTTCATGCGTATTGTAACGGAGAGAGTGCTTACAAGCTTAAAGTTCCAAGAATTTGAAGAAATAGAGAGAGAACATCCTCAAGTTCGAGATTTTGTACAGAACCACATGCAAGCTCTACTTTCTTACGGTATTCTTGGTCCAGAAGACAAAGATTTAGACTTAGAAGATTGAGATTTTGAACTCACACATAATGGAGTGGTATAATTTTATACTGCTCTTTTATATTGCTTTGTTTTGTTTTTATTCTTGTCAAATTAATCAAAATTTCTTATGTGAAATCCTTGCAATTTTTCAATTTTTGTAGTAAACTTGATTTATAAGATTTGAATTAAATTGAAGTTTTGATTGCTTGTTGTAGCTTGAAATTTAGTGGGGTAGTAAAGATGTTATCAGACAAAGAGTTTTGCCATTTGCGTTTAGGTTTAGATACTTTGATTCAAGATTTTTTGAGTAGTAAAGTGTTGAATAAACACTTACCAAAAATGCCTATGACAAGTGATGGTAAGATTATCGGTTCGATTTATAACGATATTACAAGACGCAACCCAAATCTCCATTTACGTTTTTACAATCGAAGTAAACGGATGACTTTCCAGTTGGTTGTTACAAATTACTTAGATGTTTTAACTGAACTGACTGAACCTTATGTTGTTTTTGTAGAAGTGCATCATTACGATTCAAAAGGTGAGATTACTGAGGTTAATCATTTTGAGGTTTCTCCAAATGGCAGACTTGAAGATTTGGTTGGTCTGTTAGAGTTTATGAAATATGATTACTTAGGGAAAGCACTTTTGGGGTATCTTTACTTGTTGTACCCAAGTTTGAAGGAAATGTGAGGTTTATAGTTTGATTAAAAGACAATCCAAAGAAGAAAAACTAGACAGAATAGTAAATAGACTGCAACTTATACATAACCGACTCACTTTAAGTTTTCAAGATAGAAAACCTTTTGAAATTTTGTTTGAGATAAAAGAACTTGAAAATTATAAAGGTTTAATTGAATTTAGTTGCACTCAAACAGCAATAACTTTCGGTATCAGTCTTTTAACTTCACTGGGAGCGACTTTACATCGTTTTGAAGTTGCTTATATACCAGAGACTTCAAACAATCCGATTGATTATTGTGCTTTTACAAGCTTGCCTTATAGTAGAGGTAAGGTTTTGGATGATTTGAAAGTTAGTTTCACAACACAAGCTCCATTTGAGACATATATTCGTCAGATGGTTCTGACAAGCTGTAAAAGAGATAATTTGCTTACTCCCTTAGTTGCTTGTTTGGAGAGAGCTTGTGGTTTGATCGAGTATAATAAGAATTTTAGTGATTGATGGGGGTGGAAGTTGTGAGTACATTGACAAAAGATCAACAAGAGTTGGTCTCACTACTAAGACAAATTGGATATGAACTTAGTCCTAGCACTTATACTGATATAAATGGTTTAATTGGATTTGATGTCTCAGGTGGGTTTCATGTTAGATATGACCTTACTTATAGGAAAGATAGTTGTTCGCTGTTCGTTTATTTATCTTCGATTAAACGTAAGCAAACTATTCGGTCTTTAACGATAGGTATTGGTGCTTACCATGTAAATGAATGTCATGTAGGACATTTTTATGATTATGGTACTATGCCTTATACTAGTGAGGGGTCTTATGACCATGATAATTCGTATATGAAGGTTTATAAATCGGAAATACTTTCAAAAGAGTTAGAGGAACTTGTAGAATCTATGCCTAAATCACATGCAAAAGCTTTCAAAATAGCTTTAAACAAGATTCCGTTGCGCAATCCGTAAAGAGATACGAGGTTTAACTTATGGTAACAAAACAAGAAAAGCAAGAGGTTTGTATTAAAAGTTTAGAGCAATTAGCAGTTTATGTTATAAAACTTAGAAATAAGGAATTTAAACGAAACTACATCGGCTCTCCACAGTATGATCTGGCATTGGATGTAAATTCTACTCATTTCTTAAAAGTTACACTTACTGAACCAAATAAAGGTAATAATGATGCAGGGGAGGTTAGTATTGAAGTTGTGAGTAAATCTTCTTACCTTATACAACATCGCATTTGGTTAGCTATTGAACCTTCAGCTAACTCAGATACTTATTTTGGTTATAGTAGTCCTTTCTTCAGAGGAAAACCTAAAGAGTGGGAAAGAGTTGGTTCTATGTCTAGTGATACTTTGGCTTTGTTTGCACCTAGACTCATTACCGAGGGTATCCAATCTAATGCAGTTTTAAACGCGTTTTATTTAGGTTTACCAGAGTTTTTGAATAAAGTTAAGAAACTTCCTGATTTAAGGTTTGAATAAGATAAAGGTCACGATTTAAGTAAATGAGGTTTAAAATATGTCTTATAAAGATAGAACACAATTAGTAGAAGTTTTGGATAATATGATTAGAGGTTTACACATTCAATCGACTGTGTTTCCGGAAGTTCCTCCTATGGTTGAGGTAAATGATCGTTTAACTTTTGGATGGGGTATCACTGAGAATTATACAAATTTATCTATTTCTTTTACTCTATACACGCGTAAACGTTGGAAACAACATTGTAGTTTAATTATTGGTTTACAAATGATTGAAGCTGGGGATTTGTTGTATAGTTTTAAAACATTTAAGTATGATGTAGGTGGGAGAAGTTCTAGTGTTGTAGATGTTACATCCATAAACTATACGAAAGAGTTTAGTCGTTCTGATATTGTAGAAGTAGTTAACTCTTTAACTGATGAGCAGGTTTTAGCTTACTTAGAAGGTTTGCAGTACATGAAGTTTATGTAACTGTTTAGTTAGTTGATTAAATAAATGAGGTTGACATTATGGGTGTTCGAGTTTCAAGAGCAGAAAAGTTAGATTTTTGCTTACAGGCATTAGATAAGTTATATAAACAGTTAGATAAGCATTTTGATACGTTTATGGGATATGATATTCAGTTTAGTGCTGAAGGTAATTTTTTATACAATGTAGAATTTTCAAATATGTTTATGCCTTTGGAGAATACATTATTAGTTGATTTAAACTTTGATGTTTATCGGAAAGGCACTAATACTTTAGTACATCGTTTAACTTTAAGTGAAGAAGTGGTATCTTCAAGTACGCAGGTAAATGGTACAGGCATTGGTTTTTCTCCTAGTTTTTCAGGTTTGAGTGTTCCTTGTTATAGAGGGAGACCACAAAATCATTTAGCTAAGCAAATTAGTGTTACTGATGTTAAATACTCTGAATTGATGGTTTTACTGAGTGCTATTCAGAAATCTGAGGTGCTTGATGCTTTTTATAAAGGTTTACCTAAATTGTTTACAAATATTCATGATTTTTGCGAGGTATAGAGATGACTTTAACGAAAAATAGACAAGCATTAAATGATTATTTAGTAAATTTTCTTCGTAAAGAGTGGGAGAAAGCTCCTTACACAACAGGTATAGTTTTTGACACTTCTCTTGTGTATGAGTTTCGATTTCTTAGAGATGGTTCTGAGATTGAAATGTCTTTATATACTTACAATGTAGGTAGAGAGCATGTTTTGAACTTTGACCTTGAAGATGGTTTTGTTTACTGCAGAAGTATTCGTAAAGGTTATACTAAAGATGGCGAATACCAAGAAGTTCGATTTAAGTTAGATTTTGAAGAATTTAAAACTAAGAACTTAAGTAAATTTGAAGATTTGATTGAATTTATCAGTTCTGATGAAATGGCGCGTGTGCTTTTAAATGCTTTGAAAGAGTTAATGGTGGGAGTAGATTGATGAATTTAACCTCTGAAGAGCTACGTCGCTTTGGAACAGTAATTAACGGTTTATTGGAAGAGTTACCTAAGCTTAAACATCATAAAGATGAGAAACTTCCTTTAAATAATCAGAAATATACTTACTCTTATATTCAAGATGTAAACCGACTTTACATTATCTTATATTGTAATGGTCAGGACGCTTATTATTTTTACATTGAGTTGGCTTCTGATTCTGATACTTATGTGATGAGGGGTTGGTCTTACCTTAAAGGTAAACCAGACAATTCAAACACATTTACAGTATTTGTAAACGTGTCAGATAAGTGTATCACGTGGGGAGATTTAGACCTTATTATTGATTCTATTTCCTCTAAAGAGCGCTTTGTAAATCTATATACTACTCTGTGCTTAGTAGATCAAACAAATACGTTTCTTGAGTGAGAAGATTGAGGTGTTAATGTGGACTCAAAAGATAGATTATTAGTTTTATCTGATGGAACTACTTTTTTGTACAACCCTTATATTTTCAACAGAGACTCTTTTATTGCTTATTCTATACAAAGAGGTGAGTGGAACGTAACAGAAGAACTTCTCTTGCGCTTGATTCCTTTTCTAAATGTAACTGAGGTTAATTTCGTAGGGAAAAGCCAAATAGTTGTGAAGAGTAAGGAAAACTTCTATGTTGAAATTAAGTTTACTGAAAAGAAACTAACTTCTGTTCGTGTAATTCAGTTTTTCAAGTGTAAGACAAGTGGTTTGGAATTGGTTCCTTATAAAACCATGAGAGGGTATCTTCCTTTAGATGACCTCCCAGTTTCGATTGGAGAGATGGTTTCAATACCTTTACCTCAATTAGAGATGGAGCTAGGCGCTTTAATCTCTGTTATGCTGACGAAGTTTTATGGTTTTAAATTTGATATGGTTTTAGATTAGAAAGGGAGGTACGTGTTTGAAACTAACAATAGGAGATAAATTAGATTTACTAGTAGAGCTACTTTACCGTTTACACAAACTGCATATTTCAGAAGTTGAACGGTACGGTAAATTTAAAGTTTCTGATACAACTTGGTTTCAAGTAAGGGACACTCCTTGGAACTATCTTGAGATTGAGGTATATACTGAGAAGAAAAGACATACAATTTCTTTCGATGCTTACGATTATAACCTTAGTCAGTTGAATGGCTGGCGTGTTCAGAGCTTAAGCGCACCTCAAGTTATTTCTTTTGGGGAAATAGAGGTTGATAGGGTTAGATGTGAACATCTTTCACCTTCTATCATTCGACAATATATTGAGAATATACCGACAGTAGCCTTTGTTGATGCTTTTATTAAAGGTTTGAAAATATTGTTAGCCTACACAGACTAAATAGATTAGGAGTAATTTTTGAGCAGTTTAGATTTAACAGTCGCTTCTTTCTTTACAGGAGTTGGCGGTATCGACTTAGGGTTCGAAAGTCAAGATTTTCGAACGGTTTATGCAAATGAGTTTGATGAAAAAGCAAGAGAAACCTTTGCTTTAAACTTCCCTCATGTTCAGTTGGACGAAAGAGATATTCGAGAAGTCTCAGCAAGTGAGGTTCCCTCAACAGATATTATCGTAGGAGGTTTTCCTTGCCAAGCATTTTCGATAGAAGGGTATCGCCAAGGTTTCCACGATGAAAAAGGTCGAGGTACATTATTCTTTGAACTGGCTCGTATCATCGAAAAGAAACAACCTCGCGCCATTTTCTTAGAGAATGTAAAGAACTTAGTTCGCCATGACAAGGGAAACACTTTAAGAGTAATTTTAAAGACTTTAGAGGACTTAGGTTACTATGTAACTTACCAAGTGATGAATGCTGCTGAATATGGTAATATTCCTCAAGGTAGAGAGCGTATATACATTGTAGGATTTAAAGATAAATCGGTATCTGAGTATTTTCAGTTTCCAGATAAGGTTGAACTTACAAAGAGTGTATTTGATGTTATTGACTTCAAAACCCAAGTAGAAGAGCAGTATTACTATAGGGAAGATAAACCTTATTATCCTTTATTGAGAGACAATATTGTGTCCATAGGTAGCATCTATGAATATCGCAGAGGAAATACGATTAGGGAAAATAAAAGCGGTGTAGTTCCTACCTTGTTAGCTTCTATGGGTACTGGCGGTAATAATGTTCCTATGATTTTGACTGAAACTAAGGAAATTAGAAAGTTGACTCCAAGAGAGTGCTTTAACACTCAAGGGTTCCCTCATACTTATAAGTTTCCAGAGAAAATGGCAAATAGCAACTTATATAAACAAGCAGGGAATAGCGTAGTAGTACCTGTGGTATCTCGAATAGCGGAACAGATTAGAATGGCTTTAGAAAGTGACGGTACTTGAATTGAGTAAAAAGAATAAAGAATTACTACAAGAGGAGCTAGAAAAGACTTTTGATGAGGTGATAGGTTTGTTGAATGAGCCGATTGCTGAGTCTATTGAAGTTTCTCATAAGTATTTGGTTTATGTAGAGGTCGCAAAAAACTTAGTTTGTTTGTCTTTAGAAGATAAGAAGTCTGGTAAGCAGGTTCATGAGTTACATATTTCGATAACTAAGGACTTAGATGTTTTCTTCTCAGGTAGCGTTTATCGTTCAGAGAGTTCCTTACCAGCAAGTTCAAGGGAGCACATGGCGCATTATTCTACTAAAGGGTCGGCAGTTTTTACAAAAGGTTTTGAGATTTTAGTAGACTCCATAGCAACAGACTTTCAAGTTCTTTGTTTCTTAGATGGTTTAACTGCTTTTGTTTCAAGTAACTTGAGGGGTTTATAGTTATGGCTTACGGAAAAAGCAAATATAACGCTTACAGAAAACGCAGTTTTAACAGAAGTGCTACTCAACGTAGAGAGTACGCTCAAGCTATGGATGAGCTAGAACAATCATTTGAGTTATTAGCACAAGAGGGTTGGTCTATTTCAAGTCACTTAGATAGTGCCTATAAGAACTACGACTATTACCAAGTTCGCTTGTCTAATCACTCCGCAGACAATCAATACCACGATATTCACGAAGGTTACTTGATTGTTAACATTAAGGCAAGTAAGCAAGACTTTGTAGAGATAATTGAGCACAGATTGAGCGGTATCCTCGCTAAAGTTGACACTTTAGATTTGAGTTTATATCGTTTTATCAATGTAACCAATAACGGTAGTCGTTTGACTTGTTATTACAAAGGTTTCAAGACGAAGAAAGATGTATTTGAGGTATAGAAGATGAACAGACTGATGAATAAACAGATAACAGAACTTTGGTACTATTTGTATCAAGGATTTAAGTTACTCGTGAGCGAAACTGTAATTCAACCTATGAGTTCGGTATCCCAAGTTTCACCGCGGTATAAAACTCAAATTCTACTAAAAGATTCTGTATTTCGCTTGAGATTGTTGAAAAATACGGTTGAGACAAACTTAGATACCGACTTAGTTCATGAAATACTGATTTATTTCGACAAGGAGCTTGACCGTGGTTCCTTTGATAGTGTTTCATGTAATACTAAGACTGGAAAACGAGATCGCGTTTCAAATGAATACTATCTCCCCAACATGCTTGATTATGATTTAAACCACATTTTAACTTCTCTAGTTGAAAATGTAGCTACACTTAAACAAGTTGAGTGTCTAAATTTAGGTGTTCGTTCGTCTGGTTTCGGTTTTGATATAGTTGAGGAGTTGCGATTTGAGTAAATACAAAGGTTTAAAAAGAGACCAACTCGAAGAGTTGGTAGTAGAGAAACTAAATTTCTTCTTGAAGTATTTAGAGGGTCAGTCTACTTATCCTATGGGTAAATTTCCTACGGGTATCCCCTCTCCTTCTGGGGGTGAATACCTCATTTGGGTAGGTTGCTCTGAAGGAACTATTTCCTTTACCTTACAAGACACTACTGGGGTTGACTACCACAATATCAAAGTTGATAAGTTTGGTGGTAGTAGACAAGTTGTAGAACTTGCAAGTCGTCCGTTTAAAGAAACTGGAGAAATTTGGTTTGGTAAGTCTTTCAGTCTTCGTTGTGATTGGGATGATTTACAAATGAGTCCAACTATGTTCACAAAGCAGTTGTTACCTTATATTCGTAAGAAAGACCAAGTTTTAGCTTATTGGTTAGGTTTAACTGCAATACAAGACTATTGTTAGAGAGGATTTAACATGGAAATGTTGTTTAAAAACAAAGAAAAATAAGCGTTGTTAGAAGAATTATTTACGATTTGTCAGTCTATGGCAACACATGGTTTACCTGAAGACCTTCAGAGACTCGTTAAAGGGTCTGCTCGTTTAGGTTTAACTTATCGAACTTCACAAATTGAAAACGCTTTGTATATGGATTTAGTTACATTAGACAACCAAGCTCTTCAACCTTTTACAATTCAAGTATACATGAAGGAGAATAGTCCTTGGGTTCATTTGTACTATTTTGATAAGAATAAGGTAAATAAAACAGTAGATGAGCCTTTAACTGAGGTTCAAACTACTTTGGCAGATTTAGTTAGTGGTATTCCAAGTCAAAGTCGTGTAGTAGCTTTTAGAGATGCGTTATATCTAAATTTAAGAAGTTTTGTTTATTGGGAAGATTAGGTAGAAAGGTGGTTTTATATGTTCAAAGGTTCAAGAGGAGTTCGTCTTCAGTATAAAAAGTCAGATGGTAGTTATGATTATGTTCAACCTGTAATTTTACCTAATGGTGACGGTATTCTAATTTAGGGAAATACTAATTTAGGTACTCCTATACAAGCTATTGCAGAGGTCAATTTAAAAAGAGCTAGTGACTTAGGTTATGTTTATAATAAATACGTAGGTATTCATAGTTACGTGGCTAAAAATGTAGCTTATGACTGGGATGAGTTACTGAGTTTTGCTGAGTTGATGAGTTTTGCGGAACAACTTAAAGATTAAATGGAGGTTATAGATGGTTTTTCGAAGCAAAGTAAAAGAGGAGTTATTTCAAGAGTTAAAAGCGTTTATCTTTTTGTATCATTCTAAGATATTAGACAATACAGCTAAAGCTACAGATGTTGCTACACTGTTAACACGAAAGGTTATAGCAAGGTATGTAGCTATAGATAGCAATACAGTCTTGGTAAGTTTAGTAGACCATGAAGGGTATCCGCTCTTTAAACTTGAATTTTATTTTTTAAGTTTAGATGGTGTTGATTATGTAACTGTTAAGTATAGTGAAGTTGACGGTTTAGGTTCATTTAAGACATGTGCTTTAACTGATTTTGAGGGTATTGAGAGTATTTTAGTTCAAGCAATTAAATTTATTCCGTCTGAGTCTTATTTAAAACATTTCTTGAATATCTTTAAAACAGGTATTCCTAATTGGTTAGCTTGAAATAAAGAAAGTAGGTAAATTTTATGAGTAACAACGTAACTTCCACACGTGGAATTAGATTAAAGTACAAAGATAGTTATGTTCAAGCGGTTATTCTCCCAGACGGTCGCAAATTAGCGATTACTGGTAGCACTTACGGTATGGGCGCTCCAATCTCAGCTTTGACAGATATTGCAGTGGCTAAGAAGTCAGATTTGAAGTGGGTTTTAAGAGACTTACTAACTTATGGGTATCAGGAAGTTAGCGGTTCTGCACATTATGATGAACTGAGAGCTATTGGTCAAAATATGCCTTGGGATTAATTAAAGAAAGTAGGTAAATATATGAACAACATTCAATTCCGTTTTGAAACCGCTTATGGTTATGATTTCGTCCAGTTTGTGATTTTGGATGACGGTCGTAAGTTTGCAATTACTGGGCAAATGGGTGTAGGATTTGCTATCTCACCTAGATACACGATTTATGTAAAGAAAAAGTCTGATTTGAAAGAGTTTTTAGATAAGGCTGTTAAATTTGATGGTTATATCTTGAAAGACAATTACAATGATAACTTAGAACTTCAAACTTACGAGAACCGTGTTTTGCGTTTTGGTACTAATTAGAAACTTAGGAGTGTATCCCCATGCGAAATTTTGCTTTATATAATCCAAGTAACGATCTATATGTGTCTTATGTAGCTTTCAACCGTAAGACTAAAAGTTATGACATTGAGTTCACACGTGATTTGCACTCTATTCGCTTTTGGAAGATGAAGTCAAGCGCAGAAGGACAAGCACAGCGAATTTTCGATTGGAATCGAAATGTGGCACTTGAGGTACGAGAACTCAGATAGGTTTTTTTTGATAGAGAACTTCAACTTTGGTTGGGGTTCTTTTGGTTTTGCAGTTTAATATTTCTTGACAAATAAGATTTCTTTTTCTATACTAAATTTAAGAAAAAATTGAGGTAGAAAAATATGTTAGAAACAAACAAAACGAATGCAAATAACTTTGTAGTTTCCCAAGCAGTAACAGAATTGGTTGCCAACTCTATTTTGAATGAGGGTTTAACCTTACTGAAGGTTGAAAGTGGGGGTGTTAATGATGACACGCATGTTTATTACTTCTCAAACAATATTGGACACGTGTTACCCACAGATGATTACACAGATAGAGAATTTGCAGTGAAACTAGTCTTTCTAAGATGTGAAAGCATAAAAGTAGATGAACGTATGTCGGAGCGTAACCTCTTTATCTACGGTATCGACAAATTTACTATTTCTCAAGCTTATACAGACAACGATGTAGCTGCAACAGGTTTCCTAGACTATCTTTATGAGCAATTAAACCATGAAACGCTTGCTGAGTTTTATATTTATGAGGATGTTTTATATACCTCATTAGATAATTTAGTAACTGTCTATTTAGCAAATAAAGAATAACAAGATTGAGTTAGAATACCTCTGAGACCTCTCAAATTGTCCCAAATTTAATTTTAAACCTAAGGTTGATAAATTATGAGGTTTAAAATTAAAATGGAGCAGAAAGCTTTTTAGAGAGTTAAAAACAACTATGTGATAATCGTCATTAATAAATCAGTAAACTCCTTGACTTTCAAGGGGTTTTGTGCTATACTAATTTAAAATTAGATAGGTGGTTTAGATAATAGATGACTAAGAAATATGTTGAAAATGAAGAGTTGGTAAATCCTTCTCGCTATACACAAAATAAGGTTGAGTCTTGGGATTTTTCTTTGTACTCTTGTTTCCCTCACATGATTGCTACGGTTACAGAATATGTGATTCGCTACAAACATAAAGGTGGTATCCAAGACTTAGAAAAAGCTCGGATTTGGCTGAATAAAACCAAAGGTTCTTATAAATATCTTGCTCTCTGCGCACCTAAATTAAGTACCTCTGAATATTTGGAGTTAGCACCAGAGGTAAACAAAGAGAACTTCGCAGACTTGTTTGAAGAGCAGTTGGGTATTCTCAGAACAGCTCAAACTTTAACAATGAGTTTAGATAATGAGCATATTTTCAAAGAGTGTATTGAGATTATTGACAAGTATTTAGAGTTGTTGATTGAGGGTGAGAAAGAAGGTTCTTAACGTGCTTCAAGTTTTATCTAGCGGTATCGTCATTTTGTACTTAACAAATTTCTTTGTTTTAGGATTTGTATATGCAATTCCACATTTGCAAACTACATTTAAGGTGTCTTCGAGAGATGTTTTTAACGCTATTCTTGTTACTGTTCTTTACACACTCAGCTTAGTTGCATTGTTTTGTGTAGTGAAAAAGTTAGGAATCTCAGAGTCTAAGTTACTCTACATTTTTGATGGGTTGCTATGGTTCTATTTGGTTTGTTTGTATGGTTGGTTTGTATTAGGAAAGGAATAATACTATGAACGTTTCAGAATTGATTGCTTATTTGTCGCAATTTCCACCGACAAGTTCTGTGGAAGTAAAGATTTCAGGGTTTGATGACTCTGAGGATGGTCGCCTAAACTTGTTTGGGCTTGTAAATGGAGCTATCAAAACAGAAATCGGGTATCCTCAGTTGATTGCAGAATTTGACACCGCAGAACCTTATGATTGGGGTGACTAATTTATGTTGTCTTGGATTTTATTGTTGAGAGCAATCCATTTAACGGTTGTTGCTTTCTTTTATCTTACGTGCTTTACTTTTGCACTTTGGCCAGACACTAAAAGTTACTTTTGTTATTTTAGCAAAGTTCGGTTTACCCTAAAGTTATTGTTAGCTTTGTTTTACTTTGTTGTTTTCTTTGAGCTTCAGTCTGTAACTGAATTTTCCACTTTCCATATTTGGGTATCCGCATTGTTGGTTTTGCTCGATGTTGCTGAAATGTGGTCTAGGAGTTATAGAACATACGGATTTAACACGCTTAAGAAAACAATAGGTAAAGCAGCTTATTTCTTTGTTTGATTTAGAAAGTTGGTATTTTAGTTATGGTTCACGGTTTAAAGATTGCTCCTAAATACTTTGAGAAAGTAGTCTCTAAAGAAAAATCTTTTGAAGTTCGCTATAATGATAGGAACTTTCAAGTTGGAGATATTTTAAAGTTGATGGAATATACGGAGGGTTCTTACACAGGACGTTCTGTTTATGTTAAAGTAACATATATTCTTCGAGACTTTGAAGGTTTACAACCGAATTTTGTAGTTCTCTCTATTGAGTTGATTTAGAGAAAGGATTTGATTATGAATTTCAACCCAGAGCTAAATAACATTTTTAACTTAGGTTTACTCATTGGTTTTGCTAGTTTGTGGGTTTTCCACGTAATCTACTTTTGCCTTCCCTTCTTTGTTCTTCCTTTTCGTAGTAGCATTAAATTGAAAGATAGTGATTTGGACAAAATTTCAAATTTCACAATGGAAGTAGGGGTTGGTTTGGTTCTTGGTTTAGGTGTAATTTCTTCCTTATCTTCTAAGTGGGCTGATGTAATTGGTTATATCTACGCACTTATATCTACTTTAATTTTCTGTGTTATTTGGAGATACGTTAGAGGACATTGGGTTTCAGATTAAGGGTGTTAACTATGATTTATTTTATTTTATCTAGTTTTCTGACTTGTATTTGGCTATATAGTTTAATCGCAGTAAGTCAGCGGTATCTTAGACTTAGTAAGTTTTCAATGTATGCTAAACATCGACCGTTTTTAAGTTTTGCTTTTTGGTTTTTGTGTATATTATGTCTTATTTTGATTGTAATAGATTTTGCGCTTTTACAATTTGAGGTCTCAAACCTTAAAGTTGTGGTGTTTGATTACCTTTATAGTTTATTGGTGTTTTCTATAATTGGAGTCTATTGGTTAGTTTATAGGAGAGAGTAAGTGACACAAAAGAAAAAGAAATATTACGCAGTTCGCACTACCAATCAAATCTTCGAAGATTGGTCTGACTGTGAAAAAGTAGTAAAAGGAACAAAAGGTGTCGAATTTAAGAGTTTCCCAACCAAAGAACAAACAGAAGCTTATCTAAGGGGAGAAGAACCGGTATTATCCACAAAGAAAACCTCTGAGATTGTTCCTTATGTCTCAGATAGTGGCATTCAAGGTACTATCAAAATGGCGGAAGACTCAGACCCACTCCTTTGGGGTATCGAAGGTTTTCTTTATTCGATAGATGGCTCATTTAACAAAGATACTCAAACTTATGGTGGAGCTTTTGCTTGCTTTGAAAATGGAGTTTTATTGGACGCTCAAGCAGTTGCCAATAACAAACCTCAGTTTGCAGCTTCAAGGAATGTAGCAGGAGAGGTTTGTGGATTTGGTTTAGCGATTGAAGATGCAATTAAGCGCCAACTTAATAAAGTAACCATAGTTTGTGACTATGAGGGTATCTTCCGTTGGTCTGCACCTAAGTCTGTAAAAGTTAATGAACAAGCATGTTGGGGTATTTCTTTGAAGAAATCGGTAGGGAAGTACCACGCTTATATTTTGCAAAGAGCTAAAGAAAATGGAATTGAAGAAGTTGATTTCATTTGGGTTAGGGGTCACAGAGGTTTGAAAATCAACCAGACAGTGGATAAGATGGCGAAGAAAGTTGTTGGTTTACAATAAAGAAAGTAGAGGGTTTATTATGTTTGAACCTTTTGAACTAAAACTAGGTCGTAGAACGTATACAATTACAGAAAGCGATAGAATTTTATTTAATGGTAATTGTTACCTACTAGTTACTCAAAGTTATCGAAGTGGGTGGAGTAACGTCAAACCTATTTTGGCAAAAGCTAAAGCTGAGAAATGTATTAAACAAGGGTATCTCGTAGAGGGGTCAAAAACTCAAAGTCATGGAGTTTCTATGATTTACTACCGTTTCACAGGTTGTCCAGACGGTGAGGTATAATTATGACTACTTTATTCCAAGACTACTTAGGTCATAACCTATTAGATGTAGTAGCTCGTTCTACAGTCTTTGAAGATTATGTTTTAACGAAAGAAGAAGTTCAACAGTGTGCGAATATTCACTTTGAACCCTTTCCTTTCGGTTACAAAACTAGAAAAGAACTTCTAAACCTTTATGAAGCTTGGATTTTCGTTCACTTATTTAATTCAGATGATGTGAGTTTGACTACTTTTGAGGACTTGCATGAAATTATTTCAGATGGAGTTACAGATAAACCACAACTAGAGGGTCATTTCCGCTCAGAAGATACACAAGTTGTGATAAGTGGTACGGCTTACCGACCACCTTGGGTATCCAGAACTGAAGCGCAAGCTGAATTTAAGCGTTACTTACACTTGTTAAAAGAAAAACTCAACTCTGATTATGAGGAGCGTTATGTTAAAGTAGACCAAATCTTGCATTTCTATGTGTATCTTATGCGCAGACAGTTTTTCCATGATTGCAACAAAAGAACTGCGACATTGTTCGTCAATTTGCTGTTTAACTATTATGATTTAAACTGTTTCCTTTGGTTCCCAACTTTAGAAGAATTAAACAAAGTTCTAAGTAGATTGAAGTTGTGCTATGAGATTGGAGATTTCGGTACGGACAGTGCCTTTGTCGATTATATCAGTTCACAGTTTCTTGTAGACTTAAGTGTGTAAACCCTTGACAATCAAGGGTTTTTATAGTATAATTTTAGTATATTTAGAAAAGAAAGATTTAATTACTGTGTTTAAATTGTTTAAAAGAAAAACTGAAGAGGAAAAGCAGTTAGAATTTATTGAACGTTATAAAGCTCCCTCTTACAACTTGGAGAAGTTGTGTGAAGTCATATCTTCAACACCAAGACCTTTTGAAATTTCGGAGTGGATTGAACATGACACTTGTTTAACAGGTTATAAACAAGTTAAAGGAAATATTTACCAAGAAGCTTACATGGCGGTATCTGAGAATGACTTTTTGTTTATCTCAACTAATCGAAAGGGAACTAAAGCATATGCTCCTTTTACGATTATTTATAGTGTAGACTTCCCAAGAGAAGGTCAATTACGAAGATGTATGGCTCGGTTATCAAAGACTTATATGAAAGATTTACAACAAGTTCTTAAAGATAAAATTGACGTTGAAGTAGAGTTTCAAACTAACTATTTCAAAGAGTTCTTTTTGGTGTTTAAGTAAGTTTAATTAGAAAGTGAGTTTAGATTTAAAATGGACATTAACTATTGCAAGTATTTAACAACGTTACCTTTGATGATTCGTCCTTTAAGTGGTTATGGTTCATGGAGGGGTATCTATGCGGAACCTGCATTATATTTTGATGTTGAGGGTGATTATGTGCCTATTTCAATGTTAGCAGATGCACTTGATGATTTAAGTTCTGGAAGACCGTTTGAAGGTTATAAGGGTGGTCGTTACTGGTATAACGATAGCTCTCCTGTACATTTTGAGAGTAGTTATAGAAGTTGTTCTGACAATCCTCTTTCACTCTATTTATCCCCAGAGTCCATTGCTTCTTTGAATGGTATGGTTTAACTTATGGTTTCTATTGAGTTAAAACAAGGTGACTGCTTAGAGTTAATGAAAGACCTTCCAAGCAAAAGCATTGACTTGATTTTGTGTGATTTACCGTATGGTACAACAAGAAACAAGTGGGACAGTGTAATTGATTTGGAGTTATTGTGGGAGCAGTATAACCGTATTATCAAAGATCGTGGGGCGATTTTGTTATTTGCTCAAACTCCTTTTGATAAAGTTTTAAGGGTATCCAATTTAAAGCATTTGCGCTATGAAATTATTTGGCAAAAGACTGCTCCAACAGGTTTTTTGAACGCTAAGAAAATGCCCATGAAGGCTCATGAAAACATTTTGGTTTTCTATAAGAAACTCCCAATTTACAATCCTCAAATGACACAGGGTCATCCTCGTAAAGTAACAAGTAACTCAAGTAGACAGAAATCCGTTGAAAGACAACAAATTAAAGCAGCAGTTTTAGCTACAAACTATAACTCTTATGGAGAATCTACAGTTGGTTATGATTCCACAGAACGGTATCCCCTAAGTGTTCAAGTTTTCGCAAAGGATCAGCAGAAAGAAAACTACCATCCAACTCAGAAACCTGTTGCCTTGTTAGAATGGTTGATTAAAACCTACATTAATGAAGGTAATTTAGTTCTTGATAACTGTATGGGTAGTGGTTCTACAGGTGTTGCTTGTATAAATACTAAGCGTAATTTTATTGGTATGGAACTAACTGAACGGTATTTTGAGGTTGCGAAAGAAAGAATTGAGAAAGCAGTAAAAATAAAAGATGAACAAAAGACAGAAGAAGAAAACAGGACTCATTCTCCCAAAGAAAATTAAAGATTTAATACGAAAATATTCTATCTTGCACTTAAATCAAGATGAATTAGGTGGTACTTTGGTATCTTACTTTGTTTATCAAACTGGTTTGGATGATTATTATAGTGGTACAATTTACCTTCCACTACTAAACGGTAAGTTCTTGGCTTACGACTATAATTGTTGAAGGAGATTTTAGCTTATGAATTTTGTAATTAGTTTAGAAAAACTAACGGATTTACGTTTAAATTTGTGGTCTCATGATGTACTAGGTGTGGTATCCTCAGAAGAGTTGGTTCCCAAAGTTTTGTTCGATTTAACACTTGAGCAATTTCCCCAGGTTGTTGAACTTTGTGATTTAGATAAACTATTTTCTCGTTTAACTTATGCATTTTTACATCGTGAAGACAATAGTTACTTCAAATATACAGTTGAAGTAGAGGGTAAATTTGAGGGAAACTTTTATGTGGAACTTGTTCCGACTTTAGAATAATTAAGAGAAAGTAGGCGATGAGCTTACTTTTTATTTGACAAAATGACTTAGTTTTGATATAATAAAGAAAATAAATTAGAAAAGGTAGTAATTGTAATGAAACTAGAAGAAATTAAACAATATAAAGTAGGTTCAAAGGTTTTTAAAACCAAAGAAGAAGCAGAAGCTTACTTAAAAGAACAAGAGATAGAAAAGGTTCGCCAAAACAGTTCTCAAGTTGATTTTCCGTTGACTTCAGTTGTTTATTATGAGAATGTTGTAACTGTGGATGACCGTGGAGGTCTTACAGTTAAAGCTCGATGGTTTAGTTTAGATGATGCTATAGCTGCTATGGAAAATTATGCAGATCTTTTCCGAGAAAAGGGAACAGGTTTTGTTTACAAAGTCACGGTATCCTTATCTGACAGTCCGTCTCAAGGTACTGTTTCAGTACGTAGAGAAAAAGTGGTAGAAAAATAGGTAAATTCAAATGAACAAACGAATTAAACGAAAACTTGCAACTAAAGAAAACAAAAATATGATGGACAGCACCTTGAAGTATTTAAAGACTTTAGGTCTAACTCCGTTTAATATTGAATATCCTAAAGGATATTTTGTCTTTGAAAATAAGAACTCTTATGAAATGATGCACTTTCAACTAAAAGAACTTCCGGAGTTTTTGTTTGGGGTGTGGTACAAAGAAGTTAATTTGTATGAGAGTCCTAATAGTGAAACTGTACTTGAAGTTGTTAAATTACCGGTTATCTTTGGTGAGCGCCTTTGTATTTTAGATAAGTTTAAACCTTCACGGGCAGAGTGGTCTCCTTTGTACAACCAGTATATTGAGAAAGGTCAGCGTTTTGAATTAACTGACTACTATGCAACTTTGCGTTCTCTAAAAGATTTTGTAAAAACACCTTGGAACTATATTCCTTATGAAACGGAAGAAGAATACAAGAAACTCTTAGAAGATAAACAGTTGGAAGAGAAGTGCACTGAGGAAGTTTTACAAGTCTTGTATACAAAAGTAGAAGAAAAGCTAAAAGAACTTAAAATTCCTCGCGGTATCCTCGCTCCAGACTCTTATTGGTCGCATAAGAATTTATATGTGTTCTTTGAAAATGGTACTGACAGAGAAGTTATTGAGAATAAGCTTAGTTTATTGTATGACTTTGTGAACTTTGATTTGGACAAACTTGTGATTGAGGTTGCAGAGTCGCTGAACTGTCTTGATTTTGTTTCTATTTATAGCAAAGATTTTGCTTGGCACTCTAACTATTATTGGTTAACCAGCAAAGAAGAGCTTGAAAACTTTGAGTCAATGTCCTTCATGGAGCTGAATAAACACTTCAATGATTTGAACTTGAAAGGTTCAAATTTCACACGATTGATTGGAGATTAAGCATGGAAAAGAGATATGACAGCGAAATCTTTCAGATTTTGCACTATTTCAACAATTACCTAGACACTAAATCTAAGGTAGAACTTAGAAAAGCAGAAGTTTGGGTTACTTTGCTGAAGAAGTCCGTTGATGAGCTTGACATTTTCGTTGAGTTCTATGTAGACACGTTCTACCGCTCGGTTCTATATAGGTTCTTAAATGAGCCTAACATTGAACTAACAGGGACACAAGTTTCTTTAATTCAACGGATTCATGCGAAGCGTAGAGTTTCATCTTATGATGATTATGTGTTGTTAGCACACTTGCTTTTTGAACTGTACGAAAGCTTTTCTAAAAGATAAACTACATGAGAGAATACTTTGGGGTATACTCTCTTTTTATTTGACAAAATAATATATTTTTGATATAATAAAGAAAATTAGAAAAGAAGGTTGAAATATGATTGACTATACAGTAAAGAGATATTCAAAAGAACTGACTTGGGCGATAGAGGATGTGTTGTTAACGATAGATAACTTTGATAGAAATTATCCTTACTATGATGTGTCTAGGATGACTTCCGCTTTAACAAGACTCGAAACTTTAGTAAATTCTATTGTTGTTTTCCCCGGTTTAGATATTGAATGGTCTGATTATCATGAACAGTTAGATAGATTAATTCAATTCGATTCAAGGGTATCTTTATCTAAGGGTTTAACTCGTTGGTATCATTTCAATTATGTAACTCAACATACTTTAAAATTTAAGTTGGATTTGATAAAGTATTTGAACGTTCTAAAGTGTGTTGTAAACAGTCTTGTAGAGTGGAATAATGGAGGGTGTAAGTGATGAATACAGTACAAGTAAAACAATCAGATATTCAAGAGCTTTTATTTTATGCTCAACAAAATAAAATTGATTTCTTTATTGCAGGATATGGAAAGAATCCTTTAATTGCATTTTTGGAACACTATGCAAACCACTTCACATTTAAAACATATACGATTGGTGGTTTAGAATGTAGCAAAAAGTCAGACTTTAAGTCACCTTATCACAAAGGTTTTTGTACACTTGAAGAGTTTCAAGCAGAGCGTCAACGTTCTAGTTCTGCTAACTGCGGTTTAACTGAGATTATAGATTTTGAGGACTATTCTTACTTAACAAGAGATGAAGTGGGTACTTTCCTTATTGAGTTCTATGACTTCGGTATCCAAAATCCACATGAGTTTGCTGAGGTTTCAGTTGCAGATTTAGAAAGTTTAGTTGGTTTTGCAGAGAATAGTGGTACTCCTAATTACATAAAACATGAAGATGGTAGTTTCGCTTTAAATATTTTGTATGCTTTTGTTTTGGCTTATACACCAAGGGAGTTGCATTTTTGTACAGTAACTTCTACTGACAAGTCAACAGGGTTTGCTACTAAGATCTTTTCTCTTATGTCTTTAGCTAAGTTTAAAGAACTTTGGTACAAGCTAGACCGAAAATATGAATGTGATTGTGATTGGGATTGCAACTGTGACTGTGAAGGTTACAAAGAGGGTTATGATTTGTTTCCTATTCGCAAAGTTAGAAAGTTAAAAGAAGGTCACACTTTTAACTTTGAGACTCCTGCAACTTCAGAGAAGTACACCCATTGGGTATCCTCACCTTCTGATTTGTCTTAACTCGCTCGTAAACCGTCCTAATTTGCTCCAGTTTCGTCTCAAATATCAAATGGGTAGAATTACCCTTCAAATATTTAAAATGCGATATAGGGCAAATTAGAGCGTTTAAACTTGATTTGATTATTTTTGGAGATTTTTATGTTTCATCGTTCACTTATTTCTATGGATGGGCTCTTACAAGAGTCTGATTTGCTTAAACTTTTAAAGAGTCTTGGGGTTGAAGTGGTTAACAGTTCTCTTAGGTCTTTCTTTTTTGACGATTGTGGTTCTTCTAATTTACAAAACAGTCTCCGTACCTATGTAACCTCAAATAAGTACACGATTCGGTATCTAGGAAGGGAGTTTACTTTATCTTACTCTACCATAGAAGAAAACGTAACAGAGAGTAGAAGTTTAGGTTCGTCTAAAACGTGTATTTGTGTACTAGACACAGATAGTTCATTAGATTTATTACAAAAACTAGCTCAGTATTTTGATACGTCTATCGAAACTTATGTTAGCGGTGTTTCGAATCTGTTTATTCGTAATTTATTACCATCCTAAGATTTATACTTAACAAGCCTTGCGCTTGTTTTCTGTTTATGTTAGACTAAATAAAGTAATTGAAACAGAGGTCTTAATTTGGAAAAGCTTGATTTGATTGACAAAATGCGCCTAATTTTAAGGCACGAAGTCTTGTACTTTTCTTTAGATAAACTAAGGCAAAAAGAGACACTTGATGCTTTAGATTGGCTTGAGTCTGAGGAGAATTGTGAGTTAGTTTTAAGTGGTTCGATTCATTTACCAAAGAGAGTGTGGTCTACACGAACCTTTGCAAAAGAGTTAGGAGAAGAAGATGTTTATTCCTTATCAAACGTTGTCTTATGCTAAGATTTTAGATAAGTTAAATCAACTAAATTTGGAACTAGAACGCCAAGACAAATTTGCTAAAATTATTGTTACAGGTGGTTCCGCGGTATCTTTACTATCAGGTGGTTACCGTGAGACTAGAGATATTGATTACATTGGTTCGTTACCTTTAACTGTTGAACAGTTACAAACCTTTCAACTTTCTAATGACGTAGAGAAGATTTTCGTAGTACCAGATATTTCTGAGGTCTCTTTCGATAAAGAATTGAATTATTCAAACTTGACTGTTCTTGTCCTCTCTTGGGAAGACTTAGCAATCATGAAATTCTACTCAACAAGAGAGAAAGACCTTCAAGATTTAAAGAACTTTATCCTACCTAACATTTATGACTTTAAGAAATTGAAAACTAGGTTGGACTACTACAAAGCTGATTACATTTTTGATTTGGATAACCCAGATTTGAACTTAAACCAATATACCCATATTCTTAGTGATTTGAAACACTCGTATCATATCTTAGTTGTAGACCCTAACCAAACCTTGGAACAAATCCTCAAAGTAAATCGACTCTACAGTAAATTCTGTAGATTTGCTGAAAGCTATGTAATCCCCCTTAATTTAGATGCTTGGCTCCCCAATTCGGTATCTTTCTGTATGTCTGACTACGGTTTTGCAGAGTTCTTCCAAGCTGCGACTTCTTATCAAATCCGTATTTAAACCAACCAAGAAAGTCAGTTCTCCCTTGACTTTCTTTTTATTTTTTGTTAAAATGAAAGTATAAAAATTTTCTTAGAAAGACTATCAATCTATGACAAAACAAATTAAGAAAAGACCTAGTATTCTAGGTCGAAAATGGCGCAGAGCATTGGATAATCAGTTCGCAACCTTACCTCGAAATGTAGAGCAAGAAAAAATAGAAATAGGTTGTTTAAGTGCTTGCTTTAAACATTTCGCTGATTTTGAAGTTAAGGTAGTGTTGTCCGCATTTGGGTATCATTTGACTTTTGATGGTTATCGTTTTATACCAGAAGCTGAGGTTTCACTATTGCATACAGATAAAGATTTTTATTTGGAAATACAAACTTTTTTTAAAACTTTTGAATTTACTAATTCTGAGAGAGCTGAGTTGTGGTTACTAAGAAGAGCTGAAACTGCTTACTTTATGAAAGCGAAGTTAGTTGAAAACTATTTACTTTCCTTAGTTGTAATGATTCGAACTGCTAAATATAGAAGTGAGGTAGTTAACTAATGGCGAATAAACTAAGAGAAATGGGTTCCTTGTCCGCAGGGAAACGTGAAGAGAATATCTATAAGATATTTGCGTATCTGCATACAAGAGAACAATTTCACCCAGTAAATTTGAGAAGTAAGGTTCAGGTTTCTGATAGGACAATTCTATCTTATTTGAACCAAATCCAAGAAGCACAACTTTTGACTGAACTTTATCGAGAACGTTTGTTGGAATTAAAAGCAACTGAACAATTCCGTCAAGGTTCTAAAACGGATAAAGAGCTTTCGATTCTGGATCAGTTGGAAAACAAGTGGTTGAAATTAGCAGAAAACACCAAGAGTATCTCAGAGGAGCGTAAGCGCCAACTAGAACAGTTTATCTTTACACGAGAGGGTGAATTGGAAACTTTGTGGCAGCGACTAGAGTTTTCTATCTTGTTTTTTGAGATGATGAAAGGGTAAGAAAATGACAGATAATAAGATGATTAGTAGTGAAGATAGAGCAGATAGTGTGTTGATTGAAGAAAAACCTAAAGATTTCCAATCTTTGTGGTTGCGATTTAAGAATAGTCCAAATCGCATAACTTGGGGTAGTTTGGGTATTTACGGAGTGAGTGTTATCTTGGCTTTACCTTATGTGTTTTTCGCTAAACATGCAGGGTTATTTGCACTTGGTTCTTGTCTATTAGCTCTAACCACTTTGTGTTTAGGGTTTATGTCGGCGGGAAAACACCCTTTGGAACCTAAATCGAAACTTAGGTCTTTCGTAACCTTTCTACTAATGGTTACAACACTTGGTTTAGGTTTTCGCATGATGAACTGGGACAGGCATGTTCTTGTAGATTACCATGAAAGAACAGAAGACTTTCCTTACCCTCTTTTGACAAATGAAATAGCGAGTCCACTTATAGGTTGGACTGATTCGTTTACTATTTTAGTGAAACACGAGGATTTAAAATTCAAAGGTCCCGACTTTACAACCCTAGCTACTGAGGTTCGTAGTAAAGAGAAAGAGTATCGTGCAGGTACGCTTCAAGACTTCAAACCGTTCACTATTTACTATGGCTTAGACGCTCAAGGTAAAACTGGCGACATTAAAGGAAAACGAACTGTTTACGGTTGGTTCGGTTCAACTTCAACAGATTTTGTAATTGAGTTAGAAAACTAGAATGGAGATTTAGGTTATGAATAAAAGACTTCTTGTTTCTTTTGATGTTTCATCTATATCGATAACAAGTGAACATTTAGCTAAGTCTTTCTTATACGTATTTAGAGAAGAACTTAAAGAACCTATTCCAAAGTTAGAGAGTTTTAGGTGTGTTGATATTGTAAAGCTGCTGACTTGGTTAGAATTTCACTACTTGAATGATATATTTTTAACTAAAGATGAGATATACTTCTTACGTTATGTACATTTTAATTTATACAATCTTTATCGGAGTGGTGCAAATTCCGAAGTACATTTTAGAGTGTTGCAAAATGATTTTACAAATGAGATTACGATTAGAAAGTGAGAAAGATTTGACAAGAGAAACAGAATATTATAAGGCGATAAATTGGAACGCCATAGAAGACGTGGTCGATAAGGCGACTTGGGAAAAACTTACTGAGCAGTTTTGGCTGGACACTCGTATTCCTTTGTCTAATGATTTAGATGATTGGCGTAAATTATCTGCGAAGGAAAGAGACTTGGTAGGGAAAGTCTTTGGTGGTTTGACTTTGCTAGATACTTTACAAGGAACTGATGGGGTATCCGCAATTCGCCCAGATGTTCGAACACCTCATGAAGATGCGGTTTTATCTAATGTGTCTTTTATGGAACAGGTGCATGCTAAATCCTACTCTTCAATCTTCTCCACCTTGAACACCAAATCAGAGATTGAAGAAATTTTCGAGTGGACGGCAAACAATAAGCATTTGCAGAAGAAAGCAGAAATTATCAAGAAGATTTATGAGACAGGCTCTCCGTTGCAGAAGAAAGCAGCAAGTGTTTTCTTGGAGTCATTCTTGTTTTACTCAGGTTTCTTCACACCTCTTTGGTACTTGGGAAACAATAAACTCCCTAATGTCGCTGAGGTTATAAAGTTGATTCTGAAGGATGAGTGCTTGTGTTCAGAACACTCCTTATTGACTCCAAATGGGTGGAAGTCTGTGAGTGAAATTAGAATTGGTGATTTAGTTGCACAGTTTAATAAAGATTCAAGAGAACTTTCTTTTGCTAAAGTTCAACATACATCAATACATGTTCCAGATAAAACCTTTGTATTTAAGACGGAACAAAATCATTTCTCTTTACATTGCTCTCCTAATCATAGAATTTTAGGGTATTATAATGAGAATCCAGTTGTACAAAGAGCCAAGGAATTTAGAAAAGGTAATAAGCACATTCCAAATACAGGAGAGTTTATTGGAGTTGACTGTGAGCCGTTAACTTTAGAAGAAAGATTTCTAATAGCTTTACATGCTGATGGTTCATATAACAAAGTCTTAACTGAGTCAGGTAAATTCAAACTAGATGGACAAAGGACAGGGACGGTTCCTGTAAAATTTTCATTCAGTAAAGAAAGAAAAATGAAGGAATTTGAACTGTTATTAAATAGCTTGAATTATAAGTTTTCAAAAAGAGAAAGAAAACTTGATCCTAAGTTTAAGCATCGAAATAAAGTGTTTCTATATACCATTCAAGTACCTATACACTTAGTAGATAAGGAACGTATAAAACGGTTGCCAACTCGTGATTTCACCAAAGTTAATAAACAGTGGTGCGAAGATTATATTTGTGAGGTAGCTAAGTGGGATGGTCATATTGTGAAAACAAACTCATCAAGAATTACTTATGGTACAACAGACCAAGACGCTGCTGAACTAGTACAGACTATTGCAGCTTTAGCGGGGTACAGAACCCACTATACTATCCTTAAGGATAACCGGAAAGAGTCGTATCAAACCATTCATCGTATACAAATTAACAGACATAAGAAAGCAACAAATACACAATGTTTGATTATCGAAGAAGCACCTTCTCAAAAAGTATACGGTATCCAAGTACCTGATGGATTCTTATTGACAAAACATAACAATGCTATTTCAGTCACAGGAAACAGTGTTCACGGTACTTACATTGGTTATAAATTTCAATTAGCTTTTAATGAGTTGTCTGAGGAAGCACAAGAGGAATTAAAAGCTTGGACTTACGATTTACTCTATGAACTTTATGAGAATGAAGAAAAATACACCGAAGAGCTATATGATGACATTGGTTGGACTGATGAGGTTAAGACTTTCTTACGTTACAATGCTAACAAAGCACTTATGAATTTAAGGTTTGACCCTCTGTTCCCAGAGAGTGCTGAAGATGTAAACCCTATTATTATGAACGGTATTTCAACAGGTACTTCAAATCACGATTTCTTCTCGCAAGTTGGAAATGGGTATCTTCTTGGTCAAGTCGAAGCTATGGAAGATACAGACTATTTGGTAGGTTTATAAATGAATTAAGTCAAGATTATTTCTTGACTTTTTCTGTTTTATTTGCTATACTAGATTTAATAACTAAACAGAGGTGTAAATTATGGCAAATAGTACAAAAGTGGCTCTTTTAGGTCATGTTTCAGTGAATGAAATTGTAAGTGCATTAGAGTATGTAAGTAGATTTATAGGCGACCTTTCCGTTTTAAATGTAAATGTCGGGGTGGATGAACCTACTACCCATCCAAAAACTACGACTGTAAACGGTGTCTCTTGTCCTATTTTATACCGCAACGGTGAAGATTTCAAGGAATATGGTTTTATTGATGTTGCTGTTAACGGTATTACTCGTAACATTTTCTATCACTATAATTCTCGCTTTATTTTAGAACCAGAGGAAATTGAAGCGAATTTAGACTGTGATTTACCAGAGTTCAATCAACCTATTACAACCTTATCCTTAGGTATGGACCCTGTTGCGGTGAGTATTTTAACCGAGTTGGCTCGTTATTTTGGTGGTTACATTGATGAAGATGATTGTGATGACCAATACTATCATAAAGTTTTGTAAGAGTATACTTTTCTCTTGACAAAACGTTCAAGTTGTGCTATAATTTAAACATACTTGGCATAAGAATGTTCCTTTACCGAAAACATAAAGCTGATGAATTTACATTCCGCCAAAATAAATTGATTGCACAAAACCGTTCCTTTACTTAGGAAATATGTAATATTCGTAGTAGGTGGTACTTGGTAAGGCGTACTGCCCCTTACTACGAATGGTTTATTACGGTTCGCATTTTGTTAGCTCTAAACTGATTAGTTTGGAGCTTTCGTTTTGAAGATTAGAAAGTAGATGACTGGTTATGAACTACGCACAAATTGAAACTTTAGCAAAATATTTAAAGGTTGTAGAAAGCACAAAAGAGGTTGGAGACCTTAAAAACACTCAGTTGTGTTTGACTTACGGTATCCTCGTAAACCCTTTGGAGCCGATTTCTAAGGAAACGGCAGACGCTTTAATTAAACTCTATGGAGTTGACCTTAGAAACGCCAACGCTACTTTTTATGAGAGTTTTGAGGTTCGTAAAGGTTTGACTTGGGGTGAGGTAGTATTTGACCGTCTTTGTCATTATGCAATGACTTACGGTGGTTTGAAAGAGTTTTTCGGTACGGACTTCATTCCTAATTCTGAGGAAAAAGCCTTTCAAACTGCTTTAAATACGCATTTAACCACTATTCAGATTAAATCGTATATGGAAGTTCGAGAAGATTTAGAGAAGTTTCTAAATCAACCTTTAGCTCTACCTACAAGTGATATTTCAATTTTGGCAGACTTGGTTGAACACTATGGTGTAGATATTACTGAGAAAGCCAATAAAGAGCTTCAAATTGAGTTCGGGTATCGCTACAAGGTTGCCCCTAAAAGCCCAGAGTTGTTAGTTCGTTTGCTAGTTCGTATCCTCTTAGGTACAACTGACTACTACAAGAACTCTATGACTTTCAGTTATTTGCGCCACGAAGTTCAATACTTATCAAAAGATAAGAAAGACTTGATTGTGTCTTTGGTTAAAGACTTTGTTTCAAAACAGGGTCTCCAACCTTTAGCCGATCATTTCCGTCCAAACAAGCAGTTGTGGTTGACTTTGCGTAAATTGGGTCTTCAAAGAGAAGTAAACGCTATGAAGCGTTTGTCTGAAGTCTCTCGTAAAGACCATACCTTTAAAACTCTTTTAAAGGAGTTCCCTAAAGACTTGAGTGGTATCACAAACTATCAACTTATTCGCTACTACAACTATTTGAGTGAATTAGTTGTCTTGGTTGAAGGTGATTACCAAGTTTATCGTATTCGTAACGGTAAAACTTATGTGAAAGTTATCAAACGAACTCCTATTAGTGGTTTAGCGAACCATGTGGTTGCCTTGTACTTAGAACGTATTAGAGAAGAGTTCAAGTCTCGCTTTGCAGGTAATGAGTTGAAATTCTATCAACCAGAAGAGCACATTTCGATTGCACTTCCAACAACTGCTAAGTCTTTCATTGGTTCATACCCTATGTACACTCGCATTGAGGTTCCAGACAACTACCAAGTCGGTATCTATTGGAACCAAGACGGTGATTTAGACTTACACGCACAAAGTGTAGACGGTCGCCACGTTGGTTACTATTCTGAGAACATCAGTGGTGTCACTTACACAGGGGATATGACTTGTCTTAACCGTCAAGGTTTAGCGGCAGAAGGGTTGCTCATTGAAGGTGTTCAGGGGTTGACATTCAGTATGAACCCATTCAACCAACTAGGTTCAGATGCTTGTAAGATTTATATTTCTAAGTCTTTGGATAAGAAAGCAACTTCTGTAGTGGAAGATGGTTCTATTCTGTTCCAAGCAAGTATTCCAACCGATAAAGCGATGGTCTTTGCGACAAATGTTGAAGGTGCAGTTGTGCTTACAAACTTGTCTGTAGGTGGACGTGTTCCTAACGAACAAGCAAGTGAGAAATTGACTCTCGCAGTAGAGCGTAAGTCACAAACTGCATTGAATTTGAAGGATTTCGCAGAGTTTGTAGGTGCTGAGTTTGTGGACTCCGCAGAAGAAGCAACACATGATTTCTCTCAACAAGCGGTATCCGTAGCTACTTTCACGGATTTGTTGGGATAGTCTGTATTTAGAGGTGAGGTAAAAAATATGAGCATCGTAAATGAACTTTTCGTAGACAGTCAACCGCGGTTAGAGAACTTTCAAAATACTTATTTTGAAGAGTTTTTCAAACGATCTTCTGTCTTGCAGTGTTTAAAGCAACTGCGTAGAACTGTTACAGTTTCCAAGAGTGGTGAACCTGTTGTTTTCCGTGATTCTTTTATTGATTCTTTGGGAACAGTACAACACGTCTTAGTAACTTTTTATGTAAATAAGGACTGTACTTATACGTTCGCTATTGATTTAATTTCAGAAGATTACTATGACTATGGAAAGTATGAGCGTAGTGGTACTAGAGAACAAGGTTTTTACTTCAATTTTAGTGAAGTTACAAAGAACTTGCGAGTTCAGTTTGTAAACTACGCTAATTGGTTTGATAGAAAAGAAATTCTTCATTGCTTGGAAGAGTTATTTAGCTAATAGGTCAGGGTATCCAATTTCGGTTGGATACTTTTTTAGTTTATACTTGTAATAATTAACTTTTTATGCTATACTAAATTTATTAAATATTAAGAGGTTTCTAAATGAAATTCAAAGAGTTAAATGAACCAAACCAACTTCAAATTAAATTTCATTATCTATGTAGTTTGTTGGTTGATTTAGTACATGGTTCTATTGATGATTCTCCGCTACCTATACATAGTAGTAGGTTTTCCGCTAAGAACAACACTTTTGTGGAATTAGACTACTGTGACTCTGAGGTTCGAGACTTAGTTAAGTTAGAAGGTAGTGATATTGTTCAGAGTATTTACTTAGCGCAAACACGCACAGCTTGGTTTTTAGGTTTCTTTGGTACGGCTAGTCAAGATGAAGATGATACTTTAGATTTCCTTTTAGCTACAATTACTGATGATATGGACTTTTACTCCATTGATTTGAATGAAGAGTTAAGTTTAGTTGCTTACAGTAACTTAGAAAATCCTCTATTCTTAGAGTTAGTATCTTTAACTATGCCTTTGGCTATAGATTTAGGTTATTCGCAGAAGAAAATAACACAGGAGTTAAACAGATTAACTGTGATTTACAGTAATACAAACAAGTTGTGGATTTAGTTGGGGGGATTTTATATGGGTTATACTGATTTAAACACAGAGGATAAAGTATTTCTGTCTTTCGCTGCCTTTATGGACTTGCTAAGTTTATGTTTAAAAGAACCTCCCCGATTTTATGAGTTAAGAGATTTTCAATATGTTTCAACGTTCACCAATGGAGGTTTTGCAGGGGAGTCGAATGGGGAGTTTTATGATTTAATTCTATTTCGCTCCAATGGGTTTCCGAAATTGAAAGTTAGTTTATCTTTAGACAATTTTGAGTATTTAGATGTTAGTTTTTGGACTTATAAGCGAGGGGTATCCAGTGATGAGACCAACTTTTTACTTCCTTTAACTAAGTTAGGTTCCTACGGTAATTGGGATGAGAGCAAACTTCTTACTTACTTGAGAGCCTTTGAAACAGTTGTCTCTAAGGAATTAGAGTCTTCATTTGGTATCGGAGTTGCTTTTGATAGTTTGTTTGTAAAGTTAGCTCACGCTTTAATTATTGACAGGGACACAATAACACGTGAAGCTGAGACGATTGCATATTATTTAGGTCGTTATAATGATAAAGTCCTATTGAGTTTAGGTAGTTCTAAAGTTAAATAGATTGAGGTAAAACTATGGTGAGATATAAAGATTTGAATGAAACAGATAAGAAAGTAATTAAGTTTGCTTACTTTACACAGTTGTTGGTTAGGTTGAGTCGCCTAAATGAACGAGATATTCCTTTACATAGGTGTATTACTGCTTATGATAGAGGTTGGACACATTGGAGTGTAGAACGTGCTGATGAAGACACTTTATACCTTCGTCTTTACACGAAGAGTTCTAACATTTCTAAATTTATCTACCTTAAAATTCAAGATAGAGAGTTATTTGCAGAATACAAAGCTAATAAACGTGGTTTATCTTCAAATGATTCTTTCATCTACAAGATTGCAGATATTGAATTTGATGAATATGGGGGTGTTGTCTATGATAGCGACAATAACTTACACATTTTAGCTTATGAAAGTATAGGTAACATTCTCTTTGAGGATTTGGTAGACCAAGCCTTGAAATTGGCTAAAGACATGAAAATTTCGACTGCTGAGCTTAACAAAGACTTAGACTTCCAAACACATCTTTACGAGAAATTAGGTTACTTTCAGAATTAGTAGATTAGGTGTACTCTCATGAATTACAAAGACCTAGACAAAAGAACACAAGATTTAGTTAAGTTTGCAGATTTCTTAACTCACTTAATTGTAGTGGCAAAAGCAAATTACTTGTCTTTAATGCAAGCTTTCCCAAATAAGTCGATTAAGAGAAATTGCTTTGTATTCTCTTATGATGCCAATGGTTATGTTTTAACTTATTACAAACCATCAGGTGCATTAGGGTATCAACTAAAATTGTTTCGAACTACTGCGAAGACAGAATTTAGACCCAACAGTAAGAATTACCAAAATACTGCCAAGTTAACTGTAAATGTCAACTCTCGCATGAAAGATAAAATTTTTGAACTACAATTCGCAGAAGGTGATGGTAATGGTGGTTGGCTCTTTGACGACTTGACCTCAATTAAAGACTTATGTTGGTTAAGTGAACTATACAACGACTTAATTTGGTTTGGTAGAAATTATGATTCGGAAGAAGCGTTATTGGACTTACTTCAGAAAAGTTACTACCCATTAGCTAAACAGTTAGGCTTTTCACGAATTGAGTACAACGCAAGTTTAAGGGCAGTTACGAAAGGTTTAAAATAATAAATTGAGGTTAATTTTTACTTGTTAAGTAGTCATTTTTGTGATATACTGATTTCACAAATAAAAAGTTTACCTTTTTGACGGGGCAACGGTAAGACGGTGTCCTATTTTTATTTGTTCTTGCAAATAGTATAAATAAGTGATATAATACTTTTAATCTTACAGATAGGTAAGTTAAATTAAGCAAAAAAGGAACTTTATTATGAATAAACTCAAATTACTCTCGGTATCTGCTTTATCTGTCTTAGCTTTAGGTTTTGGGGGACAAGTAGTTCATGCCAGTATTCAGACAGACTCCATTGATGAGAAGTGGGGAAAACCTACCTTGGTTTATGGTGGTAGCCTAACAGACTCTCAGGTTGAGGAGGTGAATCGGTCATTTAACATACATGATGTTGCAAACGTTAAGCGCCAAGTGGTTTCTGAGAAAGACTACGGTAAGTATATGAATGAGAGTGATACAAGTGGAGTCTCTTTGATTTCTTCAACTTTGGTTGCCAAGCAAGATAAAGGCAAGGGTATCACTGTTAAAATTGTGACTCCAGAAAACATCACACGTGTAACTGAGGTTCAATATCGTAATGCAGCTATTACCGCAGGAGCAACAGATTTAGCGATTGAAGTTTCTGCCCCAGTAAAAGTAACTGGTGAGTCTGCCTTAGTTGGTGTTTCTAAGGCTCTTGAAGCAAATGGTCAAGAAGTAGATGCAAAACGAACTGAGATTGCCAATCAAGAAGTTTCAACAACTGCTCAGATTGCTGAAGCTAACAAAGATGCCAAAGGCTTTGATAGTAAATTGTTAGATAATGCTTTAATTCAAATTAAAACTGAACTAGCAAAAGAAAAGCAAAACAAAGGTCAAGTTGCTGATGATAAGAAAGTTGAGCAGATTGTTAAAAAAGCTTTAAAAGACAACAAACTTGACGGAATTATCTCAGATGAACAAGTCTCTCAACTTGTTCAATTCGCTAAAGGGTATCAGTCTACTTCTGCGATTGACTCGAAAGAGGTTTTAAATCAGTTGGGAGACTTGAAAGACAATATTTCTGAGAGTGTAGGGAAGTTCTTAAAATCTGCGGAAGAGCATGGTGTTTTTGAGAAGGCAGTTGATTGGGTTAAGTCTTTGTGGGACTCTTTAGTTAGTGCGTTTCACTAATTTGAGTTTATAGGTTTAAGTTTATGAACTTTATTACCTTATTGCTTATTGGCTTTATTCTTGGATTGATTTTAAAGACCCTTAAGAAAAGCCTACGTTTTATCTTTTCGGTTGTAGTAGTTTTTGTAATCGTTGCTTACTTACTACAGCTCTTCCATATCTTATAAACTAAAAAGTCAAGGGTGTCTACTCTTGACTTTTTGTTTGATTTGTGGTAAAATATTTCATAATAAAATCAGGAGGTTTCCTATGGTATTAAACGCAGTTCTGAAACATTACGATACGAGTGTTGCAAACTTGGTTTTATCTGATGACTCGGTTGCGAAAGTTGAAGTTTTAGATATTCCTCTTGCAAATAGATTTACTTTTTATGATTTAACTGAGCGAGGTTTCACTGGGGAGTTTGAGTCTCGTAGAATACCTGAACATTGGGGAAGACGTCAAATTATTGGGAAAGAAAACCCTACCTTATTGGATGAGTTGCTTTCGCATAGAGCTTGTGATGTTGAAGATGGTTTTTGGCTTGAATTTGACGAACCATATAATAAAGGTTTCCAATCCTATTATGATGTATTACGCGCAGGGGGTGCTATGTGATGTCATTGTCTCCTAAAGGTAATCAACCTAAACATTATGATGGAAAGTACTTTCTGAAGGTAGATTCGTTTGGTGGTGAAGCTCTATCGGAGTTTTTAATTTCTCTATTTTTAGAGTCTACATCTTTTAAAGACTTTGTACCGTATCGGTATATTTTCCCAAATATCAGTAAAAGTCCTTCTTATAAACCTAGATATTCTTTTATACCTATGTTTCAAATTATATTAGATTATCTTTATGCTTTTGATTCAAAATTAGTTAATAAGATAAATCAACAATATTGGAATAAACCTAGTGAAGATAGGCGAATGGTCTTGTTTCAATATTGGATGGATAAAAAGTACTTGCGTTTGTCTATTCAAAATCGAGTATTGGAATTACAAAATATACTCAGGTGGTATTCTAAAGGTCAAGTTTCTTACAACGATAGTTATAGATATTTCTCAGCTTTTGTGACATTAGATACAATCTTCATAAATACAGATAGACATTTTCAAAATTTTGGTTTAATGTTTGATTCTGACTTAAATTGCTTTAGAACTTCTTTGTTGTTTGATCAAGGGTTTAGTTTAGGTGTAGGTGAAAATTCCTTATTTCTAAAGCGGGTTTATTTACACAGAGATAAGCAGATTAAAATGCAACCTTTTGGGACAACTTTGAAAAGTAATAGCAAAGCGGTTGAGTGGTATCCTTACGACTTTGATGTTGTTAAATTTGTTAATTTATTACAATCTGAATTATCAAATTGGACTGTTTTAGATATGTCGCATCAGTGGAATTTAATGAAACGTCAGTTGAATATATACTATCCAAAAGATACGAATGGTGTAAATACTTTAGAATATTTAACTTCAGTTGGTTTGTAGTTATCTTCTTACTTGTGGTTATTGCTTTTAACCTAAATTTTACTAGATTTAGCATATTAAGTAATTGGCAAAATATAGGCTTTTTCTAAGTTTTTGAGTTTGAACCTTGACTACTTTTAACCCTTGTGCTATAATCATCAAAGTAGAAACAAGCTCGTTTCCGATTTATGTTTGAATGAGGTTGTTTAGATAATTAGTTGGTAAGGTTTACTTACCAAAATTTATTTTATGTAAAAGAAAGGATTTGAATTTTACATGAGCAGAAGTGCAGAAACAAAAACATACGGAAGTATCCGTAAAGTGAAACATTATGGTGCTTGTGGTGTTATTCTCGGTCTTGCAGCTTTAGGTACTGCTTTGAGTAGTGGTACTGTAAGTGCGGATGAAGTAACAAATAATGCTACAAATGCCAAACAAGTACAAAACGCACCAACTTCTAGTGCTTTAGAAAGCCAAGAAAGCGCTAAAGCTAAAGAAGGTACGCTTGATGTAACCGTCAACAGTGACAAGGTAGATAATGCGGTATCCGAAGCGAAAGCTGCAGGTTTGAATGTTGTTGTTGATGCGCCAGCAGATGGTGGTACTGCAACAAGTTCTTCTGATTTGGAGAAACGCCAAAAAGAGATTGAGCAAAATTATGACAACCAAGCAGAGGTTGTGAAGAAAGAAGCTGACCGTTTTAAAGAAGAGGTTGCAACTCGTAACCAAGAAATTAAGACTGTCAAAGAAGAAAATGCAAAAGCTAAGAAAGACTATGAAGATGCTCACGCAAAATATCAAGCAGATTTAAAAACTGCGAATGATAGAAATGTTCAGATTGACAAAGACAATCAAGCAAAACATGAACAACATTTAGCTAAGGTAGAAGCTGTTAAGTCTGAAAATGAGCAAATCAAGAAAGATAATCAAGCTGCTAAATCTCGTTATGAAAAAACAGTAGCAGATCAGGCTGCGAAAAATGCTCAAATCGACAAAGACAATGCAGCCGCTAAGTCAGCTTATGAGTCTGAATTAGGTAAATGGACTGAGCGTAAAACTCAATCTGACGCAGATATGACTACTTATCGTCAAAAGATGGAGCAATATCGCAAAGATTTAGAGGTTGCGAATACTCGGAATGCTGAGATTGATAAAACCAACAAGGCGAACAAAGATGCTTATACGAAAGCAGTGGAAGCTCGAAATAAAGAGAATGAAGCTATTCGTAAAGCAAACTCAACTGCGCAAGCTGCTTATGAGTCTGCATTAGCTGAGTTAAATAAACGAAACGCTCAGATTGATAAAGAAAACAAAGCAGAGCAAGATAAGTATGATGCAGCTATGACTCGTTATAAGTTAGCTAAAGCTGCTTATGAAGAAGAGTTAAAAACTTATAACCGTGAAGTTGATGCGGTTAAGAAAAAACCTATTTTAGCTCAAGGTAATGGGGTAACTCTTTATGGTACTTTGAATGAATCTAAACGTGGTTCTATGGATTACTACTCTGATGTTACTGCAGTTTTCACACCAGAGAAAGGTTTAGAGGTAGTTGAAGGTGCTTTAGGTGCTAATTCTAAGACGACTTTAACTTTAGATAAAGACCTTCAAGAAGACCCTAACGTTGCAAAAGGTTTGTATGGTAACACTGAGCGTTTAGGTGGAAAAATCATCACCGGTATCAAACAAGGTTCGACCTTCACTTTGCATAATGTAGGTCGTACAACGACAGGTAAAACGATTTCTGCTCGATTAGTGTCAAGAACAACTCCTTCTAAGAGTTTTGATATTCCAGGTAATAAAGACACTTACACTCGTTTATGGGTTTGGTGGTATAAAGATGGTAGTCAAGGCCCGATTTCTCCTATTGGTTTTAACCCATATAACTACTTGAATAATGAGTGGGATATTCATTATTATGATGAAGCCACAGGTAGACCTTTAAACTTGGGTACTACTACAATTTATGCAGATTTGGACTATACTCAAGCTGTTCGTCATACTTACAATACTGATGAAGATACAGGTGCAGTAATTAACCCTCCAGGTTCAGAAGTGGCTCGTACTACTTATAAAGGGAAACAGGTTTGGATGGGTATCCACTCAGATGGTACTCACACTTCAGATGATGATACTGGTTTGAAACGTTGGAAAGCTGGTGATCCTTATTATACAGACGTGAACGACTTCTTTGATACACCTAAAGGTACAATTTTAACTGTAGGTAAAGGTGCTGTTCATAAGTTAACCTATTTGGCTGAAGGTCTTCGTGGTACCCAAACCTACACAGAAGCTCAAGCGAGAGAATACCGTCGAGTTACGGACTATGAGGATAAGTTCTATAATCGTAAGATTCAAACAGATTTTGAACTATATGCAGCAGGGTACGCTTTCCAACTTTGGGGTGGAAAATCGGTTGTTAAGAAATTGGTTCCACCAGAAGTTCCTAATCCTCCAGAAGTTCCAGAGCTTAAACAGAAAGAGAAAGACACTTTAAACAAACCAGTTCCTACACCGGAGAAACCTCCAGTTGAAGGACCAACTGAGGTGGGTCATGTTCCTCTCCCTAAAGAGCCACCTAAACCAAGTGAGTTTACTGAGAAGAAACCAAATGAACCTGAGTACAAAGAGAAGGATAAAACTCCTATTGTACCTCCAGTAGAGAATCCTTTGAAACCTCTACCTACAGAGACACCAGATGTACCTCATGTTCCTCTCCCTCCAGCTCCTCCGAAACCAGTGGAGAAACCAGTACCAACTCCGATTGCACCTAGAACTATTCATGTTCGCTATGCTTTGTTGAAAACAACACCAGAAGTTGAGAAGTATGTTAAGAACAATCTTGGAGCAAACATCAACAAATCCAATGTACCTAAGATGTCTGAGGTTGTTTGGGAGTTAGAAACTAAGCCACTTCCAAGAAACCGCGAAGTTACTGAGGTTTACGAAATTCATGATGACTTACCACAAGGGTATCATTTAAACCTTGCTAAAACTCAAGCTCAAAATAGTGACTACACTATTACTTATGATGAGTCAGCACACCGTTTAACAGGGGTACTGAAAAAGAGTGGTATCGATAAAGTAAATGCAAATCTGTCAACTGCTTACAACGTACCAGTTTTGAAGGTTTACGGAGAGGTTACAAATGATAACGCTGTTTATAAGAATAACTTCCATTTGAACTTGAATAACAAATACGAAGCTTATTCTAATATTGTAGAAGTTACAACGCCTGGTGGAACAAAACCAGTGAAAGTAAACTACAATAAAGACGGTGTGAAAATTGATGGTAAACAAGTTCTTGCAGGATCAACTAACTACTATCATGTAACAATGGACTACAGTAAGTACAAAGATATTAAGAGTGGTTCTGATGCTATTCAAAAAGGTTTTGGTGTTGTAGAGGATTACCCAGAAGAAGCGCTTGATATTGAGCGTGGAGAAATTCGCGCATTCGATTCTAACGGTGCAGAAGTTAAGGGTATCACTGAGTACCACTTTAACTCTATTGAAGAAGTAAAAGATCCTAAAATCAAAGCCATTCTTGAAACTAGTGGTATCAAACCTAAAGGTGCTTTCCAAGTCTTCATGGCTGATAACCCTCAAGAGTTCTTTGATAAATACGTTTCTAAAGGTAATTCTGTAACGATTGTTGACCCAATGCGTGTGAAACAGTCGCTTGACCGTAAAGGTGCATCTTACCAAAACACTGCTTACCAAGTGGACTTTGGTAATGGATACCAAGCTGATATTGTAGAAAATCGTGTACCAAAGACAGACCCGCATAAGAAAAACTTGAATGCCAAAGGTGTTGATATCAATGGTAAACAAGTTCTTGCAGGTTCTACGAACTACTACACACTCACTGCTGATTATTCTGATTATAAAGGAATTGAAGCTGAAAAAGACCGTGTAGCGAAAGGTTTCTACTTTGTGGATGATTACCCAGAAGAGGCAGTAGATATTGATACGAATGGTATTAAAGTAGTTGACTCTAAAGGTCAAGCAGTAAAAGGTTATACTTCTAAGGTTTATAAATCGGTAGCAGATGCACCTAAAGAGGTACAAGATGCTCTCAAACTTCAAGGGTATCAACCAAAAGGTGCTATTCAAGTTATTGAATTTGAAAATCGTACTGAGTTTTACAATAAGTATGTTCGTGCAGGTGAAGTGCTTACACTTACTGTACCAATGACAGTTAAAGCTCACTTGAACCAAACAGGTGCTAAGTATGAAAATACTGCTTACCAACTTGACTTTGGTTCTGCTAAAGTGACTGAGACAGTTGTAAACAGTGTACCAGCTCCTAAACCTAATAAGGCAAACTTTAACGCTGCTCATGTTAACATCAATGGTAAACAAGTTCTTGCAGGGTCTACTAACTATTATGAGTTGACTGTTCGTTATGATCAATACAAAGGTATTGAAGCAGATGAAGACAAAATTCAAAATGGCTTCTTCATTGCAGATGATTACCCAGAAGATGTGGTATCTATCAATGAAAAAGATGTGAAGGTTCTTGATTCTAAAGGTAATGAAGTAGAAGGTTTGAAACAAACAATCTACAAGTCTCTAGCAGATGCCCCTGAAAAGGTTCAGAAAGCTTTTGCTAAGAGAAACATTCAACCTAAAGGTGCTATTCAAGTCTTTGAAGCGGTTAATCCAGTTGCTTATTACAATAAGTATGTGAAAACAGGGGAAACGTTGACTGTTAAAAACCCTATGACCGTTTCTGCTAAGTTAAATCAAACTGGAGCTAAGTACCAAAATACGGCTTATCAACTTGATTTCGGTTTAATTGCTGAAACTGAAACTGTTTCAAATAGTGTACCTAAAACAAACCCACACAAGAAGAACTTGAATAAAGCCGGTGTAAGTATTAATGGTAAACCAGTAGTAGCTGGAACAGTCAACTATTACACATTAACTGCTGATTATAGTGCTTATAAAGGAATCGAAGCGGACGCTAACCGAATTGCTAATGGTTTCCACATTGTTGATGACTTCCCAGAAGAAGCAGTTTCAGTTAATGATAAGGAAATCGTTGTAAAAGATTCTAAGGGTAACCTTGTAACTGGTTTGAAATCAACTATTTACAAGACACTTGCAGACGCTCCGAAAGGAGTTCAAGAGTCACTTAAATCCGCAGGTTACACACCTAAAGGTGCTATTCAAGTCTTAACTGCTGAAAACCCAACTGAGTTCTACAACAAGTATGTGAAGACAGGTGAGGTTCTTACAATTACTAATCCTATGACAGTTCGTAAAGAAATGTTAGGAAAAGTAGCTGAGTACAAGAACACTGCGTATCAACTTGATTTCGGTCTTGCAATGGTAACAGAAACAGTAGTGAACAAAGTAGTGAAACCAAATCCTAAGAAAGCAAATTTCGACAAGGTTGGAGTAAACATTGATGGTAAGCAAGTATTTGCAGGATCAACTAACTACTATCATGTAACTGCTGATTACTCACAATACAAGGGTATCCAAGCTGACAAATCTCGTATTGCACAAGGTTTCTTTATTGCTGATGATTATCCAGAAGATGTGTTAGATGTACTTTCTGATGGTATTAAACTTTCTGACTCTAAAGGTCAAGAAGTGAAAGGTTTGAAATACACTATTTATGAAAGTATTGAAAAAGCACCAGAAGTAGTTCGTAATGCTTTAATTGAGCGTGGATTTAAACCTAAAGGTGCCTTCCAAGTTTGGGAAGCTGAAAATCCTGAAGAGTTCTACGCTAAGTATGTTCAAACGGGTGACACAATTACCATTATTAATCCAATGAAAGTCAAAGAACAGTTCGGTAAAACTGGTGGTAAGTATGAAAATACTGCTTATCAAATTGACTTTGGAGTTGCAGAAGTGACTACAACAGTAGTAAACAACATTCCTAAGTTTGAAACTAAGAAAGATGTTGTGATTTCTATTGGAGATAAAGAGTCTAAAGATGGTAAGAAGATTGCTCTTGGTCAAACCTTCTACTATTCATTTGCAGGAACACTTATTCCAAGTAACCGTGCGAATGACTTGTTCGAGTACAAGTTTGTAGATGACTACCAAGAAACTCATGACCGTTTTGATGGTAAGTATAAAGTAATTGCAAAACGTGATTTTGTAACTGCTGATGGTAAACACTTCAAAGCAGGTGATGACTTAACTACTTACGCTTGGTTGAAAGAAGATAAAGCTAAAGGTCAACTTGAAGTTGGTCTGAAAGAAGAGTTCTTGCGTTCAATCACGAAAGAGTCTGAGTTCCAAGCTGATGTCTTTGTTGAAATGACTCGTATTCAAGCCGGTGAGGTTGAGAACAAGGTGTCACACATTGTTAACGGTATCGAAGTTTCCTCAAATACTGTTAAGACACACACTGATGTTCCACCAACACCAACTAAACCAACACCAAAAACTCCACAACTTCCAAATACAGGTGGTGGAGACACGGCTGCACTTTCAGTAGGTGGATATGGTTTACTTGCTTTGCTTGGTTTGTCTTTCCTTGGAAGAAAGCGCAAAGAAGATAAATAAACGAAGAGAAAGGGAAAACTCCCTTTCTTTTTTTTATTTATACTTGCAAAAATTTAATTATTTTGTTATTATAATTAAGGGTTTTATCTATTCTTTATAATTTCATAGTTTTTACTTGACTTTTTAATTTAGTTTTGGTATAATAGTTTTATCAAAATAAGAAGTTTAAGTTTCGGTGTGAAATTTAATGAAATAAAACACTTGACTTATTGTAATTATTTTGGTATAATATACTTATCAAAATAAAAGAAAGAGGTATTTACCTATGAAAAAATCTATTATCGCTACTGCTGCTTTAGCTGCTGCAAGTATTTCAACTACTGTTGCACATGCCGACACTATCTTTGATCCTACTGTTGACAATGCAGGTGGTTTGCGTACAGAACAAAATCAACCGAAAGTTCCTACAGCAGATGCCAAAAACGAACCAGCTTTGGTAGAGAAAGAAGCGCCAAAACCAGTAGAAGTGAAAGCTCCTACTAAGGAAGAAGTCGCTGAATTTGATGCTACTGCTAAACAAGCTCAAGCAGTTGCTGATTCAGCAAAAGAAACTGTAGCGCAAAAAGATGATGCTGTTAAAGGTGCTGAGTCTACTGTAAAAGAAAAACAAGAAAAAGTAGAAAAAGCTGAAAAAGAGTTGCCTACAACAGAGCAAGTTAAACAAGCAGAACAAAGTGTGGAAACTGCAAAAGATGAAGTTACTAAAACAGAGCAAGGGGTATCCACTGCTAAAAATGCAACTATTGTTTCTGCTGACGAAGTAGCTGCGCAAGAAAAAGTAGTTGCTACTAAACAAGCTGAAGTAGATGAAGCGAAAGGTGCTTTGGAAAAGGCAGAAAAAGAAGCTGCTGAAAAAGAAGCTATCTTGAACGATACTAAGCTCCCAGAAGCCCGTAAAGCTCAAACTGATGCTCGTTTTGAAGAACAAGATGCTAAAAGTTCAGTAGAGTCAAACGAAAAACGTGTTGAAGAAGCTAAACCTAAAGAACAAGAGTACCAAAATTCTGTAAAAGATGCTGAATCTAAGATTGCTACTTCAACTAAAGAAATTGAAGACTTGAATAAAACGAAAGCTGATGCTCAGATTGCTTATGCGAAGGCGAATGATGAGTATGATAAAGCAGGGGATTACAACAGTAAAATCCGTGCTACACATCTTCCAGAAATTACTCTTGACCCTAGCTTTGTACAAGCAGTAAAAGATACGATTGCTTACAACCTTGCTGACAACAGTGCTTTGTCTACTGAGGAACGTAACAAACGTACAACTGAGTTGTATAATCGAGTTGTTCGTACACAAGTTGCAAATGCTAACAACAAGTATGTTCAAACGAAAAACGAGTTGGAAGATACTACTCGCTATGACATCAACAATCTACCTAAAGAAATCCGTGACGAATTGAATTACTTTGTAGCTGACTTGCTAAATCAAGCTCGTAAACAACTTGGACTACCAGATGCAGTTCTATCAAAAACCTCATTGGAATTTGCTCAAAAGATTGCAGACGAGTATGTGAAAGTAAACTATTCAAATAGTATGCGACAAGAATACCGTAAAAAAGGCGGTTCAGGACACTATGCTAAGGGTATCAACAAGGTTGCCAAAGAGTATAACATGCCTACAACTGATGCAGATGTTGAAGCACGTGGTGGACAATACTATGAAAACTCTGTGACTACCTTTGCTTCACATGATTTTGATGATGAAGATGGTGTTTACCGTAAGACTTTGGGTGAGATGAAAGAAACCTTGTACAATCATTTTGTACAGTTGATTTCAACTAAGAATGACTATGCGCATACTCAAGGGATTTTGCAATTTGACTATCCAAATGAGACTGCTTACTTTGGTGGGGTTGCTCAAAGCAAAACGGACGATTTCTACACTACGCACTTTCTAACTTCTGTCCGTAGCTCACTTACAAATGGCTCAACTTGGGATACAACTCCTATTGAGAATCCTTTGAAGAAAGAAGTTTTTGAACGTCGTGTAGCTGATGCAGTTCAACGTTTGAAAGATACTGCAAAAGCAGTAGGCGCTGTCCGTGAGCAAATTGAAGCAGCAGACAAAGGCTTGGAAAAAGCTAACTCAACTTTGCGTAGTGCAACTGTTAAGTTGAACGCATTGAAAAAAGAAGGTAGTCCTCTTGCTAAAGCACAAACTTACTTAGAGCGTGCTAAAACTCGTCATGACAAAGCAGTTGTTGATTTAGCTAATGCAAGTGCCTTGGTAAACAACTTGCTAGTGTCACATGCTCAAAAAGAAATTGAAGCAAGAAGCGCTCGTGGTCGTGCAAATATCGCTAAGTTCAGCCTTGGGCAAGCAAATAAGGCTTTGGAAATTGAGCAAGCTAAGTTAGGCTCAATGAAAGTTTCAGCAGAAGCTAAATCTAAAGCGGTATCTGAAGCTGAACAAGCACTTACAGATGCTCAAGCTAAAGTTAAACAAGCCGAAAAAGAGCTTGCAGACCTTAAAAATGCGAAAACTCGTTTGGCGGATCTAAAAGTTGAACTTGAACAAGCAGAGAAAGCTCTCCAAGTTGCACAAAAAGTACAACGTGAAGTCAAAGCAGACTTTGAAGTTAAAAGTGCTAAAGCACTTGAAGCGAAGAATGTTTACGAAACTGCCAAAGCGAAGTATGAAGAAGCAGAAACAAAACGCTTGGTAGCTCTTGCAGATGCCAAACGTAAAGAGCTTGAAAAAGCTGGTTACAAGCCAGTACCAGTTGTAGATGGTAAGGGTAATGTTGTGGATTACAAAGTTCCTCAAGCTACTGTAACTGTTGCAAATAGTTCAAACTCAGCTTCAACTACAACAACTGCAACTTCAACATCAGGTTTCGTTGCTCAATCAGAGGTTGCTCCTACTGTGTATTCTGCTACACCAGCTACAGAACAAGGTGAAACTCTTGTACAAACCTCAACTGTTGAACAACGTCAACTTCCAAACACAGGTGAGACTTCTAGCGCCCTAGCTACTCTCGGTATCTTTGGTTTGCTTGTTGGTTTTGGAGGCTTCAAATCTCGCAAAGAGAACTAAATTGGTCTTTCAAATTTAAGTGAGGGGAGTATAGTCCTCTCACTTTTCCATTTTAAGGTCTCAGTTTCGCACCTATTCGATTTTAATTCTAAATCTGATAATTTATATCTCCTACAATTAAACTTCGTTAGAAAGCAAATGAGCGCCTTTTAGAAAGTAGGTTAATTTGGCTAAGAAATTTAATGCAAAATTTTATGATGTAAAACCTTGGTTACAATTCTTCTTCGGTATCGCCATTTTGGGTATTTCCTTTTGGGGTGCTAAAACAGTGATTCAAGAGAACGCAGTAAGAGAGTACAAGGCAACGATTGAACAATTTACACCTTCAACTGTAGAAGAAGTTATTGAGAAAGCAGACAAAGGAGAGACCTTTTATGTCTTCGTAGGGGTTTCAAGTTGCCCAGACTGTCAGAAGTTTGCTGGGCGCTTAGATGTAAATGTGAAAGGTAAAGGAATTGACCCTAAGTCGATTTATTACATTGGTTTTAACTCTGTAGAGGATTTTAGAGGTTTTTCGGAAGAGAGCTTTGAGCGATTAACTCAAGGTACGGAAGGTGTTCCTATTTTCCGTAAGGTTATCAAAGGTCAACTTAAAGTGCCCTTTGATGATTTAAGTGACTTAGGCGCTTACTTAGTTAATCCATAAACCTCTTAGTATTCGGTATCCAGTTTGGATGCCTTTTCTTTTTGTCATTTTTCACTTTAAAGGAGGTATGCCACTTAAATCAAGGTATGCACTTTGATAAGTTATGAAAATTAAATTAAGTTTAAGTGAGGTTAGAAAATATGGCTAACAACAAACTATCAGCAACAGGTCAAATGGCACTTGCTTTACCAACTATGCACGGTCAAAACAACCTTGAACTCGGTATCACGTGGTCTCCAATTCCTCGTAATTTCTTGGAGTCTGATGTGTTGGTTCAAGGAACAGATGAGACGATTAAGAGTGTTTTGGATAATGAAGATTACTTCCAATATCACTTTGTAAATGACAAGTTGGCTCTCGCTTCGATTGACTTTACACGTGCTATTCAAGCTTATGAGTTCTTGACAGAAGACAAATCTATGAGAGAAAAAGCGATTGCTCAAAGAAAGAAAACGGCTGAGTCTTTTCGTAAGTTCTTAGAGAAATTGGCTAAACAACCTTTGGGAACAAAAGTTGAGGTAGGTATTTACTGTACAAACTCTCTCCCACAAGCCACTAAATTGAGCGGTGAGAAGATTCCAGCTTTTGCAGTAGATTTTCAAGCACTTGCGAACTTGTCTGTGAATATTTTAGGGATGAGCGATTACAACTTGGTTGTTGAATTAGGTGGTCGTAGACTTCCTTTGGCAGTGGAACTTTTCGGTATCCCCAACAAGCAGCATTTTGTCGGAGCTGAGATGACAAGAGACAACAACGCTTTGGTGGTGGTGATGTCTTTAGAACCCAAAAGTTAAGTTGAGAGGTTTGTAGTAGTATGTTTGAGGAGGAAGAATTAGAGCTTCACTCAACTCCTTATGAAGAGACTTTTGAGGGTGTAGGGGTATCCCCAATCCCTCAAAACTTCTCTCAATCTCCATTCATGGATAAGGTGTTTGAGAGAGAGTTCAAACAAACAATGGCTTATATTAAGTCTATGAGTCCAACAGTATTTGGGTTGCATCACTTAGAGTTGACTCAAAGTCCAATAGGTTCTGAATTACTTTCCTTTGTAAAAATTAAAGGACTTAGTTCGGAGAACTTATTTAAAGAATTAGAAGAGTGTGAGTTTGTTTTTATTTCAACTAAGAAAGAGTTTAGTGAGAAAGGTCATTTGGCTTACTCTAAGTTGAATTTACAGTCGGTAAAAGCTTCTAAAGGGTATCGACTTGTCGCTTGCGTAAGCGCCATTCCTATCCCAAATGGCTACAAAAGTCCTGACCCTCAGATTGAATATGTAGGTCAAGATGAGATTATGGAAGGTGCAGTTCTTCAGTATTTTTGGATTGCGGAGGAATTCCTATACCGAGTTGAAACTGAGGTAGTTACTGTCTCTTTGAAAAGGGTATCCGACCACCTCGGAGGTCGCTCTGTAACATTGACGAATGGTATTTCTTTGTATTTGGTCGTTCAAGACCGTTCTCGGATGAGAAATACCGAAACAAAGAACATTTACTTTGTAGGAAATACGGTTGAAGAGTGCAAAGAGCAAATTGTCTCTATGTATAATCGTTTGGTTGAGCTAGGTTTAGCATTTCCAAGTGATGAGTTCACGATTCAAAAAGAGATTGGTGGTATTTTAACTACTGTCAACTTGGCTTATAAGGAATTAGAACCTACAATGGACTTAGACCCAGTAGCATTTGAGGTTTCATTAGCAGAAGAAGGATAAAAGAATGAGTAAAGAATTAGTAGGTTTGATTGAGTTTCCAAAAGAAAATTCTCAATCAGATGGTTTAGTAGGTTATGGTTTAGTGTATTTGGAAGAAGACATTTTGCGTTTTCGTCTAAAACGTTTGTCTTCTAGTTTGGATTTATCTACGGTTTCAGATGAAGCAGTAGTGGAGTTGTTTGAAAACAGTCCTTTACATTTCGTAGTAGATTATGAACGTTTTACACGTTACATTCAAACCAATTCTCCAGAGGTTTTAGAGGACAAGTTCTTCAGAGCTTTATACACCGTTCTAAAACAAGCTTACCAGTTGGGGTATCCCCTCGACTTCTCTCGCTTGGCTTTAGTTTTAGAAGAGAAAGTTCAATTTGACCAATGGAAGGTTATTTTACGTTCCTTATCTAAAGGAGATGGAACGTTTGAGAAATGGGGTGTATCGTATGGTTAGTCGAAAACCAGTTCGAGAAATTGAAAGTCGCTTAACAGACGGTGGAGCTAAACTATTAACTGAGTTTGAGAGTTTAGCTGATGTTGGAGTTGAGAGTCCAAAACAGATAGTCTGTATTCACTTTAAAGAGAAAGACCGCTACGGATTTTATATGCAGAGTGGTAAGAAACTGAAATCCTTTAGTGTACCAACTGCCTTTATTGATAAAAGTCGAGTCTTGTCGGAGCAAGTCTTAAATCATATTAAAGAGAGTGGTCTTTACTTTGAAGAGGGTGAGAATAGTTCCATTAAGGTTCCAGTATTAGCTCGTACAACAAGTGCAGTCTTGAAGAACTTCCAAGGTTCTCAATATCCGGTGGTATCCTCTTATGTTCGCTATTTTTCTGAGACTTTTAGTGAAGAGCAGAGAAAACTTTTGTCTCGTTGGTTCTTACAAGAGAGTTTTTATGAAGAAGGACTTCAAAGAATTGAATTGGAGTTAAATACTGACACCGATTACTTTAGAGAAAAAGCAGCAAAACTAGCAACTCTAATGGGTGGTGGAACGTGGTTCTTCAAGGAGCTAAACTACTTTGAAACAGGCGCTAAATGTACATTAGGTCACGACATTAAATGGGAATTCGTTGCCGAAGAAGAGGCCACAGGAGAAGTGTTGAAATTCGGAGTGGATTGTGTACAAGATTTCTTCAATATTGAAGGTCAAGTACAAAACCA